>Ga0302314_10011887_pt1 | contig 15130 bp, 12 predicted proteins | sample III_Palsa_N2_3_FD_200533 | JGI IMG/M metagenome (GOLD analysis project Ga0302314, IMG submission 200533) | Peat permafrost microbial communities from Stordalen Mire near Abisko, Sweden - III_Palsa_N2_3 | ecosystem: Environmental > Terrestrial > Soil > Palsa > Peat permafrost | place: Sweden...
GGCGATGTTCGGCCCCGACCGCGAGGTCCTGCAGCCGAGCGAGGCGCTGCGCAAGAAGGCGATCCTGGTCGAGCGCGGCAGCTTCCGGCCGCCCACGCACGTCAACCTGGACATGCTCGAGACGGCCAAGGCGAGGTTCGAGGAGGACCCGGCGGTCGCGGGCAAGCCGGTGCTGGCGCTGACCGAGATCACGATGCGCAACCTGCTCGCGGGGGGCGCCACCGACGTGGACCGGCGTGACTTCCTCGCCCGCGCGGAGCTGCTCGCCGCCTGCGGCATGACCGTGCTGATCACCAACTACTTCGATTACTTCCGGCTGGCCGCCTACATCGCGGAGCGGACCAATGAACGGATCGGCATCGTCATGGGGGTGCCGAGCCTGGTCGACCTGTTCGACGAGAAAAACCACGCCCAGCTGCCGGGCGGGATCCTGGAAAGCTTCGGGCGGCTGTTCAAGAACGACCTGAAGCTTTACGTCTACCCGCTGCAGCCTTCGGCCGACGAAGCGCTATGCACGGTGCACGACATCCAGGTCGGGTCCGAGCTGCAGCCGCTCTACGACTATCTGGCCGGACGGGGCAGCTTCGTTCACCTCGACAACTTCCGCCCCGAGTTCCTGTCGATCTTCAGCCGTGACGTACTGCGGCGGATCGCCGTCGGCGACGACTCATGGGAAACCATGGTCCCCCCGGCCGTCGCCGAGCTCATCAAGCGCCGCGGGTTCTTCGGCTACGTCAGGCTAGGCCGCGCCTGACGGCTGCCCGCCCCGAACGCGACCTGGGCTCAGCGGGGTCCGGCACCGGGTGCGGCGTTAGGTCGGCGTCACGGAACAACGGCGTGAGGTAGCGCAGCATGAGCACGGACCAGGTGACGTGGGTGACGGCCGGGGCGAGCACGCCGCCGGTGGCGTCCCGCTGCCAGCCGAAGATCACGCTGGTGATCAGGCCCGCCAGGACCAGCGCCGGATTGCCGGTGGCGGCGGTCGACGCGGCGTAGGCGAGCGTGGTGGTGCGGAGCGGGTGCGGCCCGGACCACAGGGCGCCGCGGAAGAACAGTTCTTCCGCCACCCCGCTGCCCGACGCGATGAGCGCCACCAGCGGGGTTGACCCGGCGTCGGCGTAGCGCAGCACGCCGGCGATGGCACGACGCAACCCGCGGTGGCGGCGGGCAACCCGCGCGGCGCCGTAGAACAGGGCGAAGGTGGCGGCCCCGGTGACGACCGGGACGATGACAAGGGCACGGGCCGCGCCGCCGGGGCGCTCCCGCCAGACGTCGCCGCGCCACGGGATGGGCCCCGCGCCGAGCGCGCCGGCCGTCCAGGTGCCGGCCAGGCTGGTGGTCAGCAGGTAGAAGCGCGCGGAGCCCGCCTTGGCGGCGAACGAGGACCGGAGCAGCGCCGCCGCCCCCAGCCCGGCCGCCCCGAGCCAGGCGGAGGTGCTTAGCCCAGCGGGTTCGCCGGCGGCGGGCCGCGCCGTCACGAGTCGGCCTGCTGGGCCTCGCGTCGTTCGCGGAGCGCCGCGCGCACGGCGTCGTCGTAGGACATGGGCTGGATCGGGATCAGCTCCTTGATCGACTGGTCATGCACGATCACCTCGTTAGTCATGGAGTCAATGAGGTTCCGGCCGGTGCCGGCGTCGATATCGGTCACCAGGGTCAGCCACAGCGACGACAGCCAGGGGCTGAGCAGCGGCACCGGGAGGATCACCAGCGGGCGGTTCTCGATGGCGGCGACGCGCTGCAGCATCGTCGAGTACTGGAGCACCTCCGGGCCGCCGGCCTCGTAGACCCGTCCCGATGCCTCGGCCGGCTCCAGCACGCCGGCCAGGTACCGCACCACGTCGTCGACCGCGATCGGCTGAGTGCGGGTGGCGACCCACTGCGGGGTGACCATGACCGGCAGGTGCTCGACGAGCTGGCGGGTCAGCTCCCAGGAGATACCGCCGTGCCCGATGATGATCCCGGCCCGGATCACGGTGACCGGCACCCCGCCCGCGCCGAGCAGGTTCTCGACCTCACGGCGGCTGCGCAGGTGGGCGGAGAGGTTGTCCCCGTCGTCGCCCAGACCGCCCAGGTAGATGATGCGGTTCAGGCCCGCCCGGCCGGCCGCCTGGCCGAAGGCGGTCGCCCCGGTCGCGTCTATGCGCCGGAAGTCCGCGTCGTGAAGGGAATGGACCAGGTAGTAGGCGGCCTGGCAGCCGGACATGGCCGGCTCGAGGGTGGCGGGATCCTCGACATCACCGCGCACCGGCCTGCCCGCCCCGTGATAGCCGGACGGCTGCCTGGTCATGGCGACCACATCGTGGCCGGCCTGGTCCAAGGCAACGCACAACCGCCGGCCGACGAAGCCGGACGCGCCTGCCACCAGAACTTTCAAGGACTCCCCCGAGCCTTGCGCGGTCGGCCCTGCCCCCGTGGTCAGGCCGGACCGCCCCGTAACTAAGACACACCCCGCCTACCCGCGAGCCCGGGTAATACTCCCCTGACCCCGGACGACTCGTTTATCCTCGCCTCGACATTCCGGCCAAAATAGTTTCAAGGCTTGCCAACGGTTGGCTTCGTTTTTTCCGTCTCGGTTGTATGAGACCCAGGAAGGCGCTGCGATGAGCAGCCGGTCCGAGGAGTTCCGCGAGTTCGTGCGGGACCGTGCTTCGCCGCTGCAGCAGAGCGCGTATCTGCTCTGCGGTGACTGGCATACCGCCCAGGACCTCGTGCAGGAAACGCTCATCAAGGCCTACCGGCACTGGCCTCGGGTCCGGCGGGCGGACAGCCCGGATGCGTACGTCCGGGGGATCTTGCTGAATGAGATGCGGGACCGGTGGCGGCGCCCGGAAAGGGCCGTGCCCGTCGCGCAGTTCACCGCCGAGCCGCCCGTGCCCGACTCGACCGATGACATCGCCCGGCGTGACCGGCTACGCCAGGCCCTGCTCGAGCTCCCGCTCCAGCAGCGCATGACGGTCGTCCTGCGCTACCTCGAGGACATGACCCAGGTCGAGACGGCGAAGGTGCTCGGGTGCAGCGAGGGCACCGTCAAGAGCCAGAGCTCCCGGGCGCTCGGCACGTTGCGGAAATTTCTTACCAGGACGGAGTCAAAGCTATGAACTCTCAGGAAGAGAGCCAGCTCAGCGACGATCTTCGCCACATTGTGGCCGGTCACCCCTTCACTGCCGACGTTGCGGCGATCGAGCGCCAGGGGCAACGGCAGCGGCGGCGCAGCCTCGTCGTCCGCGGGCTGGCCGGGATCGGCGTGCTGGGCGTGGCCGTGGTCGCCGGCCTGGTCGTCACCGCCCACGGCGGGACCACGGGCCCGGTCGCCGGCCAGGGGTCCACCCGGACGGTGGCCGGCCCGGTCGGCCCGGCGAAGGCCGAGACCGTCGCCTACGTGGAGAAGCAGATCGCGGCGACGGCGCTGAACCTGAACGACTATCTCGTCAAGTCGAGGCAGAATACGTCGAGCACCCCGTCCGTCGAGATCACCATCTGGACGGACCCCCGCACTGGCAACACCATGCTGCTGCAGGGCAGCGGCGCCGGTCGGCTTGCGTACTGGGAGCATGATTATTTCGACTCTCAGCGGGTGCTGCACTGGGACCAGACGCAGGTCAATTACGGCCCCCGCACCTGGTGGACCTACAACGAGCACGCGGCCAGCCCGGTCCAGGGTCCGCTGCCGTCAGGGCCAATTGGGAGCGATTACGACAGCCCGGCGCAGGTCAAGCAGTGGCTCGACAAGGGCGTGGGCAAGATAGTGGGGTATCCCTACGTCGACGGGCACCACACCGTCGAGCTATCCATCTCCCTGGGCACGGTCACGACGTACGTGATCTTCGCCGACGTCCACACATACCAGGTGGTCCGGACGATCGACTACTTCCCCGGGGAGTTGAAGGCCCCGCCGATCACGGCCGACTACCAGTGGGAAGCGAGGTCCGCGGCCATGGTGAAGCTCGTCAACCACCCGGTCATCCCGGCCGGCTTCACCCAGGTCGCCGCCGACTAGCAGTCGGCGCTAACCCCTGCCCGGCCCCACGACCAGGTGACGGCGCTAGGGCTACCCACCAGGAGAGCGTGCTGCCCGGGTTACCCCCCGGGCATCACGTCGTTTGCAGGCCACGCAAGGGGCGCTACCCACTCAGGCGCGCAACGCCGATGATGCGCCGGCGAGAGCTGGTTGGCGTGCGGGCGACGGTGATGGAATGCTTTGGTTATGCCTTTGCTCCCAGCGGTGTCTTCCGAGGGCGTCATTGATCAGCCGGTCCGGGCCCAGTTCGAAGTGTTCATCGACGAGCATCGGGCTAAGCTCAACGGCTGCCTCGACGGGCTGACCGAGGAGCAGGCGCGCCGGTCGCTGGTGCCTTCCCAGACCACGCTGCTTGGCCTGGTGAAGCACGCGATCTTCGTGGAGAAGGCCTGGTTCGACGAGGCCATCACCGGCCGGTCGCGGGCCGAGATCGGCATCCCCCCGACCTCAGACGAGTCGTTCATCCTGCAGGACGACGACACCATCGCCAGCGTCCAGCAAGCGCACCGCGAGGCGTGCGAGTCATCGCGGCGCGCGGCGTCAGCCCTGGAACTGGACGACCTGCTGCACGGCAACCGCCGCGGCCCGCTCCCGCTGCGCTGGGTGTACCTGCACGTGTTGCGCGAACTGGCCCAGCACTGCGGGCACGCCGACATCCTGCGCGAGCAGCTCATAAGCGAGCAGCATTGCCGGGGTCGGCGGGCGGGTGAAGGATGGGGGTCATGACAACCGATGAGGACGTTGCCGCGCAGATCAGCGCGCTCGAGGCCAGGCGGTACGAGGCGGTGACGGCCGGGGATGTGGCCGCGCTGGACGAGCTGTTCGCGGCCGACCTGGTGTACACGCATTCCGATGCCAAGGCCGACAGCAAGCAGAGCTACCTCGAGAAGCTGGCGAGCGGGTACTTCAAGTACGGGCCGATGAGTCACCCGGAACACAGCATCGTGGTGCACGGGGACTGCGCGCTCGTCTTCGGCGACATGCGCGGCGAGGTCCAGGTCGGCGACGCCTTGCGCGTGCTGAACAGCAGGTCGCTGGCGGTCTGGGTGCGCGAGAACGGGAGCTGGCTGCTGGTCGCCTTCCAGCCCACCAAGTACCCGAGCTGAGCCGGCGCCGGCTGCCTACCCGGCGGCCAGGAACTTGTCGTCAAGACCGGTCATGCGCATGAGCTTGGTCAGCCTCGGGCTGGGCGCGGTCACGCGGAACGGGCGGTTGGCCTGGTCTGCGTGATTGGCCATGCGGACCAGCGCCCGCAGACCCCGTGCGTCGCAGAAACTTACCCCCGCCAGGCTGACGACTACCGGTCCGCGGTGGCGGCTGATTATCTTCTGGACATACCTGAACGCCTGATCGGCGGTGTCCATGTCCAGTTCGCCGACGATCTCCACCAGGGCCTCGCCGGTGCGCAGGATCCGGTGGCTCAGCTCAAGTGGTGTCGGCGCGCCCTTCTGCAGATTCACGTGCTTCTTCCCCTGGATTACCGTCATTCGCGGTCGACTCACGAAATGCTCCCCAAGCGGAATACCGCGTAATCCTTTCGGTGATCTGGGATAGATATAAGATCATGAAGAGATGGAGCGGCGATCATTTTATCGTCAGCTTCGATGCGTGACGTTTCCGCGTGTACCCCGTGCAGGGGCAGCCGTGAGCACGGCTGCCCCTGGCCCGCGTTCATGGTCCCAGGCGGCCAGGATAAGCACCAGACGTTTGCACCCACAGGAAAATCCACAGGAAGGTCCACAGGATTACGCGAGCGCTGTTCCGGGCTGTTGTTTGGTGTAAGGTAATGCCGCACCGCCCAGATTGCGAGTCGCATCCTATAGGAGCTCTCGATGCAAATGCTATCCCGTCCTGTCGATCAGATGCAGGACCACTACTCAGCGGTTGTGGTCGGCTCGGGATATGGCGGGGGCATTGCCGCCGCCCGCATTGCGCGCGCGGGCCGGGATGTCTGCGTCCTGGAGCGGGGCAAAGAGTTGCACCCGGGTGAGTACCCGAATACGGCGCTTTCCGCGGCGCGCGAGATCCAGGTCCACACGCCCAAGGCGGACCACGGGTCGGCGGCGGGACTGTTCGACTTCACCGTGGGTCCCGACGTCACCGTCCTGTCGGGCTGCGGGCTCGGCGGCACCTCGCTGATCAACGCCAACGTGGCGCTTGCGCCGAGTGACGCGATCTTCTCTGACGACCGGTGGCCGGCCGCACTGCGGCACCACCCCGAGGTCCTGCGGCCGTTCATGCGCGTGGCCAAGGACATGCTCGGGTCCAACCCGTACCCGCAGTCATGGCCGGACCTGCCCAAGCTGCAGGCCCTCGAACGAGCGGCGTCCGGCTTGGGTCGCACGGTGGTGCGCCCCGACCTCAACGTGACGTTCACGGACGGCCCGAACGCGGCCGGGGTGCGGCAGAACGCGTGCACCCTGTGCGGCGACTGCTGCTCCGGCTGCAACTACGGCGCGAAGAACACCGTCCTCATGAACTATCTGCCCGACGCGTACGCGCACGGCGCCCACATCTTCACCGAGGTGGCGGTGCAGTCGGTGCGCCGGTGCCAGGGCACGTGGCGGGTGGCCTTCGACGTGCTGGACGAGGGCGGCGAACGATCCGCGGGCGCCCCCTCCCGGTTCGTCACGGCCGACGTCGTCGTGCTCGCGGCCGGGACGCTCGGGTCGACGCAGATCCTGCTCCGGTCCCGGGACCTGGGGCTGCCGGTGTCGGACCGGCTCGGGCGGGGGTTCTCTGGCAACGGCGATGTGCTGGCGTTCGCCTATGACGTCGACGGGTCCGTGCGCGGCGTCGGCCTGGGCGAGCATGTTCCGCATACCGACACCGCGGTCGGGCCCGCGATCACCGGCCTGATCGACCTGCGCGGCCCGGACCAGGACCTGCAGCAGGCGCTGATCATCGAGGACGGCGCCATCCCGGGCGCGCTCGCCTCGGTGATTCCGCTCGCACTGTGCGCCGCGGCCGAAGGGGTTCCCGAGGACGCGACGATGCGGTTGAGGGAACTCGCCGGTATCCCGTTCGGCTCGCATCACGGGCCGGTTGGCCGGACCCTGACCTACCTGGTCATGAGCACCGACGACTCGGGCGGGCGGATCGCTATGGAGAACGACAGAATCCAGGTGGTGTGGCCCGAGGTGGGCGAGCAGCCCGCCTTCGCCCGTGACAACCAGATCCTGGCCCAGGCAACCAAGGCCCTGCACGGGACGGAGACACCTGACCCGCTCTGGGCCTGGACGAACGGGCGGTCGCTGATCACCGTGCACCCCCTCGGCGGGTGCGTGATGGCGGACGACGCGGCCGACGGGGTGGTTGACGATAAGGGGCAGGTGTTCGACCCCGCCAGCGGCGGGGTGCACGACGGTCTGTACGTCTGCGACGGCTCGGTCATCCCGTGCGCGCTTGACGCGAACCCGTCTCTCACCATCGCCGCGCTCGCCGAACGGACGGCGGCGATCTTGATCGCCGACCGTCGCTGGGCGACGGGGCCGGCGGCTGGCGCCCCTGGGCCGGCGCCGTCGCTGGCTCCGTCGCTCGTCCACCTGCAGTTCAGCGAGCGGCTGACCGGCTTCGTCTCGATGAACGTGCATGACGGCTACACCGAAGGCTACGACCGCGGCCGGAGCGATGACGCGCGGGTTGACCTGCTGATCACCATCGAATACGACGACTTCCGTGCGGTCCTCGACGATCCGACGCGCGAGGCCAGGATCTCGGGAACGGTACTCGCGCCTCAGCTGTCACCGCGCCACCTGACCGTGACCGAAGGCCGCTTCACGCTCTTCGAACCCGATCCGTCGCAGGTGGAGACCTGGCACATGACGTACCGGATGACCCTGGAGTCGGACCAGGGGAAGCGCTACAACTTCGAGGGCCACAAGGTGCTGCGCGAGGACGGGGTCCGCCGCGCCTGGTCCGAGACGACGACGCTCTACACGAAGATCGGCGAGCTAGACGGACCAGCACCGGGCGGGCCAGCGGCGGGTACCGGAATCCTGTACCTGAAGCCGGCTGACCTCCCCAAACTGCTCCGCAGCATCAAGGTCGACGGCGTCCCGCGCCGGGAGCAGGACAAGTACCGGCGGGCGTTCCTCGAGCTGTTCGCCGAGGAGATGGTGCACATCTACGGCGGCGTGCTTGACGAGGTGGGCGCCTTCCCCAGCGCGCCGAAGACGGCGCCCGCGGTGCGCGAGCCCAGGGACCCGGACGGAATCTGGTGGTGCGGCGGCGGTCAGCAGTGGCATTCGGGCGACCGGCTCGGCGACGACGCCTTCCTGCGCCTGACCAGGTACCGGGCGGGCGACAAGGGCCCACTGGTGATGGCCACCGGGTTCGGCATGTCGTCCCACTCGTTCCTGGCCTCGACCATCGAGCAGAACCTGACCGAGTTCCTGGCCGAATGCGGTTACGACATCTGGCTGTTCGACTACCGGGCCGGCATCGACCTGCCGTCGGCGCGGACCGAGTTCACGATCGACGACATCGCGCAGATCGACTGGCCGCTCGCGGTCGGGAAGGTGCAGGAGCTGACGGGCCGGAAGGACGTCCAGGCCTTCGGCCACTGCGTGGGCTCGGGCTCGCTGCTGATGACGATGCTGAACGGGCTGCCGGGGATCCGCGCCGCGGTCTGCGCGCAGTTCCCCATGCACCCGACCACGTCGGTCTTCAACCAGGTGAAGTCCCGACTGCACACGGCCGGCGCCTTCGCCCGGGTGGGAATCGGCGGCGTGGCGCCGGACGTCGTGGCGTCACCGCAGGACGAGCTGCTCGACATCACCCTGCGGACGCTCCCGATGCCCGCCGAGGAACGGTGCGGCCAGGCGGTGTGCCGGTGGATCAACGCGATCTACGGGTGCACCCACCGCCACGCGCAGCTGAACGACGCGACCCACCGCGCGCTCAACGAGATGTTCGGGTTCGGGAACATCGACTCGCTGCAGCACCTGTCGCTCATGCTGCGCCGGGGTCTCGCGGTCACGCACACGGGCGGGACGGACTACTTCGAGCACCCGGAGCGCGTCGCCGGCACCAGCATCATGCTGCTGCAGGGGGCGCACAACTACATCTTCCATCCCGTCGGCACGCTCAAGACCCTGCGCTGGCTGCAGGATTCCAACCCCCGAGGCGACTATCAGCGCGAGGTGCTCCCGGCCTACGCGCATCTCGACGCGATCGTCGGGAGCCGGGCGGCGACGGATGTGTACCCAAAGATCGTGAACTTCCTCGACCGGAGGTAGCCTCCCGGGGCGGTCGCTCGGCGCCATCGTCGGCGTTGTCGGCCGTCGTCAGCGGCGTCAGTCGCGCAGGCGGAGCCGGTTGGTGATCGCGGCCAGGCCGAGTTCTTCGGCCGCGCGCAGCGCGGACTCGGTCAGGCTGCCCGCCTGCTCGGCGTCCGCTGCCTGTCCGCGCAGGGACAGCACGTGGCCGTAGGCCTCCTCGGTGAGCGCCGCCCATGGCCGGGCCCCCATCGCGCGGTGCCGGGCGAGCGCGGCCTCCAGGTGCGCGATGGCCTCGGTGAAGCGGCCGGCCGTGCCCGCGAGCACGCCGAGCCAGTGGTCGGCTGCGCCGAGGAAGCTCGCGACCCCCAGCGTGCAGTTGCTGCCGGCGTAGGGAGCGGCGAGGTCGTACAGCGCCTGCGCCCAGCGCCGGTCCTCGACCAGGTCGACCGCGGCGGAGAAACCCACGATCACGGCCCACCACAGGTAGTTCTTGTCCGCGTCGGCCGCCGACGCGGGCTCCGTCTGGCGCAGCAGCTCGGCCGCCCGGTCGTGGGCGCCCGCCTCGGCCAGGGACCACGCGGTGATGGCAGGCCAGGCAAGGTTGGCGGGTTCCGCTACCGACAGCGCCTCGAACAGCGTTATGTACTCGGTTGCGTCCCCCTGCAGCAGCTGCCACGAGGCCCGCTGCGCTATGGCAATGAGCGCGGCCTGCGAATGACCGATCTGGTCGAGCCTGCGGGCGAGCTCGCCTGCCAGCTCCTCGGCCTCCTTGTACCTGCCCTCGAGGCTGGCGACGGCGATGTCCCACATCGATGCAAGGCGCATGAACTCCGGGTGCCGCACCTCTTCCGCCAGCGCCTTCATGTCGTGCGCGGTCTGCACGGCGGCGGAGTACTCGCCGTTCTCGAACTGCGCCGCCAGCCTGATCCGCAGGCCCTCGAGCTTCAGCTCCGCGTCGTCGAGCTCGGCCCCGATGTGCAGGATCTCGGTCGCCACCGTGAGGGCGTCGCCGACGTCGTCTGGCCCGTCGAGCGCCCAGCACCGGTGCAGCAGGACGGTGGCGAGCGTCCGCGGGTCCGCGGCGGCGCGCGCCATGGCCACTGACCGGTCGCTGAGCTCCAGCCGCTCCGGGTAGCGGCGCACGTTGTGCAGCCAGTGGGCGAGGCGGGCCAGGACCGTCGCCCGAGCCCCGTTGTCCTGCTCGCCCAGCCGCTTGAGCGCCTCTTCCAGGAGCGCCTGGGCCCGCGGGTCCGGACGCACGGCGGCCGGGAGGATGCCGCCGTACCCCAGCGTCGCCCGCGCGAACAGCTCGTCGCTCTCGAGGCGGCGGGCGACCTCGGCCGCCTCGGCGAACCGCTCGTCCCTGGCCGGGTACTCCCCGGCCCGATCGTGCGCGTCGGCCAGCTCAAGCAGCAGCTCGCAGCGGAGGGCCTGGTCGTCGGGGCCGAAGCGGTCGAGCAGCTCGAGCGCTCGCCTGAAGTGACGCACGGCGACCTCGGCCGCCACCTCGCGCAGCGCGCGCTGCCCGGCCAGCCGGCCGTACCTGACCGCCTGCTGCGCCGAGCCCCTGCCCGCGGCCGCGCCGAAGTGGTGCGCGAGCTCGGCCGGGGAGACACCGGGACGGGACTCCAGCGTCTGGCCGATCTGCTGATGCAGCAGGGCCCGGTGGCCCCTGCTCAGCTCCTCGGACGTCACCCGCCGCGTCAGCGAGTGCGAGAACCGCCAGCAATCGGGCTCGTCGTGGATCTCCGCGACGTCGATTTCCGCGATCACGCCGGCCCGCGCCGCCTCCTCGAGCAGGTCGACGGTGGCGGCCTCGGTCAGGGAGGCGGCCGACGCCAGCAGCGCGGCGTCGAACCGCTCGCCGATCAGCGAGGCGACCGCGAGCGTCTCCACGCACCGGTCCGGCAGCCGCCGCAACCGCGACCGGATCATGTCGCGGATGGACTGCGGGATCTCGGCCGGCGTCTCGCCCAGCCGGACCACGTCCCGGTCGAACGCGCCGACCTCGGTCAGGTGACTGGCCATCTCCAGCAGGAAGAAGGGATTGCCCCCGGTCTCGAACTCAAGCTGGGCGACCATCAGCGACTCGCGCTCACCGAACGGCCGGCCGACCGCGTCCTCGAGCAGGACGGTGACGGCGTCGTGCTCAAGGCCGCGCAGCACAAAGCGCCGGCAGTCGATATCGCGCGACAGGGAGGGCAGCGCGGTCGCGAACTCGCTCCGCTCCGGCCCGACGTCGCGGTACATCGCCGTCGCCAGCAGCGGCGTCGAGCGCCTGGCCCGCATCAGGTGCTGGAGCAGGAGCAGCGACGGCTGGTCGGCCCATTGCAGGTCGTCGAGGACGAGCAGCACCGGATGCCGGGCCGCGATCCGCCTGATCCACGTGTCAAGCGACTCGAACAGCCGGAAGCGCTCGGCCTCGGCCGCCGCCTGGGCCGGGCCGGCCGACGCCCCGATCCGGTGCGCGGGCTCGGGGCACAGGCGGGCGATCTCCTCGGCCAGGCCGGCCAGATCCTGCCGCAGCACCGCGTCCGGGCAGGCCCGCGAGTAATCGTCAAGGGCCTCGCGGAAGGCCTGGTACGGGGCGAGGACGTGCTCGTCCCACCGCCCGTAGAGCACCAGGCCGCCGTCGGAGTGCACCCGCCGCGCCAGCTCGGCGGTGAGCGCCGTTTTCCCGATGCCCGGCTCTCCCGCTACCAGCGTCAGCACGCGGCGGCCCGCCTTGGCGCTCGACCAGGCCTCCCGCAGCGCGCCGAGTTCGTACTCGCGGTCCACGAAGGCGGCACTGGCGGCGGACTCGATCCACACGACGTTCGAGGCATCCGCGTCGTCATCGGGGCCGGTTGCGCCGGCCGACGCGGCGTCCGGGGCGGCCGCCGGGCTGGTCGGCTTGGCCGGCCGCTTGCGGGCCGCCGCCATGAACTGCGCCCGCTTGTCCCCGGTCAGCTGCAGGGCGTCGGCCAGCAGCACGGCGGTGGCCTTGCGCGGAGTTTGGTTGATACCGCGCTCGAGGTCGCTGATCGTCCGCGGGCTCACTCCCGCGGCCGCGGCCAGCTCCTCCTGGGTCAGTCCCGCTTCGGCCCGCAGCTGCCGGAGCAATGCCGCGTATTCGGTTGCAGGCTGCTCCGACATGGTCGGGATCCCTTCGCGGACCTTCGCTTCGCCTTCGCCTGTTGCCGGACCCCGTTCACGTCGCGCGGACGTCGCGCGGACGCATCAATTGCGCGGACAAGAACACCGTGCAGCAGGACCCGGCACCCAGGCTATCGACGCGCGCCCCGTTGCACTATCCGTTACCGCGAACGTTTGCCGGCGATTTGCCCCGGAAAGTTGCGTATGTGCCTGACGGGGCTGAGCGTAGGTTACGAGGTTGCCGAGCGTTCCACCAGCCGGTCGGATAGGCGACTCCGGTCAGTCGCTGGGCTGCTGGACGACCTGCGCCAGGTAGAGCTGCTCGCCGAGCTGACCGACGAGGCCGATTTGGGTCTCGAGGTAGTCGATGTGCCCCTCCTCGTCACCGAGGATGTCCTCGAAGATGTTCGCGCTCGTGACATCGCCCATGCCGCGCATGTAGTCGATGCCGCGCCTGAGCCGGTCCACCGCCTCGGTCTCAACCGCCAGGTCCGCCTCCAGCATCTGGCCGATCGTCTGGCCGATGCGGAGCGGGAAGAGACGCTGGAAGTTCGGCAGGCCCTCGAGGAACAGAATCCGGTCCGCGAGTGTCTCCGCGTGCCGCATCTCGTCGATTGACTCTGCTCGGGTATGTTTGGCGATCTTCACCCAGCCGAAGTTCTCCTGCATCTTGGCATGCAGGAAATACTGGTTGATGGCCGTGAGCTCGGCCGTGAGCTGCTCATTCAGGAATTCAAGTACCCGATCGTCTCCGCGCATCCCCCAACCCTAACTGGCTGTAACTGGTCACGTACGGTTACCCTGTGGACAGCAGGAAACTGTGGGGACGGCGGGATTCCCGCGACCGTTAGGCGTTCTGGAGTGCCTTCAGCGGGCGCTGGGCCGCGCGCTCGCCGATCATGTTCTCAATGCGGTCCCGGCACGTCCCGCAACCGGTGCAGGCGCGGGTGGCCAGGGACACCGCCTCGACCGTGGCCGCGCCGTTGTCGATCGCCGTGCTTACCTGGTCGCTTGTCACCGCACGGCAGATACACGCGAACACGCTCTCGGCACCTCACTCACGTCTCACGCGGACTTGGTACGGTTAGGCTACCCTAACTATGACTCATGGAGGTTAGGCTAGCCTAATTTTTTCTCTTCACGGGCCATCGCAACCTGATGACGGCCCGGGCGGCCGGCCGCGCAGGGCATCCTTGAGGCGTGCCCGAAGGTGATGTCGTCTGGTACACCGCCCGCCGCCTGCACGAGGCGCTGGCCGGGCAGGTGCTGACCCGCAGCGACTTCCGCGTCCCGCGCTACGCGACGGTCGACCTTCGCGGCCAGCCGGTGACCGAGGCCGTCGCGCGCGGCAAGCACCTGCTCATCCGCACGGGAAACGGCCTGACCGTGCACACCCACCTGAAGATGGACGGCTCTTGGCGGGTCTTCCCGGCCGATCGGCGCCTGACCGAGAGCCACAAGATAAGGCTGGTCCTCGCCAACGCCCGCTGGCAGGCGGCGGGCTACCTGCTCGGCACCACCGAGGTGCTGCCCACCGCCAAGGAAGACCAGGTGGTCGGGCACCTCGGCCCCGACCTGCTCGGACCCGACTGGGACGCGGCCGAGGCCGTCAGCCGGCTCAGCCGCGACATGAACAGGCCGATCGGCGAGGCGCTGCTCGACCAGCGGAACCTCTCCGGCCTGGGCACCATTTATATGACCGAGACACTTTTCTTGCGGGGCGTCGATCCCTCGCGGCCGGTCGGCTCGGTCGACGACCTTCTCGCTGTGGCGGAGCTAGGGCACCGGCTGCTCGACGCCAACAAGGGACGGTTCGGGCACGTGACGACCGGGGACTCCAGGCCCGGGCGGGAGAGTTGGGCCTACGGGCGCGCGGGCCGACCGTGTCGGCGCTGCGGGACTCCGATCAGGCGGGGCGACCAGGGGCCGCCGGGCCAGGAACGGGTCAGGTTCTGGTGCCCCAGCTGCCAGAAATAACCTGCAGGTCAGGCGACCTCGTAACCTGAAATAGGGCAGGCGACGGTGGACGCCAGCGGTGACATGCTCAGCGGGTCAGGGGATGCGCCACAGGTAGGCGCTGCCGTTGGTGCCGCTAGTGACCAGCGTCTTGCCGTCCGGGCTGAACGCGATGGAGGCGATCGCGTTGCGGTCCTCCCCGGCGAACTGCGGAACGGTCGCTCCTCCCGGATTGGCCAGGACGGCGACCAACGTCCTGGTGCGGAGGTCCCACAGGTAGGTCTTGCCGTTGAGGTCACCGGCGGCCAGCATCCCGCCGTCCGGGCTGAACGCCACGGTAGTGACTCCGTAGCCCCCTGGATCGGTCAGCGTGGCGACAATCTTCCTGGTGGCGGTGTCCCACAGGGAGATTTCCCGGCCGCCCATCGCGATCGTCTTGCCATCCGGGCTGAACGCCACCGATTGGACAATCGAATCGTCGGGGCTGGTCATGGTGGCGACAATCCGCCTGGTGCCCAGGCTCCACAGGTAGACCTCGTCCCTGTACCCGCTGTTCTGGAGCGTGGCCAGGGTCTGGCTGTCGGGGCTGATGGCCAGATCGCTGGCCGACGGGTCTTCTCGTTGGCCCATGGTGGCAATCAGCTGCCCGCTTTCCAGGCTCCACAGGTGGACCACGCCGGTGATGTCCTCGGCGGTGAGTGCTTTATCGTCTGGGCTGAACGCCACGTCGGTGATTGGCTCATGAACGTCGCCCAGGTCGCCTCCGCGCTGGCCGGTGGCCGGATCCCAGAAGTAGAGG
>Ga0302314_10011888_pt1 | contig 15129 bp, 16 predicted proteins | sample III_Palsa_N2_3_FD_200533 | JGI IMG/M metagenome (GOLD analysis project Ga0302314, IMG submission 200533) | Peat permafrost microbial communities from Stordalen Mire near Abisko, Sweden - III_Palsa_N2_3 | ecosystem: Environmental > Terrestrial > Soil > Palsa > Peat permafrost | place: Sweden...
GCGGCGGGCACGCGGGTGCTGCTGGGCGATCCCGGCCGCACCTTCTTCCCGACCGCCGGCGTCGTCCGGCTGGCGGACAACGCCGTCCCGACCATCGGCGAACTCGAAGGCGCCGAGGTCATGCGCGCCACGGTCTGGGAGCTGGATTAGCGGTGATACGGGCTCCACGCGCGGCGAAACCGCGTGTAGGGGTGGCGGCATGGCCCAGCTCGCAGACACCGCCCCCATCCGCAGCGGCGACCGCGTCGCCGGCGCGCCCTTCGCCACCCGCTCCGCCGTCTGGGGGACGCAGGGCGCGGCGGCCACCGCCCATCCGCTCGCCAGCCTGATTGCGATCGACATTCTGCGCGGCGGCGGCTCGGCGGCCGACGCGGCGATCGCGGCCAACATCGCGCTGGGCTTCCTGGAGCCGATCGCCTGCGGCGTCGGCGGCGACGCCTTCGCCCTGCTGTGGGACCCGAAGGCGAAGGCGGTGGTGGGGCTGAACGGCTCCGGCCGTTCGCCGGCGTCGCTGAGCCTTGAGGCGCAGCGGGCGCGGGCCGGGAACGGCCTGATCGCCAGCCACGGCGCGATCTCGGTCTCGACGCCGGGCGCGGTCGATGGCTGGTGGATGTTGCACCAGCGCTACGGCAAGCTGAAGTGGGCCGACCTGTTCGCCCCGACCATCGCGCAGGCCGAAGCTGGCGCCCCGGTCGCCCAGACCGTCGCCCATTACCTAGGGACCTCGCACCGCGCCTACACCAGCGGGCGGCTAGCCATCGAGGAGACCGACAACTTCCTGAAGGTCTGGACCAAGGACGGCAAGACGCCGGTCGAGGGCGAGATCTTCGCCAACCCCGGCCTCGCCCGCACCCTTCGGCTGATCGCCGAGGGCGGCCGCGAAGGGTTCTATGAGGGCGAGGTCGCCGAGACGATCGAGCGCTACTTCGCCCGCATCGGCGGCTGGCTCACCAAGGCGGACCTGGCGGCGCACCGGGGCGAGTGGGTGACGCCGGCGACGATCGACTACCGCGGCGTCGGCGTTTGGGCCTTGCCGCCCAACGGCCAGGGACTCGCCACACTGCAGATGCTGAACATGCTGGAGCGGTTCGACCTCGCCGGCATGGGCTTTCTCTCGACCGCCAGCCTGCACCACCAGATCGAGGCCAAGCGGCTCGCGTTCGAGGATCGCGCCCGCTACTACGCCGACCCGGCGTTCGCGCAGATCCCGATCGAGTGGCTGATCTCCAAGGACTACGCCGCCCAGCGCGCCGCGCTGATCCGGCCCGACCGCATCCTGACGCCGGCTCACGCCGGCGAGGCGCCGGGGCAGGGCGACACCACCTACCTGTGCGCCGCCGACGCCGATGGCATGATGGTCTCGCTGATCCAGTCCAACTACCAGGGCATGGGCTCGGGCCTGATGCCCGACGGCCTCGGCTTCATGTTCCAGAACCGCGGCAAGAGCTTCAGCCTGCAGGACGGCCACCCGAACCTCTATGCGCCGGGCAAGCGGCCGTTCCACACCATCATCCCGGGCTTCGCGACCAAGGGCGGCGAGCCGTGGCTGGCGTTCGGGGTGATGGGCGGCAACATGCAGCCGCAGGGCCAGACCCAGATCATCACCGACCTGGTCGACTACGGGCTGGGCCTGCAGGAGGCGGGGGACGCGCCGCGCTGGTTGCACGAGTTCTCCACTGAGCCAACCGGTGAGGCCGCTCAGGGCAACGGCGTCCTGGCGCTGGAGTCGGGCATTCCTCAGGCGACACGCGAGGGGCTGACGGCCCTGGGCTGGTCGCCGCGTCAGGCGCCCGGCGGGTTCGGCGGCTACCAGGCGATCGAGCGGCTGCCGGGGCGCTATGCGGCGGCCAGCGAAATGCGCAAGGATGGGGCAGCCCTGGCTTACTAAGAGGGGGCGTACTGAGGGAGGACGGCGTGACCCTGGAGGAGATGCGCGAGATCGCACTCAGCTTCCCCGGCTGCACCGAGGGCCAGTCCTACGGCGCTCCAGCATTCCTCGTGAATAAGAAGTTCTTCACCCGCCTGCGCCGCGACGACGCCAGCCTGGTGCTGATGGAGGTCTCGTTCGACGAGCGCGAGATGCTGATCGAGGCTGAGCCGCAGACCTTCCACTTCACCGCCCACTACAAGGACTACCCGGCCGTGCTGGCGCGGATGGCCAGCCTGCACCCCGGCTCGTTCAGCAACTTCCTGGAGCGCCGCTGGCGCAAGATCGCCCCGAAGAAGGCGGTGAAGGAACGCGACGCGGCTGGGGCTGAGCCTTAGACCCCGAAGGCGCGCACCAACCGCGCCCGCTGGTGCTCAGAACTCGTCGTTGATCATCGCGCTGAAGTGCTCGAGCACTTCCTTGGCGTGTTCCTCGGGGGTGAGGTCGCCCAGCAGCGGCTCCGGCGGCGGCGGGGCCACCGGGTCGGCGACCACCAGGCGGGCGACGACCGCGCCGCCCTGCGCCACCACCAGCTCCTCGCCCTCGGTCAGGGAGGCCAGGATCTGGGCTATGCGCGGTGGCAGGTCGTCGAGGTCGATCTGCTTCAAGCGGCGCGGGCCTTGAGCAGATCGCGGATCTCGGTGAGCAGGGTCTCCTCAGGCGTTGGCGCGGGCGGCGGCGCCGGCTCCTTGGCTTCCTGCCGGCGCACGGCGCTGAGCAGCTTGATCATCAAGAAGATCACGAAGGCGACGATCAGGAACTGGATGATGGTGTTCAGGAAGGCGCCATAGAGAATGGCGACTTCGGGCTTCTTGGTCGCGGCGTCCGCCGCTTTCAGAACGATCTTCAGTTGGGCGAAATCGACGCCCGCGGTGACCACGCCAATCACCGGCATGATCACCTGGTCGACCAGGCTGGTGATGATCTTGCCGAACGCGGCGCCGATGATCACGCCGACGGCCAGATCGACGACATTGCCCCTGGCGATGAACTCCCGAAATTCGCGCAGCATGGTGAAAGGCCCCTCGACCGCCGTGGTGAGCTTCCGCATCGGCTCGATCATGCCGCACCTTTCAATTGAAAAATTAGGGCGCGCCGAGCGCGGGAGGTTAGTCCCCGTTCAGCCGCACGCGCAACTCCTTGCCCGCCTTGAAGAAAGGCACGCTCTTGGCCCGCACCTTGACCGCTTCGCCGGTGCGCGGGTTGCGTCCGGCCCTGGCGGGGCGGCCGCGCACCGAGAAGGCGCCGAAGCCGCGCAGCTCCACCCGACCGCCGCCTTCCAGCGCCTCGATCATCTGCTCGAGGATGACACCGACGACGCGCTCGATGTCCTTCTGGGTAAGGTGCGGGTTTTCGCTCGCCAAAGCGGCGATCAACTCGGACTTAATCATCCAGCGCGCCCTCGTAGCCTTCGCGAAGCTTTGCCCAATCGAAGCGGCGTCTTCAAGGGTCCCTTGAAGACGCCGAACGATTCAGAGTCTCGACGGCTACTCCTTGGACGCCTTCTCGCGCAAGGCGGCGCCCAGGATATCGCCAAGCGAGGCGCCGGAGTCCGACGAGCCGTACTGCTCGATCGCCACCTTCTCCTCGGCGGCTTCGAGCGCCTTGACCGAGAGGGAGATGCGCCGCGCGGCCTTGTCGATGTTGGTGATCTGCGCATCCAGCCGGTCGCCGACGGCGAAGCGTTCCGGGCGTTGCTCGGAACGGTCGCGCGAGAGGTCGGACTTGCGGATGAAGGCGGTGACCGGCGCTTCATCGTCGCCGAATTTCACCTCGATGCCGCCCGAGGTCAGCTCGGTGACGGTGACCGTCACGGTCTGGCCCTTGCGGTAGACGTCGCCGGCCAGCGGATCGCCCGCCAGCTGCTTGATGCCCAGCGAGATGCGCTCCTTCTCGACGTCGACGTCGAGCACGCGGGCGCGCACCGGCTCGCCCTTCTTGTACTTCAAGATCGCCTCTTCGCCCGGCATGTTCCAGTCGATGTCGGAGAGGTGGACCATGCCGTCGATATCGTTCTCGAGGCCGAGGAAGAGGCCGAACTCGGTGGCGTTCTTGACCTCGCCTTCGACCGCGGTGCCGATCGGGTGCTTCTCGAGGAACTCTTCCCAGGGGTTCTGCATCGCCTGCTTGAGGCCCAGGCTGACGCGGCGCTTGGAGGCGTCGACGTCGAGCACCACCACCTCAACCTCCTGCGAGGTGGAGACGATCTTGCCGGGGTGGACGTTCTTCTTGGTCCAGCTCATCTCGGAGACGTGGACCAGGCCCTCGACGCCGGCTTCCAGCTCCACGAAGGCGCCGTAGTCGGTGATGTTGGTGATGCGGCCCTTGAACTTGGCGCCCACCGGGTACTTAGCCTCGACGCCGTCCCACGGGTCGGACTGCAGCTGCTTCATGCCCAGGCTGATGCGCTGGGTGTCGGGATTGATCTTGACGATCTGCACCTTGACGGTGTCGCCCACCGCCAGGACCTGGCTGGGGTGCGAGACGCGCTTCCAGCTCATGTCGGTGACGTGCAGCAGGCCGTCGATGCCGCCGAGGTCGACGAACGCGCCGTAGTCGGTAATGTTCTTGACCACGCCTTCGCGCACTTCGCCCTCAGTCAGCTGGCTGACCAGTTCGGTGCGCTGCTCGGCGCGGGCTTCTTCCAGGATGGCGCGGCGCGAGACGACGATGTTGCCGCGCGGGCGGTCCATCTTCAGGATCGCGAACGGCTGCTCTCGGCCCATCAGCGGGCCGACGTCGCGCACCGGACGGATGTCGACCTGGCTGCCGGGCAGGAAGGCCGAGGCGCCGCCGAGGTCGACGGTGAAGCCGCCCTTCACGCGGCCGACGATGGAGCCCATTACCGGTTCGTTCTTGGCGTAGACGCCTTCCAGCCGGGTCCAGGCTTCTTCGCGGCGGGCCTTTTCGCGGCTGATCACCGCTTCGCCCAGCGCGTTCTCGACCCGCTCGAGGAACACCTCGACCGTGTCGCCGACCTTCAGCGTCGCCTTGCCGTCATCGTCGACCCCGAACTCCTTCACCGGGATGCGGCCTTCGGTCTTCAGGCCAACGTCGATGATCGCGAAGTCCTTCTCGATCGCCGCCACGATGCCCTTGACCACGGTGCCTTCCTGGAAGTCGCCGCGTCCGAGGCTTTCATCGAGTAGGGCCGCGAAGTCTTCGCGGGTAGGGTTCATACTGAGGTCGTCCGCCATGTGGTCTTGAGCTCTTTGTCGTCTTGGTCTGGGTTGTGAGCGGCGCGACGCGCGCAAAAGCGCGGCCGGGCGCCGGCCCGGAAAGGTGTCGGTGGGATCTTGCCGATGGACGCCCGCTTTAGGCGCCTAGTGGGTCCCGCGGCGTTCGAGGTTGGGCGCGGTTGGATTAGCCAGGGGAAATCCCTTGGGGGGTGGTTTCCCACCTGGCGCGCGCCGCCTCGACGATGCGGCGGGCCGCATCAGCGGCGGCGGATATAGTCATTTCCGTCGTGTCGAGCAAGACGGCGTCTTCGGCCGGCTTCATCGGCGCGTCGGCGCGGCCGGCGTCGCGGTCGTCGCGACGCTCGATATCCAAGAGCACATCTTCATAGGTCAGGCTCGAATCGTCGACGCTGAGCTGCAGCCAGCGGCGGCGCGCGCGCGCCGCCGGACTGGCGGTGACATAGAGCTTCGCCGGCGCGTCGGGGGCGATCACCGTGCCGATGTCGCGCCCGTCGATCACCGCGCCGCCGGCCTGGGCGGCGAAGGCGCGCTGCAGATCGAACAGCGCCTCGCGGACCGCGGAATGGGCCGCGACGCGGCTCGCCGCCTCGCCCGATCCAGCGGCGCGGAAGGCGGGGTCGCCCAGGCAGCGCGCGTCCAGACTCCTGGCCACGGTCGCGGCGGCATCCTCGTCGTCCAGGTCGCCGCCCTGGCGCATCAGGGTGACGCCGACGGCGCGGTAAAGCAGGCCGGTGTCGAGCACCGGCAGGCCGTACTGCCGCCCGAGCAGCGTCGCGATGGTGCCCTTGCCCGACGCCGCCGGGCCATCGACCGCGATGACAAACCCGCCGCTCACCCTATCTCCGCCCCAAGGCCCGCCATCAGGGCGCCAAACCCCGGGAAGCTGGTGGCGATCATGCCCGGCTCGTCAACCGCCACGGGCGCCTGAGCGCCCAGACCGAGGATCAAATGACTCATGGCGATGCGATGGTCGCCATGAGTGCGTACAAGTCCGCCGCCGGCGACGCGGTGGTTGGCCCTGGCCGTGCCGGCCACGATCAGCCCTTCCGGCTCCTCCTCGACCCCGACGCCGCAGGCGCCCAGGCCCGCGGCCATCATGGCGATGCGGTCGCTTTCCTTGACCCGCAGCTCGCCGATGCCGCGCATGGCGGTGGCGCCCTCGGCATAGGCGGCGGCCACCGCCAGGATCGGATACTCGTCGATCATCGAGGGCGCGCGGGCGGCCGGGACGTCGACCCCGCTCAGCCGCGAGTAGCGCGCGGTAACGTCGCCGACGAGCTCGCCGCCATCCTCGCGCTGGTTCTCGATGGTGAGTTCCGCGCCCATCTCGCGCAGAGTGAGGAATAGGCCGGTGCGCAGCGGGTTCAGCAGCACGCCCTCGACCGTCACCGCCGAGCCGGGGGTGATCAGCGCCGCGACTAGCGGGAAAGCGGCCGATGACGGGTCGCCGGGTACGCGAATGGTCGCACCGGCGAGCTTCTGGCCGCCAGCAAGGCGGATATGCCGGCCGTCCGCCGCGTCCGCCACGTCGACGGTGGCGCCGAAAGCGCGCAGCATCCGCTCGGTGTGGTCGCGTGTCGCTTCCGGCTCGATCACCTCGGTGACCCCGGCGGCGTTCAGCCCGGCCAGCAGCACCGCCGACTTCACCTGCGCCGAGGGCTCGGGCAGGCGGTAGGCGATCGCCGTCAGATCGCCACCCTTCAGCGTCAGCGGCAGGCGCCCGCCGTCGCGGCACAAATAGCTCGCTCCCATCTGCGACAGCGGCCGCACGATCCGCAGCATCGGCCGCCCGCGCAGCGATGCATCGCCGGTGAAGGTGGCGATGAGCGGAAATCCGGCCGCCGCGCCCATGATCAGCCGCACGCCCGTGCCGGCGTTGCCGCAGTCGACCACATCCGCCGGCTCGGCGAGGCCGCCGCGGCCGGTGACGCGCCAGCGCCCTTCACCCTGTTGGCTGACCCCTGCGCCAAATGCGCCCATCGCCGCGGCGGTGCGCAGCACGTCGTCGCCCTCGAGCAGGCCCACGATTTCGGTCTCGCCATGCGCCAACGCGCCCAGGATCAGGGCGCGGTGGGAGATGGACTTGTCACCCGGCGCGCGGATGCGGCCCAGCAACGGACCGCCCGGGCGGGCTGTCAGTCCGGCTTCGGCCATCGGATTACGCCTTCTGACAAGGATTTTTCCGGCGAGGATTGGCTTTTGACAGCGCCCCGGCGCCATGGCAAGGGAGCGCCCCCCAATCCCCTTAAGCGAGGCCCGACTTGGCCAATCCCGAACTGGGCGCGAAGCAGATATGCCCTACCTGTTCGAGCAAGTTCTACGACCTCGGCCGCCGGCCGGCGCATTGCCCGAAGTGCAACAGCGAGTTTGACCCTGAAGAGGCGCTGCGCAGCCGCCGGGTGCGTCCGCGCGCGCCGCTGCCCGAGGAAGACACCGAAGAGGTGAAGCCGGCCGAGGTCGAGACCGAGGACGAAGGCTTCGAAGCCGAGCCCGACGAGGCGAAGGAGCTGGACGAGGGCGTCGAGGCCGAGCCGCTGGTCGCGGACGAGGAGGAGGGCGACGAAGCCGCCCCCGCCGCCCCCGACGAAGCCTTGGGCGTCGACTTCGCCGAGGACGAAGACCTCGAGGAAGCCGACGATGACGAGGTGCCGTTCATCGACGACGACGAGGACGACGAGTTCTCCGAAGACCAGATCGACGGCTTGGCCGGCGGCAAGGGCGAAGACTAGCCGCCAGCGCCTCGCTTGGCCGCGGCGTTTCTTCGCGCTTGATCGGGGCAGGGCCTTTGACTAGGTTCCGCGCCCTCCGCCGGGGCCCTCGCCTTGGCGGCGCCCGAACGACCTCGGGGCTATAGCTCAGCTGGTAGAGCGCTTGAATGGCATTCAAGAGGTCAGCGGTTCGACTCCGCTTAGCTCCACCACGGACCCCCGCAGTAAGTAGCTGCGGGGGTTCATCATTTCAGACCAGGGGGGCTGGCAAGCCGATAAGCGAAGGCTAGGGAGGCGTGCTTCTAGGTCACAATCCAGGTCACAAGGCCGGTCTTTCTGGGGCCGCAGGGGGTAAGTCCCCCCGAGCCAGCTGCCTGCCCTCGGGGGGACTCCGACAAGAGAATCGGATCACAAAGATGGTGAAGCCCAGGCTTGGCGTTGGAGCATCACCCCGTCCGCAGTCAGCCCGTTCGCCTTGTCGAGAGAGCACGCGCGGAACTGCTCGCGCGACGCACTGGCCAAGCGTGCGCCCAGGCACGTCGGCCCGACACCAAGACACTGCTTAGTGTTGAACAGGGCCAGATTGCGCACCACCCGGAAGATCGCCTTCTGCTCGGTGCTTTCGACATGGGTGGTGCGGATGAGTTCGGCGCTTCGCCCGAATTTCGTACGGGCGCCGGTCGCAACGACTTCACCCACCGCTTCGCCTCGCCGGATGAGCGCGCCGGCAAAGGTCTCGACGCCGGGACCGGCCTCGATCGGCACGGATTCCCCGGTAAGCATCGACTGGTCGACGAGCACCGATCCCCCGCTGAGTTTCACGTCAGCAGGCACGACGGCGCCCAGGGAAAGCTTGACCACGTCACCCTGCACCAAGTCCGTGACCGACAGGGTTTTCCAGCCGCCGTCGCGCCGCGCCGATGCGGTGACCGCCAATCGCGACTTCAAGGCGTCGAGAGTCGCCTGCGCGCGGCCTTCCCGGAAGAACCCAAGGCCGGCGTTGAAGATCAGAAGGGCAGCGACCGCCGAAGCCTCGACATATTCTCTGAGCACCAGCTGCAGGACGACGGCCGCCTCCAGCATCCACGGCACCGGCGCCCAGAACTTGCGAAGCGCCCGATTGATCGGCGTCTGGACCACATCCTGGACGGCGTTCGCGCCGTTGGCCGCGAGGCGCCGCTGGGCTTCTTCGCTCGTCAGACCAATGGCCGGGGCAGCGATGTTCACTAAATCAGCTCCAGATCTTGGGAGGCTGGCCGAACGCCGCCCGACCTCTCCAACGATCAGCCTCGACCACCCTGCGCGCCGTCTTGGGCCAGCACGAGCTGGATGAGATGCTGTCGGAGCGCAAGAAACTCAGCGCCGATGTCCAGGCTATCCTCGACACCCAGACCGAGACATGGGGCATCAAGGTCAGCAACGTTGAGATCAGGACCGTCGAGCTGACGGAGAACATGGTTCGCGCGATCGCCAAACAAGCCGAGGCCGAGCGCGATCGCCGCCAAGATCATCCACGCCCAGGCGGAGTTCCAGGCGTCACAGACTCTCGTCGACGCCGCCCAGATCCTCTCGAGCATCCCTGCCGCGATGCAGCTGCGTTACTTGCAGACGCTCACGGAGATCGGCGCCGAGCAGAACTCCACGATCATCTTCCCGATGCCGATCGACATCATCAGGCCGTTCCTCGACCTGCGCGAACAGGCCGGCAAGCCGGCTCGCACCAACGGCGTCGATCATGTGCTGCCGCCGGAAGCAACTCCGCTGATCGCGTTGACGTGACCCTGTCGCTGTGAGGCGCTCCGTGGAAGCCGTTTAGCTGAAACGATCAAGATGTCTTCGACATCCAACCTTAGTGTTAGAGGGCGACCCGATCGAAGTGGACCAGTCGGCCCTGACCGGAGAATCGCTGCCCGCGACGCGTAAGCCGGCCGAGCCTTCTCAGGATCGATCGTTCGCCAGGGTGAGATCGGCCCCATACGGCGCTTGGGCTCAAGCCGCAGGCCGCCGAGTCATCAACGGTCGAGGCAGCCGGTGGCTCCGGAAGAGCTACATGAAGGCTTATGGAGGCTGTCTCGGCGCGACAAGCACCGATGACTCGCCCTGGTACGTCGTTCCGGCCGACGACAAAGAGAACGCCCGGCCGATCGTCTCGCAGATCGACGGCCGTCGCGCTCAACCGGGGCGGTCGCGCTCGCGGACTACGCCGAAGCCGCGGAGCGCCGGGGCGCTGCTCAGTGTGGCCCATCCTGCCCGCAGCGCGTTCTGGGCCGGCGCCTCGAACAGGCGGAACACCAGCAGCGAGAGCGGGATCAGGAGGCCGATGTAGGCCAGCTGGCCCAGCGGCGAGCGCACGGCGTCGGCGCTCAGCAGGCCGGTTACGGCGATGAGGGCGAACACCAGCTGCAGCGGGAAATGCAGCAAATAGCTGGAGTAGGAAATCTCCCCCAGCCAGGCGAGGCCGCCATAACGGGCGCCGAACAGCACCTCGTGCAAGGCGATGGTCAGCAGGGTGATCGGGAAGAGGCCGTACAGGACCGCGAGGTTGAGACCGCCGCGCATCGACAGCGGCAGCCGCCCATTGAAATAGTCGCTGATCCTGCCGCCGGCATAGATATCCGCGACCACCAAAGACCAGCCGACAATCGACACGAGCAGGAAGACGGCCGTGAAGGTTTTGGCGGCCGTCTGTCTGCGAACGATCTCGAACAGATCGAACATCAGGCCGCCGATGAAGAAGCCGCACAGGCCGCGTGCGATGTTCTCGTGTCTGGCGTAGATCAGCAGGCCGATGACAACGACGGCGATCGACGACATCGGATTTCGCAGCAGGCCAAAACGCGCCAGCAAGCAGAACACGCCGTACATCATGATTTCGATGGTCAAGGACCATTCGGGCCCATTGAAGCCCGCGCTGTCGCCGCCTTGCTGAATGAACAGCACGCTGGCCAGAAAGTGCTTCAGGTCGTTGGACGGATAGACGAAAAACTGACCCGTCGCCTTCATGAAGGCGAACTGCAGCAGCGCGACGACCAGCAAGGTCGCCAGATGCAGCGGGTAGAGCCGGCTGAATCGAAACACGCCGAACTCGACAAGCGATAGTTTCCGACCAGCAAGCTTGTCGCGATACAGCCAGAAGAAGATGAAGCCGGAAATCAGGAAGAACAGGTCAACCGCAACGAAGCCTTGCTCATAAAACACGCGCAATAGTGGATAAAGCGGTTCCCGGGCATGATCAACGCCGCCGCTGACCGGTGGCCAGGTCAGCTTCGAAGTTCCCAGTAGCTGGAAATGCTGCCAGTGCCAGAACACCACGGCCAGCGCTGCAATGCCGCGCAAAGCATCAAGCGAATGCAACCTCAGTTTGGGCTCACTCATACAGCAAAAAGTCCCCCCAAACCGCGAGTTGCACTGGGCCGTCCAACGATCATCGAGTCAACCTCGTTGAATCGCTCAGGCGCCAGTACGAGAACGGTGTTCAGCGGCATGCAAGATGTCTGCCCAGGTCCGCGGCGCCGCCCGCCACGCAGGCGCCGCCTTAGCCACCCCGCGCGGGACGAGAGCCGGCCCGCGCCCAGCCTCTTGTGTCGGCTGCCTCGACTCGCGAAGAGGAGCCGTGCCCCGTTCTTCGCCGATCTCGTCTGCGCGCAAGTTGCTGAGGCCCAGGCGCCGCGGGCTGGCGGCGATCAACTCTGAGATTCGCGACGGCATCGTGCCGGCGGCCGAGGGACTGTCGCTGGTCCCGACGATTCCGGCCGACCCGCGCACCGAGGCGCAGCGCGGCTATCGCACCGTCGCCCTGATCATCGCCTGCGCGATGTTCATGGAGCAGATGGACGCCACTGTGCTGGCGACCGCCCTGCCGACCATGGCACGCGACTTCCACGTGCCGGCGACCAGCCTCTCGTCGGCGCTGACGTCCTACCTGCTCGCGCTGGCGATCTTCATCCCGGCCAGCGGGCGGATGGCCGACCGCTTCGGGGCCAAGACCGTGTTCCGCCTCGCCATCCTGCTGTTCCTGGCCGGCTCGGTGTTGTGCGGCCAGGCGACCAACCTGCCGTTCCTGATCGCCGCGCGCTTCCTGCAGGGGATAGGCGGGGCGATGATGATCCCGATCGGCCGGCTCGTTTTGCTGCGCAGCGTCGCCAAGGAAGACATGGTGCAGGCCATGTCGTGGCTGATCATCCCGGCGCTGATCGGCCCGATCCTCGGCCCGCCGCTGGGCGGCTTCATCGTCACCTATCTCAACTGGCGCTGGATCTTCTATCTCAACATACCGATCGGCGTGCTGGGCGTAGCGCTGGTGACCAAGTTCATCGGCCAGGTGCGCGGCGAGCGCCCGCCGCGCGCCGACCTCAGCGGCTTCGTGCTGTCCGGCATCTCGCTGGGCTCGCTGCTGTTCGGCTTCGAGATGACCAGCCGCACCGGCGAACTCCAGCCCGCGCTGATGCTAATCGGCATCGGCCTCGCCGCCGGCGCGCTCTACATCCGCCATGCGCGGGGCCGCGAGTCGCCGATTCTGGACCTGACGCTGATGCGCGTACCGACGTTCCGGCTGTCGGTGATCGGCGGCTCACTGACCCGCATCACCCAGGGCGCGCAACCGTTCCTGCTGCCGCTGATGCTGCAGCTGGGCTTCGGCATGAGCGCCGCGGCCAGCGGCCTGATCACCATCGCCGGGGCGATCGGCTCGCTGGCGATGAAGTGGATCGCGCCGCGGGTGCTAAGGGAGTTCGGGTTCCGCAACAGCCTGATCGTCGGCGGGCTCGTCGGAAGCGCCGGCTACGCGGTCTGTGGCTTCTTTCGGCCGTCGTGGCCGATCCCGGCGATCTTCGCGGTGCTGGCGGCCAGCGGGTTCTTCATGTCGTTCCAGTTCACCGCCTACAACACCATCGCCTACGACGAGATCCCGCCGCAGCGGATGAGCGCCGCCACCAGCTTCTACGCCACCTTCCAGCAGCTGATGCTCTCGCTGGGCATCTGCGTCGGCGCGCTGGCCCTGCACCTCGGCACGCTGGCGACGGGCCGCACCGTGCCGTTGCTCCGCGACTTCACCCTGGCCTTCCTGGTCGTCACCGCCGTTTCGACGTCGGCGACGATCTGGAACGCGCGGTTCTCGCCGACCGCGGGGGATGAGCTGAGCGGGCGCAAGGCGGTCAGCCGCCCGCAGGCGGACGGCTGACGGAACTAGCGCCGGCCTCGCGCCGTTTCCTGACGTCACCCAAGCCGCGCTTGCAGGTATGCCATGACCGATACCGACCCTCGCGCCGTCGAACTGCTGAACTGGCTGCTGGAAGGCCTCCACGACAGCGCTGATGGCCTGCGCCAGGCGGCGTCGCTCGCGCGCAATCCGGCCTTCCAGACGCTGTTCACCGAGCGCGCCGGCCAGCGGGACGCGCTGATCGGGCAAATCGAGGCCGAGGTGCGCTCGTTCGGCGACGAGCCGGCGTGCGAGGGCAGCATGATCGGCGATGTCCACCACGCCTTCACCAAGCTTCGCGACCTCGTCGCCCACGGCAGCGACAAGGCGGTGGTCGAGGAAGTCGTCCGCGGCGAGGCGCTGGTCGAGCAGCGCTTCGAGGCGGTGGCCGATGACGTGCAAGCGCCGGCGAAGGCCCGGGAGTTGGCCGGGCGCATGGTCGCCAGGCTCAAGACCGACCAGCAGCAGATCGCCGACCTAAGTCAGCAATTCCGTTAGCCCGCCCGGGATCGAGCCGCTGCGCGCGGCGTTCCAAGCGGCAAGCGTTTTCAGGAGACCAGAGCATGGCGGCGCACTTCAAGCTGACCGAGGAAGACGACGGTTTCCTGGCGGCGCCGCAGGGCGCATCCCTGCTGTTCTCCGGCGCTAGCGGCACCGAGACCTGGATCGAGCGATCCGAGGACGCGGTCGTGCGGATCGGCATCCAGTCGGTGGCGGTGGCCACGGGCGCCGGCGGCACGCTGGGGGTCTGCATCGAGGTCGGCGACCACGCCGCCAAGGGCCAGGACGGCCCTGCGCCGATCGAATACCGGCTGAGCGCCAGCCAGTCGGTGCAGGTTCTGGTCAAGGGCGGCGAGCGGGTCGCCTTCAAGGCCTATCCGACCGCGGACAACGCCCAGATCCTGCGCACCGTGGTGTGGGCCTCCGACCTGAGGTCCGATGCTCCGACCCGCGTCGCGCCTCGTCCGACCACCGCGCCTGAGGCGGCCGCAAGCCGCGCCTAGCGCCCGTTCGGCGCCCCGGGCAGGCCTTCCAACCAGCGGATCACCGTCGCCTCCAGGGCGATGCGCTGGTCGTCGTAGCCGTGGTCGGTGGCGAGGTGGGTCTGCGCGACCCGGCCACCGGCGGTGATTGTGGCCTTGGCGATGGCGGTGTCGGCGGGGGCCAGGCCGTCGTCGGAAGTGACGATCAGCAGTGGGTGGGCGGCGAGACCGGCGGCGTACTGGGTCAGGTCCCAGGCCTTGGCGTTGGCGATCGCCTCGTCGGCCAGGGCCTCGGCGGTGGCGTCGCCAAGCGTGCGCATGCCGTCGTGGTTCTGGATGTTGCGATCGAGCACCTTCACCACCGCATCGCGGGGCAGGCCGCCCATGCCGCCGAGGGGCGCGGCCGAGATCAGCCCGGCGCCGAGCAGCTTGGGGTCATGGCTAGCGACATAGCCGGTGACGAAGCCGCCCAGGCTGTGGCCGACCACCACCAGCCGCGACGGGTCGATCTGGTGCGCGGCGTCGTTGGCCGGATCGCGCAGCCAGACCAGCGCAGCGGCGGCGTCCTCGAGGCAGTGGGTGAAGCTGTATTCGCCAGGGCTGCCCCACGAGCCCCGATAGTGCAGGGTCAGCACGTTCCAGCCTTCGCGCCGGATGGCCTGGGCGAGGTCGAGGTTCTGCTCGTTGCCGGGCAGACCGTGCAGCAGCAGGACGGTCGGGTGTGGCCCGGCGCCCGCGGCGGTGTAGAGCATCGCGTTGATCTTCACCCCGTGCGTCGGCAGGGCGAAGGCGGTCATGCCGGCGGGATGAGCCGTGTCCTGTGGTGGATCGGCGATGATGGAGGCGGGGAGCGGCTGGGCGCGAAGCGCGGCGGGGGTGAGCAGCAGGGTCAGGGCGATGGCTGCAGCGAAGCGCATGAGGCGTTCCCGATCGATGTACATGCGACTCCCGGCAAGCGGAGCCGGCCCAGGATAGTCTCGCCAGCGCCTAGCCTAGTTCGCGTCCATAAAGCATTGTTTTTGTTGGCAAGCGAATGGGTTTGGGGCTGCGTGACCGCTGTCGCGGCAGGTTTTCCGCAGTGGCGAGCGCGGCAGTGGCCTGCGGAGGATTGCGG
>Ga0302314_10011889_pt1 | contig 15129 bp, 13 predicted proteins | sample III_Palsa_N2_3_FD_200533 | JGI IMG/M metagenome (GOLD analysis project Ga0302314, IMG submission 200533) | Peat permafrost microbial communities from Stordalen Mire near Abisko, Sweden - III_Palsa_N2_3 | ecosystem: Environmental > Terrestrial > Soil > Palsa > Peat permafrost | place: Sweden...
TGACTAACTGACAAGCAGCCGATCCGGCGAGTCTTTCGCACCAGCGCTGTGCATGAAGTCAGGTAGGCAATGGCGAAAAAGGTCCTGATCGTCGAGGACAACGAGCTGAACATGAAGCTATTTCATGATCTGCTCGACGCGCAGGGCTATGACACCTTGCAGACCCGTGAAGGCTTGCAGGCTCTGTCGCTCGCTCGCCAGCACCGGCCCGACCTCATTTTGATGGATATCCAACTGCCGGAAATATCCGGGCTGGAGGTCACCAAATGGCTGAAGGAAGACGACGAACTGTCCCACATTCCCGTGGTGGCGGTGACCGCCTTCGCCATGAAGGGCGACGAGGAGCGCATCCGCGAGGGCGGCTGCGAGGCTTATCTTTCCAAGCCTATTTCCGTGACCCACTTCCTCGATACCATCCGCCGCTTCCTGGGGTGATAGAGCGATGACCGCGCGCATCCTGGTGATCGACGACATCGAGGCCAATGTCCGCTTGCTCGAAGCCAAGCTGTCGGCGGAATATTACGACGTGCTGACCGCCTTCGATGGCCCAACCGGCCTGGCGATGGCGGCGGCGGATCATCCCGACATCGTGCTTTTGGACGTGATGATGCCGGGTATGGACGGCTTCGAGGTCTGCCGCCGGCTGAAGGACGATCCTTTGACCCGCCACATCCCCGTGGTGCTGGTCACCGCGCTGGACGGCCGCGCCGACCGGATCGCTGGCCTGGAGGCGGGCGCCGACGAATTCCTTAACAAGCCCATCGACGATGTCATGCTGTTCTCCAGGGTGCGCAGCCTGACGCGCTTGAAGACGGTGATCGACGAACTTCGCGAGCGCGAGGCCTCCGGCCGCCGGATCGGCGTGATCGCCGGCGCCGCCTCGCGCCTGGCCGGCTCGGGCGGGCGCATCGTGATCTGCGACGACAACGAACGCCAGGCCCAGCGCATCGCCTCGGAACTGGCCATCGAGCACCGGCCGGTGATCGAGCCGGATCCGGACAAGGCGATCTTGACCGCGCGCGGGCCCGTCGATCTTTTGATCATCAACGCCAACGCCCGCGGCTTTGATGGTCTGAGACTGGCCGCGCAGATGCGCTCCGACGAGGCGACCCGGCATCTGCCGATCCTGGCGGTGATCGATCCCGACGAGCGCAGCCGCATGGTCAAGGCGCTCGAGATCGGCATCAATGACGTGCTGCCGCGCCCCATCGATCCCCAGGAACTGGCGGCGCGCGCGCGCACCCAGATCAAGCGCAAGCGCTATACGGACTTCCTGCGCAACAACCTCGACCATTCGCTGGAGCTGGCGGTCACCGACCAGCTCACCGGCCTGCACAATCGCCGCTATATGGTGGGCCAGCTTTCGGCCCTGGTGAACCGGGCGGCGCGGGGCGGCGAGCCGGTCGGCGCGCTGCTGATCGATCTGGATCACTTCAAGCAGATCAATGACAGTTTCGGCCACGATGTCGGCGACGAGGTGCTGCGCGAATTCGCCGTGCGGCTGGCCACTAACGTCCGCGCCGTCGATCTGCCGTGCCGCTATGGCGGCGAAGAGTTCGTGGTGATCATGCCCGAAACCAACCTGGCTGCGGCCGAGCGGATCGCCGAACGCATCCGCCTGCACGTCGCTGGATCTCCGTTCCGGGTCGCCGCCGGCAAGGAGCTGCTGACCGTCACCATCTCCATCGGCGTCGCCGCGACCGTCGGACCCCAGGACACGCCTGAAGCCCTGCTCAAACGCGCCGACGCCGCCGTCTACGACGCCAAGGCCGCCGGCCGGAACAAGGTGGTTTCGCGAGTGGCTTAAGAATCCTTCTCCCCTTGCGGGAGAAGGTGGCCTGCGCAGCAGGTCGGATGAGGGGTGTCAACGCCGTGCCGGCCAGCGAGCGCCTCTAAGATAAAACTGAAATTCCTCCGTCAACACCCCTCATCCGTCGGCTTCGCCGACACCTTCTCCCGCAATGCGAGAAGGAATCCTGGAATCGACAACGCCCGATCTGGCGACCGGGCGTCGAGCGTCTCAGACGTTAGAACAGACCTATTTGATCTTGCCTTCCTTGAACTCGACGTGCTTACGCACGACGGGATCGTATTTCTTCATGACCATTTTTTCGGTCATGGTGCGGGCGTTCTTCTTGGTCACATAGAAGAACCCGGTATCCGCCGTGGAATTCAGGCGGATCTTGATCTGGGCTGGCTTGGCCATGGTCACAAAACCTTTTGGCGCTCGGGTTTGGCCCCGAACGCTGGAAATCGAGAGCGGCGGACAATACGCACGAGCGGCGCAAAGTCAATCTGAGGTCAGATCGTCGTACGTCCATGAGCGCGACAACCGAAGATAGGGACGGTTCATCGATTCTTATCCGCCCCACGCCATGGTGTGTCGACCTTGGGAGAACGCTGCATGGCCCTGGCCGATATCACCGCCGCGCGAAAGCCGGATCGACTGCGTCTTGGGCTGGACATCGCCGAGCGGATCTTCGTGGTCGGCCTGTTTGCGCGACTGGCCCTGGTCGTGTTCGGTTCGGTCGGCGTAGGCTCCAGCCCGGTCAACCTGTTGCTGCTGCTGTCCGAAGGGATCGTGGTCGTGCTGGTCATGCTGCGCCGACCTGCGACCGAGATTTCCTTGAAGCCGCTGGACTGGCTTTTGGCTTTTGGCGCCACCGCCGGGCCGTTGCTGGTCCAGCCGGGGCACGCCACGCCCCTGGTCCCGGCGGCCTTCGCAGCCAGCCTGATGATCACCGGTATTGTCTTCCAGGTGGCCTGCAAACTTACCCTGCGCCGCAGCTTCGGCCTGGCGCCGGCCAATCGCGGCCTGGTCGTCGCCGGCCCCTACAAACTGGTGCGCCATCCGATCTATGCCAGCTATCTGATCAATCAGACCGGTTTTCTGCTGCTGAACCCGACCGCCTGGAACGCGGGGATCCTGGCGGGGAGCCTGGTTATTCAGATCTTCCGCATCGCCGCCGAGGAGCGGCTGCTGGCCCACGACGAAGCCCACGCGGCGTTTCGCGAGGCCGTGCCCTATCGGCTGCTGCCGGGGCTGTACTGAAACTTCACGCCAACGCTCGCTGATAGGCTTTCTGTCGCCGATAAGCCCACAGGAATGGCTGCGCGTCCGCCGAGCGTAGCAAAGCCCCCAGCATGGCCTGGGTCACGTCCATCAGCGGCAGGCGCAGCGCCGCTTCGATCGAGCGGAAGCCCAGGTCGGTCAGTTCATGGCTGTCTGTGTGATCGGTGTCGGCGGTGTCGACCTCGATCATGAAGAACCGGGCGTGAAACCGGATCGGGCTGTTGGTGGGCGTGATGGCCCGGGCCAGCAGCTTCAGCGCGCCGTGATCGGACGGCAGGCGAACGCCGGTCTCCTCGGCGGTTTCGCGCAGCGCCGCGGCGGCCAGAGCCTCGGCCAACAGCCGCGCCGCCCCGGTGCGGCGAGCGCAGTCGGGGTCCAGCGGACGCAGCGGCCTGGCCTGGTAGTCGACCGGCTCGACCCCGCCGCCCGGAAACACGAACACGTCCGGGGCGAAGCGGGAACGAACCGGCCGCTTGCCCATCAGCACCTGCAGCCCATCCGCGCCACGCCGCATCAGCACCAGGCTGGCGGCGTTGCGCGGGCGCGGGACGGCGGGGGTCGCGCTCACAGATAGCTCAGTTGGCGAGCGCCGCGCATAAATCGCATGAAGGGCGCCGGCCGCGATGGGTCTTCCAGACGCTGGGCCAGCTCCTGCAGCACGAAGCGGGTGATGTTGGGCAGGTCCAGGGCCAGCGCCTGGTCCATGTCGACCCAGGCGATCTCGTCCAACTCGCCGCAGTCCGGCCGCCGCTCCAGGCTGAGCAACGCCTCGGCGCCCGCCATGAAAAACCGAGCGTCGAAACGCTTGGGCCGGTAGGGCGGGGTGATCGCTCGGGCGATAAAGTCAAGCGCGCCCAGGTCGGCCGCCGCGCCGATCTCGAGGAATTCGCGCCAGGGCCCGGCCGCCGGGCGTGGGGGCGCGGGCCTGGCCAGCAGCAGGCCAGCTTCTTCGAAAGTCTCGCGGATCGCCGTCAGGGCCAGGGCGCGAACGCGTTGCGCCGGGCCGGTCTTCTCCAGTCTGGCGGCGACCTCGGGCCTCAGATCGGTCGCGAACGGGGCATGGAAGTCGCTGCGATCGATCCGGCCGCCAGGAAACACCCACTTGTCGGGCATGAAGTCGTGGCCGCCATGGCGCCGGCCCATCAGAAGGCGCGGCTTCTTGGCGTCGCGGCGCACGATGATCAGGGTCGCCGCATCGCGCGGCTTCACCAGTTTCGCGCCCTTCTCCCGCATGGCGCCGTCGACGCGCGGATCGTAGTTCGGTTCGAGCAGGGGTTCGGTCATGGGCGGAGTTTAGGTCGCCTGACGCGATGGGGAAGGGTGTCGTTGGGGAAAGGATCGCAGCGCTACAGAGGCCTCAGCGATCGCAAGGCCCCCTCAGTCGCTTCGCGCCAGCTCCCCCAACGGGGGAGCATCCAAGTCTCTAGCGCCGCAAACGAGACCTGTGCGTCCCTTAGGGCGAAGGCCGGGGAGAGCGGATAAAAGGATAGGCTGGCCGAAACTCTACCGCCGCCGTCCACGCCCCGCCGGCGGACGGTTCCCCATCGGGCGTCGCACTCCCAGTCTCGGTCGCGGCGCCTTGGGATCGGCCGGATCCGGATCGCTCAGCATCTCAAACCGCAACCCCCCGGTGATCGGGGTCGCCTCCAGCAGCCGCACATTGACCAGCGAGCCCAGTCGCCAGCGCTGGCCGGTGCGTTCGCCGACCAGGGCGTGGCTCTTTTCGTCGTGGACGAAGTATTCGGTTCCGAGCGTCGAGACCGGAATCAGGCCGTCCGCGCCGGTGTCCTTCAGCCGCACGAACAGGCCAAACCGCGTCACGCCGGTGATCCGCGCTTCGAACTCCGCGCCCAGGCGGTCTTCCATATAGGCGGCGACATAGCGGTCGGTGGCGTCTCGCTCGGCGGCCATGGCGCGGCGCTCGGCCAGGGTGATGTGCTCGGCGGTTTCGCGCAGGCGGGCGATGTCGGTGTCGGTCAGGCCGTCATCGCCCAGGCCCAGGACGCGGATCAGGGCGCGGTGCACCACCAGGTCCGCATAGCGCCGGATCGGCGAGGTGAAATGGGCGTAGCGGTCCAGGTTCAGCCCGAAATGGCCGATATTGTCGGGGCTGTAGATCGCCTGCATCTGGGTTCGCAGCACCACCTCGTTGACGATCTCGGCATGGGGCGTGCCGCGCATCTGTTCCAACAGGCGGTTGAAGCGGTCGGTGCGCGGCGCCTCGCCCTTATTCCAGCTGACCCCCAGGGTCTCCAGAAAGTCGGCGAAGGCCTGGACCTTTTCCTGGCTCGGCGTGTCGTGCACCCGATAGATCAGCGGCGAACGCTTCTGTTCCAAGGTCTCGGCCGCGCAGACATTGGCCTGGATCATCATCTCCTCGATCAGCTTGTTCGCCTCCAGCATCGAGCGCGGCGTGATCGAGACCACCTCGCCTTCGGGACTGATGACGATGCGCCGCTCGGGGCTTTCGATATCCAGGGGCGAGCGCTTGTCGCGGCCCTGCTTCAAGGTGCGATAGGCGGCCCACAGCGGCTTCAGGACGGGCTCCAGCAGCGGATCGGTCACATCGTCAGGGAAACCGTCGATCGCCGTCTGGGCCTGCTCGTAGGCCAGCTTGGCGGCCGAGCGCATCAGGCCGCGCACGAACCGGTGCCCGAGCTTACGCCCCGCTTTGTCGAACACCATCCGCACGGCCAGGCAGGCGCGCGCCTCGCCCTGGCGCAGGCTGCACAGGCCGTTGGAGAGGCGTTCCGGCAGCATCGGCTCGACCCGGTCGGGGAAATAGACGCTGTTGGCCTTGTCCTGCGCCTCCCGGTCCAGCGCCGAGCCGGCGCGCACATAGGCCGCCACGTCGGCGATCGCCACCCAGACCACCCAGCCGTCCGGGTTGTTCGGATCGTCGTCGGCATGGGCATAGACCGCGTCATCGTGATCGCGGGCGTCGGTGGGGTCGATGGTGATCAGCGGCAGGTCGCGCAGGTCCGTGCGGCCCGCCAGGACCGGCGGCTGGGCGGCGTCGGCCTCGGCTTCGGCGGCGGGGGAAAAGCCGGTGGGAATGCCGTGCGCGTGGATGGCGATCAGCGAGGCGGCGCGCGGCTGGTCCTCGCGGCCGATCACCTCCAGCAGCTTGCCGCGCTTGGGGCCATGATGGCGATCGCTGGCGCCGGCGACCTGGGCCAGCACCAAGTCGCCGTCCCGAAGATCGCGGGCGTCGGGCTCGAACAGGATCAGGCTGTCGCGGGAGCGCTTGTCGACCGGTTCGACCCGCACCTCGCGGTTGGACTTGCGCACCACGCCCAGGACTTTCTGCGCCGCCAGGCCCAGCCGCTTGATGACCCGCGCCTCGTGCTCGTTTTCGCCGATCTGGACAAACCGGACCAGGAACCGGTCGCCCAGACCCGGCGCGCCGGCTGTCGCCTCATGAGCCCCAGGCGCCAGCCGCACCAGCGGCGCATCCTCGCCGGCCTTGGTCAGGCGCACGAACAGGTCGCCGTCGATGTCGCGCTCGACCACGTCGGCGACGCCGACCGGGGGCAGGGCGCCGGCCTGGGCGAACCCCTTGCGGCCCCGCTTGCCCAGCGCGCCTTCGTCCTGCAGCGCCTTCAGCATGTGGCGCAGCGCCCGGCGATCGGCGCCCTTCAGCCCGAACGCCTTGGCGATATCCGCCTTCTCCGCCTCGCCGGCGTCGCGCAGGAAGGCGATCAGCGTGTCGCGGTCAGGCAGGCCCTGGGGCGGTTTGGCGGATTTGGGAAGGCGAGGTCTGGCCATCGGCCCAGATAGCCCGTCCGGCGACGAAGCGCGATGGCGTCGTGAGATTAGAGTTCTGTATTGCTATTGCGAGTCATTCGCATATTATGAGCTTCACGGCGTGGGAGTGAACGCATGCGCGACGATTTGCTTGATGAGATCGGCTCGCTCGAGGACCTCGGCCGCCCCGAGCACCTGTTGGTTTGGGCGCTGCGGGCGATCGCGATCGGCCACGGCGACTGTCCGCTCGTTTCGCGAACCTTCGCCAAAGCCTGCGGCCCCTTGGGCGGCCAGGCGCTCGCCGCCTATTTCGCCTTGGTGCGCTATATCGGCATGACCGGCCGCAGGCGGCTACAGGTGCACCTACCGGGCTGCCCGTGTGTCAGTGTTGACGAGACGGCCGTTGTCGGCGTCATCGCCGCGGCGCAGCACCCCGGCTGCGGCTCCGGCGAAACCCTGCTTGGGATGCGGATGCGCTTCCTGGTCGGGGGCGAACCGCACGAAGCTTTCCTGTCCGCCGCGCGAGCCGTGGCGGGGGTGCTGGCGGCCAGCGGCCATATCCCGCCGCTACGGCTGGAGGGAGATGCGAGGAAAGCCGTCGAGGCGGGGACGGCTCAGTTGCGTGTGGTGCACTGAGGCTGCCTCTCCAGCCGCGCATGGAATGATTCGCCGCTGCGATCAAAGTCCGGCGTCGTCGACGATGACCGTGGCGTCGATTTCGACGGCGACGCGGCTTGGCAGAGACGCGCAGCCGATCGAGGTGCGGGCGTGCCGTCCGATCTCGGGGCCGAAAATCTCGACAATGAGATCGGAAGCGCCGTTCACGACCAGCGGTATCTGCTCGAAGTCATCCGCCGCGTTCACGAAACCGCGCACCATCATGAAGCGCCGCACGCGGTCAAGGTCGCCGCCGCACGCCGCCTTCAGGTTGGCGAGCAGATTCAGCGCGCAGATGCGTGCGGCGCGCTGTCCATCCTTGAGATCAAGGTCACGCCCAATCTTGCCGACCACGGCGTAGACCCCGTTTTGCGACGGCGCGACGCCAGAGAGCTGGATCAGCCGCCCATCGCGGACAAAGGGTACGTAGTTGGCCGCTGGCTTCGGCTGCGCCGGAAGGATCAGGCTCAGCTCCGCCAGGCGGCGTTCGATTGTTTGGCCCATCATACTACTCCTAACCGGGTTCGACTGAATTCAGGATCGGCTCCAGGCGCGCGCCCAGGGCGAGAAGATCGGCGTCGCGGCCGGGAAAACCGTCAAGCAGGGCGCCCACGGGCAGCGCGCCCGGAGTATGGCCGATGGGAAGCGACAGGCTCGGCGTTCCGATCAGGGAAGCCAGCAGCGTGTTGCGCAGCAGGGTCGGCCCCGTCGCCAGCGTCTGGCCGTCGACTTCGATCGACCTGGCCTCGCTGACGCGCGGCGCGGCGGTCACCAGCGTGGGATAAAACAAGGCTGTCAGCCCGCCTGTCCGCATCATCGCCGTTACGTCGCGTCGCAGACGCCGCATGGTCTCCAGCGCGGCCGCGTGTCGTGGCGCGGCGTCCGGGCCCTCGGCCAGCATCGCCTCCAGCCGGCGTTTGACGATGGGATCGCAGACCTGGGCCGCAAGACTTGGGACATCGAGGTCCGATCCGCTCCTGAGCAGGTAGGTCGCCAGATGGAGGGGCATATCGAACGTGATCACGGCGACCTGCGTCGCCCAGAGGATGTCAGGCGTCGATGGCAGCTCGCATTCGACCACCTCGATGCCGGCGGCGAGAAGGCGTCGCGTTGCGGCCTGGAACGCTTGGTTGACGGCCCGCGACAGGTCTGCCGCCAGCGCGCGCGGAACGCCCAGCCGTATGCGGCCTGGATCGACAACGGTCTCCCGCCGGCCGGACGCCAGAACCGCATCCGCGGCGATCACCTGGGCCATGTCGCGGGCCAGAAGGCCGACCGTATCGCGATTGAGGGAGATCGGGACGACGCGGTCGATCGGGTAGCGATCCAGCGACGGCCGAAAGCCGACGATCCCGCAGCAGGCGGCGGGAACCCGGCACGAACCGGACGTATCCGTGCCGATCGCCAGCGGCGTCATGCCTACAGCCACCGCCGCCGCCGACCCGCCGCTGGATCCGCCGGCAGTATAGTCCGGATCGAACGGATTGAGCACCGCGCCGAACGCGGGATTGATCGAGGTGGCGCCGAGCGCCAGCTCGTGCAGACGGGTTTTGGCGACCACCACGGCGCCAGCGTTTTCGAGCAGGCGGACGCACGGGGCGTCATCGTTCGCGATGTGATCGGCCAGGGCCGGCGTGCCGGCGGTCGTCGGCGCGCCCCGCACATCGATATTGTCCTTGACCACTATGGGAATCCCGGCCAGCGGACCGCCCCGCGCAGCGACCGCGAGAGGGTCGGCGCGGACCCAGCTCAAAGCATTGAGGGCTTGGGCCCTGGGCCTCAGCCGGATGGCGCGGTCAATCGGGGTTTCGTCCAAAACCGCCAAGGCGAGGTCTCCATCTGAAAAGCGAGGATAGGACGCAGAACCTGATTCACGCTTCGAATCGAGAGGAAGCGAGCGGACCTTACGGCGCCCAATTGCCGTCCAGCGCCTGATCCAGGTCGGCGATCAGATCGTCCGCGTGCTCGATGCCGATCGACAGGCGCAGCAGGTCGTCGGGCGTCTCGAACCCCACGCCGCGTCCCAGTGTCTGGATGGGTGACGAGGCTCTGTGCTCGATCAGGCTCTCCACGCCGCCCAGGGAGGCGGCGCGGGTGAACAGCTTCACGCGTGCGACTGTCGCCAGGGCGGCCTCGCGCCCGCCGCGGATCGAAACGGACAGCATCCCCCCGCACCCGTCGGGCATCTGGCGGCGTGCGACGTCCGATCCCTGGCTGGAGGTCAGGCCGGGATAGTAGACGCGCGCGACCCGCGAATGCCCTTCCAGGAAGCGCGCGACGGCCAGCCCGTTCTGGCTGTGCGCGCGCATACGGTAAGGCAGGGTGCGCAGGCCCCGATGCACCATCCAGCAGTCGAACGGGGACGGCGTCAGCCCGACATTGATCTGGAAGGCGCGGGCCCGCTCGTACAGCTCTCCCTTTTCGCGAAAGACTGCCAGGCCGCTCACCACATCGGTGTGGCCGGCGATATATTTGGTCGCGGCGTAGACCGCGACATCGGCGCCCCAATCGAGCGGGCGCTGCAGTACGGATGTCGCAAAGGTCGAGTCGACGGCGACACGGATATTCCGTCGCTTCGCCAGATCCACGACGGCGGCGATGTCGCTGACGCGCATCAAGGGATTGGATGGCGTGTCGATCCAGATCATGCGGGTCTGGGGCGTGATCGCGGCTTCGATCTCGTCGGGCTTGGCGGTGTCGACCACGTCGGCCTCGACGCCCCACTGGCGAAGCTGCTCGTCGATAAGCCGCGCCGTGCCTTGAAACAGATCATGGGACACGATCAGTCGTTCGCCGGGCTTGAGCACGCTGAGGACGCTGGCGATGGCGGCCATGCCGGAAGAGGTGGCGATGGCGCCCGCGCCGCCCTCGAGTTCTATCATCGCGTCTTCGAGCCAGGCGCGATTGGGGTTGTTGAAGGTCGAATAGGCGTAGCCGCGTGGGTAGGAGCCGTCCGGGTCGCGTTCGAACGTGGTGCTAAGATGGATGGGTGGAGCGAGCGCGCCGGTGGCCGGATCAATGACTCGGCCGGCATGAACGGCCAGGGTCTCGGGGTGGTGAGGTGCGCCCATGAAAATCGGCCCAAAAAAGAGACAGATGCTAGGGCGGATCATTAGCCCTTTGCGTCAAACTCTCATCCGAATAAGAATCTGGATCTGATGTGATTTGAAGTAACATCACGCGCTCAAACGAATCTCGAACCCGCCATTTCCCCCCTTTGAGCATGCTGCGGGCGTTCGAGGCGGCGGCGCGTCACGAAAGCATGTCGCGGGCCGCCACGGAGCTTAGCGTCACCCACGGCGCCGTCAGCCGACAGATCGTCGCCCTGGAACGCCTGCTCGAAGTGCGGCTGTTTCACCGCCGCTCACGCGGCGTGCAGCTGACCGAACACGGGACGCGCCTTTTTCACGGTGTTTTCGAAGGGTTCGAGCGTATCCGCGCCTCCGTGGAGGACCTGCTCGGCGACCGCCAACAGCGCTCGGTCACGATCTCAACCCTGCCGACGCTGGCCAGCCGCTGGCTGATGCCTCGCCTGGTCCGGTTCCAGATCCAAAATCCCAATATCGTCGTCAATATACGGACCGGCATCGCGCTGGACGATCTGGCCGATCCGGCCATCGATTTCGCGATCCGCTATGGAACCGGCGCTTGGCCAAACACGGCCTCGACGCTTTTGCTGTCGGCGAACGCCTATCCGGTCTGCAGCCCGTCGTTTCTTGAAAAGCATGGACCTATGAGGACCCCCGCGGATCTCCTCGCCACGCCGCTCATTCACAACGCCACGCGCCAATGGTGGATCGATTGGTTGTTGGCCGCCGGGGTCGGCGTCAAAGCGCTGAGCGGCGGGATCGTGGTCGACGAATACGGACTTGCGGTGCAATTCGCCCTGGATGGCTATGGCGTGGTGTTGGCCCGAGATCCGCTATTGGAGCGAGATCTGGCGTCCGGAGGGCTGGTTCGATTGTTCGACATCGCCGTAACGCCGAGGTTCGCCTACTATCTCGTGACCAGTCAGGTCAGAAAACTTGAGCCGGAAGCCATGCTTTTATTGAATTGGCTCAATCAGGAACCGAGGTGATCCAGGGCGCCGCTAGCCCTTGGCGACCTTCTTGGATGCGGCCTTCTTCGCCGCCGGCTTCTTTTTCGCCACGCTTTTCTTCGCTGTCGCTGTCGCTGTCGCCGCCGCCTTGGCCGGCGCCGGTTTGGCCGCGGCCCTGGCCCGCGCGGGCTTCTTCTTACCCCCGCCCTTGGCTTCGCGCTCCGCCAGCAAAACCACCGCCTCCTCCAGCGTCATGCCTTGCGGGTCCGCGCCCTTGGGCACGTTGGCGTTGGTGTCGCCGTGTTTGACGTAGGGGCCAAACCGGCCGGAGAGGATGCGCACCGGCTTGCCGTCCGCCGGGTGGGCGCCCAGTTCCTTCAGCGCCCCGGCCGGCGCTCGGCCGCCACGCGCGCCGCCCGCCCGTTTTTCCGCCAGCACGGCCACGGCGCGGTTCAGGCCGACATCGAACACCTCGTCGGCGTTCTCGAGATTGGCGTAGGTTCCGTTGTGCTGGACGTAAGGCCCATAGCGGCCGATGCCCGCCAGCACCATGCCGCCCTCATCCGGATGGATCCCGACCTCGCGCGGCAATTTCAGCAGACGCAGCGCCTTCTCCAGGTCGACGGCGGCCGGCGGCCAGCCCTTGGGCAGGCTGGCGCGCTTGGGTTTCTCGCCGCCCGATTCTTCAACGTAAGGGCCGAAGCGGCCGATCTTCAGCCAGATCGCGCGGCCGGTTTCAGGATCGACCCCCAGTTCGCGATCGCCGCTTTCGGCGGCTTCCTCGCCGTCCGGCGCGGCGATCGGGCGGGTGAAACGGCATTCCGGATAGTTCGAGCAGCCGATGAAGGCGCCGTACTTGCCGGTCTTCAAGGACAGCCGCCCGGTCCCGCAGACGTGGCAGGCGCGCGGGTCGGTCCCGTCGCCCTTGTCCGGGAAAATGTGAGGACCCAGCGATTCGTTCAGCGCATCCAGCACATGGGTGACGCGCAACTCGCCGATCTCGCCGACCGCGGCGTGGAAATCCTTCCAGAACTCCCGCAGCAGCTGTTTCCAGTCGAGCTCGCCGGCCGAGACCAGGTCCAGCCTCTGCTCCAGGTCGGCGGTGAAGTCGTATTCCACGTACTTGCGGAAGAACTGCTCCAGGAAGGCGGTGACCAGCCGCCCCTTGTCCTCGGGAATGAAGCGGTTCTTGTCCATCCGCACATAGTCGCGCTCGCGCAGCACGGTCAGGATCGAGGCGTAGGTCGAGGGTCGCCCGATGCCCAGCTCTTCGAGCTTCTTGACCAGGGAGGCCTCTGAATAGCGCGGCGGCGGTTCGGTGAAGTGCTGGTCGGCGCGCGCCGCCAGCACCTTGGCCTCGGCGCCCTCGCGGATTACGGGCAGGCGTCCGCCGTCCTCGCTCTCGTCATCGTCGCGGCCTTCCTCGTAGACCGCCAAGTAGCCGTCGAACAGCACCACCTGTCCGCTGGCGCGCATGCCGGTGCGGCCGTCGGCTGACGCCAGCTCGACCGTGGTCCGCTCGATCCGCGCCGCCTCCATCTGCGAGGCGATCATCCGCTTCCAGATCAGCTCGTAGAGCCGGCCCAGGTCGGGATCCAGGCGCAAGGAGCCTGGGTTTCGCGACAGGCTGGTCGGGCGGATCGCCTCGTGCGCCTCCTGGGCGTTCTTGGCCTTGACCTTGTAGATGCGCGCGCTTTCGGGAACGTAGTCCTTGCCGTAGCGCCCGGCGATGACGGTGCGCGCCTCGTCGATGGCCTCCGGGGCCGACTGCACGCCGTCGGTCCGCATATAGGTGATCAGGCCGACGGTCTCGCCGCCGATGTCTATGCCCTCGTAAAGTTTCTGCGCCGCCTGCATGGTGCGCTGGGCCGAGAAGCCGAGCTTGCGCGAGGCCTCCTGCTGCAGGGTCGAGGTAGTGAAGGGCGGGGCGGGGGAACGCCGGGCGGGTTTCTTTTCGACCGAGGCGACCTTGAAGGTCGCGGCCTGAACGGCGGAACGCGCGCCATGCGCCGCGGTCTCGTCGCCCAGGTCGAACTTGGTGAGCCGTTTGCCGTCGTGCTTGACCAGCCGCGCTAGAAATGGATCCGAACCGGCCGTGACGTCCGCCTCGACGGTCCAGTATTCCTGGGTCTTGAAGCGCTCGATCTCGATCTCGCGGTCGACCACCAAGCGCAGCGCCACCGACTGCACGCGCCCGGCCGAACGGGAACCCGGCAGCTTGCGCCACAGCACCGGCGACAGGGTGAAGCCGACCAGATAGTCCAGCGCGCGGCGGGCCAGATAGGCGTCGACCAGCTCCATGTCGATGTCGCGCGGATGCTTCATCGCCTCGGTCACCGCCGAGCGCGTGATGGCGTTGAACACGACCCGCTGGACCGTGGCGCCCTTGACCGCCTTCTTGCGGTTCAGCACCTCCAGCACGTGCCAGCTGATCGCCTCGCCCTCTCGGTCTGGGTCGGTGGCCAGGATCAGGGTGTCGGCGCCTTTCAGCGCGTCGGCGATGTCGTTCAGCCGCTTGGCCGCCTTGACGTCGACCTCCCAGGTCATGGCGAAGTCGTCGTCCGGCTGCACCGATCCGTCCTTGGACGGCAGGTCGCGCACATGGCCGTAGCTGGCCAGAACGACGTAGCCCGAGCCCAGGTATTTGTTGATGGTCTTGGCCTTGCCCGGGCTCTCGACGACGACGACGTTCATGCAACCAATCAGAGAATTGAAGCGGTGGGCGGCGCTGGGGGAGGACGCCGCGGGCCGGGAAAGTGGGGGCGACACCCCCGGCCTGTCAACGTGCGATGGGAAAATGAGGGGCGAGAGGGGTTCGGGGCAGGCCGTGTGTTCCCTGTTTGTTCTTGACGAACGGCGGACTCTGCGGCACAATAATGATCAGCGTCGCGGGGTCGGGAGGATCGCATGTTCCATAAACTGCACCGGCGCGACGCCGCCAACGCCCGCGCCGTGCGCGGACTCTCTTGCGACCCGGCCGGCGTCTATTTCGGCGGCGATTGCGCGCTGATCACGCCGCAGGATGTGAATGGCCGCACGGTCTATCGCGTTCGCGCGGTGAAGGAGATCAACAAGGCGCTCTCGGCCGGCTTCGGCGCCGAGGTCGATATCACGCGGCGCCTGCCGGCCCTGCGGCGGATCGCCGAACTGATGACCGAAGGCCGATGGGGCCTGGCCCAGATCACCGCGCTGCAGATGCGCCTGCCGGAACTGGCGGATGACGAGGCGGTGGAGCGCCTGCTGAAAGCCGAAGACTTGATGCGGTTCAATCCGAACCACAAACCGGCTGGGCCAGGCGGGGGACAGTTCACGACGGCGGGTGGTAGCGGGGGCGATCAAAGCGTTACCGGCGATCGGAATGATGGGGCCGCGAATGCTGCGTCAATCCCGCGGCTGAGCTACCAAACGACGTCCGGGGCGCAAAACACGCCCTTCTGGGGAACCAGGTTCGAGCTATCGAGCCCGTCAGCCAAAGGCGGCTACATTATACAACAGATTGAAACGCGCTACGAAATCGACCCGCCAGGATCCAAGCTCACGGTCGCCGATCCGACCTATTGGGAGGCGTTCCAAGTCAATCCCGGTTCAATCCACACGACCTATTTTGAAAAGC
>Ga0302314_10011890_pt1 | contig 15129 bp, 11 predicted proteins | sample III_Palsa_N2_3_FD_200533 | JGI IMG/M metagenome (GOLD analysis project Ga0302314, IMG submission 200533) | Peat permafrost microbial communities from Stordalen Mire near Abisko, Sweden - III_Palsa_N2_3 | ecosystem: Environmental > Terrestrial > Soil > Palsa > Peat permafrost | place: Sweden...
GCTACGTTCTGCCGTGGGGCCAGATGAGCTTCTGGGGCGCCAAGGTGATCACCAACCTGATCGGGGCCATTCCGGTCATCGGCAACACCATCACCACCCTTCTGTGGGGCGGCTACTCGGTCGACAGCCCGACCCTGAACCGGTTCTTCTCGCTGCACTATCTGCTGCCGTTCGTGATCGCCGCGGTCGTCGTGCTGCACATCTGGGCGCTGCACGTGCCGGGCAACAGCAACCCGGTCGGCATCGACGTGAAGAAGAAGTCGGACATGGTGCCGTTCCACCCGTACTACACGGTGAAGGACGGCTTCGCGATCGTGCTGTTCATGATCCTGTTCGCGGTGTTCGTGTTCTATCTGCCGGACGCCTTCGCAAAGGCCGACAACGAAATCCCGGCCAATCCGCTCGTCACTCCGCCACACATCGTGCCGGAATGGTATCTGCTGCCGTTCTACGCCATCCTGCGCGCCATTCCCGACAAGCTGATGGGCGTCCTGGGGCTGGGCGGTGCGGTCGGGCTGCTGTTCCTGCTGCCGTGGCTCGATACATCCAAGGTGCGCTCTATGCGCTACCGTCCGACCGCGCGGATCTATTTCTTCATCTGGATCGTCGCCACCCTGGCGCTCGGCTGGTGCGGCTCGCAGGAGCCTCAGGGACACGTGATCCCCGGCGTCACCGGGCCGATGCTGGTCGACTACGACATCAACAGCGTCACCTGGCTCAGCCGGATCGCGGCCCTGTACTACTTCGCCTACTTCCTGGTCATCACCCCGCTCCTGGGGCTGCGCGAGACGCCCTTGCCGGTTCCGGATTCCATTTACACACCGGTGCTCCCGCACCCCGCGGCCGCGGAATAGGCTGGAGACAGGATGGTGCGCAAAGTCACTGTATTCGCCGCCCTCGCCGGCGGGCTGCTTCTGGCCGGACCGGTGCTCGCCGACACGACCGAGGCGTCGCCGCAGGACCCTCACTGGTCGTTCGAGAGTCCGCTGGGCCATTATGACCAGCGGCAGCTGCAACGTGGCTACAAGGTCTATCACGAGGTCTGTTCGTCCTGCCACGCGATGAGCATGGTCGCCTTCCGCAATCTCGGCGACAAGGGCGGTCCGTTCTGGGATCCGAAATACCCCAATTCGAACGACAATCCGGTGGTCAAGGCGATCGCCAAGGATTTCCAGATCCCCGATATCGACAGCGACACCGGCGACGTCATCAAGCGGCCGGGGATCACGGCCGACTACTTCCCCTCGCCGTTCGCCAATGAGGCGGCGGCCCGCGCCAGCAACGGCGGCGCCCTGCCGCCGGACATGTCCCTGCTCGCCAAGGCGCGCGAGGGAGGGCCGGCCTACATCTATTCGATCGTGACCGGTGATGGCGTGGGCGTACCGGCCGGCCTGACCGTGCCGCCCGGCAAATACTATGACAAGTTCATCGCGGGGGATCTGGGCGCCAACTGGAAGGGCGATCCCAACCATGTGCCGATTGGCGGCTTCATCGCCATGCCGCCGCCGTTGACCGACGGCAAGGTCACTTTCGACGATGGAACCCCGTCCTCGCGCGCTCAGGAAGCCAAGGACGTCGCCGCCTTTCTCGAATGGGCGGCCGATCCCAAGATGGAGGAGCGCAAGGAATCCGGTGTCGCCGTGATGCTCTTCCTGCTCCTGTTCGCCGGCATCACCTACGCCAGCTATCGCAACGTCTGGCGCAAGGTCGGGCATTAGGGCCGGGCCCAGGGTTTCCTTCTCCACTTGCGGGAGAAGGTGGCCCGCAGGGCCGGATGAGGGGTCTCTCTCCGACTAGCCCTGTAATCTCAATCCCTCAGAATCTCTCATCGGCGCGAACCCCTCATCCGTCTGCTTCGCAGACACCTTCTCCCGCAAGGGGAGAAGGATTCGGCCTCTACGCCAGCGCCAGGCGCAACACACGACCCAGGCGGCTCGAAAAGGACTTGGCGTCGCTGGGAACTTCGCCGTCGGCGATTCGCGCTTCGTCGAGCAACAGGTGCGCGGCGTCCTCTCGCAAGCCTTCCTGTCCATCCCCCAGGGCCGCCAGGGCGGCGATCAACTCGTGACGAGGGTTGATTTCCAGCACCGGCTTGGCGCCGGGAGGCGCGCGTCCGGCGCCGGCCAGCAGCTTTTCGAGCTGGCGGTCCATGCCGTGTTCGGGAGCGATCAGGCAGACGGCGCTTTCCGTCAGCCGCTCCGACGCCCGCACGTCGGACACCGCGTCGCCGAGCGTGGTCTTGACGAAGGCGATGAACGCCGCGACGTCCTGCGGGGCGTCGGCTGGCGCGGTTTGCCCCTCGGCCAGGGGGATCAGGCCGAGATCGGCCATGCCCTGGGTCACCGACTTGAACGGCTTGCCCTCGTAGTCGAGCCCTGAGGTCACCCAGAAGCTGTCGACCTGATCGGTCAGCAGCAGCACCTCGATGCCGCGCGCGCGAAAGCCCTCCAGCTGCGGCGAGGCCGTCAGTCGCTCGTGGTCCGCTCCGTTGGCATAGTAGATGGCGGTCTGGTTCTCCTTCAGCCCAGCCACATAGTCTTTCAGCGAGCGCTTTTCGCCGCCTGAGCCGGAGGTGCTGAAGCGCGCCAGCCCCAACAGCGTCTCGCGCCTTCCGTAATCCTCATAGAGGCCTTCCTTCAGCACCGCGCCGAAGTTGTCCCAGATCTTGCCATAGGCCTGCGCGTCGCTCGCGCTCAGCTTGTCGAGTTCGGACAGGATGCGGTTGGTCACCCCTTTCTGGATGGCCGTGAACACCGGGCTCTCCTGGATCATCTCGCGTGAGACGTTCAGCGGCAGGTCGGCGCTGTCGACCAGGCCGCGCACGAACCGCAGATAGCGCGGCAGGATCTGCGCCTCGTCGGTGATGAACACCCGCCGCACATAGAGCTTCATCCGCCCGGCCCGGTCCGGGTCGAACAGGTCGAATGGCTTGCTCTCTGGGACGAAGGCGAGCACCGAATATTCGTGCAGTCCTTCGGCGCGGTAGTGCAGGGTCAGGGCCGGAGCGTCGAACTGCCCGGCCACACCGCGATAGAAGTCGGTGTATTCCTCGGCGGTCACCTCGGCCTTCGGCCGCGTCCACAGCGCCGCACCGTCGGCGATCTGGCGCGGTTCGGCGTCCGGACTTTCCCTCAGGAAGATCGGCACCGGCACATGTCCCGATTGCGACTTGACGATGCGCTCGATCCCATAGGGTTCGCGGTAGCCGTCGGCGTCCTCTTTGAGGTGCAGGGTCACCCGCGTGCCCCGCGCGGGGGCCTCGCCCACCGCCAGCGGGGCGATCGCGTAGGTCCCCTGGCCATCCGATGACCACAGCGCCGCCGCATCCGTTCCCACCCGTCTCGAGGCGACCTCGACGCGGTCCGCGACCATGAACACCGAGTAGAAACCCACGCCGAACTGGCCGATCAGCTGTGCGCCTTCGGCCTCCTTGGCGCCGGCGATCCGCTCCATGAACGCCTTGGTGCCCGACCGCGCGATGGTGCCGAGCGCCTCGCCCATCTCCTCGGCGGTCATGCCGATGCCGTTGTCCTCGACGATCAGTCGCCGGGCGTCCTTGTCCAGGGTGAGCGTGATCCGCGGCTGGGGGTCGTCGGACAGCAGCGACGGATCGCTGACCGCCTCGTAGCGGAGCTTCTCGCAGGCGTCGGCGGCGTTGGAAATCAACTCCCGCAGGAACACGTCCTTGTCGGAATAGACCGAATGCACCATCAGGTGCAGCAGCTTGGCGACATCGGCCTCGAACGAACGGGTCTGGGGCGCGTCTTCGGTCACGGTGGTCATGGTAGTGTCGGGCTAGCCTCTGGTCGGTGTGGGCGCCTGAGATGGCGGCGGATTCGCGGCGTTTCAAGTGAAGGCGAACGCGCGCCCCGCACCAGGCGCCACGAGGTCAATTCCGGTCGAGGTAGTCCTGGACGGTGAGATTGAATTGCGACAATCCCTCTTCGAGAAAGTCGCTCACCAGCGGGATGTCGGTGACGAACTTGGCCACATGCGCGCGTCCGACCGTGCTCGCCTCGCGCCGCGCGCTCTCCCATTCCTCCAGGGTGTAGTCCTCGCGGCCCACGAGGATCAGGGCGATCAGATCGATCTGCTCGTCGTCGTTCAGGTCGCGGATGGCCGAATTGATCTCCCGCTGGGTTTCGTCCGAAGGGCCGGTCTCCAGAGTGTCGACGCCGCCGTCGTCGGTCGGGTTCGATCCGCTGTCGGGATCGGTCTGCTCGACCTTGGCGTCGAATTCCCGCGCCTTCAGCATGATGGCGAACGCCACGTCGGGATTGATGGTCAGTTCTGGCATGGACATCTCCGATATCACCAACCGCCGCGGGATTCGAGCTAAACCCTGAGCAGCGCTCGGGTTCCCGATCGATGATGCTCCGCATGGGGAAGGCGGCGCCTCGGCCGTCCGGGCGCGCCGTCCGCTTTGGTCTCGCGGCCTCGGCAAATTGCTCGTTGCGCCCTGTGCGCCCTTGGGCTTCCATGCTTGCGCCAATCATGGAGGGTAGCAGATGACCCCGGATGTTCTCGTTGTCGGCGCCGGTCCGGTAGGCCTGACGATGGCGGCGGAATTGGCGCGCTACGGGGTTCCGGTCCGCATCGTCGACAAGGCGGCGCAACGCACAGACAAATCCAAGGCCCTGGTGCTCTGGAGCCGCAGCCTGGAATTGTTCGAACCGATGGGCTGCGCCGACACCTTCGTGCAGGCGGGGGTCAAGGTCACCGGGGCGAACATCATCGCCGGCGGCGACCAGATCGCCCATATCAGCCTCGAAACGGTCGCCTCGCCCTATCCCTACGCCCTGATGATCCCGCAGTTCGACACCGAGCGCCTGATGGAGCAGCATCTGAACGCGCTCGGCGTGTGCGTCGAGCGACAGGTCGAAATGACCGGGTTCACCGCCGCGGACAAAGCGGTGACGGCTGTGCTGCGCCACGCGGACGGGCGCGAAGAAACGGTGATCACCCCTTGGCTGATCGGTTGCGACGGCGCTCACAGCGCGGTGCGCCACGGGCTAGGCATGACGTTCGAAGGCGACACCCTGCCGAGCGATTGGATATTGGCCGACGTTCACCTGGACGGCGTGCCCGCGCCGTCCGACGAGATCGGCGTCTACTGGCATGCCGACGGTATCCTGGTGATCTTTCCCATCAAGCCTGGACGCTATCGCGTCATCGCCGACGTCGGCCAGACCTCGGCGGGCGAGCATCGGGTCGATCCGACCCTGGAAGAGGTCCAGGCCGTCCTTGACCGCAGGGGTCCAGGGGGAGTCACGGCGAGCGCGCCGATCTGGCTGGCCGCCTTCACCATCAATGAGCGGAAGGTGGCGGACTACAGCGCGGGACGCGTGTTCCTGACCGGGGACGCCGCCCATATCCACAGCCCCGCCGGTGGTCAGGGGATGAACACGGGCATGCAGGACGCGATCAACCTTGCCTGGAAACTGGCCCTGGTGGTCCGCGAGTCGGCGGAACCGGAACCGCTGCTGGGCAGCTACAGCCTCGAGCGCAGCGCGGTCGGCCACAAGGTCCTGGAGGACGCCGGCCATCTAACGGCCCTGGCGATGATCCGTGGGCGCCTGCTGCAGGGGTTGCGCAACCACGCAGCCGCCCTCGTCTTCGGGCTCGCTCCAGTACGCCACTCGATGAACGCTGCGATGGCGGAACTTTCGATCGGCTATCCGGATAGCCCGCTCACCAGCACGGCCGGCTCGCATCACGGCGGCCCAAAGGCGGGAGAACGCGCGCCGGTGCAGGCCGGGGCCGAGCCAGTCGGGTCCGGCGACACGCCGCGATTTGCCCTCTTCGCGCCGGTAGATCGGGAAAGCGCGGCACTGATCGCTCGTCACTCGGATCTGCTGGAGCCCCGGCCGCGTCCACCCTTCGCGGACGATGGGGTCTGGCTGGTGCGTCCCGACGGCTATGTGGCGATGGCGGCGTCGTGCGACGATTGGGAAGACATCGACGATTTTCTGCAGCAAATCGCCGACGGACCCCAGTAGAGTCCGAGGGCCTTGGACAGATCATATCTAGATATTCGGTGACGGTGCACTAATAGATCTTCGCCGGACAAAGTGCAGCTAATAAAATACACTGTTATCTTAATTTCCCGTTGTTGCTCTCATCTGGAATGATCTTGCTCCAGGCTCGAAAGCGCGGGCGAACCGTCCGTCAGGGCGCCAACTTGAAAACGACACCGCCGTCGTAACGCCCGCCAAATCGTGTCGTCCCATAGAAGCCGCCCGCGCCGTCGACGATCAGGCCGGCTTCGGGGTTCCTGCCGTGCTTTCCGTCGAACGCGTGGAGAATGGTCTCTTTCCACGGTTTTCCGCCCGCTTCCGACGGACTCAACTCGAACACCACGCCGTAATCGTACACCCCGCCCTGATAGGTCACGCCATAGAGATTTCCCCCGGCGTCCGCGATCAGTCCTCCCAGGGGATACTTGCCTTTCTGGGGATCCTTGAGGTGTTCGTCGAACGCGCGGAGCACCGTGCGGGTCCAGCGGGTCTCGCCCTGCGTCGGCGGGCTCAGTTCGTAAGCCTGACCATCCTGTTCGGCGCCGCCGAAGGTCGTCCCATAGAGATTGCCCGCGCCGTCCGTGATCAGGCCGGAGCTGGGTCCCGCCCCAAAGGTCCCGTCGAAGGAATGCAGCACCGTCTGCGTCCAGGCCGATTGCCCCGGTGATGGGGGGCTCAGTTGGTATGCGACGCCGACTCTGTTGGCCCCGCCCTGAGACGTCGTCCCGTAGAGATCGCCCCGGCCGTCGGCCACCAGCGCCCACTGCGGAGCCTGGCCATCGGCGCCGGCGAAGGAATACAGCACCGTCTCGATCCAGGTCTTCCGGCCCTCGGGCGGCGGACTGAGTTCGTAGACGACGCCGTCGCCGTGCGCCCCGCCCGCGCTCGCCACGCCATAGAAACCTCCCGCGCCATTCGGCGTCAGCGCGGAACTGGGATCCTGGCCGTCGGTTCCGCCTAGGCCGCCGAAGTCATGGAGCACCGTCTCGGTCCAGGCCCGCTTGGGAGCCGCCGGCGGGCTGAGTTCGAACGCCACCCCGTCGCCGTTCACGCCGCCGCCTCCGGTCACGCCATAGAGATTGCCTGCGCCGTCCACGATCAGGCTCGCGTCAGGGAATGCGCCGTCGGCAAACTCGAAGGCGTGGATCACCGTCCGGGACCAGGCCTTCTGGCCCGGCGCCGGCGGGCTCAACTCGACCACGGCGCCATAGTCATAGGCCCCGCCGTCGTCGGACGTCACATAGAGGTTGCCTGCGCCGTCGGCGACGGGGGCGGCGACCGGATAGATTCCCCGCCCTCCGCCGAACGCCATGATCACCTGCAGTTTCGCGGCGGCCTGGGCGAGGCCCGCGCAGCCGACGCCCAGAACCAGCGTGGCGACGGCCAGCGGTGCAAGCTGGCGGCGCGCCCGGCCCGGTCCGGCCAGCGGGCCATCGCCGCGCCCGTTCTCTCGTATCAAGGTCATGCCGACACCTCCCGTCTAGCCCTTGCCCGTCCCTCCAGGCGTCCGCCCGCCGGCCACGCGGCCACAGGATACGCCAATTACATCGGCGGAACAGGGAGCGCAGGGCGGCCTCGAATGCGTGTTTGTATGAATGCATATTGAAATATATTCCGGTCGCCATGTCAACGCAAAACGCCATGTCCCTTCTCCCCTTGCGGGAGAAGGTGGCCGAAGGCCGGATGAGGGGGCCTCTCCGATTAGCCTCGTAAAGCCAATCCCTTGCAGTCTCTCATCGGCGCGGCCCCCTCATCCGTCCGCTTCGCAGAGTGAGTTTCTCCCGCGAGGGGAGAAGGATTTTGGACTTGACAAATTGAAATAGTCCTGCGATAACCCCCTGCATGCTTCACCGCACCCTCCTTGACCCGATCCCGCCCGCCGACGCGGACGCCGACACCGCCGCCATGGCGGAGGCGGCCAGCGCCGCCGAACGCGGCGAGCGGCATCGGCGGATGCTGGTGGAGATGGCCGAGATCGGCATGAGACTGCTAAGGTCGCTGGGCGAACTGGTCGAGGCGCGCGTCGAACAAGAGAAGAAGGACGCGGACGCCCCTTCGCGCAGCAAGGACGCGGCCGCCGCCTGTGACAAGATGGCCCAGACCGTCCGCCGCACCCTGGCTCTCGAGACCAAACTCGCCGAGGGCGTGAAGGCGCGCCGCGAAAAGCTCATCACCGAATGCGCCGAACGCCGCGCAACGCGCGCGGCCGCTCACAAGACCGCCGTCGACGAAGCCATCATGGGCGGGCTGCACGACGCCTGGGCCGCCGACTGCTCCGACGACGAATACCACGACCTTTGCGACCGCCTGCTGGACGACGCCCTCGAATATCTCGACGACGCCGACGAAATGTGCGGCTATCTCGATCGCCCGGTCGGCGAGACGGTGGTCAAGCTCTGCGCCGCCATGGGCCTTGATCCCGACGCCTGCGAGCCCGACGGCGACGCCTGGCGCGTCCGCCGTCCGCCGCTGGATTTCGAACTGCGGGTGGAGGAAAAAGCGCGGAAGTACCCTCCCTCCCCTTCTGGGGAGGGACAGGATGCGAAGCATCCAGGGTGGGGAAGTCCGGCCGACCCACCACCGCCGGGGATTTCATCGACACTTCCCCACCCTGACGGCGGAGCCTGTCCTCGGGCGCGCGCTCCGCGCGACCCGGGGGCCGTCTGTCCCTCCCCATAAAGGGATGGGAGGCCCGCGGGGTCGCCAAATCCTGCCCCTCGTGCTTAGTGCAGCGCGGTGCTTCACGACGTGGGACTTGGATCACGGGATGGCGGGACGAGGGCTGAGGATCGACTGGCGCACGGTGCCCGAGATGGTCTGGCGGGCGTTGGTGTTCATCATCGCCATCGGCATCCTGATCGTCGTCACCACCCGCTGGAACCGCTGGCAGGGCGCGGCCGGCTGGCAATCCACCGACGACGCCTATCTACAGGCCGACCTCACGCCCATCGCGGCGCACGTCGCGGGCTATGTGCGGACGGTGCCCGTGGACGATTACCAGCGGGTCGTCGCCGGCCAGCTGATCGCCCAGATAGAGGACAGCGACTATCGCGCCACCGTGGCCCAGGCGGAAGCCAGCGTGGCCTCGGCCCAGGCCCAGGCCGACGCGCTCGCCGCCCAGCGCGTACTGCAGGGCGCCAACGTGCAGGCGGCCAAGGCGGTGGTCGCCGGCGTCGCCGCCGCCCTCGCCCAGAACACCCGCGACCTCGCTCGCCAGCAGCGCCTGCTGGCGACGGGATCTTCGTCCACCGAGGCGTCCGAGAAGCTGGCGACCGGTCGCGACCAGCTGGTCGCCCAGCTGGCCCAGACCCGCGCCCAGTCCGACGCGGCGGCGAAACAACTGGCGGTCCTGGCGGCGCAGGAGGCGCAGGCGCGCGCCGCGATCGCCGCTCAGCAGGCCAGTCTGCGGCTGGCCAGGATCAACCTCGGCTACACCACCATTGTCGCCCCCCGCGACGGAGTCCTCGGCCAGCGGCAAGTGAGGCCCGGCCAGCTGGTCGGCGTCGGCGGCCAGATCACCACCCTCACGCCCCTGCCCAACGTGTGGGTCATCGCCAACTACAAGGAGACCCAGCTCACCCACATGGCCGTGGGGGAGAAGGCGGAGATCCGCGTCGACACCTTTCCGGGCCATGTCCTGCGCGGCCACGTCCTCGCCTTCGCACCCGGATCGGGCTCGCAGTTCGCGCTGCTGCCGCCGGACAACGCCACCGGCAACTTCACCAAGGTGGTGCAGCGCGTCGCCGTGAAGATCGCCATCGACGACTTCGCCGGCCTCGCCGACCGCCTGCGACCCGGCCTGTCGGTGGTGGCCCGGATCGACGCCCGCGACGGCGTGACGCGATGAGCGAGGCGGCGAGTCCCGCGCCGGCCGCCGCGCCGCCAGGCGCGCCCCCAGGGGCGCCAACCACCATTCCGTGGCTCGGTCTGCTGGCTGTCCTGATGGGCACCTTCATTTCGACGCTGAACGGCCGGCTCTCGACGTTCGGCTTGGCCGACATCCGCGGCGCCGTGCATGCCGGCTTCGACGAGGGCGCCTGGATCACCACCGCCCAGACCGTGGCCCAGATGCTGATCGCACCGGTGGCGATCTGGATCGGCGGCGTGTTCGGGTCCCGCCGCATACTGCTGGAGGCCGCGCTCGCCTTCGCGGTCATATCGATCATCGCGCCTCTGTCACCCAACCTGCCGATGCTGCTGGCCTTCCAGTTCCTCGGCGGCCTGGCGTCGGGGTTCTTCGTGCCCCTGACCCTGAGCTTCATCCTGCGTAACACCCCGCCCAAATTCTGGGCCTATGGCATCGCCATCTATGCGCTGAACCTGGAGCTCTCGCTGAACATCTCCGCCTCGCTGGAGGGCTGGTACGTCGACCATCATTCCTGGCAGTGGATCTACTGGCAGAACGTGCCGCTGGCGATCGTCATGGCCGTATGCCTGCATTTCGGGGTGCCGAAGGATCCGATGAACCCCAACCGGCCGCGCGCGGACATCTACGGCCTGGCGACGGCCGGCCTGGGCCTGGCCCTGATCTACGCCGGCCTGGACCAGGGCAACCGCCTGGACTGGCTGAACTCCGGAGTCGTCTGGGCCCTGCTGCTGTCGGGTGGTCTGCTGCTGGCCGGGTTCTTCGTGCATGAGGCGCGCACCGCCAACCCCCTGATCAACCTGAAGGTCGCGTTCGCCGCCCCCCTGCCGCGATTGCTGGTGCTGATCGCGTTCCTGCGCCTGACCATTCTCTCGACCGCCTATCTGATCCCGCAATACCTTGGCGTCGTGCGCGGCTTTCGGGCGCTCGAGGTGGGCCAGACCCTGGTGTGGATCGCCGTCCCCCAACTGGTCTTCTGTCCGCTGGCGGCGCTGATGCTGCGCCGCACCGATCCGCGGCTGGTGGCGTGCATCGGCTTCATCTTCATCAGCTTCGCCTGCCTGCTCGTGGCGCACGGGCTGACGACGGATTGGGGGTCCGACCAGTTCCTGCCATCGCAACTTCTCCAGTCGGTCGGCCAGAGTTTCGCGCTGTCGGGCATACTGTTCTTCGCCGTCCTGCATCTTCGGCCCCAGGATGCGCTGACCTTCGGCGCGGCGGTGCAGACCGCGCGGCTGATGGGTGGCGAGATCGGCACGGCCTTCGTCGTGACCTTCGCGCGCGTGCGCTCGCAGACCGCGTCCAACCTGATCGGCCTGAACATCCACCCCGGCGACGCCGCGGTCGTGCAGCGCCTGCAGACCTACGCCGCCGTCACCGCGCGGGCGGGCGATCCGGGCTCTGGGGCGGCGCGCGGGGCCAGTGTCCTGGGCAGCGTCGTGCGCGCCGCGGCCGCAACACAGGGGATCATCGACACCTTCGTGGCCGTCGGCGCGCTGACGGCGCTGGCCCTGGTCCTCGCCGTCGCCCACAAGCCGGCCCCGATCGGCCCCGCGTCCTACATGCCGCTGTTCGCGCGCCCCAAGGAGGCCGCGTGATGCCCTTCCTCGTAGCGCGGGCGTCCCGCCCGCATTTTTGGAATAGCGGGCGGGCCGCCCGCGCTACGAGAATATTCGCCCTCCTTGCCCCCCTCGCGCTGGCTGCTTGCATCGTCGGACCCGACTACCGCACGCCGGCCCCGCCCACCGGTGCGACGGCGCCGCTGGTGTCGCTCAACCCCGTGGTCGAGACGCCATCGGAGCCGCCCGACGACTGGTGGCGCCTCTACGACGATCCCCGCCTCGACGCCCTGATCGCCGAAGCCTTCGCCGCCAACACCGATCTCGCGGCCGCCCAGGCCAATCTTTCGGCCTCCCGCGCCGTCCTCGAGGCGACCCGCGCGGGCCGCTATCCGACCACCACGGTGAAGGCCGGCGCCGTCTACGGTCGTGACGCGGCCACCGACGAGATCCTGGAGATCGTCGGCGCGCAACCGCAATCCGTCTGGATCTTCGACGATCTGCTGGACGTCTCCTACGAGCTCGACATGTTCGGCCGCGTCCGGCGCTCGATCGAGGCCTCGCGCGAGGATGCCGAGGCGGTCGCCGCCGCCCGCGACGCCGTGCGGGTCACCGTCGCCGCCGAGACCGCCCGCGCCTACGCCCAGATCTGCACCCTGGGCGAACAGATCGCCGTCGCCCGCCATTCCCTGGCGGTGGTCTCGCGCCAGGCGGACATCACCGTCCAGCGCCACGACGCCGGCGCCAACTCCACCTTCGACGTCCTGCGCGCCCAGGGCCTCGTCGCCCAGACCCGCGCCGCCATCCCGCCCCTGGAAGGCCAGCGGCGCTCGGCGGTGTTCCAGCTCGCCGCCCTGCTGGGCCGCGCCCCCTCGCATGCTCCGACCGAGGCCGAGGCCTGCGTGACCGCGCCCCGCCTGACCGCGCTCATCCCGATCGGCGACGGCGCGAGCCTGTTGAAGCGCCGGCCGGACGTGCGCCAGGCGGAGCGCCGGCTGGCGGCGGCGACCGCACGGATCGGCGTCGCCACCGCCGATCTCTATCCCCGCATCACCCTCACCGGCCTCTATGGAGGGGTCGCCTCGAGCATCTCCGACCTCGGCGCCGAACCGGGGCTCGCCTGGGGGGTCGGCCCAACGATGAGCTGGAGCTTTCCCATTCAGTCGGCGCCCCGCGCCCGCATCCGCCAGGCCAAGGCCGCCGCCGCCGCCGCCCTCGCCGGTTTCGATGGCGCCGTGCTTCAGGCGTTGAAGGAAACCGAACAATCCCTGGCGACCTACAGCGCCGAACTCGACCGGCGCGAGGCCCTGGCGGATGCCCAGGACAAGGCCCGCCGGGCCTTCGAGACGGGCGCCGACCAGTTCCTGGCCGGTTCCTCCAGCACGCTTGACCTGCTCACCACCGAGCAGACCCTGATCATCGCCGACACCGCCGTGGCCGCCTCCGACGCCGCCCTCGCCCAGGACCAGATCGCGGTTTTCAAGGCTCTTGGCGGTGGCTGGCGGGCGGGGTCGAAAAAGGGATCGCCATGAATCTTCGCCTTGCCTCAGGCGACATGCTTGGCGCCGCGGGCATGGCGTTCGGCGGCAGGGGGATCGATGTCGGCGAGGAACCCCCACGCCTGCCTTGTCCAGCGTGCGTCATGCAGGGCGTGGTGGCGAACCCCCGCCTGGCGCGGCAGCTCGATGTCGCCCAATTCGATAGCCCACTGTTTGATGTCGAGGCACAGCTGCGGAAAATGGAACGGCAGGCCACGCAAGCCGCCGAACAGCCAGACGAACGCGACCCAGTCGTAGGCGGGGAAATATCCCCAGAACACCGGGTGGGTGTCGTGCTCCACGAAGCGCCGCACCGCATTGCCGATGTGTTCCCGCGGGATGCCCTCGCCCTCCAGCAGCGGCCGCACGGTGTCGAGCGTCCAGCGGCTGGCCGTCGACCAGTCGACCTCATTGCTTTCGGCGTAGAACTCGCGGCCGTCCTCCGCCACCAGCCCGACGCTGATCAGTTCGATGGTGTAGGGCCGCTCGATGAACTCGGTGTCGATCCAATACTTCATCGCGCGCCCCTCGGTCCTCGCTCTCCATTTAGGGGCAGGGACCGGCCGCGCAGCCGCCAGGATGAGCGAGCGCTGGTAGAACCACGACCGTGCTTGAATTCGCCGCACGTCGCTTCGCTGGATGCATCGCATCCAGCCGTCTCGACAAAGGCGAGCGCGTCAGCTGGCGATAGGGTTCTGAGAGAGCGGCGTCTTGGTGGAAGGGCTCGCCGCGCCCGGCCGCGCCCGGCTCATCCAGGTCTGCGTGAGCACGCCGTTGGGGCCGAACTCGAACCCTTCCGTGGCCACATCCCGCACCGCGCCGCCCGCGAGCCAGGCGACTATCGTTCCGAGCAGAAAGCTCAGGATGGGAACCGGCCACAGCCAGGACGGCTTCGGCGACGTCGAATAGGCGAGGGTTCGTCCGCCATCGGCGGAGGCCTGGTCGCTGGTCGGCCGGCCCATTCGCGCGACGACCGCCGAGATCGTGGCCGAACCGACGCGGAAGTCCGGGCGTTCGACCGTTTTTGCCGGCCCGTTCAATGTCACCCCGGCCGATATGTCCTCCTGGTTTCGCCTGAGCTTGAACAGCAGGTTCCAGAACCTGCTCAACGCGTAGAAGAAGGGTGAGGCAATAATAGATATAAATAGTACCATAAATATCTTAAAACCTATTGTGTAGTTATCTTTTGGATTGTTATCCATTATCGTCATCGACAAAAGAATAATGTACGTGGAGGTTAAAATAGAGATATAGAAATAATACAATACTGCCAAGATAGCGGCCGCGGCGGATTTGGGGACGGGCGTCGCATAGTACCTTATGCCTATCGGAATCTGCCTTATCAGAAAAAATTTGTATCCACCGGTGTAAACAGTGGATTCTGGCGATTTCAATGTCGCGTAGGCATCGTGGATGATTTTCTGAATGAGTAAGGACGAGCGGTTGTCGCCGAGCATCTGGTCGAGTTTTTCCGAATCGGCTGACAATTTTGATGCCTGTTCGACCAACTGCAAGACATCCTGATAGTGTTCCAAATCCTTTCGGCGGCGAGATAGTTTGCTTCTGCCATTCAGATATGTTGTGACTATCGAAATGCCGGGACCCAGAACTACCGGCAGCAATACACCGAAAATCTGGAGCGACGTCAGGTCTTTCTTGTTGCTGAGCGTAGTGATTGCATTCGTGAGAATTGTTAGCGGATCATCTGACATCTTGGCTCCCCAGCCCATCTCCGGCCGGGGCCGGAGCGTCACGCCCGCGACAGTCGACACCGGTCGCCAACCAGAGGTGCGACGCTTTGCGATTTCGCGCAAGCGGGATTGTCGGCCGGCCACGCTTGACGGCGCGATTGAAATAGCGCCCGGTTTCACCAAGATTGTATGATCTGAAAACCACACGCACCGACGCCTGGAAGGACACGACCCCATGACCGACGCCCTGATCATCGATGCCTGCCGCACCCCGCGCGGGATCGGCAAATACCCCAAGGGCGCGCTGTCGCAGATCCACGCCCAGCGTTTGGGTTCCACCGTCCTCAGGGCCCTGGCCGAGCGCAACAAGATCGACACCGCCGAGGTCGACGACGTGATCTGGGGCACCAGCTCGCAGCGCGGACCGCAGAGCTGCGATCTGGGCCGCATGTCGGCGCT
>Ga0302314_10011891_pt1 | contig 15128 bp, 10 predicted proteins | sample III_Palsa_N2_3_FD_200533 | JGI IMG/M metagenome (GOLD analysis project Ga0302314, IMG submission 200533) | Peat permafrost microbial communities from Stordalen Mire near Abisko, Sweden - III_Palsa_N2_3 | ecosystem: Environmental > Terrestrial > Soil > Palsa > Peat permafrost | place: Sweden...
CGCCCAATACATCGAACGACCCGACGACACCTCCCGCTACCTCGAAGCCGCCGACCACATCGCCGTCGACGCCCTCACCCCCGACGACACCCGCACCGCCCTCCAATACCTCCTCAAACGAAGCTGACCCACCCGATCTCGACCGGACGGGATCGAGCCTGCCGTCACGGCAGCTCGTGCTTCGGCGGCACAGGGCGGCCGGCGTTGTGCATGCCCCGCGTGTGGTTCCACTCCGGGTGCTCCGGAGCCGCGGGCTTGTCCCACCCGTCGACCACATGCGAACCCGCGCGCCAAGCACCGTCCGGCACGCTGCCCGGCGGCTGCGAAAGCGCCACGTCGACCTCCGACTGCTGCCTCCGGTCGTGCTCACGCGTACTCAGCCGCGGATCGTCCTTGTCGAAGCGGATGTTCTCCGTGTCGCCCTCGACCTCGACCCCGACGATGTGCCCCTCGGTGGGAGGCCAGAAGTCCGCCCACAGCAACGGCGTGTGCAGCAGCGCGCGGAAGAACCGGCCGTCCTGTGTCCGCACATCGACGACGAACTCCATGACCCCCATGGCCGACGTACCCCCGCTCAGGTTCATCTTCGCCAAGACGACCTTGGCCTCCGCCTTGTGCCATCTGTGTATAAGCACCGACGTCCCTCCCTTTCGGCCTGCAAGAACAGGCCCCCGAGGGGAATATAGCGCAGAATATGCGTCGCCGAAGCGCGCAGGTCGACAAGCCCGTGTCAGCCGCTGTCAGCGGCCGCCCGCAGATATCAGCGATATGTGCGCACCATATCAGCGCCGAGCGGGATGCTCGTGGTGTAGCCAGAAACGCCTGGCACCGATTCCGGGAGCAGGAGCCATTCCCATGACCTACGCCATCGAGGCCGAAGGCCTCGTCAAACACTTCGGTGAGACGAAGGCCCTCCAGGGGGTCGACCTCGCCGCCCGGCAGGGAACCGTGCACGCCGTGCTGGGACCCAACGGCGCCGGCAAGACCACCGCCGTCCGCATCCTCGCCACCCTGACCCTGGCCGACGGCGGCTCGGCCCGCGTCGGCGGGTACGACACCGTCCGCGACGCGCAGAAGGTGCGCCAGATCATCGGCCTCACCGGCCAGTACGCCTCGGTCGACGAGGATCTGACCGGGACCGAGAACCTGGTCCTGATCGGCCGGCTGCTCGACCTGACCGGGCGCGAGGCCAAGGCCCGCGCCGCCGAACTGCTCAGCTGGTTCGACCTGACCGACGCGGCCAAGCGGCCGGCCAAGACCTACTCCGGCGGCATGCGCCGGCGGCTGGACCTGGCCGCGAGCCTGGTCGGGCGGCCCAGCGTGATCTTCCTGGACGAGCCGACCACCGGCCTGGACCCGGCCAAGCGCGAGGACATGTGGGGCGTCGTGCGCAAGCTGGTCGGCGACGGCTCGACCGTGCTGCTCACCACGCAGTACCTGGAGGAGGCCGACGCCCTGGCCGACGAGGTCACGGTGATCGACCACGGCCGGGTCATCGCGCACGACACGCCGCTGGGACTCAAGCGGGTCATCGGCGGCCAGACCCTCGCGGTCCAGCCCGCCGATCCGGACCGGCTTGAGGAGGTCAAGGAGATCCTCGCGATGGTCGGCACCAAGGAGCCCGACGAGCCGCTGCGCAAGGGCGTGCTCACCGTCCCGGTCCGGGACGACACCGCGATGACCGAGGTCGTCGCCCGGCTCGGCGCCGCGGGCATCGCGGTCACCGAGCTCTCCCTGCACCTGCCCAGCCTCGACGACGTGTTCTTCACCCTGATCGGCCGGACCGCGGCCACCGACGAGGAGATCGCAGCATGAGCATCACCCAGACCACCAACACGCCGGCGCTCTCGTCCCCGCTCGCGGACACGGCCCCGGTCGGCGGGACCAAGCCCTACCCGCTGCTGCGCCACAGCCTCGCGCTGGCCAAGCGGAGCCTGATCAAGACCATGAGGACCCCGGAAGCGCTGATCGACGTCACACTCCAGCCGGTCATCTTCCTCGCCCTGTTCACCTACGTCTTCGGCGGGGCGATCGCGGGCGCCGGCCAGCAGCAGGCCTACCTCGAGTACCTGCTGCCGGGCATCCTGGCGCAGACCATCGCGATGGGCGCCACCGCGATCGGCGTCAACCTCAACACCGACATCTCCAAAGGCGTCTTCGACCGCTTCCGGAGCCTGCCGATCGCCAGATCCGCGCCCCTGATAGGCGCCGTCGCGGCCGACGTCGCCCGCTACGCGATCGTGGCCGTGGTGACCCTGAGCATGGGCATGGTGATGGGATTCCGCATCCACACCAATCCGCTCTCCGCGCTCGCCGGCTGCCTGCTCGCGGTCGCCTTCGCGCTGTGCCTGAGCTGGGTCTCGGTCTTCATCGGGATGATCGCCCGGGCGCCCGGCGCGGTGCAGGGCATCATGATCCTGATCGTCCTGCCGCTGAGCTTCGGCAGCAACACGTTCGTCCGGTCCTCCACCCTGCCCGGCTGGATGCAGGGGTTCGTCAAGGTCAACCCGATCACCCAACTCGCCAGTGCGGCACGCGGGCTCTTCAACGGCGGCCCGGTCGCCGACCACGTGCTGTGGACGTGCGTATGGATGGCCGGGCTGGTCATCGTGTTCATGCCGCTGGCCATGCGGGCCTACCGGCGCAAGGCGTAAGCGGCGGCAGGAGTTCTCAGGCCTGCTGGGGAGCCGAAGACGGTTCGAGGATCCGCGCGAGGAGAGCCTGACTCTCCTCGCGCGGCATTGCGCGTCCAACCTCGTAAGCATCGTCGACCACTGTGTCGCCCAGCTCGGCCCGCAGCCGTTCGTCGAGCCGGCGTCGGTCCTCGTCGCCCAGATCCTGCGCGCCCCGCAGTCCCGCCGCGACGCCGAGAACGCGGGCTGCCTGCAGCGAATCGCCGCAGGCGGCGATGTAGCAACCCACGGCGATCGCCACGCGGGAGAGCACCGGCATGTCGATGGCGATCTGGCCGTGCTGGAAGGCGTCAGTCAGAGATCGGCGGGCGGGTACGAGGTCGCCCCTGGCCAAGTGGATGTGCGCCGCGCAGACGTCCCGGATCGCCAGGACCTGCGGCGGACCATGCCAGGGCTCGTTCTTGGCGATGTCCGATTCGCGCAGGTACGCCAAGGCGGCCTCGACGTCACCGGAAGCCCTGGCCAGCTCCGCCAAGCTGTATAAGGACATGAAGACGGTGCTGCCGGACCCGCTGCGGCGCCCGGCCTCCAGGATCTCCTCCAACAGCGCGCGGGCCTCCTGCGTCCTGCCCAGCCGGGCCAACAGGGTGGCGCGGACCATCTGCGTCTGGGCGGCGTCGTCGGTGGCGTTGATCTCCCGCATCAGGGACAGCGCCTCGTCGTGCAGCCGGAGCGCGGCCGCGGCGTCGCCCTCGCCGATCGCGATCGAGGCCAGGCCGTTGAGCGTGGCCGCCAGCCCCCAGCGCTCGCCGAGTTCCTCGAACCTCGCGTGCGCCTCGACCAGGTCGGCCCGCTGGATGACGAGGTCGCCGTCGTTCTCCGCCGACATGCTGCGCAACAAGTGCAGCGCCGCGACCACCCAAGGGTCCGCGCCGACCACGATCCGCCGCATGGTGGCGTCCACCTCGGCCAGGTCGTTCTCCATCATCGGCACCAGCACCTGGGCCAGGGCGATCAGCGGATGCTGATTCTCTGCCCCGGGGCCGGCCAGCGCCGCGTTCAGCTCGTCCCGGATCTCGGACATATCAGCCCACTGTTGCCGCTGGAAGATCGAGGTGACGGCGTAGTAGATCCGGCACACGGCGTAGGCCTGAGACGGCGACTGCCCCTCCACGGCGATGGCCGTGCCGAGCCAGTCCATCCCCTCCGCGTGCTGGCCGCCCAGAACCCAGTACGAGGTGAGCGCGGCGGCGATCCGGACGGCGGTGTCCGCGTCACCGTCGTCGGCGGCGAACCGCAGGCCGGCCAGGATGTTGTCGCGCTCCACGCCGAGCCGGGCCAGCCAGATCAGCTGCTCGCGCCGACGCAGGTGCGGCTCTGCCTCCTCGACGAGGTCGCGGAAGTAGCGGGCATGCGCCCTGCGGACCTCGGCGACCGTCCCCGCCTCGGCGAGCCGCTCGACCCCGTACTCGCGGATCGTCTCCAGCATCCGATAGCGGGGCTCGCCGCCGGGCCCGGCGTCCACCGGCTGGAGCAGCGACTTGTCCACGAGGGCTGACAGCAGGTCATAGATCTCGTTAGAGGTTCCAGGATGGACGGATGCCGCGGACTCCGCGCAGATGCCGCCCGGGAAGACCGACAAGCGCTCGACGAGATCGCGCTCCGCGCCATCGAGCAACTCCCAACTCCAGGCGACCACCGCGTGCAACGTGCGGTGCCGGGGCATGGCCGTGCGGCTACCGCCGGTCAGCAGCCGGAAGCGGTCGTCGAGCCGAGAGGCGACGATGTGCACCGGCAGCGTCCGCAACCGCGCCGCAGCCAGCTCGATGGCCAGCGGAAGCCCGTCCAGCCGGCGGCAGATCAAGGCAACATCGGCGACGTTCGCCTCAGCGAGGGCGAAGTCCGGACAGACCGCCGCAGCACGGTCGACGAACAGCCGCACCGCCGGAAACCCCAGAGCCTCGACGACCGGGCACCCATCCTCCGGCTGCCCGAGCGGCGGCACCGGATAAATGTTCTCGCCAAGGATGCCCAGCGGCTCCCGGCTCGTCGCGATCATCCGCAGACCCGGGCAGCGGCTGAGTAAGTACTCGGCGATACCAGCGGCGGCGTCGAGGAGGTGCTCGCAATTGTCGAGGATGACAACGAGTTTCTTGTCCGCGAGCAGATCGGTCAGCCGAGTGAGCGTGTCGCGGGCCTGCGGCGCCTGCTGTTCACGGCTGATCACCCGAGTCTCACGAGGCCCCAGGGCTGTCAGAACGGCCTGTGCGACCTCGGCCGAGTCTGTCACCGGCGCCAGCTCCACCAGCCAGGCTCCGTCGGACGTAAGGTCCCCGTCCGCGCTCTGTTCCAACATCCGTGCCGCCGCCTCGCTCGCGAGCCGGGTCTTGCCTGCACCGCCCGGCCCGACAAGCGTGACCAAGCGCGAAGCATCCAGCAGCTTCCCGATCCGCGTCACCTCCTCCCCCCGCCCGACGAAACTGGTCAAGCTGCTTCGCAGGTTACTGTGCCGGACCGGGCCTGCGGGCCGCTTCTCCGCACCATCTGCGGACGACACCTGCGCCGCTACAGGCGCAAGCGCGGGATCATTGCGCAACACGGCCAGATGGACGTCAGCCAACGCCTTGGACGGGTCGATGCCCAGCTGATCAGCCAAATTGCCGCGGACCCGATCGTAGGCGGCCAGCGCGTCGGCCTGCCGTCCGGCCGCATACAACGCCTTGACCAGCAGCGCCGCGATGTCCTCACGCAACGGATGCTCGACGGCCAGCGCCTCAAGCTCAGGCACAGCCTCACCGTGGCGCCCAAGCCGCAGACCAGCCTCAATGCGATCGCAGGCGACCGCCAGCCGCAGGTCGTCGAGCCGCACGGCGGCGGACACCGCGTAGGGCGAGTCGGCCACGTCGGCCAGCGCCGGACCGCGCCAGAGCGACAGGGCCTCCTGAAGCGTGCGACGCGCGCCTTCGGCGTCCCCGGACCTCAACGCCCCGCGCCCTTCCTGGGCCAATGCCTCGAACCGGTTGGTGTCCACAGCCGACGCCGGTACAGCCAGCGAGTACCCGCCAGGCGTCGCCGTGACCAGGTCCGGATTGCCCAACGCCCGCCGCAACCGCGACACAAGCGACTGCAGCGCGTTCGCTGCGCCATCCGGCGGCTCCTCGTTCCACAGCGCGTCAACCAACGCCCCGACGCTCACACTGCGCCCGGCGTCCAGGGCCAACCGGATCAGCAGCGCACGCAGCCGGGCACCGCCGACCGGCACGAGGGCGTCGCCAGCGTGGCCACTGCCGTCGCCGTCACCGTCACCAGCGCGGACCTCCAGCGCTCCGAGGATCGACACTTTCAGCTGCACGAATCAAGTATCGCGTATGTTCACGGCCACCGTGCCGCGAACTCGTCCAGGCCACGATCGTCGAACGATTCATGGCGAGAAGGTGGACATCGGCCTCTTCCCGTGCAACTGTCGTGTCGTTCGAGGCATGCACAGACGACGTCGGCAAAGAGGCTGACGAAGGAGGCACCTTGTCCGGTGGGTGGGAATCCACGATGCTGCTACGAGTGGCAGATGAGGCATTTGTCCGAGCCGAACCCCTCGGCGACGGCCGCGAGGCGCAGGAACTCGTCGCGTGCCCGCGATGTCGCCGAAGCACCGACTGGCTGATCGCTGCAGCCGACGACCGAGTCGAATTCGCCTGCCGCTGCGGCCACGGATGGCAGGTCCCCACGGGACTACCCTGTGTGGTCGCACTGGCCGAGCAGCAACCAATCGATCCGCAGTGGCGCAGCCTCGACGATGTGCGTCGAGCCCTGGGATTCACCCGCCGAACGCGCGGGATCTGCGTAAGAAGACTACGAAGTTACCGTCATCGCCGATCGTCGCCTACGGCCATGATCACCGCTCAGTAGCGACTGTCCCTCCCTGAACTCAGCTGAGCGTGAGTCCGGCAAGCATGCGGCCGGTAGTAGGCGATACAGCTCGAAGCGTGGGGTCGTTGGTACCGATGCCGCCGAGGGTGAGGGTGACGGGTTCCCCTGGCCAGCCCAGGATTTCGAGCGGCTGGGTGATGGACAGGGGCACGCTGGTCCCGTCGCTCAAGGTCTCATAGGCGACGACGGTTCCGGCGGGTTCAAGGGTGATTTCGCTGATTTGGGACTCGGCGGAGGAGACGAGAGCCTTGGCGACCTGGAGGCCGAGCCCGAGTTCGGTGTCCGTGGGGGCGTCCTGGCCCAGGACGCTGCCGACCAGGCCGAGGGATTGGCCGTCGACGGTGAGGTTCGCGTTGAACAGCAGGCAGCCGCCGGCCTGCCCGGTGGACCCGGTCTTGATGCCGTCGATGCCGTAAGTCCCGAGTAGGGTGTCCGTGTTGCTGATGGTTCCGGCCACTGGGATCGTCGCACTACTCTCATCGACCAGGTGCGCGAAGTAGGAGTTCTGCATGGCCGTCTGAGCCAAGGTGATGAGGTCGTTGGAGTCCGAGACGGAGCCCGGATCGTAGCCCGAGTCGTCGGTGAAGCTGGTGTGGGTCATGCCCAGGCTGGCGGCGGTAGAGTTCATCTTGGCGACGAACGCGCTCTCGGTGCCGGCGTCCCACTGGGCGAGCAGGTCGGCGATGTTGTCGGCGGAGGGCAGCATGAGCGCTTCCAGCGCCTGGTTCTCGGTGATTTCCTCTCCCGCCTGCACCACGACCGAGCTCATGTTCTGCTGCTGGTCGTACTGGTAATCCGCGACATCTGCCGCCGTGATGGTGATGGAGGGGCCTTGCTCACCTACGGACAGAGGGTGGTCACGCAGGATGTCGTAGGCGGTCATGGTCTTGGTGATCGAGGCAATGGGCTGGGCAGTGGCGACCGGCCCGTAGGACCCGATGACTCCTTGGCCGGCTATCTCGATCTCGACCTGCCCCTGGTCGGGGTAAGTGAGACTCAGCGTTCCGGGCAGCGTGGTCTGGGCCGGCAGCGCAAGCGTCGGAGCGCCGACGACTATGCCGCCCGCAGTGGCGGTCGCCGAGGGCGACGCCGAACCGGAGTCGCCGGATGAAGGGGAACCGGTATCCGAGGGGGAAACGGCGCCCCGGGCAGAAGAAGACGCAGCCCGGGAAGCCGCACTGAGTGCGCCAGAGTTCGCACCGCCGGAGGTCGCGGCCAGCGGAGTGCGAGCGCCAGAGGCCTGACTCTGCGCACCTGTGGAGGAGAGGGCGAGCGCGCTGCCAGTGACCGCGAGGGTGGCCACGACGGCTCCCGCCGCAGTCAGAGCAGGGCTGCGACGCAACAAGCCCACCATCCAGGCGGTACGCGGGGCAAAGTGGGACACAGCAGGCACTTCCTCGCAGGCAGTGGCAGAATACGGGCGGAAACAACAGACCCCAGCTTGCAGCAGTGCTGCGGCCCCGGTTTGCAAGATTAGCGGATCAAGGGACTGGCCGCCACGACAGCGCCGACAGCGCCGGCCCGACAGTGGCAACCGTCGGGCCGGCGCTGGATGCGTCCATACCTCAAAGCACGAACACTCGACAGGTCGGGCCAGCCGCGATCCGGCCGTCATCGTCCGTCGTCAGGTGAAGGTCAACTGCACTGCACGCCGACCGGCTGGACGATCACAAGCCGGTTCTGCACCGCCTCGGTCTCGATCAGCTGACCGGAGGAGCTCGTGTCGGGGACGAAGCCGGAGAAGTGCACGCCGACACCGTCGGTGGTCAGTGAAGCTGCCGGGACGCCGAGGGATTCGAGTACTCCGGCGGCGACCTTTGCGCGCTGCTTGGACAGCGTTGTCCACTCACTGCCGGGTAGCGCGGCCGTGCCGATGACAGTCGCGTCGAGGCCTGCGGAGATCAGGCTCTGCGCGATCGGCTGCAGGATCTGGCGGGCCTGGGCCGGGTCGCGGAAGACGGCGAGTCCGGGTTCGAAGCCGATCTGGTCCTCGCGGAGCCGATAGCACTTGGATCCGTGCGGCGGCGCGGTCGCGAAGGAAACCGTGTCCACCGCGGGCAGACCCGGCACGGGCCCGGCCCCGGTACCGGAGTCCTCCTCGAAGGAGACCTGTGCGCCGCCGGCTTGGAGGATCGCCGTCCACAGGCTCTGGAGCTGGTCGATCGAGTCGAACGGCACTTGCTGCTGCGGGGTGTAGGTCGCGCCGAGGCCGGACCAGGTGATCTTGATTCCGTTGAGCGGGGCCAGTTTGCCGGGGGTCGCCTCAAGCTGCTGCACGACTGCCGACGGGAGGACCGACAGGGCTCCGGGCGACTGCAGGGTCAGGTCTCCGGTGGTCTGCAGCCCGTTGTCCAAGACGATGATCTGTTTGGGGCCGGACGTGTTGGCCGAGTCGACGTCCTTGGCCGCGATCAGGATCGCGTCGAGTGGGTCGGACTGTGCAGTGGTCGCCTTGGCCCTGGACACCAGGGTGTTCACGACTCCGGTGTTGAATGAGGCCTTCGCGCCGGTGCAGGCCGGGCCGCCGCCGCATGCGGTGGCCAACTGTTGCTGGTACACATTCCCCGGGTCGCCCGAGACACTGACCACGTACATCATGTCCTGGCTCAGCAGCGAGTCGTCGAGCACTGTCTGGATCTGCGAACTGATCTGCGGCTCCGGCATATTGGCGTGGTTGCCGATCACGATCGCGATCGCCCCCGCCGAATGGGGCGGGGCCTGGTTGCAGCCTGCGGCGAGACCCGCCGGGGCAAGCATCACCAGAGCCCATAGGAGTACTCCGCGGCGAGGCCGCGTGCGGGATATTCTCATTGGTTTTCCTCCTCGTTGTCCGGGGTTGTCGGGTCTGGCGTCGCGCCTTGCGCCCCGCCGGGTCCGGGTCCGGGTTCGGGTGGTCTCGGGTCGGTCAGCGCGTCGGTGGCCGACGGGTGCCCCTCGGCCTCGGCGATATCGAGCTGGGCCAAGGTGCGTGTCTCGCCGCGGATCAGGTCGCCGAGTTCCTGGTCCCGTTCGAACTGTTCCTGTTCGCGCTGCAGGTCCTCGCGGCGGACCGCGAGGCGGGCCTCCGCGAGCCTGCGCTCGCGCTCCGCCTGGGCGAAGTCGGTGATCTGCTGCCGGCGCCGGCGCCTGGCCTCGCGCAGCTCCGCGGACACCGGATCGCCCGACCGGTAGGCGTGCGTCATGGCGAGCGCCCCGGTGATCAGGTAGATGCACAGGAAGAGCAGCGCGATCTGCAGCTGGGTCTGGCCGTTGGGCGTGCTGTCGAGCGGCGGCGAGACGTCCCGGATCCAGAAGGTCACCGCGGCCAGTCCGAGCCATAGCACGGTCATGACGCAGATCCAGGCCAGGCTGCCGTCGCAGCTTTCCCGACGCGACCTGACCCACCGTCCGATCTGGTGCGCGAGCGCGACGGTCCCGACCGAGAGCGCGGCCACGACGATGATCAGCAGTATCTCGTAGCTCTGGATCATCTCGGACAGCGCGATCCAGAACCCCGCCGCGTCCGCGAACGCCATGATGCACAGCAGCGTGAGCGTGACAGCGTTCTCACGGCGGCTGAGCAGCCGCGGCGAGCGGCGCCCCACAGCCGGCCTGCCGACGACCGGAGCCTGCGGCGGCGCGGGAGCGCCCACGACGGCCTCCGGGACGAAGACCACGGGCTGTGGCGGTATCGCGGGGTTCTGCGGAGTCAGCTGGTCGGTCTGAACCGTCGGCTGGTATGGCGCGAGACGCGGGCCGGCCTCGCCGGTCGCGGCGGCGGGCAGCTGGCCGTTGCCGGAGACCTGCTCCGGACCACGCTCACCGCCGAGCGGGCCGGTCGGCCCAGTGGGTGTGCTCATGGTGTCTCCACGGGGTTGTTGAATTGGAATGCTTCGTCACTGGCGCGGGTGGCCGTCCATGGTGCGCGGGCCGGGGCGGGTAGTGGGCCGTCGCCGGGCCGGGCGGCCGGGCGCTGTTCCCGGCCGCTGACAGCCATCAGGTCCTCGATCTCCTGCTCGGTCTCGGCCAGTTCGCGACGGGCGCTGGAAGCGAGCCGCGCCAGTTCCAGGGTGTACGCGAGGGAGAGCAGCTCACGCTGCCGCAGGTAGCTGACCCGGGCCTCGTGCTCTGATTCGAGCCTGGCGTCCCACTGGCGGTCCCAGGAGTTGATCACGGCGTCGAACACGTCCCCGCTGCCCTCGTCCAGGGCGCCGGCGGCGGACAGGGTCCGGATCTTCCGGGTCAGCCTCTCGCCGGCCTGGTCGATCCCCGGGGCGGTGGTGGTGCGGTAGCCCGCCCGGCTCATCCGGGCGAAGACGAGGTCGGCCACCAGGTCGGGTTCGCCCCCGCCGCCCCCGCCGCGCCCGCCGCCGAGCAGTCGGCGCAGCAGTCCGGCCGGCTGCCAGCGCGGCGTGCGCCTGCCGCCGGTTCCGGCGTCGTCCAGGCTCATGACTCCTCCCGTGGGACGACGGGGGCGGCCGGAGCCCCGATCCACCCGGGTTCCTCGGGGACGCCGATCTCCAGCAGAGCCAGGAGCACGTCCGGTTCCGGATGACGGCGGATCAGCGCGTAGTTGTAGATCGCCTGCCGCTCGGCGAACTCCGTGCGCAGCGCCGCGACCCGGGCCGCGGCGTCCCGGTGCAGCGTGGCGATCTGCGCGCCGAGGTCCGCGTTCTGGGTGCACAGCGACCGCTCGGTCTCCTCCAGCCGCCGCAGCGCGTCGCGCTCCCGGGACACCTCGCGGTCGAAGTCCCGGTTCCGGCGGGCCAGCACCAGCTCGCGGGACCGGCGCTCGTCGCCGAGGCGGCGCACCGGTTCGCTGCCCGGCGCCGGACGCCGCCGCTCGGCCGTGGCCAGATCGGTCCGCGCCTGCTCGATCTGGCCGATGATGACCTCGATCCGCCGGCGGACGGACTCCAGGTTGGACCAGCGCGGACCCGTCTGCTCGGTGTACTCACGGAAAACCCGGGCGCTCGCCTGGTCGTACTCGCGCAGCAGCAGTTCCCGCATCGGGGTCCGCATCGGTTCGGGAGCCTCGGACACCTCGGGGATGCCGAGCCGGCCGTCCTCTATGCCCTGGCGCCGCAGAGCCTTGCGCTCGGGGCGCGGAATCCGGCCGTCGGGTGGGGGTGCGGCGCCGGCGGTCCGGCGCCGGGGCGCGATGGTGCTCAGTGCGCTGGTCACGAACATGTCGCCTCCGCCCTCCTGCTCTTCTCGGTGCCGGTCTGCCTCGGCGGCCTGCGCCGGGCCGGGTCCGGCCATGTGCCCTCAAGCTGACGGACGGCGCGTTCGCGGCGGCTCTCAGGCGCCGCGCACGGCGCCGTGAAAGCGCCGTCCGTCAGCTTGGGGGTGAAGTCGCGGCGGCCGGCCGGTCGCCGCAGCCGGCCGCGGTCGCGGCCGCAACCTGAGGAGGGACATGAGCGGAGGAAGAGCGGGCGGGTACGTCCTGAGCGCCGCGATGCAGGCCCGGTTGCGGGCGGCGGCGGAGTTGGAGGAGTCGCGGCGGCGGTGGCGGCAGACCCGGCACGAGCACGCCAGGCTGCTCGGCGAGTTGGCGGCGGTCGAGCACCGCTACCGGCTGCAGCACTCCCGGCAGGAGAGCCTGGCCGAGCCGGTCGGCGGTACGGCGCAGCTCGTCGACCGCTCGACCGAGCTGGCCCGAGGCGAGCTGGCCCGGCTGCGGGCGGTGATCGCCGAGAGGACCAGGGCCGGGCGCGAGGCTGCGGTGGTGGAGGCGGTCAACGCCGTCGCCCTGGCTGCCGCCGCCTCACCCGCGGCCCCGAGGTCTGCGTACCGCACCAGGGTCGCCCAGGCGGCGACTGAAGCACAGCAGCGCGCCACAGCCCCGTCGGCCGTCACGGCGACTGCCCGGGTCGATCTCATCGGCGCCTCGCCCACGGCCTCCGCACGAGGCGCGGCGCAGCCGGCGGCGAAGAATCCGGTGCCGACCGAACCGGCTGCCTCCGCTCCGGCCCAGCCCGACGCCCAGTCCACCCGGGCCAGCGCGGAAGCGGCCCGCCTCGTGGCCCGGATCGACGCGGAGGTGCAGGCACCCGAGCGGGTGATCCGGCTGGCCGCGGAGGTCGGCCTCGCCCCGGCGCACCGCCACCCGGTCCTGATCGCGCAGCTGAGGGACGAGGTCAAGCGGCTCAACGCGGCCAGTCGGCGCAGAACAGTCGAGCAGGCGCTGGTCACCGAGGCTCGCCTGGTCGCGGACGACACCGCGGACCCGGCCCTGCGGTCCGCGGTCGGCGCTGCGGCCGCAGCCTTCGAGCAGGGCTCGGCGGTCGATCAGGACGGCTTGCGGTCCCAGATCACGGCGGCCAAGGAGCGGGCCGAACTCTCCCGCAGCGACGCGCTGGTGCGCTCGGAACTGGTGAAGTTGTTCCAGGATCTCGGCTACACGCACAAGGAGGACTTCGCGGTCGCATTGCCGGAAGGCGGTGTGCTCGTCCAGCGCGGGGAGTTCGACCGGCACGGGATCAGGATCGAGGTCGCCAACGCGAAAGTCAGCCTCCTGCCGGTCCACATGGTCGCCGCGGCCGAGCCCGGAGCGAGCGTCGACGATGCCCGTGACGCCGCCGACGACGATGCCGTCGGCGCGGCAGCCGACCGGGTCTTCTGTACGGACAGCCAGTCGGTACTCGATTCGCTCGCGGCCAAGGGCGTGCTGGTGGACGCCGGGCCGGGCGCGGTTGCCGGGCAGACGATCCCGAGCCGCATGAGCGTGCCGCACCACCTGCTCAAGCACAGGACCAAGAAGGTACAGAAGCCCCACGAGATGAAGCGGGAATCATGACGACGGATCTGTCGGACGCCTACCCGGAATGGGCTCGCGAGGTATCCGCGCGGCTGACCGCGACCTCGCAACTGGTGCTGGTCGGCAATGTCGACGACGACCACTTGGCGCCGGCGGCGGACGAGCCGGACGCCGCGCCGGCGGACCAGGACGTCCCGCTGGAGTTCCAGACCACGGCTGAGATCGTCTGCGACTGCCTCAAGCGCGCCGGCTACACCGTGGTCCTGTGCTGGAACGCCGTGAACGGCCTGACCGTGCTGTACGAGGCGAACCCCGGCGAGGCGGCGGACACGGCCGGCGCCAAGGCCTGGGAGAAGCCCCGCGAGTGCACTACCCACAGCCTGTCCGAACTGCTCCAGGCAGTCGTGCGCAAGCAAGGTGTGCGCGCGGCCCTGATAGTCGAGGGCGCGCCTCGGCTCGCGCCCGACCCGCAGGACCCGCAACTGCACTCCGTCTACGCCATCGCGCGGCAGCTGAGCCTGGACGCCCCGCGCGGCCGGGTCCCCACCGACGCCCGGGTGGGCCTGCGCAACCTCGTCGTCTGGGCCGTCGCCCGGGAGACGGACCTTCCATACTGGCTGATCGCCGCCGAGGGCGTGCGCGTGGTGAGCGTGCCGGAGCCGACCCTGGAGACCCGCCACCGCGCCGCCAGAGCGCTCTCGGCCAACCTGCCCGGGTTCGCCGAGCTCGGCGAGGCCGGCCGGCGCGAGGCCCTGGACACCCTGGCGGACCACGCCCAAGGGATGTCGCTGACGGACATGCGGGCCGCCGCGCTGGTGGCCCGCGACCGCCGGATCGACGCGGCGGAGATCGCCGACGCCGTCCGCTTCCTGCGGTCGGGCGTGCAGGCCAGCCCCTGGAGCGAACCGGCGGTGCGCAGGCGGATCGGCGAGTCGGTGAAGGTGCTCAACGACGTGGTGCTCGGCCAGGAACACGCCGTGCGCAAGACCATCGACGCGCTGTCCAGAGCCGCTTTGGGCCTGTCCGGCGCGCAGAGCGCCGGACACCCGAACCGCCCCCGCGGCGTGCTGTTCTTCGCGGGGCCGACCGGCGTGGGCAAGACGGAGCTGGCCAAGCAGATCGCCAAGGCCGTCTTCGGCCGCGCCGAGGCGACCGAGCGCTTCGACATGAGCGAGTACTCCGCCGAGCACAGCGAGGCGCGCCTGCTCGGGGCGCCGCCCGGTTACGTCGGCCACGACGCCGGCGGCGAGCTGACCAACGCCGTGCGCCGCCGACCGTTCAGCCTGCTGTTGTTCGACGAGATCGACAAGGCGCACGAGCGGATCCTGGACAAGTTCCTGCAGGTCCTGGAAGACGGCCGGCTCACCGACAGCGCGGGCGGAACGGTGCACTTCACCGACACCTTCATCGTGTTCACCTCCAATCTCGGCGTCTACCGGGAACGCGAGGACGGCACGGTCGAGCCCATCATCGAGCCGGGCACCGAGTACAGCGAGGTGGACACCACAGTACGTAATGCGGTCCACCAGCACTTCACCAAGATCAAGCGGCCCGAGCTGCTCAACCGGATCGGCCTCAACAACATCGTCGTCTTCAACTTCATCCCGCCCGAGTCGGCCCGGCTGATCCTGCGCAAGAGCGTGGCCAACCTGGAACGGGTGGTCCGGCGCAACACCGACATCTCCGTCACGGTGGGACCGCGGGCGCTGGCCGAGCTGGACAAGTTGATCGTGCTTCCGGAAAACCTGGCCTTCGGCGGCCGCGCGGTCGGCGCGGTGGTCGAGAGCCACCTGGTGAACCCGCTCAGCCGGGAGCTGCTGCTCAAGCCC
>Ga0302314_10011893_pt1 | contig 15127 bp, 7 predicted proteins | sample III_Palsa_N2_3_FD_200533 | JGI IMG/M metagenome (GOLD analysis project Ga0302314, IMG submission 200533) | Peat permafrost microbial communities from Stordalen Mire near Abisko, Sweden - III_Palsa_N2_3 | ecosystem: Environmental > Terrestrial > Soil > Palsa > Peat permafrost | place: Sweden...
ACCCTCGCGGCGATCTTGTTCGGGGCGCTCGCGGTGACGTTCGGCGTCGGACTGGGGACCTCGCTCAACCGGGTGGGGAACGACCTGGCGCTGGCCAGCATCGGGCACGTGCAGATCGGCCTGGCCGGGCAGTCCGGGCAGCAGCCGTCCCCGGGGCAGCCGTCAGCGGCCGCGCAGCAGGCTGGCATGGCCGCGGTGATCCGCGCCCAGCCGGGCACCCTGCACTACGTCACGGAATCCGATGACCGGTTCGGAGTCGCCGGCTTGGCCGGCACAGCCGCGGTGACCGCTTTCGGCGGCGACGCGAGCTGGATTGGCTACGCCCTGATCTCCGGGAACTGGTACGGCGCCGGCGGGGCCGTCGTGAACACGTCCTTCCTCCGCGCGACCGGCAAGCGGATAGGAGACACGTTCACGCTCACCGATGACGGCCGGGCCGTCGCGCTGACAATCGCCGGCGAGGTCTTCCTCCCGGGCAGCGACCCTCAGGTGCTGACGAACCTGTCCTCGGCGGCGGCGCTCGGCCCGTCCGGTGCCAGCCCGCAGATGTTCTACGTCGGCCTGCGACCAGGCGTGAACCCGCAAAGCTACCAGAACGCGGTCTTCGCCAGGCTCCCGCCGGGAAACTACCATCAGGTCGGCTCGGGCAGCGGCGTCCTGCTCCAGATCATCAGCGGGCTGGTCCTCATCCTCACGCTGCTGCTGGTGGCCGTCGCGGCTCTCGGCGTGCTGAACACCGTCGTGCTCATGACCCGGGAACGCGCCCACGATCTTGGCGTGTTCAAGGCGGTCGGCATGACGCCGCGGCAGCTGATCGCGATGGTGGTGACCACGGTCGCCGCGACCGGCCTCGTCGCGGGCCTGATCGCGGTCCCGGCCGGGATCGCCCTGCACAATGCCATCCTGCCGATCATGGGCAACGGCGCGCAGACCGCCTTCCCTCCGGGGGTCTTCCACGTCTACCGCCCGGCCGAACTGGCTCTGCTGGCCCTGACCGGCCTGGTCATCGCCGTGGCCGGCGCGCTCGCCCCGGCGGGCTGGGCTGCCCGGGTGCGCACCGCGATCGCCCTGCGCACCGAGTGAAGATCATCCTTTTCACATATTCGAGCCCGTCATGAGAACGGACCGGAGGTGACCGGAAGGACCGCCCCGTCGCGCAGGAACAGCGGGATGCGGTCCAGCGGGGCCGCCGCGGTGACCGGCCCGCTGGCCACGCTCTCGCCGGTCCACGCGTCGGTCCACCGGGCGCCGGCCGGCAGGTAGACGGCCCGTGACCGCGCGCCTTCGCTGGTCACCGGCGCGACTAGGAGGTCGGGCCCGAACATGTAGGCGTCGTCCACCTCCCAGGCGCCGGGGTCGTCGGGGAAGTCGACGAACAGCGGCCGCATCGGCGGGATCCCGGACTCGTGCGCGGCCCGCATCTGCTCCCCGATGTAGGGGCGCAGCCGCTCCCGCAGCAGCATCGCCGACCGGATGTGCTCGTAGGCGTCATCGCCGTAGGACCAGGCCTCGTTCGGGCCGCCGGTCTGGTCGAGGCCGAACGGCATCGTCGGCTCGCGGTTGCCGTGCAGCCGGAACAACGGGCAGAAGGCGCCGAACTGGAACCAGCGGACGATCAGCTCACGGTAGTGCGGGCTGTCGGGATCGCCTCCGTGGAAACCGCCGATGTCGGTCGTCCACCAGGGGATCCCGCTGATCGCGACGTTCAGCCCGGCCCGGACCTGCGCGCTCAGGCTGTCGAAGGTGGACGGTATGTCGCCGGACCACAGGACCGCGCCGTAGCGCTGGCTGCCCGCCCAGGCCGAGCGGACCAGGGCGACGGCGTCCTCCGCGCGTCCTTCCCCGGCCATGCCCTCGGAGAAGGCCCGGGCGTTCTCGCGCGGGTACAGGTTCCCCACCTCGAGGCCGGGGCCGGCGTGGTAGCGCAGGTTCTCGCCGAACCCCGGCTGGATCTCCGGCTCGCAGGCGTCGAGCCACCACAGGTCGATGCCGTAGGGCCGCAGGTAGTTGTCCCTGACCCGGTCCCAGATGAATGCCCGGGCGGCCGGGTTGGTCGCGTCGTAGAACGCGACGTCGACCGGCACGGCGATGCCCTTGTCGGGCCAGGTGGCCTGGGCCAGCGGGCCGAACTCGCTGCCGATGAGCAGCCCGCGCTCGCGCAGCACCTGGTAGTTCTCGCTCAGCGGGCTCACCGAGGGCCAGACGGACACCATGAGCTTCACGCCCAGGTCGGTCAGCTCCGCGGTCAGCGCGGCCGGGTCGGACCATTCGGCCGGGTCGAACTTCCAGTCGCCCAGGTGGGTCCAGTGGAAGTAGTCGGCCACGATCACCGCGAGCGGCAGCCCGCGCCGCGCGTACTCGCGGGCCACGGCGAGGAGCTCGTCCTGGGTGCGGTAGCGCAGCTTGGACTGCCAGAAGCCGGTGGCCCAGTCGGGCAGCCGGGGGGCGTGCCCGCACGCGTCGGCGTACCGGCCGAGGATCCGCGCCGGCGTTCCCGTCGTGATCCAGTAGTCGATCTGCCGGGCGCTGTCGGCCACCCACCGGGTTCCGTTCGCGGCCAGTTCCACCCGGCCGATCGCCGGGTTGTTCCACAGCAGCCCGTATCCCCGGCTGGACAGCAGGAAGGGGATGGTCACCTCGCCGTTGCGCTGGATGAGGTCGAGCACGGTGCCCTTCTGGTCGAGCAGTCCGTGCGAGTGCTGGCCGAGGCCGTACAGCCGTTCCCCGTCGTAGCCGCGGAAGCACTGCTCCAGCCGGTAGTAGCCGTTACCCGCGGGGGTGAACAGCCGCGGGCCCGGCCACCACCAGTGCTGCGGCCGCTCGGCCAGGAGTTCCTCGCCGGTGTCGGTCCGGGAGAATCGCAGCACGTACTGGCCGTGGTCGCTGCCGTCGGTGAACTCCGCGGTGAGCTGCCCGTTGGTCAGCTGGGCCGAGTCGTCGGCGATCTTGACCCGGGCCTCGTGCGGTCCGGGCGGCCCGTCGAGGGCGCCCGGCAGCCCGTCGCGGACCGGCCCGCCGATGGAGGCACGGACCCGGATCGCGTCCGGTCCCCACGGCTCGACCCGGACGGTTTCCTGCCGGGCGCTCCATTCGATGGCGGCGACTTCGCCCCGCGGGCCGTAGATTTCCCGGACGCTGTTCACTGGCTGTCTCCCTCGCGGCTGGCTGGTCGGGGCGCACTGCTGCCGTGGATGGTGAGGACCGGCGGGATCAGCACGACCTCACCGGGGCCCCCGTCGGCCGGGCGGCGCATCAGGAGCTCCACCGCCCTGGTCCCGAGTTCCCGCGCCGGTATGTCGACCGAGGTCAGCCGGGGCGAGGCCCGCTCGGCGAGCTCCGCCGGGCAGAGCGCGACGATGGAGACGTCCTCGGGCACGGTCCGTCCCGCGGTGCGCAGCAGGGAGATCAGGTGCGGCAGGACGGCCTCGTTCTGCACGATCAGCCCGGTGGTCCGCGGCCGTTCCTCGAGGATCCGGGCGAGCGCGCCCGCCGCGGCCTCGTAGCTTCCCTCGCAGGGCCGGTGGATCAGGTCGATGCCCCGCGCGGCCGCCCCGGCCCGAACCCCGCGCAGGGTGCGCTCGGCGAACCCGATCTGGCGCCGGTAGATGCCTTCCGATTCCCCGATGAAGGCCACGTCCCGGTGGCCGAGCTGGGCGAGGTGCTCGACGCACAGCCGGCCGGCTTCGGCGAAGTCGAGGTCCACGCAGTTCAGGCCGGCCGAGTCGGCGGGGACGCCGATCAGCACGGCGTCGATGCCGGTCGCCCTGATCATCGCGATGCGCTCGTCCCGCATGCCGATGTCGGTCAAGATGACCGCGTCGGCCCGGGAGCTGGACGCGACCCGCCTGATGCCCTCAGGACCCTCGTCGTTGGTGAGCAGCAGGACGTCCTGGCCGAAGCCCCGGGCCGTCGTGGTGACCCCGATCGCGATCTCCATCATGACCGGGACGTACAGGTCGCCGCGCAGCGGCACGACGAGGGCGAGCACGTTGGAGCGGCTGCTGGCCAGGGCGCGGGCGCCCGCGTGCGGGTGGTACCCGAGCAGCTCGATGGAGTGCTGGACCCGCAGCCTGGTGGCGGCCGAGACGGTCCGCTTGCCGCTCAGCACGTAGGACACCGTGCTGGCCGCGACGCCGGCGTGCCGGGCCACGTCGGCCAGGGTCGCCAGGCCGTTCCCGCCCTGATCGGGTCGAAGCGCTTCGCCCTTGTCATGGGCACCGCTGGTGCCGGGAGCGCCGCCTGAATGCCGCGTCATTTACTTATCACCGGATGATCATAGGCACGCGCGTAATCGAAGCGCTTCGCCTCACCGCGTGACATGCGACATCTCCTGGCCGGCCAGCTCGATCCGCACCGGCGCCGCCGCGGGCAGGCGCACCCGCCAGGCGGCGGGCGGCCGGGCCGCGGGCCGGCAGACCAGGGTGATCTCCTGCTCGGCCTGGGCGACGAGCACCACCGTGACCTGGCCGGACGCGAGGTCCCAGCGCAGGTCGGCGACGAGGACGCGGGTCAGCGTCCGGGCTCCGGTCAGCCGGCCGGCGGGCATGAAGTCCGGGACCGCCGCAAGCAGCTCGATGCGCCCGGGTACCGAGTCGACCAGCATCTCGGCCAGTACGCCGGGCAGCGCGCAGGCCGCGTCGGCGTTGTAGACCCGGCGCCCGGGATAGTGGCTGCTCATCAGGGAGCTGAAGAAGAAGTCGTTCCCGGTGAGCGCGGCCAGGGTGCGGCCGGCCAGCCCGGCGTCGCGCAGCCGGGCGGCGGCCAGGGCCCGGTGCAGGTAGCCGTGGGCCGAGTCGTCCTGGGGGCGGCGCAGCCGAAGCGCTTGGAGGGCGGCGGCGGCGAGTTCCGGCGTGTCCGCGACGGTGATCTCGTGCAGCGGCCAGACCGGGTACAGGTGGCTGACGTGCCGGTGCTCGTAGTGATCGGCCAGCGGCGGCTGCCCGGCGCCGGCGGGCGGCCAGGCCCACTCCGCGAGTGCCCCGTCGGCGTTGACCCGGTAGGGCGGCAGCCGGTCGGACAGGGCCCGCCACCGCCGGGCCGCGTCGTCGCTGGTCCCCGGGGCGGCCGCCGCGGCCAGCAGCGCGTGCCGGGCGGCGGCGATGTCCATGGTGGCGTTGACCGCGACCGGTGACCAGCCCGCCGGGGCGTTCTCCGGTGAGTAGGACGGGACGAAGGTCACCCGCCCGTCGGGGTCGGTCCTGGTCAGGAAGTCCTCGTAGAACGAGGCGAGTTCCCTGAGGGCGGGCGCGATCCGCGCGCGCAGGTCTTCGTCCCCGGTCGCGTCGGCCGCGTCGAGCAGCGGGGCGAGCAGCCAGTCGGCGCCCGCCGTCCACGCGTGCAGCGGGTAGCGGGGGGCGAAGTGGTAGGCCAGCCCGTTGCGGCCGTCGCTGTGGGCGGGCGCGACGATCCCGCGGGCGCCGAAGAGGCGGCGGGCGTTGACCCGCCAGTCCGGTACCTGATCGCGGACCAGGCCGGCGAGGGCGCCGATGGCCGCGGGCACGTCGGTGGTGACCGCGCCGGCCAGCTGCAGGTTGAGGTTGGCGTTGACGGTGATGGCCCCGGACCAGGCCGGGCGCCAGTCGCCCTGCCACAGCCCGGTTAGCCGGGGCGGCAGGGTCCCGCTCGCCGACAGCAGCAGGTAACGGCCGGAGGCGAACAGCCGCTCGAGCAGCGCGGGCAGCGGCCGCCCGGGCTCGGCCGCCTGGCGGGCCAGCAGCTCCCTAGTCGGCAGTGACCGCTGCTCGCGCGGTGCGCCCAGGTCGAGACGGACGTTCCCGTAGGCGGCGGCGTGGAGCCGGGAGTGCTCGGCCAGGAGCTCGCGGTGGGACGCGGGCAGCGGGGCGACGGCCGCGAGCGCGGCGTCGAGCGCGGTCTCGAGCGCTGTATCCAGGGCGGTCTCGAGGGCACGGCCGGAAGCGGTGCCGCGCTCGCCGGCCGGCTCGAACGCGACCACGCGGGTCAGGAGCACGAGCTCGCGGCCGCCGGTGACCCGCACGCCCCGGCCGGCCGGCTCGCATCGCCCGGCCGCGGCGATCACCCGGGTGGCCCCGGCATACCCGCCCCGGCCACCGTGGCCCCCGCCGCCCGGGTACTCCACGCCGGTCAAGGCGGTGACGTCGCCGTCCGCCGCCGTCTGGACCCGATCCGACACCCGCAGCCCGGGCGGGGCGCCCGGCAGCGCGACGTCGACCTCGACCGTGACGTCGAGGACCCGGCCGGGCGGCGCCGCCAGCCGCTGGACGATGACGTCGCGGGCCCGCGACGCGAAGCAGGACCGCCGCCAGGTCCCGCCGTCGGCGGCTTCCCGCCACTGCGCGGTCGCGACGCCCGCGCGGTAGTCGAGGGTGCGGCGGTAGTCGAGGGTGCGGCGGTCGCCGGCCGGCGGGTCCGCACCAGCCGCGCCCGAACCGGGCTCTCCTGAACCAGGGTCGCCCGAACCAGGCCGGCCCGGGTCACGCAGCCTGATGGCGAAGGCCGGGTGGAACGGGCGCGGGTGGTACTCGGGCCAGCCGTCGGTGAAGCGGGCCAGGGCCTGCCCGGACTCGCCGGACAGGAGCAGGTCGCGGACCTCCTCGAGGCGGCCGGACAGGTCGGGCGGGGTGGCCCCGGCGGGCGGCTCGTCGGTGTCCGGCCAGGTCAGCGCGTGGTGCGTGATGATCACGGTCTCGTCCCAGGGGTCCGCGAACGCCAGCGCCCCGTGCCGCCCGTTGCCGACCGGGTAGGCGTCTTCCCAGTGGCCGGCGGGGGCGACGTCATGGGTCCGTTCACTCATCCCTTGATGGCACCGATCAGAACTCCCTTGGTGAAGTGCTTCTGCACGAACGGGTAGACGATGAGGACGGGCAGCACGGTCAGCGTCACCACCGCCATCTGGATGGACAGCGGCGCGATCTGCTGGCTCCCGACGAACCCGCCGATGGTGGTGGTGCCGGTGCCCGGCAGCGGGTTGCCCTGGGTGATGTACGTGTACAGCACCATCTGGAGCGGCCACTTTTCGCTGTCGGCCGGCATGAACAGCAGGATGTTGAACCAGGAGTTCCAGTAGGCCACCCCGTAGAACAGCGCGACCACCGCGGTGACCGCCTTGGAGGTCGGCAGCACGATGCGCCACAGGATCCGCCAGTCGCCCGCGCCGTCGATCCGGGCGCTCTCGATCATGTCACTGGCGATGTTCATGAAGAACGCGCGCATGACGATGATGTTGAACACGCTGACCGCGCTGGGCAAGATCAGCGCCCAGTACTGGTCGAAACCGCCGAGCGCGGACACGACCAGGAACAGGGGGATGATCCCGCCGCTGAAGAACATCGTGATCATCATGAACCACAGGATCGTCTTGTGGCCGAACGAGTGCGCCCGGGACAGCCCGTAGGCCGCGAGGATCGTCACGGTCAGCGAGATCGCGGTGCCGACGGCGGTGATGAGCACGCTGATCACCAGCGCCCGGCCGACCACGCCGCCCTGGGCGATCAGCTTGTAGGCGCTCAGCGTCACGCCGTGCGGCCAGACGACCAGGCCGCCCGCGATGTTCACCGAGGCCTGGTTGGAGAGGCTGGTCAGCACGATGGAGTAGAGCGGGAGCGCGATGATCAGCAAGATCACCACGATCGTGCCCGACTTGGCCCCCTGGGTGGCGACCGAGGGCCGTTCCTGCCAGACCGGGCGCCGGGGGTCGCGGGTCGTCGTCATCGCCGGTAGAGCCCGTCCTCGCCCAGCAGGTGGGCGGCCTTGTTCGCGGAGAGGATGAGGATGACCGAGGTCACGCCGAGGAACAGCCCGGCCGCCGCGCCGTAGCTGTAATTCCCCTGCACGATGCCGTTCCGGTAGGCGAACGTCGTGATCACGTCGGCCGCGCCCGGCCCGACCGCGGAGATCTGGATCAGCATCTGCTCGAACCCGAAGGTCAGCGCGTACCCGAGGTTGAGGATGAGCAGCAGGACCATGATCGGCCGCAGCCCGGGCAGGGTGATCCGCCAGGTGCGCTGCCGCCAGTTCGCCCCGTCCACCGCCGCCGCCTCGTACAGCGACGGGCTGATCGCGGCGAGGGCGGCCAGGTACACGATCATGTTCCAGCCGGACTCCTTCCAGATGATCTGGATGGACACCAGGTACTTGAAGAAGCCAGCGCTGGTCATCAGGTCCGGCGGGTTGACCACCCCGTGCCCGCGCAGGAAGGTGTCGAGCAGCCCGGAGCCGCCCAGCACCTGGTCGAAGATGCTGACCACCATGACCATGGAGAAGAAGTGCGGCAGCGTTACCACCGACTGGATGACGCCGCGCAGCCGCCGGGACAGGATGCTGTCCAGCATGATCGCCAGCGCGATCGGCACCGGGAAGGCCAGCGCGAGCTGGATCGCGAACAGCAGCAGGGTGTTGCCGAGCGCGTGCCAGAAACCCGGGTCGGTGAACAGCTGCTGGAAGTTCGAGATCCCGGCCCACGGGCTGTGCAGGATCCCGTCGTACAGGTCGTAGTCCTGGAACGACATGACCAGCCCGAGCATCGGCGTGTACCCGAACACCAGCAGCAGCGCCCCGGCGGGCACCGTCATCAGCAGCAGGGTCCGGTCCCGCCGCAGCCGCGCGACCCAGCTCACGCGTCGCCGTACTTGGCCCGGACCGTTTCCATGAAGGCCTTGAGCTTGGTGCCGCCGCTGCGCAGCCACTCGTTGACGGTGCTCTGGTAGCCGCTGATCGAGGAGCGGCCGCGCACCACCTCGTACATGATGTAGTTGATCCCGCCCGAGCCGGTGAACGGCGCGAACTGGTTGGCCGTGGTCAGGTCGTTCGGGACGGTGATGTTCTGGCCGTAGAACAGCGGCTTGAACCCGTACTTGGCGTTCCGCTGCTCGAACTGGGCCGAGACGGTGGTGACGTGCGGGTAGCCGGGGTTCGAGATCACGTTGTTCGGGCTGGCCAGCAGGATCGGCACCACCGCGTCGACGTCCTTGTTGCCGGTCGCGGTCAGCACCGGGCCGTTGCTCGTCATCGTGTAGTCGGTGTTCGCCTCGCCGTAGTTGACCAGGGTGAACTCATACGACCCGAAGGGCGCGGCGAGGTAGTTGGCGACCCGCAGCAGTTCCTTGATCTGGGCGGGCTTGAGGCTGGCGTTGAGGTAGCTGACGTACTCGGTCGGCGGGGAGAGCGCGACCCGGGGCGTGCCGGTGCCGTCGGCGGTGAAGAAGTCGAAGGCGTTCCGCACGTAGGCCTTGTTGGACGCGGTGCCCGAGGTGACGTCGGCGGCGTCCCAGGCGCCGCCGCCGTCGGCGGTGATGACGTTCTGGCCCGACCAGAAGCGCTGCTTCGCGGTTCCGGTGTTGCCCGCTACCGCGTCCGGGTTGACCAGCCCGGCCTTGAACAGGGAGGCCTGCCAGTTCATCGCCTCGATGATCTCGTCGGTCTCGAAGGTGGTGATCAGGTCGCCCTTGGCGTCGGTGGTCCACACGTACGGGGGCCCGAAGTCCGTGCCGTAGGGGAAGTTCATGAACTGCCAGATGTCATCGAACGCCCAGCGCTTGGCGTCGGGGTCGTTGACCTCCTTGCCGAGGGCGAGGAGGTCGGCCAGCGAGGTCACCTTGGGCGTCCCGAGGCCCAGCTTGTCGAGGATGTCCTGGCGGTAGTAGAGGAACACGCCGGTCGCGAAGCCCGACACCACGGTGGGGATGCCGACGATCTTGTTGTTCCAGACCGCCTGCTGCCAGCCGTTGGTGAAGATGGCGGCCAGGTTGGGGTACTCCTTGACCTTGTCCCCGGCCAGGTACGGGGTGAGGTCGGCGAGCTTGCTCTGGGTCGCCTGCCCGAACCCGGGAGGCTGGGCGAACGTCGGCACCTCGATCCAGTCGGGGACCTGGTTGCCAGCGAACAGCGTGGGCAGCGTGGTGGTGATCGTGGTGCCGTTGGTCGGCTGCCACTGCATGTTCGAGCCGAGCGCGGCGTTCAGCGCGTTGTAGTAGGTGTTTCCCGAGGTGCGCGGGATCGCTCCCCAGTCGGGGGCGATCGCGGTGTAGCTGCCGCCGCTGCCCGGCTTCTCGCTGACCGTGCGGAGCAGCGTCGTCGGGTAGCTCAGGTAGCCGGGTTCGGAGCCGTTGACGCTGGCGTAGTCGGGCTTGGCCCCGCCGGCGAGCGGCACGTAGGTGGGCAGGATGTCGGCCAGGGACTTCGCCGACGTCGAGCCGGTCTGGACGGCCGGCGAGTTGCCGCACGCCGCGAGCAGCGGGGCGGCGGCCACCGCGCCGGCGGCGCCGGCGGTCGCGGTCAGGAAGCCGCGTCTTGTCAGGTGTGGTCGCTGCGATGAGCCATGAGACAGTCCGCGATCCATGTGCGGTACCGCCCTTCCCAAGAGGTCCTGTCACGGTTGTCGCGGTGAAGCGGGTCGCCGATTGTCGAAGCGCTTCAACAATTAGATGGAGATTAGGTCTGTCTTGACCTGTGCGCAATAGTCCGCAAATATTTACATCGCGTGGATTTGTTGGGCGATCGCGGCTGAACAGCGCCGATGCTGCGGGCCTTCGCCAACCCCTGATCGCGGCGCCGGACGACATCCCATCGAAGCGCTTCGCCGACCGAGCCAGGAGAACCGCGATGCCCGCGTTCCGTGACCCAGCCCTCCCGTTCGCCGAGCGGGCCGACGACCTCCTGGGCCGGCTCACCGCCGGGGAGAAGATCGCGATGCTGCACCAGCGCTCCCCGGCCATCGCCCGGCTCGCGGTCGCCGAGTTCCGCACCGGCTGCGAGGGACTGCACGGCGCCGCCTGGCGCGGCGGGGGGACCGACCGGACGCTGACCGCCACGGTCTTCCCGCAGCCGGTCGGGCTGGGCGCCGCCTGGGATCCGGGCCTGGCCGCCCGGGTCGGCCGGGCGGTCGCCCGCGAGACGCGGGCGCTGCACGAGCGCGAACCCCTGGTGAGCCTGAATCTCTGGGCACCGGTGGTCAACCTGCTGCGCGACCCGCGGTGGGGCCGCAACGAGGAGGGCTACTCGGAAGATCCGCTGCTGACCGCCCGCACCGCCACCGCGTTCTGCCGGGGGCTGTCCGGGGACGACCAGCCGCCCGGAGACGGACCGGGGCCGCCCGGCTATCTCCTGACCGCGCCCACGCTGAAGCACTTCCTGGCCTACAACAACGAGCGCGACCGCGACCTCACCTCCTCCGCGGTCCGGCCGCGGGTGCTGCACGAGTACGATCTGCCGCCGTTCCGCGAGCCGATCGAGGCCGGGGCCGCGACCGGCGTGATGCCCGCCTACAACCTGGTCAACGGCCGGCCCAACCACGTGAGCCCGTACCTGGAACTGGCCCGCGGCTGGACCGGGGCCGACCTGCTGGTCTGCAGCGACGCGTACGCCCCGTCGAACCTGGTCAGCACCGAGCACTACTTCGACGATCACCCGGCCGCGCACGCCGCGGCGCTGCGCGCGGGACTCGACAGCTTCACCGACCAGGACGGGGACGGCGCGTTCACCGTCGCGCAGCTGACCGCGGCCCTCGAGCGCGGCCTGATCACCCGAGCCGACGTGGACCGCGCGGTCCGCCGGAAGCTGCTGATCAGGCTGCGGCTCGGCGAGTTCGATCCGGACGGCGGCCCGTACGGCGGCAGCGGCGCGCTCGACACCGCCGCCCACCGGCAGCTGGCCAGGACCGCCGCCCGGGCCTGCGCTGTGCTGCTCAAGAACGCGCCGCTCAGCAACGACCTGCTGCCCGGCAATGAGCGCCTGCTCCCGCTTGACCCCGGCGCCCGGATCGCGGTCATCGGCCCCGACGTGCTCTACGAGGACTGGTACAGCCCGACGATGCCGTACCGGGTGACGATCGCCGATGGCCTCCGCCAGGCCGTCGCGGCGGCCGGCGCCGGCGGCGAGGTGACCGTGGCCACCGGCGCCGAGCGCGTCCGGATCGAGCCCGCCCCGGCCGTGGGGCTCGACGAGTTCGAGGTCTTCGACTGGGGCGAGGGCATCGTCACGCTGCGGGCCACCGCGAACGGGCGGTACCTGTCAGCCAGGGAGGACGGTTCGCTCGTCGCCGACGCGGACAAGCCGCACGGCTGGGTGATCCGCGAGACCTTCGAGCGCACCGACCCCATCGGCGACACGGTGCTGCTGCGCCCGACGGCGGGCGGCGAGGCGCGGCGGGTGCGCTGGCTCCCGGCCGGCGACGGGATCGCCGCGGCGGCCGACGCCGCCCGGGGCGCCGACGTCGCCGTGGTCGTCGTCGGCAACGACCCGATGATCAACGGGCGGGAGACCCAGGACCGGGCGTCCCTGGGCCTGCCCCCGTCGGCCGACCGCCTCATCCGGGCGGTGCGGGCGGCCAACCCCCGGACCGTCCTCGTGCTGATGAGCAGCTACCCGTACGCCGTGACCTGGGCCGAGGCTAACGTCGGGGCGATCTTGTGGACCAGCCACGGCGGCCAGGAGACTGGCCACGCCCTCGCCGAGGTGCTGCTCGGCGCGGCCGCGCCCGCCGGGCGGCTGGCCCAGACCTGGTACCGGTCCGACGACGACCTGCCCGACGGCCTGCTCGACTACGACATCATCTCCTCGGGCCAGACCTACCTGTACTTCGGCGGCGAGCCGCTCTACCCGTTCGGTCACGGGCTGACCTACACCGAGTTCGCGTACTCGCGGCCGCGCCTGTCCGCGGACCGGGCCGATCCCGGCGACACCGTCACGGTCACCGTGGACGTGACCAACACCGGCGGGCGGCCCGGCGAAGAGGTCGTCCAGCTGTACGCCCGCACCCGGCCCGACGGCCGCCGCCTGTCGGCCGACCGCCCCCGCCGTCAGCTCTGCGGCTTCGCCCGGGTCGAACTCGAACCCGGCCAGACCCGGACCGCGACGATCACCCTGCCCGTCTCGGCGCTGGCCTGCTGGGATGTCGCGACCCAGCGGATGACCGTCCCCCCGGGCCCGGTCGAGCTGCTGGTCGGGGCGTCGAGCGCCGACATCAGGCAGGCGGCCACGCTGACCGTCAGCGGCGCCGCGCCCGCGCCCCGGCGGGTCGGCGACGTCGCGGCGGCCGATTTCGACGCCCAGTCCGGCATCACCCTCGTGGACGTGACCAGGGAATCGCGCGACGCGGTGGCCCCGGCGCAGCCGGAAGGCACAGGCTGGATCGTCTTCCGTGAGGCCCAATTCGAAGCGGGCGAACGAACGCTGAGCGCCTGCTTCCGGGTCGCCCGGGCCGAGCCCGGCGCGGCCGCCATCGAGCTGTGGCGCGCCGATCCCGGCAGCCGGCAGCCGTCCGACGGCGAGCTGCTGGCCACCGCCGCCGTGCCCTCGACCGGCGACAAGTACCGCTGGACCGAGGTCACGGCGCGCTTCGCTCCCGGCGCCGTCCCCCGGGACCCGGCCGCCCCGGCGGACCTGTACGTCGTGCTGCGCGGCAGCCAGCGCCTGGCCTCGCTCGCCGTCGGCGGGTGAGCCCCGTCCGCTGGGCACCGGGAGCGCTCTGGTTCGGCGGCGACTACAGCCCCGAGCAGTGGCCCCCGGCCACCTGGGCCGAGGACGACGCGCTGATGCGCGAGGCCGGGGTGACCGCGGCGACGGTCGGGGTCTTCTCCTGGTCGGAGCTCGAGCCGGCCGAGGGCGCCTTCGAATTCCGCTGGCTCGACGAGACCCTCGACCGGCTGCACCGGGCCGGGACCCGGGTCATCCTGGCCACGCCGACCGCCTCCCCTCCCCCGTGGTTCACCCTGGCTCACCCCGACGCGATGCCGGTCACCCGGTCGGGTACCCGGCTCGCCCACGGCAGCCGGGACACCTACTGCGCGGCCGCGGCCGCCTACCGGCGGGCCGCGCTGCGGATCGCCGAACAGCTGGGCCGCCGGTACGCCGGGCACCCGGCGCTGGCCTTGTGGCACGTGCACAACGAGTACGGCACCATGTGCTGGTGCGATCAGGCCGCCGCGGGCTTCCGTGACTGGCTGCGTGCTCGCTACGGTGACCTCGCCGGGCTGAACGACGCCTGGGGCACGGCGTTCTGGAGCCAGCGCTACTCGGCCTGGGACCAGGTGCTGCCGCCGCGGGCGACGCAGTACCGGGCGAACCCGGCGCACGAGCTCGACTATCACCGCTACTGGTCCGATGAGCTGCTGTCCGCCTACCGCGAGCAGCGCGACGCGCTCCGGCTGCACTCCCCCGGCGTGCCGGTGACCACGAACTTCATGCTCCCGGACTGGCAGCTCCTCGACCTGTGGAAGTGGAGCCGGGAGACCGACGTGGTCGCGATCGACCACTACCTGTCCACCGCGGGCCCGGGCGGGCACGCGGAGATCGCCTTCGCCGCCGACCTGGCCCGGTCCCTCGGCGGCGGGCGGCCGTGGCTGCTGATGGAGCAGGCGCCCAGCCTGGTCACCGAGGATGGCCTGATGGTGCACCGGGAACCGGGCCGAATCCTCCGCGACAGCCTGGGCTACGTGGCCCGCGGCGCCGACGGCGCGCTGTTCTTCCAGTGGCGCGCCTCCCGCGCCGGAGCGGAGATGTACCACCCGGCCCTGGTGCCGCACGCCGGCCGGGACACCCGGATCTTCGCCGAGGCGGCGGCCCTGGGCGCGGCCCTGGGCCGGCTCGCCGAGGTCGCGGGCAGCGTGGTCCGGCCGGAGGCGGCCGTCGTCCTCGACGCCGACTCGTGGTGGGCGGTGCGGCGCGGCGGCCCGCCCGGCGTCCTGCCGTCGGCTGAGCTCAGCCACCTGGACGCGGCCCGGGCCGAGCACGCCGCGCTCTGGCGGGCCGGGATCAGCTGCGACTTCGCCGCCCCGGAAGCGCCGCTGTCGGCCTACCGCCTGGTCATCGTGCCCGCGGTCTACCTGCTCTGTGACCGGGCGGCGGAGGTCTTCCGTGAGTTCGTGGCCGGCGGCGGGCACCTGGTCGTCACCTACTTCAGCGGGATCGCCGACCCGAGGCACCGGGTGCGCACCGGCGGCTACCCGGGCGCGCTCCGGTCCCTGCTCGGCCTGCGGGCCGAGGAATTCCACCCGCTGCCGCCCGGGGCCGGCGTCGGGCTGCGCGCGGATCCCGGCCCGGGCCTGGATCCGGCCCTGGCCGCCGCGCTGGACGGGTCATCGGGCACCGCCTGGAGCGAGCGGCTGCGGTCCGAAGGCGCGGACGTGCTCGCCCGCTACGGCGACGGACCCCA
>Ga0302314_10011896_pt1 | contig 15123 bp, 14 predicted proteins | sample III_Palsa_N2_3_FD_200533 | JGI IMG/M metagenome (GOLD analysis project Ga0302314, IMG submission 200533) | Peat permafrost microbial communities from Stordalen Mire near Abisko, Sweden - III_Palsa_N2_3 | ecosystem: Environmental > Terrestrial > Soil > Palsa > Peat permafrost | place: Sweden...
CGTGCCCCAATACGGCGGGCACAGGCATGCGCGGGTGCACGAGAACAAGCCGTTTGGCCGCCGCCCGCCTCCACCGCTCCAGGCTCCCCATCACCACCCTCGTCCGAACCGAACCCGGACCGGGCTGCTCCTGGTCGCCGACGGCTGCTCGGCTGCACGCTGCCGCGGTCAGCGCAGGTGGCACGGCGCTCGGAGCGGGTAGGGGCCGTCACGACGAGAAAGGGACGGCGAAGCTATGAGCAGAGCATCGATCAAGGCCATGGGGTGGGCTCAGTCCTTCCCCGTGAGCAGCGGTGTGCAGGCCGGTAGGCGCTGGGCATTGCAGCACCTGGACAGGCTCGGCTGGTGCGCGCAGGCGCCGGAGACGGTCGATGACGTCCTACTGGCCGTCAGTGAACTGATCACCAATGCCCATATTCACGCGCACAGCGACGCGCAGGTCGTTCTGACCTGGGACCGCGTCTGCCTTCATGTCAATGTCAGTGACACCTCACCGGTCCTGCCCACCCCCCGGAGCCCAGACCGGGAGCGCGAATCCGGGCGCGGGTTGGCCATCGTGGACGCCTTGGCCGACGACTGGGAGGCCCACCCGCAGGCCAACGGGAAGACGATCAGCGCCTGCTTCCGCCCGCCCGGCCAACCGGACCCCCACGCGGGAACCTGACGACACGCTGCCGCAAGGCGGCCGCGCCCGGAGCTAAAGGGTCTGCCGGATCCCGGCCGACGGTCCTTCGCTGCGGATGGCCGTGGGACGATGTCCGGCATGGACGCGATCAGCAGGAACAACGTGACGGTCAGCGGGCCGCTGGACGGGCCGGTGGTGATGCTGGCGCACGGTTTCGGGTGCGACCAGAACATGTGGCGGCTGGTGGTGCCGATGCTGGCCGAGCGTTTCCGGGTGGTGCTGTTCGACTATGTCGGCGCTGGGCGCTCGGACCCGTCGGCCTGGGATGCTCAGCGCTATGCGTCGCTGGACGGTTATGCGGCCGATGTGCTGGACATCTGTGCGGACTTGGACCTGTCCGAGGTGGTGTTCGTCGGGCACTCGGTCAGCGCGATGGTCGGGGTCCTCGCGGCTGCCCGCCGGCCGGACCGGTTCGGCAAGCTGGTGATGGTCGCCCCCTCCCCCCGCTACATCGACGACCCCGAGGCCGGGTACGCCGGCGGGTTCAGTGCGGCCGACATCGACGAACTGCTGGAGTCCCTGGACTCCAACTATCTGGGCTGGTCCGCGGCGATGGCACCCGTCATCATGGGCAACCCGGAGCGTCCCGAACTCGGTGAGGAGCTGACCAACAGCTTCTGCGCGACCGACCCCGACATGGCCGCGGTGTTCGCCCGGACCACCTTCCTGTCCGACTCGCGCGGCGACCTGGCCTCGGTCACGGTGCCCACGCTGGTGCTGGAGTGCGCCCAGGACGTGATCGCCCCCCGCCAGGTCGGCGCCTACGTCCACGCGGCCATCCCCGGCAGCCGCCTGATCACCTTGAACGCGACCGGACACTGCCCGCAGCTCAGCGCCCCCGAGGCCACCGGAGCGGCGATCGTGGAATTCGCCGCAGCCCGCTGATGATGTGCGAGACCACCGACGGCGGCCCTGAGCAGGACATCGGTGCCGACAGCACCGACGCTGGAGGTGGAGGTGAGGACGCGAACGAAGCTGAACTTGCTCAGTTCTCGGCGTTGTTGGAGGACAGCGCCGAGGATCTGTACGAGCACGCGCCGTGCGGGTACCTGTCGACGCTGATGGACGGCCGCATCGCCAAGATCAACACCACCCTGGTCGACTGGCTCGGCTACACCCGGGCTCAGCTCCTCGGCCGCAAGCGCTTCGCCGACCTACTGACGATGGGCGGCAAGCTCTACCACGAGACGCACTTCGCGCCGCTGCTGGCGATGCAGGGCCAGGTCTCCGGGATCGCCCTGGAACTCAAGGCCGCCGACGGCAGCCGCCTGCCGGTCCTGGTCACCTCGCAGGTCAAGACCGGTAGTGACGGGCAGCCGATGCTGATCCGCACCACCGTCGTCGACGCCCGCGACCGCCGCGCATACGAAAACGAGCTCCTGCGCGCCCGCAGACACGCCGAGCAGGTCGGCGCGCAGGCCGAGCAGGCACGTGCCGAGGCCGAACACGCCCGCCAGGCGGCCGAGATCGAACACGCACGCCTTCGCCAGGTCATGGCCATCCTGCAGAGCAGCCTGCTGCCGCCGGAACTGCCCCGGGTACCGGGCATGGAGGCCGCCGCGTACTACCACACCGCATCCGCCGACCAGCTCGGCGGCGACTTCTACGACCTGTTCGCCCTCGGCCAGGGCCAGTGGGGCTTCTTCCTCGGCGACGTCTGCGGCAAGGGCCCGCAAGCCGCAGCGATCACCTCACTGACCCGCTACACCCTGCGCGCCGCCTTCCAGCACGCCAGCGACCCCGTCGCAGCCCTGGACACCCTCAACACGGCGCTGCACGATCGCTACAGCGGCGCCGACCCCCGATACTGCACCGCCATCGCGGGCACCCTGAGCCCGCACGGCGGCACCCTGCGGGTAACCGTGGCAAGCGGCGGCCACCCCCCAGCGCTGCTGCTGCGCGGGGACGGAGCGGCCGAGTACCTGCCCACCCCCGGCGGCCTGCTGGTGGGCATCATGCCCCACCCGCACTTCACCACGGCCACCACGGTCCTGAACCCGGGCGACACCATGCTGCTGTACACCGACGGCCTGACCGAAGCCCGCACCGCCGACGGCCCCCGCTACAGCGAGGACCACTTGCACGCCTTCGCCCAGACCCTTGCCCCGGCCGGTGCCCAACAGACCATCAGCGTCCTGACCGGCCTGCTGGAGAGCTTCGGCAACGGCCTGGACGACGACACCGCCCTACTCGCCCTCGGTAACCCCGCCGCCCACACGGATCCCGAAAGCGCATGACGACCACACTGACCCTCACCACACGCTCGATCCCCACCGGCGCGGTCCTGACGGTGGCAGGAGACCTCGACCACGACAGCGCCGGCCAACTCCGTGCCGCCGTCGACGCGATCGTCCTGCGACCGGGGGACCTGCTGACCGTGGACCTGACCGACCTGGCCTACTGCGACTCCACCGGCATCACCGCCCTGATCGCCGCCCGCAACCACACCCACACCCACGGCGCCGACATCGCCCTGACCGCGGTCCCCTCCACCACCCTGCGTATCCTGGGGATGCTGGGACTGGACCAGCTCTTCCCCATCCACCCAGCGTCTGAAGCCGACGCATAGCCACCCGGCTACCGGCAGTCAGCTTCGCGACGCCGCCCGTCGGCGGTGTTCGGCCGCCTGCGGCGGGCGGCGGACGAGCACCGCACCGACGGCGGCGAAGGCCAGTGCGGCCCCGGCCTGGGTCAGCGCGGCGCGGCGCCGGCGGCGGCTGACGGCGGCCACGGTGAGCATGCTGGCCGCGTGCAGCAGGTCGGCCCCGACCCCGATGCCGCGTACGGTGGGGGTCGGGACCGCGGCGCACACCGCGGCCTGGGCCAGGTTTCTGACGCCGAGCACCAGGCGCAGCGAATGGCTGAAACCGGCGTGCTCGCCCCGCGGATCAACCACGAGGGCCACCCCGTAGCCGGTCCGGGTCAGCAGCAGCAACCCGTCCGCGTTCACCGCAGGCTCCGGCCTCTCGCCGCCACGACGAGAGCGCAGGCCACCACGGCGGCCGTCAGGGCCAGTGCGCCGTGGTGCTGGGAGCCCCAGAGCTGTGGGGAACGGGAACTGCTGCGGTTGTCGAAACTCCCGTGTGCCCCGTAGTCGCGCCCCTCCTTGCCGTCGGCGGGGTCCCACAGGTTGACGGGCCGGTCGGGGTCCTGCGGCCGGTCGTCCTGCTGAGAGGCGAAGCCGGTGCGGGCCAGGTAGCGGTCCAGCAGCCCGGGGGCGACCGCGTTGGCGATCAGGGTGCCCATGGTGCTGCCGCCGACCCAGTACTCGCGCCGGCCTGGGTGGTCGGCCGCATACAGCACAGCCCGGGCGGCGACCTCGGGTTGGTAGATCGGCGGGACCGGCTGCGCCGCGCCGGGCAGGCGGGAGAGCACCCAGTCGAACTGCGGCGTGTTCACCGCCGGCATCTGCACCATGGTGGTGCGTACCCCGCTCCGGTGATGCAGCAGTTCGCAGCGCAGCGCCTCGTTGAAGCCCTGGACGGCGTGCTTGGCGCCGCAGTACGCGCTCTGCAGCGGGATGCCCCGGTAGGCCAGGGCCGAGCCGACCTGCACGATCGTGCCCGCGTCGCGGGGCCGCATCCGTTTCAGCGCGGCCATGGTGCCGTAGACGTAGCCAAGGTAGTCGACCTCGGTGACGCGCTTGTACTCGGCCGGGCTGATATCGGTGAACTCGGCGAAGACGGAGGTGAAGGCGACGTTGACCCACACCTCGATCGGACCGAGGACGGCCTCGGCGTGCGCCGCGGCGGCCTCGACCTGGTCGGGGTCGGCCATGTCGGTGGGGATGGGCAGGGCCTGGCCGCCGAGCCGCTCGACGTCGGCGACGGCTTCAGCCAGCCCCTCCTCCCCACGGGCCAGCAGGGCGACCTTCGCCCCACGGGCGGCGAAGGCCCGGGCGGTGGCCCGGCCTATCCCGCCGCTGGCTCCGGTGACGACAACGACCTGTGCTGTTCGGTCTTCGCTCACGTCTTGTTGCTCCATTTCGAGATGTTCGAGGTGTTCGAGATGTTCGAGATGTCCGAGACGGGGGTCATGGTCGTGGGCCGGGCCAGGGCCCGGCCAGCCGCTGGGCCGTCTCCAGCAGCAGGGCGTGCACGAACGCCTGCGGCAGGTTCCCGCGCAGCTGACGCTGGGTGACGTCGTACTCCTCGGCGAACAGGCCAGGCGAGCCGCAGGCGGCGCGGTTGCGTTCGAACCAGCGGTTGGCCTCGGCCTCGCGGCCCTGCTGGTGCAGCGCCAGCGCGGTGGTGAAGCCGCAGAGCAGGAACGCGCCCTCGGCCTCCTCCAGCGGACGTCCGTCCTGCCGGAACCGGTAGACGTAGCCGTCCTGCCCGAGCTCGTCGAGAACCGCGTCCAGGGTGGCCCGGGTGCGCGGGTCGTCCCCGGGTACCGCGCCGCGGATCCCCGGGATCAGCAGTGCGGCGTCCACGCGTTCGTCGCCGGGAGCGCGCTGCCAGCGCCCGCTGGGGTGGAGGCAGTCGGTGGCGGCGTCGGCCAGCACGCGGTCCGCCAGCTGGGTCCAGCGGGAGCCCTGGGCCGCCGGGGCGTGGGCGGCGACCGCTCGCAGCCCGGAGACGCAGGTGAGTCTGGAGTGCGTCCACCGCTGGTTGTCCAGCTCCCAGATCCCGGCGTCGGGCTCCCGGCCCCGTTCGGTGATCGCGGCCACCGCTGTCTCCACCGCCCGCCAGTGGTCGGTGTCCAGCAGATCGTGCCGGGCGGCGGCCGCGAACAGGTTCAAGGACTCGCCGAGGGAGTCGAGTTGGAACTGCTGGTTGACCCAGTTTCCGACCTTGTCCACCCCGCCGGGGTAACCCGCGAGGTCCAGCGTGCGCTCGTCCGGCACCGGGGCGCCGTCCACCGTGTAGGCGGGTCTGAGTTTCGGACCGTCGGCCAGTAGCCGATCGGTGACAAAGCCCAAGGCGTCGTCCAGCAGCGGATGCGGTCCGACGGCGGCCACCGCCTGGCCCGCGTAGCACTGGTCGCGGATCCACGCGTAGCGGTAGTCGTAGTTGCGCCCCGCCTGGACGCGCTCGGGCAGACTGGTGGTCGCCCCGGCGACCATGCCGCCGCCGGCGCTGGTGAGCCCGCGCAGCACCGTGTAGGCGTGCCGCGCGTCGCGGTCGGCCAGGGTCCCGGTGATGGTGGGCACTGCCTGCCGCCATGCCTCCTCGGTGGCCGACCACGCCTGCTCCGGCTCCGGGCAGCGCGCACGCAGCGGCCGGTCGGAGATCTCCAGCGACAAGTCCCGGTACTGGCCCCCGGGCACCTCGATGAGCGCGTGCAGGCCGCCCCCGGACTGTCGCACCGCCTCGGGCGCACCGGTCCAGCGCAGGTACAGCGGACCGCAACGGCCGGTCCAGGTGCCGTCGTCGTGCCGCCGCGGCCGGCTCAGCCGGTACCGGCCGAAGCCCGCGCGCGGATCGAGCGCCACCCGCACCGACGTATCGCCGTCGACAGCGCGGATCCGGCGCAGCACCACGGCGGTTCCCGCGTCGCCGGGGAACGCCAGGGCGTCGCGGCACTCCAGTATCTGGGAGGTGGTGACCCAGCGGCTGCGCCAGATCAGGCTACCCTCCTCGTAGCTGCCGCCCCAGACGAACGGTTCCTGGGCCGGGGTCACCGCGTACTGCCCGCCGCCGCCGATCAGCGTGGAGAACACCGCGTCGGAGTGCCAACTCGGCGCGCACAGCCAGGCGATGTCGCCGCGCGGGCCGATCAGCGCGCCGCGCTCGCCGTCGGCGATCAGCGCGTACTCGCGCAGCACGTGCAGCGGGAAGTCGGCCGCTGCTCCGGGTTCGCCGCCGGTCATGGTGCCTCTCATCCGGTTCGGTAGGGCTCGGCCTGCTTCTCGATCAGGGTCAGTCCGTGTCCTGGCTCGCCGCCGGCACCGGGAGTGACCACCCCGCCCTCGGGGTCCAGCGCGCCGTCGAAGAACAGGTCCTCGATGCTGACGTGGTCGTGGAACCACTCCAGGTGGCGGACGTTGGGGACGGCGGCCGCCGCGTGCGCGTGGGCGTGCGGGGCGCAGTGCCCGGACAGTTGCAGCCCCAGGCCCTCGGCGACGGCGGCCGCCCGTAGCCACACGGTGATACCGCCGCAGCGGGTGGCGTCGGCCTGCAGGCAGTCGACCGCGCCGGAGGCGGCCATCCGGGTCAGGTAGGGCAGGTCGTATCCGTACTCCCCCGCGGTCACGTCGGGCAGCACGGCGTCGCGGACCTGGCGCAGGCCGGGCAGGTCGTCGGAGGAGACCGGCTCCTCGAACCAGTGGACGTCCAGTTCGGCGAAGCGGGCCGCGACCCGCACCGCCTGCTTGCGGGTGTAGCCGCCGTTGGCGTCGACGTAGAGCTCGCAGCTGTCGCCGACCGCGGCCCGGGCCCGCCCGATCCGGACCAGGTCGCGGTCCTCGCAGTGGCCCCAGGACTCGCCGATCTTGATCTTCACCCTCGGGATGCCCTGGTACTGCGTCCATCCGGCCAACTGCCGGTCCAGGGTGAGGTCGTCGTAGGTCGTGAAGCCGCCGCTGCCGTACACCGGGACGTCCGGCCGGGCCGCGCCCAGCAGGGTGACCAGGGGTAGTTCCAGCATTCTGGCCTTGAGGTCCCACAGGGCGATGTCCACGGCCGACATGGCTCCGGCCAGCAGTCCGGGGGCGCCGACGTTGCGGACGGCGCGGTGCATGGCCTCGTTGCGGGCCGGGACGTCCAGCGGGCTGTGTCCGAGGACGACCGGCGCGAGCAGGTCGCGGACCGCCGTGGCGGTGGCGGCGGCCCCGTAGGTCCAGCCGAGGCCGGTGGTGTCCCCGCTGGCGGCCTCGACCAGGACCAGGGTGGTGGAGTCCCAGGCGAGGGTGCCGTCGGCCTCGGGCGCGTCGGTGGGGACGGTGTAGACGCGCACATCGAGCCGGTCGATACGAGGGTCGGTCCCGCCGATCATCGGATGGGACTTCCGGCCGGTCATCCGCGGACCTCCTCGACGTCGGGGGCACGCAGGCCTGAGCGCGCGCCGTCCGCGAGCAGTGCGGCGGCTCGGTCGACCACGGCCATGATGGTGAGCGCGGGGTTGGCCGAGCCCTGGGTCGGCAACACGCTGCCGTCGGTGATCAGCAGGTTCCGCACGGCGAAGCTCCGCAGCCCGGCGTCGACCACGCCCTCGTCGGCGCTCCGGCCCATCCGGCAGCCGCCGACCAGGTGCGCGTAGCGGTCGATGGTCATCACCTCACTCGCCCCAGCGGCACGCAGGATCTCCTCCATCACGCCGGTGGCGCTCTTGATCAGCTGGCGGTCGTTGTCGCACTGGGTGTAGGAGAAGTCGGCGACCGGCAGGCCGTAGCGGTCCTTCTCGGCGGCCAGGGTGACCCGGTTGTCGGGTTGCGGCAGCAGCTCGCACAGCGCGCCCAGGGTGGCCCAGTGGATGTAGTCCTCCAGGTAGCGGCGCAGGTCGCGGCCCCAGTGGCCCTGGGCGGCGACGTGTTCGGCCCAGGTGATCGGCAGCGGTGAGACGGTCTGGATGGAGAAACCGCGCCGGTAGGGCTTGGCGGGGTCGGTCTCGTAGAACTGCTCGCTGGAGACCTCCGGCGGCGGCGCCTTGTAGGCGCGGATCTCCTCGGTGAAACGCCCGGCGGTCTGCGGTGCGCCCTGCACCATCAGATACCGGCCGACCAGATCGTGGTCATTGCACAGCCCGTCCGGGAACCGGGAGTTGGCCGAGTTCAGCAACAGCCTCGGAGTCTCGATCGAGTACCCGGCCACGGCCACGTTGCGGGCCCGCTGGACATGCTCCCGCCCGCCGCGCAGATAGCGGACGCCGGTGGCCGACCGCCCCTGCGGGTCGGTCTCGACCCGGGTGGCCATGGCGTTGTCGCGGATCTCCACGCCGTGTGCGAGCGCGTCCGGGACATGGGTCACCAGTGGCGAGGCCTTGGCGTTGACCTTGCAGCCCTGGAGGCAGAAGCCTCGGTAGACGCAGTGCGGACGGTTGCCGAAGCGCCCGTTGGCGATGGCGACCGGGCCCACCCGGGCCTCGACCCCGCAGGCGGCGGCCCCGCGCAGGAAGATCTCACCATTGCCGCCGACCGGATGCGGCGCGTACGGATAGGCGTGCGGGTCGCCCCAGGGCCAGTACTGCCCGGCCACCGGCAGCTCCTGCTCCAGCCGCTGGTAACTGGGTTTGAGGTCCTGGTATTCGATCGGCCAGTCCGCGCCGACGCCGTCCGCGCTCAGCGTGTGGAAGTCGGAGGGGTGGAACCGGGGGGTGTATCCGGCGTAGTGGACCATGGAGCCGCCGACTCCGCGTCCGGAGTTGTTGGAGCCCATCGGGACCGGGTCCGCGCCGGAGATCACCCGGGGCTCGGTCCAGTACAGGTGGTGCGATCCGGCCTCGTCGCTGACCCAGTCGGTGTCGGGGTTCCAGAACGGTCCGGCCTCCAGCACGACCACCGTCCAGCCGTGCCGGGCCATCCGCTGCGCCAGCACGCTGCCGCCCGCGCCGCAGCCGACGATCAGCAAGTCGACCTCGTCGGACTCGTCGTAACGGCGCATGTCCGTGATCAGCCGCTGGTCGAAGCGGGTCCCGTCGTTGGGCAGCAGCCAGGCGGACTCGTTGCGGGCGCGCACCTCGCGCTGTGAGGCGACGTTGAGGCGCAGGGTGTCCCGGGCGGCGCGGAGCGCGGAGCGGCGGGTCGAACGGCCTTCGGCGGTCACTGGTGCCCTCCCTTCGGTACCGGGTCCTGCTCGGGCTCCTGCTCGGGCTCCCGGTCGGGCTCCCGGTCGGGCTCCTGCTCGGGCTCCTGGTCGGCGACCTCCCAGGGCTCGCGGGCGTCCACACCGATCCGTAGGTAGCCGCGCGGGTAGGCGGGGCCCCCGAAGCCGATCTCACTCCAGGCCTGCGGGTGGGAGTAGTAGGCGGTGCAGGCGTAGCGGGTCCACAGGCTCCACACGTGCGCGGCCGACAGGCCGTACCAGAGTCGGGGGCCCAGGTCCTGGACGGCTTGGATCCGCCCGGCCTGCTGCGTGCGGGGCAGTTCGGCGAAGCCGCCCGCAGTGCCACGGCTGCGGGCGTCGAGGTCCAGCCCTGCCAGCGAGCGCTGCCAGGCCTGGTCGTCCGGCGGCATGTCGTGGTACCGCCACCCATCGGTCTGTAGCTCGGCCAGCCGGGCGTCCACCATCTCCAGCACCGGCACAACGGGGTCGTCCGCGGCCAGGTCGAGCAGCAGGTCGAACAGGGCCGCGGCGACAGCCTGTTCAGCGGGGGTGAAGAAGCGCAGCGCGGGCTGGGGTCCGATCCGGGCCAGTACCACGCCCTGGGTGGCCCGGTCCCACGTGCCCGACTGGCCGAGGACGTCGTACCCGGGGAAGCGGGTCATCGGCTCCCCTCCCGGCGCAGCACCGCGGCCACCAGGCCCATGCCGCCGACCATGCTCATCAGCGCGGGCGCGAACATCGGCGGCCCCATCTCGACGTTGTAGCGGGCCATTCGCCAACCGCCCGGCTTCTGGCCGATGCCGCGCAGGTGCAGGTAGGTACCCTGGATACCGTTGGCGGTGATCGCGGCGGAGGCGACCGGCAGCAGAGTGCGGGCCAACCGCTCGTTGCAGACCCCCGCCACCCCGGCCACCGCGCCCACCGGCCCGAGCACGACCGGCCACCACATCATCCGGTTGCCGAAGCCCGCCCGGTCGTGTTCGAGGTAGATCTCCCCGGCGGTGACCACCGCGCCCACGGCGGTGGTCAGCGCCAGCGTCCGCTGGAACCGCCCGGTCCTGACGTTGTCCAGGCCCCGGGTCAACAGGCTCACTTGCCCTCGCCCTGGGCGTCCTTGGCGTCCTTGGGGCCGCCGGGCAGGAACTCCTGCAGCTTGGCCTTGACGCCCTGGCGGACCATGCCGGCACGGTCACTGTCGCCGTGCAGCACCGACGAAACAGTGGCCTTCACCTGGTCCCAGTCGGCGTGCGGCGGGATCGGTGGCACGGCCGGGTCGGTGCGGAACTCGATCAGGCAGGGCCGGTCAGCGGCCAGCGCCCGCTGCCAGGCAGCCTCGACCTGCTCCGGCTTGTCGACGCTGATCCCGAGCAGGCCGAAGTTCTCCGCCACCTTGGCGTAGGGGATGTCGGGGAGCTGCTGCGAGGGCAGGAACTGCGGCGCGCCCTCCATCGCCCGCATCTCCCAGGACACCTGGTTCAGGTCACGGTTGTTCAGCACCGCCACGATCAGCCTGGGATCCGCCCAGTCGCGGTAGTACTTGGCTGCCGTGATCAGCTCGGCCAGGCCGTTCATCTGCATCGCGCCGTCGCCGACGATCGCGATCGCCGGGCGGTCCGGGTGGGCGAACTTCGCACCGATGGCGTACGGCACGCCCGGACCCATGGTGGCCAGGTTCCCTGACAGCGAGCCGCGCATGTCCCCGCGCATCCGCAGGTGCCGGGCGTACCAGTTGGCGGAGGACCCGGAGTCCGCGCTCAGCATCACGTCGTCCGGAAGCAGCGCGTCCAAGGCGTGCACCACCAGCTCCGGGTTGACCGGATCGGCCTCCACCGCGGCCCGCCGCTCCATCACCTCCCACCAGCGCGCCACGTTCCCGGTCACGGTCTCCTGCCAGCCGCGGTCCGCCTTGCGGTGCAGCAACGGCAGCAGCGCCTCCAAGGTCGCGGCCGCATCGCCCAGCAGGTTCACCTCGAACGGGTAGCGCAGGCCGAGCATGAACGGGTCGATGTCGATCTGCACCGCCCGCGCCTGGTCGAAGCCGGGCAGGAACTGGGTGTACGGGAAACTCGACCCGATGGTCAGCAGCGTGTCGCAGTCCCGCATCAGCTCATAGGAGGGCCTGGTGCCGAGCAGCCCGATGGAGCCGGTGACATACGGCAGCGTGTCCGGCAGCACGTCCTTGCCGAGCAGCGCCTTGGCCACACCCGCGCCCAGCAGCTCGGCCAGCCGCTCGACCTGCGGCCGGGCCTGCCGCGCGCCCTGCCCGACCAGCACCGCGACCTTGCTGCCCGCGTTCAGCACCTCGGCGGCACGGCGCAGTTCGGCCTCCGCCGGGACCGGCGCGGACCACGGCAGGCCGAGGCTGGAGGGCACCATCTTGAAGGCGTGGCTCGGGGCCTCGTACACCAGCTCCTGGACGTCAGCCGGGACGATCACGGTGGTGACGGTCCGCCGGGCGTAGGCGGTGCGCATCGCCCGGTCCAGCACGTTGGGCAACTGCTCGGGCACGGTCACCATCTCGCAGTACTCGGAGGCGACGTCCTTGAACAGGCTGAGCAGGTCCACCTCCTGCTGGTAGGAGCCACCCATGGCGCTGCGATTGGTCTGCCCGACGATGGCGACCACCGGAACGTGGTCCAGCTTGGCGTCGTACAGCCCGTTCAACAGGTGGATCGCACCAGGCCCCGAGGTCGCCACGCACACGCCGACCCGGCCGGAGAACTTGGCGTAGCCCACGGCCTCGAACGCCGCCATCTCCTCGTGCCGGGCCTGGACGAACCGGGGCTTGTCCCCGGACCTGCCCCAGGCCGCCAGCAGGCCGTTGATCCCGTCACCCGCATAGCCGAAGACGTGCTCGACACCCCATTCCTGCAGCCTGCTCAGGATGTAGTCGGATACCTTCGTGGACACAACGATCTCCTCTTTGCCGGGAACGACCTCTTCGCAACGGCTAGCCGCAACCCGTCAGCTGAAACCCCCGCCGCCGTGTGGGCGGCCCTGCGCGTCGCTTGCCCCCGCTCCTTTCGGCCGGCTGGAGGCGGGGCGGCGGCCGGGTTCCGGGTGCCCGGGTCAGGTCCTTACGGTGATGAGTTCCAGGACGGCTTCGGTGCCGCCGTCGTGAAAGGCGCGTGACTGGCGACGGGCGCCGGTGCCGACGCGCCGCAGGCGTTCGACGCCGGTTGTCACCCGGCTCAGGTCTCCGTTTGCCTCAAGTGCCGGGGCGAGGTGGTCGAGGAGCGATGCCACGACCTCCTGTGCGGGCGCCGACCGGCCCGTCAGCGGATGTACGAGTTGTCCTCTCGTACCATGCCGCGCGGCCTGCCAGACCGCGGCGGTCACCAGCTCGGGGTCGGCGCGAGTGAGCCTCCGCGCCGTACCGTGGTCACCCAATGCGGTGGTGACCAGCGCGCGCACGACGCCGGCCAGGGTCACCGCGTCCTGGATCTCCAGTTGCACGTCCAGCGCGCGCACCTCGATGGTGGGGTAGCGTTCCGACAGCCGCGCCTGCCAGTACAGCTGTCCCAGGTCGCGGATCGTGCCCGCGTCCAGCAGCGCCTGGGTCCGGCGCCGGTAGTCCGCCGCATCGGCGAAGGACGGGGGCGGCCCGCTGGCCGGCCACCGGCCGAACACCAGTGTGCGCCAGCTGGCGAACCCGGTGTCACCGCCGTCCCACAACGGCGAGTTCGCGCCCAGCGCCACCAGCACCGGCAGCCAGGGGCGCAGCCGGTTCAGCGCGGCCACCCCGCTGTCGCGGTCGGGTATCGCGACGTGCACGTGCATACCGTTGATCAGCTGTTCGTCGACCAGTTGCGGAGCGTCGTCCGCCATGGACCGGTAGCGCGGCTCCGCGGTGACCGGTACCGGCGTCGGTGCGCGCAGCGGGGGCGTACCGCACGCGGCGAGGCGGCAGCCGGCCTCACGCGCCGCGCCGCTGACCGCCGCGCGCAGCCGGGTCAGGTGTTCGGCGACCTCATCCAGGGTCTCGCAAACCGGGGTTCCCACCTCGACCTGGGACTGGAGCAGTTCCGGCTCGACCTCGCCGCCGTCCACCGCGGGCGACAGGTCAGCCGCCGCGCGCACCCGCACGCTCCTGGCCACCGGCAGACCGCTGTCCAGGTCCAGCAGCAGGTATTCCTCTTCCACGCCCAGGGTGACCATGCCCGGCACGTACCCCGGCACTGATCCCGCACGCCTGGGGTGTGGTCCACCCGACCGGGGGCAGCAGCCTGTTGAAGGAGGATGATGACAATGGGTGCTCTTCTCCTACGACCTGGAGAACTGGTCCAGGTCGGTCCCGGCACGGCAATCACCTCGATCATCGCCGTGCCCCAGCCGCCCGCGCGGCCGCTGACGGTCACCGACCTGCACCCCCGCGCCGCGGCCTCGCAGAGCGCCCACTGACCTCGTCGGCCGGTCACCCCGGCTCGTGGCGCGGGAGGTAGACGGTCAGCGCGTGGAGCACCTTGTCCAGGATCAACGTCTCCGCGGCGGGACTTATCTCGCCGTCGCGAGCGTAGTGCGCTGTCTCGCTGATGCCGTCGATACGCAGGCGGGAGACGGCCCCGGCCTGGTAGACCCGCGACCGGGCCAGCGTGCCGGTGAGGAAGGCCGCCACCAACCGGGTCCGGGCCCAGGGTTGACTGCCGTCCACCGCTCGGATGTCGAGGGCGCCGTCGTCCAGACTGCGCCGGAAGCTGGGGGCGAAGCCGGGTGGATCGTAACGGCCGTTGCCCGCGAACAGCAGCCACAGGCTACGCTCCTCGCCGTCGACGACGACCCGGGTGGGCGTACTCTGGGCCAGCACTCTGATGAGCCCCACCCCCAGCGCGGGCCACTTGCCGAGATACTTCTGCAGCGCTTCGCGGGCACGCACCAACTCGGGGTAGGCCCCGACGCTGAAGGTGTTGAGGAAGTAGGCCGCTTCCGACTCACCGTCCGTCGCGCTCGTGTTGGTGCCCTTGGCGATGACACGACCCAGGTCAACCGAGCCGCCGTGGCCTTCCTGGACGGCGGTGACCGCGTCCCGCAGGGTGCGGATGCCCAGGTCCGCCGCGAAGTGGTTCAAGGTGCCGCCCGGGAAGACGGCCAGCGGGAGCCGGCGCTCGGCCGCGATCAGGGCGGCGGCGTTGACCGATCCGTCCCCGCCGACGATGCCCAGCGCACCGGCGTCTTCAGCTGCTTGCACGTCGGTGGCGGCCTGTTCGATCAGGGAGATCAGGTCCTGGTTGCCCTCTCGCCGACGCAGTTCCACCTGCGGCAGCTGTGCGAGCAGTTCCGCCGCCACGCTGTCGGCGCTGCCGGAGGAGTTGTTGACCACCACGACCAGGCCCCGGCCCTCCGGCAGTGCCGGTACCTCCGTCCGAGCACGGGCTGCCTGCGCGGGGACGTCGTCACGTAGCGGCCACCACCGCTGCGTGAGCACCGCCAGGCCGGCCCCCAGCGCCGCCCCGGCGATCACGTCGCCGGGGTAGTGCGCCCCGGTGTAGACGCGCGAGGCCGCCACGGCCGCGGCCAGGGGAATCGCGGCGGCGCCCAGCCAGGGCGACTCCAGGGCGACACCGGTGGCGAACGCGGCAGCCGAGGCGGCGTGCCCGGACGGGAAGGAGGTGGTGATCGGCGGGCGCAGCAGTCGGCGGGCGATCGGCACGCCGTCGGTGACGGGGCGTCGGCGACCGGTGAGCCGCTTGGCGACGACGTTGGCGGCGGTGGATGCCAGCGCGAGCGAGCCGATGCCGC
>Ga0302314_10011897_pt1 | contig 15123 bp, 12 predicted proteins | sample III_Palsa_N2_3_FD_200533 | JGI IMG/M metagenome (GOLD analysis project Ga0302314, IMG submission 200533) | Peat permafrost microbial communities from Stordalen Mire near Abisko, Sweden - III_Palsa_N2_3 | ecosystem: Environmental > Terrestrial > Soil > Palsa > Peat permafrost | place: Sweden...
GGCCCGGATCTCCAGCGCGGTCAGGGCGAACGACCCGCGGTTGGCGTTGAAATCCGGCCGCGCCCAGATGACCACCCGGGCTCCCTCGGCGGGCGACGGCTCGGCGGCATCGAAGACCTGCCGGGAGCAGATAACCCGGACCGAAACAGCCGCGACCGGATCGCGCAAGGTCAGGAAAACCGCGCTGCCGCGCACCGCGCACTCGGCGATCTGCCCTTCCACCCAGACCCGGCCGAGCCGGCCAATCCACCCCCCGACCAGCTGAAGGACGGTGCGAACCGGGACGGGGGCCTCCGCCGACGTGTCGAGCGTCACTAAGCGTCCGCCTCCAGCTTGGCGATCCGGCGCTCGAACATGGCGATCACGTCAGCCCGGGCGGCGTGCGCCCTCTCGTACTCGGCCAGCCGCCTGACCTGCGCCGCGTCCAGGTTCCGCAGCCGGGCTCGCAGTGAGGCCACGGACAGCTCGTCATAGTTGGGCAGCGGCGGCCCGGAATCCCCGGACTCGCTCCCAGCCGCGGCGTCGACGTACGTGGCTTCGGCCTCAGCCGGCATGGCGGCGGAGGTCTCTGCTTCGTCGAGCAGCCGCACGTTGCCGGTCTTGTCAAAGTCCCTGGTGCGCGGTGTCTTCGGGGGCTTCGGCGCCTCCGCCCGGGTCGGCTTCGCCGCGGCCGCCTTGGCTGCGGCCGCCTTGGCCGTGTCTGGCTCGGCTGCGTCTGGCTTCGCCGGAGCCGGCTTCGCTGGAGCGGACTTCACCGACGAGGACTTGGCTCCTGCTGGCTGGGCCGGGGCTGGCTGGGCCGCCTTTTCCTGCGGGACGGCGGGCTCGCTGACCGTCGCGTCTGCGACCGGCTCGGACCGCTCGGGCGTGCGGGCCCGCGGCACGCCGGCGCCGGCCGGCGTCTTGTTCCTGAGTTTGTCCGTGATGAGCAGCAACTGGCCGATCCCGGCGAAGACGCCGCGCAGAGCCTGAGCGGGGGCTTCTTTGATGCGTTCACTGACTTGCGGAACGCGCATGTCACACTCTCCCTAGAAGACGGGTACCTCGCACTCCTAGGGCCTTCGACTCCTGCGGACGTGGGTACCTCTCGGCGCCCAGGCGGCTTCCCGGCATTCCCTGGCGCCTATCCATTGTCAGTCAGCGCGTTCCCGGACGGGTAATCTTCGCGCCTTTGGTTATGGGGCCGCAATACCCAGGTCCGGGGGCGGCTACGCCTCGCAGGCTGGCGGAGATGCTCACCTACCATGGAGGCATGTCATCAAGCCAGCGACGGGTCCTGCTCGCCAAGCCTCGAGGCTACTGCGCCGGGGTCGACCGGGCTGTGCAAGCGGTCGAGACAGCGTTGGACCGGTTCGGGCCGCCCGTCTACGTACGCAGGCAGATCGTGCACAACACGCACGTAGTGAGCTCGCTGGAACAGCGCGGCGCGATCTTCGTGACGGAGGTCGACGAGGTGCCGCCCGGCGCGGTCGTCGTGTTCTCCGCGCACGGCATCGCTCCCGAGGTTCGGCTGGACGCGGAGCGCCGCGGGCTCCGGGCGATCGACGCGACCTGCCCGCTCGTGACCAAGGTGCACAACGAGGCACGGCGGTTCGCCGCCAAGGACTACGACATCTTGCTGGTCGGCCACGAGGGCCATGAGGAGGTCGTCGGGACCGCGGGAGAGGCTCCGGCCAGCGTGCGCCTGGTCGACGGGGTCGCCGGGGCCGCCGACGTCGAGGTCAGGGACCCGTCCAAGGTGGTCTGGCTGTCGCAGACGACCCTGTCGGTGGACGAGACGGTGGAAACCGTCAATGCGCTGCGGGAACGCTTCCCCGCCCTGCTCGATCCGCCGAGCGATGACATCTGCTACGCCACCCAGAACCGCCAGGCCGCGGTCAAGGTCATCGCGACGCAGGCCGAACTGGTCATCGTGGTGGGCTCGCCCAACTCCTCCAACTCGGTGCGGCTGGTCGAGGTGGCCAAGGACTACGGCGCCCAGGCCTCCTACCTGGTCGATGACGCCGGCGAGGTCGAGGAGGGCTGGCTGGACGGGGTGACCACGGTCGGTGTCACCAGCGGAGCCTCGGTGCCTGAGGAACTGGTCACCTCCGTGCTGGCCAAGCTGGCCGGCTTCGGGTTCGGCACGGTCGAGGAAGTCGAGGCGGTCGAGGAGCACATGACGTTCGCGCTGCCGCGGGAGCTGCGAGCCTCCGGAGCCGGCCGGCCCGCCTAACGCGGTACCCGCCTAACGCCCGGACCCGTTTGACGCGACACCCTAACGCCGCCGGATCCACTGGTCCTTCCATCGTGACCGTGACACCAGGAGGCGCCGCGCTGCCTCGGTGAGGTGCCGAGCTGTCTCGATCAGCCGTCCGATCACCGGTATCTCAGCCAGCCTGCGCATCTTGGCCGGCATGCTGGCCAGCCAGGGCATCTCAGCCAGCCTGCGCATCAGGGGCGACCTGGGCATCTTGGGCCGGAAACCGCGGCCGAACGCGATCGCGATGGTGAGCGCCGTCCCGGTGAACAGCCACGGAGCCGAAGTGGCCAGCGTGACCAGGATTCCCTCCGCGGCCGAGAACGAGTCCGGCGCGGTGATCAGCTCGGCGCACACCAAACCGGCGAGGAAGGTCAGCGGGGGGCTCACCATCACGGTGCGCAGCCCTGGCACGCGGGTGTAGTAGGCGACCACACCGCAGCTCATGACGAACATCGCGTCGGCCACGGCGGTCCAGCCGGTCCAGGCCGCCACCAGCAGGCCGAGCAGGCTGGCCACGAACAGCCCGACGACCGCGCCGCGCGCGGTGAGCTTGATGGACCCCGATGGCGCCAGACGTGGAGGTCTCCTGGTCCCGGTTGGCCGGGTCGGAGTCCGGGTCTGCGTCATCGGGCGGCACGCACCAGGCTGACCCGGTGGTCGATCGTTCCCGACCCGTTCTCGGCCGCCCGGTTCCCGGCGGGCTCGATCTCCGCAGGCTCGGTGCCGGTGAGCTCGGGGGCGGACAGGGCCCGGGCCGTCTGCTCCACCGGCGCCGGCGCGGCAAGTTCCGCGTCCACCACGCCGAGTTCGTTCAGCCGCCTGGCGGTGACCAGAACGCGGCCCTCCAGCGAACCGACCGTCTGGTTATAGGTCGAAACGGCTGTGGTCAGAGCGCGACCCAAACGATCCACGTGCCCCCCTAGGCTGGCGATCCGCTGGTAGAGCTCGCGGCCGAGGTCGAAGACCGCACGGGCGTTTTCGGCCAGCGCGTCCTGCTGCCAGGCGTACTGTGCGGTGCGCAGCATCGTGACCAGCGTGGTGGGAGTGGCGATATGCACCCTGCGGGCGAGCGCGTACTCCAGCAGCCCGGGGTCCCGTTCCAGCGCCGGGGCCAGGAAGGCCTCGCCCGGGATGAACAGGATCACGAATTCGGGCGACGGGCTGAGCGCCGTCCAGTAGGCCTTACCAGCCAGCCGGTCCACATGTTCGCGCAGGTGCCGGGCGTGCGCGTCCATCCGGGCCGTTCGGACGTCGGCCGCATCAGCCTCCGCGGCCTCCAGATAGGCGGCGAGCGAGACCTTCGAGTCCACCACGATGTTCTTGCCGCCGGCCAGCCGCACCACCATGTCCGGGCGCAGCGCCCCGTCCGGTGAGGACACCGAGACCTGCTCCTCGAAGTCGCAGCGGGGACTCATCCCGGCGAGTTCGACCACCCGGCGAAGTTGCAGCTCGCCCCACCGGCCCCGGGCCTCGGGCCGCCGCAGCGCGGTGACCAGCGCCTGGGTCTGGACCCGCAGTTGCTCGGAGGTCTGCCGCGCGATACTGACCTGCTCGGCCAGCGCCGCGTGCGACCGGCTCCGGTCCGCGTCGGACTCGCGCAGCTGGGCCTCGACCCGCGCCAGGGTTTCCTTCAGCGGCCCGACCAGGTGCTCGACCGCGGCCCGCCGGGTCTCGAGTTCGCCGGCCGCGGTCGCGTTCGCCGCCTGCAGCCGCCCCTCGGCGACCTCGAGGAAACGCGAGGTGCTCGCGTCGAGCGCCTGCGCGGACAGGGCCTGGAACCGCTCTGCGAGCTGGCCTTCGACCAGCGCAGCCCGGTCGGCAGCGACCCGCTCGATCATCTGGGCCCGCTCCTCGGCGGCGCGGACCCGCTCGTCCGCGGCGCGAGCATGGCCGCTGGCGTCCGCGGTGGCGGCGGCCAGCCGCCCGCGGGCGTACAGGAATCCGATAGCTGCCCCGATGACGATCCCGAGCAGCAGTCCGGCAAAGAGCGAGATCGTACTCATATGCAGTGATGATCTCACCGTAAGTGGCGAACCTGACGGCGACACGCCCGCCAGCGGCCAAAACAACGGCAGAATGGGTCCCCTTGAGCGTGTCTTCAATCTCCCGAACGGGTGGTAGGTCCGGGGGGCCTGGCCCGGGCGTCCGGCAGGATCTGGATGCGGTCGCTGAGCTGCCAGGCCGGGTATGGTGCCGTCGTCTACTTCGGCGCCTGCGGCATCACCGGCAACCTCATTATCATCGTTCTCTACATCGTTGTCGCGATCACCGTCGCGATCACGGGGACCTCGCTCCTCGCTCCTCGCCCGTCGCGCTGCCGCGGGCCAGCCGCCGCGGCAGTTCTCTGACCGAACCCGCGTCGGGACATGGCAGTTCGCGTCCGCATCAAGATTGAGGATCGCTTGAAAACGTGGAGCACGTTCGCCGAGATCGCTGGGACCGCTGCCGCCTCGCTGATCGGCCTGCTATTTGTCGCGGTCTCCATCAGGATCGACTTCATCGCTCGCTCCCAGGAGCTCAGAAACCGGGCCGCGCAAACACTGAGCCTGTTCGGGACGGTTCTACTGACCGCGATCTTGATCGCCGTCCCCGGACAGGCCACCGAAGCCCTCGGTGCCGAACTGACCGCACTTGCCGTGATCGCCGGAGGTGGCCTGGCCGTCCTGGACCACCGGGCGAAAGCCGACGCGAGTACGCAGGCGATCAGGAAAACTCTCGAACTGATCACGCCCACCACGATCGTTTCGATCCTGCTGCTCGCCTCCGGCGTCCTGCTCCTGTTCGGAGTACATGGCGGGCTATACGTGCTGATCGTGCCTGTGCTGGTCGCGCTGACCAGCGGTGTGGCCAGCGCCTGGCTGTTTCTCACAAAGATCACCGAATAGCCGCGCAGTGGGCGCGCGATCACAGGTTGATCGTGGCTTCAATGCTCAGCCGCCGTACAGGCCGACCGTTTTCGCACTTGGCATATGGCACTTGAGACCACCACAGCTGACCCGAGGCCGTGGCGGGCGGCACTACACTCGCGCGGGTGAGCCTGTCTATCGGAATTGTCGGCCTGCCCAACGTCGGCAAGTCCACCCTGTTCAACGCGCTGACCCGAGCCAGCGCGCTCGCCTCCAACTACCCGTTCGCCACCATCGAGCCGAACGTCGGCGTGGTGGGCGTGCCCGATCCCCGGCTAGCTGAGCTGGCGAAGCTCTACAACTCCGCGCGCATCGTGCCGGCCAGCGTGCGGTTCACCGACATCGCCGGCCTGGTCCGCGGCGCCTCGCAGGGCCAGGGCCTGGGCAACCAGTTCCTCGCCCACATCCGCGAGACCGACGCGATCTGCCAGGTGGTCCGGGTCTTCACCGACCCGGACGTCACGCACGTCGACGGCGATGTGTCGCCAGAGCGCGACATCGAGACAGTTGTCACCGAGCTGATCCTCGCCGACCTGCAGACGCTGGAGAAGGCGCTGCCCCGGCTGGTGAAAGAGACCAAGTTCGCCAAGGATCCCGAACGGGCCCAGGTGGCCCAGGCCGCGACGGCGGCGCAGCAGCTGCTCGACCAGGGCATCGCGTTGTCCTCCGGCGCCGCAGCCGCCGGTATAGACGTGGCTGACCTGCGCGAACTGCAGCTTCTCACAGCCAAGCCCTTCCTGTACGTATTCAACAGCGACGTCGCCGAACTCGCCGACGAGGACCTGCGCAAGCGGCTGTCCGAGCTGGTCGCTCCCGCCGAGGCGATCTTCCTCGACGCCAAGACCGAAGCCGACCTGACCGAGCTGCCCGAAGACGAGGCCGCGGAACTGCTGGCCGAGGCGGGTATGGGCGAACCGGGTCTGGCCCAGCTCGCACGGGCCGGATTCCGCGCACTGGGCCTGCAGACGTTTCTCACCGCGGGGCCAAAGGAGACCCGGGCCTGGGAGATCAAGGCCGGGGCGACCGCTCCGGAGGCGGCCGGCGTCATCCACACCGACTTCCAGCGCGGTTTCATCAAGGCCGAGGTGGTCTCGTTCGACGACCTGATCGCGGCCGGCTCGCTGCCCGCGGCCCGGGCGGCGGGGAAAGCCCGCATCGAGGGCAAGGACTACGTCATGCGCGACGGCGACGTCGTGGAGTTCCGCTTCAACGTCTAGGCGCTACCCAGCGGCTTCAGGCGGACACGACGGGGGAGAAGAACTCGTTGCCTTCTCGCCGGCCGGCCAGTTTATGATCGGCGAACCGTCGCCGCCATAACCCGTGTCGTTGAGCGCCATGATGCTGGACCCGCCGCCGCTCGTGCGCTGGATCGACCGAAACTGGCAGCCGTAAGCGCACGGTAATACCTCCCGCCGCCCCGCTCCCGCCCCGAGCATGTTTCCCCTGCTCAACCGGCAAAAAGAGCAAAATTACGCCGAACGAACGGTGCCTCGCGCCCAAGCCCAGCCGTTCCGCTTCCACGGGAAGAAACGCAAGCCCAGGCGGCCGGGTTATCGACAGCTGCAAGCCCGTGACCTGCAGCGACGTCGATGCTGTCGGCTCCGTGCGGCCACCGCCCCGGCGGGCGGTAGCGGTCCGGGCTGTCAGCGAGGCCCCGAACACGTTCCGAACCCGGTTGAACTCATTCAGTACCCATCACGTATCAGAGGGTGCTGGTCATTTGTCCAGGCACATGTTTCCGGTGATCGGCCGTAGCCGGTTCCTAACCGAGACTTCATGACGCAGAATGGACGGCGAGGCCGGCACAAGGGACGGCCGCTCCTGTCTTCAGCGGGCGCGGAAACGTGCGGAGGTGTGATGGTTCGCGGGCCAAAGTCCGGTAACGGAACGCAGTCGCCCGTTTACTATCTCGGCTCGACCGGTCTCGGCCCACCGCGACCGCGTCCGCCGGCCCTCGGCGAGACTGATCCGCCGGCGAGCGACCCGATGACCTTTGAACCCGATCTGCGGACCGATGAGGGCTGGGGCGGGGCGGGCGGCAGGTGGCTGCTGTGGCCGCTTCGGGTGGTGCTCTGGGCGGCTCTGCTGGTTATCGCGTTCCGCGGCGTGACGGCCATCGTCTTCAGCCACGGTTCCGCGTCGCCCGCCGTCGGCACCGGATCTGCGAGTACTAAGTCCGGCCAGTTCCCTGTCGCCCTGGCCGAGGCCTATGCGGCCGAGTTCGGCCGGGTCTATCTCAACTTCAACCCGCAGGATCAGGGGCTGCGGGAGCAGCAGCTGGCGGAGTTCGTTCCGGCCAGCATCGCCGCGGCCCACCCGGACCTGGGCTGGAATGGCGTTGGCCAGCTGAGCCTGCAGTCTGAGCAGGTCGCAGGCATTGCGGTGCAGGGCGCGCAGCACGCTGTCGTGACGTTGCTCGCCTTGGTCAATGGCCAGCTGATGGAACTCGGCGTGCCGGTAGCCGCCTCGGACGGTGCCGTCGTGGTCGCCGGCGAGCCCGCCTGGCTGCCCGCACCTGCGCCGATGGCGCTGCCGGCGCCAGCCCCCGGCCGTTCGGACCTGGCCGCGCAAAGCCAGCTAATGAATGAGCTGCCAGCCTTTTTCCAGGCCTACGCCAGCGCTGATAGCGCCGCGCTCGACAGGTTCCTCCCCCCGGGCGTGAGGATGACCGGGCTGGCCGGGGCGGCCGCCTTTGACTCGATCGCCGGCCTGCACGTGCCGCCCGGTGGCGCTACCCGTCAGATAACGGTCAGCGTCATATGGCAGCTGCTCAGCCAGGGCGTGCCTAGCGGCGCAAAACTCCAGGTCACATATAGCATGTCGGTAGTTCAACAAAGCGGCGTAAAATGGTATGTAAAAGAAATCAGCGCGTCGATCGAGGCGGTGGGAGCCCAATGACCAGGACGCTGGCGGCTGGCGCCGTCATGCCCGCATGCGATCGTAACGCTTCCGGCAGGTCCGCTCCCACCTTGGTGCGGCCTGTTTCCCGCGGGTCATACCCTTCCCTCGGGTCATATGCTTCCCTAGGGTCAGCCTATGTCCGGCGTGCCTCCTGCCCACCCGCCGTCCGGCCGGGCCGGCTCAGACCCGCTCGCCCGTCGCTGATGCCGCAGCGGGCCGGGGTGCCGCGGCCTCGTCAGTCTGTGCCCGGACATCGGCTTTACTTGTATCTGTTCCAATGGCATGCCGCAACACTCTTTGGCTGTTCATTTGATCCCGGAAGGGACGTTTTATGTCTACTCACCTCACCGCGGCGATGGCTCCGCTGGCCTTGAGTACGCAGGGTCTCGTTACTTACCTGCAAGGCTTGTTCGGGCCGTTGTTCCTCGGCATCGTCGGGATCGTTGCGATCTTCTTCCTCTTCACCCGCGAGATCACCCGATTCGTCCAGTTCCTGGTGCTTGCCGTCGCCATCGCCGTCGTCTTTTACACGCCAAGTATCGTGCAAGTGCTAGCCACCGGCATAGCGAATGCGCTCGGAGTCCACTGATCCCGTTCTGGCAGAAGGAGCGCGTCCCTAGTGGATCTTCCCACTTATACAAATATCTGGCGAATCGAAAAGCGGCTTTACAAGCTTTACGATTTTCGGCTGCCAGCCCCGTTGCCAATCACGTGGATTGCTGTGTTCACCGGGATCACAGTTCCCTATGTCGTTTTCCTTATTGCGATTGGGCTGCCGTTTAACCACAACTTGGTTTGGCTGTACGTACTGCCGCCCGGGGTGCTCACTTGGCTGACGACCCGGCCGGTCATTGAGAGTAAGCGATTGCCGGAACTGGTGACCTCACAGCTTCGTTATGTTGCTGAGCCGCGAGCCTGGTGCCGGATGGCGCCGTTCGCGGAGAAGGACGACATCTTGGTGACGGCCCGGGTGTGGCACAAGCATCCCCCGAAGGCGCGGCCCAAGAAGGCCAGGAAAGCTCCGGCCCACCAGACTGAATCGGCCCGCCAGACTGAAACGGCGCTCGAGGCCGCCGTGAGCGCCGGCGCGGCGGCACCTCGCGTTGCCCCCCGGCCGATTAAGGCCCGGCGAACTGCCGCCCGCACCCCGGCACCCGCGCCGCAGGCGGACATGTCCCAGGCCGTCCCAGCCCAGGCCGCCCCAGCCCAGGCCGCCCCCGCTCAGTCAACCCCAGCCCAGTCGGACCCGTCCTGGTCGGACTCGTCTAGGTCAGCGCAGTCCCGCCCCGTCCTGCTGCCGTCGGCTTCGTCCTGGTCGGCTCCGTCCCAGCCCGCCATGTCCGAGCCGGACGTGTCACAGCCCACGCCTCCGCTGGTCACCCCGCCCGCGGAGTCCTCAGCCACCCGGCCCGTAGCAGCCCAGTCGCCGCAGGCGCCGACAAGGCCCGCGCAGGTACGGCAGATACATATGCCACAGCGGGCGACGGCGCGTCCCGATGGCAAGACTTCCGACCTCAAGGGGACTGAAGCCGAGGGCCCTGAGGTCAGAGGGACCGAGCCCAAGCGAACCTGGCCGCGCAGTCCATGGTCGCGCGAAGATGCGCCTCCGACCAAGCCCGATGAGGGCGGCGAACCGGTCCAGCGCCCCGCGTGGATCTTTCCGCACCGTCCCGCGGCGCAGGATTCCAGGGCTCTGGAAGTCTCGCACGACGCTGAGCCCGCTGCCCGTGAGCTCGGCGGGTCCAGCGTCAAGCCGTTCGCTCCAAAGTCCTGGCCCTCGCTCGGGTCCGGCTCCTTCCCTAAGGCCGGCCCGTTCCCCGAAGCCGGCCCGTTCCCCGAAGCCGGCCCGTTCCCCGAAGCCGAGGACGTACCGGAAACAGGACCCGCCCCCACCAGTGAGCCCGCCGCTACCGCCGAGCAAGCCACCACTGAGCCTGCTGTCCCGTCCGAGCCCGAGTCGGCTCGTCGCCGCAGGCCCGGCTCTCCCCAGCGGCTCCGCCCAGCGCACAGGCCGGAACCTGCGTCTGGTTCGGCCGATGTGGCCCGGCCGGCCTCAGCGTCTCCGTCGGTAGTGACGCCCGCGCGGTCTCAGGCTCCCGCGATAGTGTCAAAGCCCCAGGCTGACTGGTTCCTCCGGGTTCAGGCGCCTGCGCCCGCCGCCACGCCGGAACGGGTTCTGCCCACCGCTCCGGACCCCACCGCGGCCGCACAGCCAGAGCCCGCCGTGTCAGCGGAGCCCGCCGTGTCATCCGCGGCCGCCGAAGTGGTAACGGCCGCACCTGAATCCGGACCCGCGCCGTCCGTATCGGGCGCGCCTGAGTCCGCGGCGAAGGCTTCTCCCGCACCGACGCCGGGGTCGTCACCGTCCTCTGCCCCGGTGTCCTCCCGGCCCGCCCCGCTGCCCCCGTCGGAAGAGACCGCGGACGTAACTGTCCACGATGATCCGGCGCCCGCTGAGGTCGCCGCGCCTGAACCGGCCGCACCAGCGCCGGTTGCTTCCGCATCCGCTCCACCCGCGCCGCAGCCGACAGCCGCGGCCGCACCAGCACCAGCACCAGCACCAGAATCTGCAGCACCAACTACTCAACCTGCGGAACTACGGGTCCAGTCCACGGCGCCTGTCCCGCCTGCGGCTGCTGCTCCCGCCGCCACGTTGGCCGGCGTCGAACGGGACCGGCCGCTGCCGTCCATCGAGCGAGCGCTCAGCGGCCCTGGCAGCCGTGCTGACACCAGCTGGCGGCGCCAGGTGAAGGTGGTCACCGGCGGTCAGGGACCGGGCAAGCCGGACCAGGAGACGCTGGATCGCGACCGGGCCCGGCTGCCGCTGACCGGTTCCCGCCGGATCGTGGTGCTCGGCTGCACCAGAGGCGCGGGACAGACTGTGACGGCTCTCATGGCCGGCCAGATCCTGGCCGCGGCGCGGGGAGTTCCGGTCGCGGCGCTTGACCTGAATCCCGGCGCTACGTCGCTCGCCGCCCGCCGTTCGCCGGCCGTCTCGGTAGCGGCACTGCTGGCCGGCCGTGAGCCGGATGTGCGGGCTGGCGCTGGCTCCGGGGCCAGACTGGACGTGATCGCTGATCCGGCCGGAGCTTATCTGGCCGGAGCCGAACAGGCCGGACCGGCCCGCGCCGTGGAAGGAGCTGACTACCAGCGGCTGGCCGAGCTGCTGGCCGCGCGGTATCAGCTGACCATGATCGACCCGGCCGCCATCGGGCTGACCCGCCTGCTCTCGTTCGCCGACCAGCTGCTGCTGGTCGCCCCGGCCAGCCCGGATGCGGCGACCTCGCTGGCCAATACCCAGCAATGGCTGACCGCGCACGGGCACGGTGAGCTGGCGGGCCGGGCGGTAACGGTGGTCAACGGCGTGAGCAGGCGGACCATGGAGGACGTGCTCAGAGCCGAAACCGTGGCGAGGGGCCGCTCGCGGGCCATCGTCCGGGTGCCATGGGATGACCTGCTGTCGGCACGGCCAGGCACCCCGGCCGCATTGAACACGCAGACCAGGCTCGCCTACACAGCGCTGGCTGGCGTGCTGGTCGCGGGCCTGGCCGCCGCCGAACGCAGAAGCCCCGAACCCAGAAACCCGGAACCCAGAAGCCCCGAACCCAGAAGCCCCGAACCCAGAAGCTCCAGAGCACCCGTTCCCGGAAGGAATCCTGGTGAGCACTCGGACTAACAGGTCTAAGGGTTCCAGGGGGCGTTCCCGGCTGGGCGTCAGGTACTTCGACGACCGCATCCTGCTCACGGACACTCACGCCTGGGCGTACTACCGGATCCCGTCGGTCTCCTACGAGTTCACGACGCCGGAGGAGCGCGAGGCGCTGGCGACGAACATTACCGTCGCGCTGGCCGCGATCAGGATGGCCGACGCCGAGGTTCACCTGCGCATCGCGCACCGGTCCTACCCGGCGCACGCGTGGGCGACCGGGCTGGACGCGACCTCGGACGGCGGCCCGGGCTGGCGGGATTACCTGGAGCAGACCTATCAGCACGTCTGGAGCAAGGACTTCTGGGCCAAGGAGATCTACCTCGGGGTCCGGCTCGGCCAGCGCGGCGTGCGCGCGCAACTGTCTGGCGGAGTGTTTTCCCAGTTCCGCGGCATGTACGCGCACGGCGAGCGAGGGCTGGGGCTCAATGATGAGGCGGTCGGCACGCCGGAGGTCGTCAAGTGGACCGAGTCCGCCGAGCGGCTGGGCCGAGCGCTGAACGCGAGCGCGCTGGCGGCCAGGCACGCCACCTCGGGTGAGATCGCCTGGCTGATCAGGCACACGCTGATGCAGACGGCGGGAGAGCCGCTGCCGTCCGCGGCTAAACGCAGAAGATGGGGCTCCGGCGAGATCGACATGCTCTTCGAGGGGCAGATTCACAACGGGCGCAGCCTGCTGTGCCTGGAACATATGTCGGGGGAGTCCTACACCGCTTTCATTTCCTTTGCCCGGTTTCCTGATGTGATGTCGTTCCCGGAGGGGGAGCCCTGGCTGCATTACGCCGATTCGCTGCCGTTCCCGGTCGAGTTCAGTTCCCGGATGAAGCTCATACCGCCCGCGAAGGCGAGCAAGGATGTCAGCCGCCGCCTGGCACACGCGCGTGACATGGACGCGCATATTCGCGAGGCGGGCGCGGAGGCGCCTATCGCGCTGGCCGAGCAAATCGCCGCGGCCCGAATGCTCGAGCACGGCATCACCAAGGAACGCCTGCCGTTTGTCTATGGCTGGCACCGGCTGATCGTGGCGGCGCCGACGAGAGAACTGTGCGTTCGCCGGGTGGAGGCGGTCGTCGAGCATTATCGCGATATCGGAATCGACGTGGTCAACTCGACCGGTGACCAGTTTTCGCTGTTGTCTGAATCGCTGCCGGGCGAGCGGATCCGGCTGACTTCATACGTGCAGCGCCAGCCGCTTTACACGATCGCCGGCGGAATGCCGACCGCGACGGTGGAACTCGGCGACCGGGTCGACGGGGGGAGCGGCTGGATCGGGCCGTATATCGGCGAGACGCTCGGCCGGGCGCGCTCCATCGTGCACTTTGACCCGCTGCTCGCGGCCGCGCGCAACCGGCCCACCGCCGTCGCCATCACCGGCGAACCCGGCGGCGGCAAGACGACGCTGGCCATGCTGCTGATCTACCAGCTGGCGCTGCGCGGCGCGACGGTGGCGGTGATCGACCCGAAGGGCGACGCCGAATCGCTGGTGGAGTACCTGAGGCGGCAGGGCCGTAAGGCGCGGGTGCTGCCGCTCGGTGCGGCCGCGCCCGGTCTGCTCGACCCGTTCTCGTTCGGTGCCGACCTGTCCGAGAAGCGGACGATGGCCACCGAGACGCTGCGCCTGCTGCTGCCCAGGATGAGCGAAGAGCGGGAAAGCGCCATGATCCAGGCGGTGGGCGCGGTGGCCGGCACCGAGCGGCCCAGCCTCGGGAAGGTCATCACCCACCTGGAGGAGGCCGACGATCCGGCCTGGAAGAACACTGGCGCGGTCATGCGGTCGATCTCCGAGATGCGGCTGGCCCGGCTGTGCTTCGCCCCGTCTGCGGGTCAGCAGATCGACGCGGAAGGCTGGACGACGGTCTTCACGCTGGCCGGGCTGACCCTGCCTGATACCACCACCAGCCGGGACGATTACTCCTACGAGCAGCGGCTGTCGGTCGCGCTGCTCTACCTGGTGTCCCAGTTCGCCCGCAAGCTCCTGAACGGCATCGACAGGACCGCGCCCAAGGCGATCTTCCTGGACGAGGCGTGGGCGATCACGTCTACGCCCGAGGGCGCCAAGCTGGTGCCGGAGGTGTCCAGGATGGGCCGGTCCAGGAACACGGCGCTGATCCTGGTCTCGCAGAACGCCGGTGACCTGCTGAACGAGCAGGTGACCAACTGCCTGTCCGGGGTCTTCGCGTTCCGGTCGACCGAGCGCGGCGAGGTAGCGAACGTGATGTCGCTGCTCGGGGTGGCGCCGTCGGATGAGCACAAGGCGGTGCTGCGTTCCCTCGGCAACGGCGAGTGCATTTACCGCGATCTGGACGACCGGGCCGGCCGGATCGGGATCGACCTGGTCTCCGATGAACTGAGGGACTGGATCGACACCAACCCCACCCGGGCCAAGAGCCAGGCCGAGGCCAGGACCAAACGATCGCCCCGCGCCGACGATCTTCCCCAGCCGAGCGAACACGCATCGGCAGTAGGCACGTCCTCGACCCGAACGCGAGCCGCGGAAGCGTCGTCGTAACCGGCAGAACCAGGAGTTCTCCCTGATGGCTATCTCGCTATCCCCGCTCCAGCCTGGTGCGCGGGCCCGCACTGACTCATCGGTTCGCGGTCGCCACGTCGTGCGCTGGGCTGTCCGGGTGCTCCTGCTGGTCGTGGCGCTGCTCGCGATGGCCACGCCAGCGCTCGCCGCGACCCACGCGGCCCCGGGCGCTCACACCTCCAGCCCAGCCCAGGCCACGTCGGCGGCCAAGGCAACCCCCGCCTCCCAGGTCAGCCTGACCGCGATGGTCACGCCGGACCTGACCCAAGAACCCGGCGGGGTCTGCCAGGTGCCGGGCATCGGAGACATCGGCGGCCTCGTCGGGTTGTGCTCACAGGGTTCGAGCGGGCTCGTCGGCGACCTGAACAACATCTGCGAACCCTCGCTGCCCCAGCCCGAGCAGGCGACCGGCGGCATCGACGCGATGGTCGAACCGCCTGCCACCGCGGCCGGCGGGAAGACGCTGTATGACAACTACGGGATCTCCGGCCAGTTCTGGGCCGCCCATGGCCTGCAGTGTTCCGACATGACCTCGCTGATCGGCAACAACGTGGCCGGCATGGTCTTCGACGCGGCCAAGTCCCTGGACCGGGTGACGATCACGGTCTATCAGTCGGCGGCGGGCAATAACATCCTCACCTGGCTGCAGAACGCCGTGAACGGGCTGATCAGCGCGCTCGGCAACGCGATCTACTTCCCCTACCTGGCGCCGGTAGTCATCCTCGGTGCGATCTGGCTGGCCTGGCAGGGCCTGATCCGCAAGCGGGCCACCCGCACCATCGAGGGCACGCTGTGGATGGTGGTGGCCTGCGCGGCCGCGATCGCGCTGATCGGCAAG
>Ga0302314_10011898_pt1 | contig 15123 bp, 18 predicted proteins | sample III_Palsa_N2_3_FD_200533 | JGI IMG/M metagenome (GOLD analysis project Ga0302314, IMG submission 200533) | Peat permafrost microbial communities from Stordalen Mire near Abisko, Sweden - III_Palsa_N2_3 | ecosystem: Environmental > Terrestrial > Soil > Palsa > Peat permafrost | place: Sweden...
CCAGTCTACCCCGCGCGGCGCGGCCCCATCCATTCGGCCCCCAGCTCCAGCAGCCGCTGGTCGTGGAAGGCCGGGGCCAGGAGCGTGACCCCGAAGGGCAAGCCGTCGCGCCGGGGCGGCGCCGGCAGTGCCAGCGCCGCGAGGTCCATCAGGTTCACGAAGTTCGTGAAGCGCCCCAGGCGCGCGTTCACGCCCACGGGATCGGCCGCCACCTCGTCGTGCGTGGGGTGCGTGGGCGCCGTGGGCAGCAGCAATGCGTCGACCGTCTCCCACCCCGGCGCGGCGGCGGCGCGCAGCTCGGCGAGCCGGTGCATGGCTTCGAAGATCTCCACCGCGGTCCGCTGCGCGCCGCCTCGGATGATCCCCGCGACGACGGGGTCGAGGCCCTCGGGCCCGGCGTCGATGGCCGCTACCAGGTGACTGGTGCGCTCGGCCACCCACGCCGCGTAATGGAGCGGTGCGGCAGCGAGCAGCGGCTCCACGTCGAGCGGTACCACCGCGAACTCGGTGGCGGCGCGCTCCAGTGCGACCTCCCACGCCGCGGCCGCCTTCGGCTCCTCGGGCTCCGCCTGTCCGGGCAGGGGCACGCCGATTCGCCCGCCCCCCCGGGGCGCCTGCGACGGGGCTGGCGCCGGCGACCGGCGGCTCCACGGGTCGAGCGGATCGAAACCGGCGATCACGTCGAGCACGCTCGCCCCGTCGGCGACCCCTGTCGCGAAGATCGAGATGCAGTCGAGGCTCGCGCACGCCGGCACCATCCCCCGCGTGCTGACCAGGCCCCGGGTCGGCTTGACCCCGACGAGCCCGTTGAACGCCGCCGGCACGCGCCCGGAACCGGCGGTATCGCTGCCCAGCGCGAACGCAACCTGGCCTAGCGCGACTGCGAGCGCCGAGCCCGAGCTCGAGCCCCCGCTGACCCGGTCCTGATCGTAGACCGACGAGCACGCCCCGTACGGGGTGCGCGTGCCGACGAGCCCGGTGGCGAACTGATCCATGTTCGTCTTCCCGACGAGCAGCGCCCCGGCGTCGAGCAGGAGCCGGACCGCCGTGGCGGTGACCTCGGCCGCGTAAGCGAACCCCGGGCAAGCCGCGGTCGTCGGCAGCCCGGCGACATCGATGTTGTCCTTGACCGCGAAGGGGATCCCGTACAGGGGCAGCGCGCGGTCGGCGGCGTCGAGCGCCCGCGCCGCGGCGAGCAGGTCCTCGGGAGCCACCGTGGTGATCCACACCGGTTCGTCGTCGCCCTCGATGCGGCGGATCACCTCGAGCGCGATGTCAGAGGGATGGCAGGCCCCCGCCCGGTACTCGCCGAGCAGCCCGGCAATCGAGAACGGGGCGCGTCCGAGCGTGAGCACTACGGGGTGCTGTCGATCGATTCCGGCGGGAGCGCCACGAGCAGCGCGTCGCTCGTGGCCACTGCCCCGAACACGCCACCCTGCATGGTCACCATCTTGAGCGCCGCCTCGTGGTTGCCGGGGTCGGTGGCGCCGGTGCAGTCCGAGAGGACGAGACACTCATAACCCAGGTCGTTGGCCTCGCGCATCGTCGTGGAGACGCACACGTCGGTGGTGATGCCGGTGAAGACGAGGCTGTGGATGCCGCGGTTACGGAGCACGAGGTCGAGCTCGGTCTGGCAGAACGCGCCCTTGGTCGCCTTGTCGATGACCACCTCTCCCGGCAGCGGCGCCAGCTCGGGGATGATCTCCCACCCCGGCTCGCCGCGCACGAGGATGCGACCGCACGGACCGTTGTCGCCGATGCCCGCGCCGATCCGGCGCGAGCGCCAGAGCTTGTTGGGCGGGCAGTCGGAGAGGTCGGGCTTGTGGCCCTCCTGGGTATGGACGACGGGGGCGCCTGCCCGTCGCCAAGCCTCGAGCACCCGACGCGTGGCGCTGACCGGGCTCCGCGTCAGGGACAGGTCGTACCCCATCGTGTCGACGTAGCCCCCCGGTCCGCAGAAATCGTGCTGCCAGTCGATGAGCACGAGCGCCGTGTGCGCGAGGTCGATGTGTCCCGTCCACGGCCACGGATAGGGATCCGCGTGGACGACGGTACGGGTGGTGATGCTGGTCATTGCGTTTCCGTCCTCTCGGGCGTGATGGGTACAGGTGCTTGTTCGAGTATCAGCGCGGCGAAGGCGTCGGGGGCGTCGAGCTGGGGCAGGTGACCGCAACCAGGGACCACGACGATCGGCGCTCCCGTACGCGCCGCGAGCCGCTCGGCGACCGTGAAGCGCAGGGCGCTCGAGCGCTCGCCGACCGAGCACACGAGCGGGGAGGGCGCGCCCGCGCGCGGGGCGGGCGCCATCGCCAGATGCGGCTCGAAGGCCAGGAATGCTTTCGCGTCGGACTCCACCAGCGCAGAGCGGGCCTCGAGGGCCGACACCGCGGCGTCCGAGAGACGGCCCCACGTGTCCGCCCCAGCGAGAACGCGCACCAACTCGCTCCCCCCTCCCCGGATGAGCGCACCGCGCACGAGCGCGCGCAGCTCGGGCGCCACGCTCCCCACCGCCGGCTCGTGGGCGACCGCGGCCACGACGCGTTCGGGGCACGTCAGGGCGAGCGCGAGGGCTACCGTGGCCCCGCCGCTCATCCCCGCGACGACGGCGCGCTCGAACCCGGCTTCGTCGAGCATTTCGAGGATGTCCTCGACGTGCTCGGCGACGGACGCCGCCGGGGGCAGGTGGGCGCGCTCCCCGTAGCCGCGCCGCACCGCGATCTCGACGCGGGTATGCCGCTCGAGCGCGGCCGCCAGCGGCGCCAGGGTCGCGGGGCCGAAGCCGACCCCGTGGATGAGGACGACGGGAGGCGCGCCCGGGCCTCGACCCGGACACGCCTCCCTGCTCGCCGTCGATTCGATCACACCCCCACGGGCTCCGGATGTCCCCCCGGCACCGGCGTCGGCAGCAGCGGGCTTGGCGTGGAGAGAATGGACGGTTCTCGGCCCGCCTCTGCCGCCGCCGCGATGTCCATCGAATCACTCGGATCGGGTGTTCGCTCGGGTAGCTTCAGCAGCACGAAGGCCAGGCAGGTGAGGCCGGCGAGGGCGTAACCGAGGGCGATCTTCCCGTCCGTGAATATGTGCACCTCATTACCGTGGATGAGCCCGACGATGCTGAGGAGCGCGCCGAAGGCGCAGAACGCAGCCGCGTGGAAGAAGCGCCGGTCGATCAGGAACACGGCGATTCCCCCGAGCACCATGCCAGCGAGGGTGGCGCCATTGCCGAGCGCGAGCAGGCCGTTGTAGTGCACGCCCGCGTTGACCAGGTTCGTCTCACCGACGTGAGTGGCCGACGTACCGGCGGCGCTGAGCGCGTCGTTGACCTGCCCCGAACCCCAGGACGCGATGTTGGGAATCATCGCCAGCACCACCGCCGCGTAGTGAGCCCGCGGCACGACGGCGAACGCCTGCGCTCCGATGACCAGGCCGATGTAAAGCAGCACGGGCACGATCGCCGGAATTGGAAGGACCGCCGCCAGCAGCGGGAACATTCCGATGATGCAGAGCACGAAGATCGTCACGCCACAGGCCAGCGAGTAGCTGAGGCGACCGCCGGCCTCCTTCCAGCCCGGCTGACCGATGTACACGGCCGGCGGGAACGGACTGCCCAGGCAGGCCCCGACGATCGCGCCGGTTCCATCAGCAAGCAGGACGTGGCGCAGGTTGTACGAGTCCCCGGCCGCCGCCGCGCTCTCGACGTTGGTCATCGCCTCGCAGAAGTTGTAGACGCCGAGGGGGATCGCCGTCGCGAGTAGCGGCGAGATCGCGCTCAGTCCGTGACCGAGGAGATCGAGGTTCAGCGAGGGCAGCCCGATGGCGATGTCCTTGGCCGCGGTCGACACTTCGCTCGGGTGCATGTAGCCGCCGATCCAGCCGATCGCCGAGCCGAGCACGAGCGCCGCCAGTCCGATCGGGACGTTGCGCGGCAGGCGAATCCCGGCCACGAAGCCGGCGATGATGAGCACCAGCACCGGAAGCGCGATCCAGGCCGCCTCCCACATCTCCGCCGCCGGCTGCATGGCGATGAAGGTCAGTGAGATCCCGGCCAGGGCTCCGAGCAGCGCCGCCCGCGGGGTGACCCTGCGCACGAACGGTCCCACGAACGCGCCGATGAGGATGATCACGCCGATGATGAACGCCCACGCGAGGCCCGCCTCCCACGCCTTGAGAAAGCTGTGGGTCTTCAGGTAGGTCGGGAGCATGATCACGAGCGTGACGATGAACATGTGCGGCACGCTTGGCCCGTACGGCATCGCCGTGACGTCGTCGCGGCCCTCCTTCGCCTGCAGCCGCTTGGCCAGCCAGAAGTAGAAGCAGTTACCGACGAGGAGCTCGATCCCAAGGGCCGGGAGGATCGTCCCGGTCACCTTGGCGATCGGGATGTGAACCACGCCCGAGGCGAGGATGGTGATTGTCAGGACATTGACGAGAAGGTTGATGAAGAGGCCGGAGTAGGCGTTCACCTCTCCGGGACGCCAGTACCTCCTGAACCCCATCAGGGGGGCGGTGATCGACATGCTTACGCTCCTTCCGTGACCGCAGCGAGGACCGGCGGTCGAGTGTTGGACATTGCTTGCAGGAGCTCGGCCGAGCCCGTCACCCAGCCGAAGATCCCTCCTTGCGCGGCGACCATCTCGAGCGCCACGCGATGGAACTCGGGGAAGTAGGACCCGCAGCAGTCCTCGAGCACCAGGCACTCGAAGCCCCGGTCGTTGGCCTCGCGCAGCGTCGTGTGCACACATACCTCGGTCGTCACCCCGGTGACGACCAGGTTCTTGATCCCGGCGTTGCGCAGGATCAGCTCGAGGTCGGTCGCGTAGAAGCTCCCCTTGCCCGGCTTGTCGAGAACGACCTCGCCCGGGAGGGGCGCGAGCTCGTCGATGATGTCGTGGCCGTACTCGCCCCGGACGAGGATGCGGCCCTTCGGGCCCGGGCTACCGATCCCGACCTCGAGGTGCCCACGCGCGAGCTTGCTGGGTGGGCAATCCGCCAGATCGGGGCGGTGACCTTCGCGGGTGTGGACCACCATCAGGCCTTGCGCCCGCGCCGCCGCGAGCACCTCGCCCAGCGGCTCGACGACGCGGGCCAGGAGCGAGACGTCGTTTCCCAGCAGCTCGCCGAATCCCTCGGGCTCGAGGAAGTCGCGCTGCATATCGATGAGGAGCAATGCGGTGGTGGCCGGCTCGAGCTCGTACGCGTACGGGCGTGCCGGTACGGCAACCGTTCCGGGCGCGAGCCCGGCGGCCTGGTCGAACATGAATTACCTCCAAACCCAGGGGGCGTTGTATACAACGCGGTAGACAACGCTGGACACCGCCAACTTTCCTATTTGCCACCGCCGTCGGATATGGCCCTGTGGCCAAAATTGATCCGCCCCTGTAGAGCCTCGCGTCCTGCCATGCTGTCCGCATGGCAACGAGGACCTCCCAGGCCGACCGGGTGTACGAGGAGCTCCGCGACCGCCTCACCCGCGGGGGCATCCCCATCGGCAGCCGGATCGTCGAGCAGCAGCTCGCCGCCGAGTTCCGAACCAGCCGGACGCCGGTCCGCGAAGCGCTGCGCAGGCTCGAGGGCGATGGACACTTGACCCGCGATCCCAGCGGCGGTCTGCGCCCGCGGGTGCCCAGCGTGCGCGCGATGCGAGAGCTCTACGACGTGCGCCTCGTGCTCGAGGACCTGGTCGTACGGCGGGCCGCGAGCTCCGGGGACCGCGGCAGCCTGGAGGCGCTCGAGCAGGATTGGCGCGCGCTCGGGGCCGAGCATCGCGCGGGCGGACTCGCCTCCGAGGGGGCGGCGTTCGTGTACCGCGACGAGGCCTTCCACCACCGCCTGGCGGCAGCGTCAGGCAACGATGTCGCCGCCGCGATCCTCCGTGACATCGGCGACCGGATACGCATCCTGCGCATCCACGACTTCACCAGCAACGAACGCATCGGCGCGACCATCGCCGAGCACCTCGAGATCCTCGCCGCGATCCTCACCGGGGACGCCGACGACGCCGCGGGCTACATGCGCGCGCACATCCAGCGCAGCGCGCAAGTGGTGCGCGAGCGCATCGGCGAGGCGCTCGCCCGCATGTTCGAGGATGGGGAGTCGGCTGGCGCCGACTCCCTTGGAAGTTCGGCTAACGCCGAACTTCCGGCACCTGCCGGTACGAAACCTACTTGAGCACGCCCCGAGCCGCCGACGTCCACGCGTTGGTCACGTCGCGGATGAACTTCGCCTGCGTCGTGGCCAGGTGGGAGATCCAGTCGACCTCGCTCTTCCCCGGTCCGCTTTCCAGCGACCTCGCGATCGCCTTGAGCGCCTTCTCGTAGCTCGAAAGCGTGGTCTCGCCCGCCTCCTTGCCCGCCTCGATGATCCGCTCGTTGAGCTTGCGCAGTCGCGTGGCGGCCGCCTCGAGCCGAGCATCCGCGGCGCTCGCGGTGGCCTTCGCCGACGACGTCGCGCGTGACGCGGCCGAGGCGCGCGACGACGACGCACCGGCGGTCGAGCGCTTGGCCGCCGTGCTCGTCTTGGCGGCGGCCGGGCGCTTGGCGGCGGTGCCTGCGGACTTGGCGGCGGTCGAGCGCTTGGCGGTCGACGCGGCCGGTTTGGCGGCGGTAGAGCGCTTGGCGGCTGACCCGGCCGGTTTCGTCTTGGAAGCCGGGGTCGCTTTCGCTCCACCACTCCTCGACCCAGTTCTCCTGGCCTGCGGCATTGCTTCCTCCTTGGGGGACAGCGTGAACGCGGTGGGTGGACCCTACCGGCCCAATGTCATCGCATCGACATTAATCGGGCGCGGGGGTTGCATGACGACCCTCGCTTTCGGTAGGTTCCCACCATCGTCGACTTCGATGACAAGCCGCCTACCCTACGGTGCAGGGGCGACGAGGATCGGGAGACGCAGGGACGCAGACGGCCGGCCCTCTCGCGAGCTATCCGTGCGCAGGCTGACGTGGTCGTCGACCTGACCGACCTGGTCTTCGCCGACACCTCGCTGATGCTCGACTTCGCCATGCTCTCCCGGCGCCTGCGGACCCACGGACTCGCCCTCCTGCTCCGCGGTGCCCAGCCGCAGATCAAGACCTTGATCGAGTTGGTCGGCTTGCACCGCCTCCCCGGCGTGCGCCTCGAAGGCCCGGCCGCGGCGTTGGCGTAGTTCGTTTTCGCGGAGCAGAGCTTCCAACGGATGCGGCGGAACCGCATCCGCGGCGTCTACAGTTGAGAGTGAATGTTCTTCATCCTCTTCATCGTCTGGGTGGTCGCCGAGCTGTTCGTGATCGTCCGCGTCGCCGAGGCCATCGGCGTGTTGCTCACGATCGTGCTCCTCATCGCGGCGTGGCCGCTCGGAGCCTGGGCGATGCGCTCGGAGGGGCGGGTGGTGTGGCGGCACTTCAACGCCGCGCTGGCCGAGGGACGACCGCCCGGTCGCGAGGTCCTCGACGGCGTCCTCGTCGCCCTCGGCGGCGTGCTCCTGATGGTTCCCGGGTTCATCTCCGACGTCTTCGGGCTGTTCTTGCTCTTTCCGCCCACGCGCGTGCTCGTGCGCGCCGGGCTCGTGCGGAACTTCCAGCACCGCCTGGTGGCGCGGGCGGGGCGGTTCGCGGGGCGAGCAGGCGACGGTCGCGGCGGTCCCGCCGCGGCCGCCGACGTCGACGGTACGGCGACGGAGGTAGACCCTCCCCAGCTTCGCCCGTGAGCAAGCGCCAGCCAGCCGAGACTCGAAGCTTCGCCTTCGGCGAGCCCGACGGCGAGCTCTTCGGCACCGCCACCGTGTGGGACGGCGGCTCCTGCTCGAGCCTCGGCGCGCCCCTGCGCGTGGAGGGCGCCGACCTCGACGACGAATGGCTGATCGCCGGCCAGGGCTTCGAACTGGCCTTCGCGCCGCTGGGCGAGGTGGCCGAGCTCGAGCTCGCGGAGGCCGGCATCAGCGCCGTCTACCAGCTCTCCCACGTTCACGGGACCATGGTGGTGGCCGGGGAGGAGCGGGTAGTCGACTGCGCCGGGGAGCGTAGCCGGCGTCTGGGGGCACTCGACGGTAAGCGCTTCCAAAGCCTGCGCGCGGTCTCGGCCTGGTTCGGCGACGAGGACGGACTGGCGGTGCTGGCGGCGCGTCCGCGGCGCGCGCGGGGTCACGACACCGAGCTCCTGGCCGGAACGCTGGTCGAGGGTGGAGTCCCAGTTCGCGTCACCGAGCCCCGCCTCTCCAGCACCTACACCGCCGACGGCGTCCCGGCGCGCGTCGGCCTCGAGCTTTGGTTCGGCGACGAGGAGGCCGACCAGTACGCCCGCCGTGCCGCCGGCGAGGCGATCGGCCGGCCCGCCGTGTGCGACGATCCTCCGCTGCGCTCCGAACTGCTCCGCTGGCGTATGCGCGGCCGGGAGGGGATTGGCGTCTACGACCTGCTGAACGCGGGATGAGTCGCGTCGAGGCGATCATCACCGACTTCGGCGGCGTCCTCACCTCACCGCTGCTCGACGGCTTCGTCGCCTACCAGGACATCTCCGGCATCTCGGTGGAGGAGCTGGGGACGGCAATGGGCAAGATCTGGAAACGCGACGGCGCCCATCCCCTGTTCGAGCTCGAGACCGGCCGCATGACCGAGGCGGCCTTTCTCGACGGCCTGGGTGAGCAGCTCACCGAGCAGCTCGGCCGTCCCGTCCGGCTCGACGGCTTCGGCCAGACCTACTTTCAGCACCTACATCCCAACGAGCGCCTGATCGAGTACATGCGCTCGCTCAAGGACCGCGGCTACCGGATGGCGATCTGCACCAACAACGTGCGCGAGTGGGAGCCCCTGTGGCGGGCCAAGCTGCCCGTGGAGGAGATCTTCACCGTCGTCGTCGACTCGGGCTTCGTCGGCATGCGCAAGCCCGAGCCGGAGATCTACGCTCTCACCCTCGAGCGCCTCGGCGTCCCGGCCGGCGCAACGCTCTTCGTCGACGACGTCGAGCTCAACTGCGACGCGGCCCGCGCGCTTGGGATGCACGCCGTGTGGTTTCGCTCAACCGATCAGGCGATCGAGGAGATCGAGTCGGCGTTGGACGGAAGCTAGTTATCGATGCCGAGGCGATCCCAGCAGTAGAGCTCGAGGCATTCGCCGGCGAGCTGTACGCAACGCTCGTGTGAGAGCCACGGCAGCACGGTGTCGAACGCCTGCTCCTCCCCCACGCCGGCCTCGAACGCCTCCTCGCCTCGAAAGCCCGCAGCGATCTTCAGCGCCTCGCGCCGGTTCTCGCCGAGGGACGGGAAGACGTTGAGGAGAAACTCCTTATTGGGGATCGGATGCCCTACCTCGAGCGACGCGTGCCACGCAGCGAGCAGCGAGAGGTCGTGCTCGTCAAGGTCGGCCACCGCCTTCGCGTAATGGGAATTGAGATCCGGCTCGGGGATCTCATCGACCCACGCGCGCACCACCTCGCCGAGGATCTGCCGGCGAGCCTCACGCCCCACCGACTCGGCGATGACGCGAATCGCGTTCTGAGGTTCGATGAAGCACAGGGACATGACGCCTGCAGAAGGTAAGCGGTGGTCCGGACGTCACGGCGGCGTCCGGCGGTGTTCAGGTCGTGGGCCCTTACAGCCCGAGGGCGGCGCGGGCCGACTCGAGCGCCACGGGATCGGGCTCGGCGGTCGGTTCGAGGCCCATCGTGCACCGGGTCCCTGAGCCCCAGTTGCCCAGGCCGAGGTCGAGCGCCTCGAGCGGGAGCTCCGCCGCCTCGGCGAGCTCGGCGGCGCGGCGTTCGAGCAGCAGCGTGTCGCCGATGCCGAGCGCCCGCTTGGCCGCCAGCGTCGGCTCATTGGCGCCGCCGAACTGGAGCGATCCGGCGCGCAGGTCATAGACGCCGAGGCGTCCCAGGGTGACGAGCAGGTCGAAGCGGGCGTCGCGATGCAGCCCGGGCAACGCGAGACGCTCGAACGCCCGCGCGAAGCGGCGCTCTGCCGACCACAACGGGTCACCCCCGAAGGCCGCCGCCTGCGACCCCGCCCTCGCCGCCCACGCCCGGTAGGCGTCCACCGTCCGCGTCCCTCGGGCAGGATCGTGCGCGGTCCGCGGGCCCAGAGGCACCCCGTCCAGCGCCGGCTCTTCCCCCGAGGACCAGGTCGTCCTCGCCGACTCGATTCCCGCGAACGGATCGTCGCCGTCGACCGGGCACAGGTAGGCAATGAGGAAGGCAAGCCAGGTGCCCTCCTCGAGGTCGCCGGGCGCCGCCAGGGGTTCGGCTGGCGCCGCGCTCCGGGTGGAATCGGCGTCGGCCGAACGCCTCGCGGAATCGGCGCCGGCCGATTCCGCGACGGCAACGTAAAGGCCTGGCGGGTCAGTCTCGAGCCGCGCCAGGCGGCCCGCCGCGAACGCGAGCTCCTCCGCGAGCCGCTCGGCGTCCGAGCTCGACTTCAGCCCGGGAACGAGAGGCGAGCGGAACCCGTCGTCGGTGCCCCGCGTGAGTCGGCGGACCTGCATCGCCGGTGATCGCGTCGTGCTAGCGCGACGGGAAGCCGGGCGCTTGGCCCCGCCCGGGGACACCACCTCGCGCAGCTCGGCCGCCTGCTCACGCGCGCAGATCGGGCAGTTCTGGATGAAGCGGCTGTGTCGGCAGAAAGTGGGCACGCGCGACCGGCATCCTTGCAAATCACCGCCGGGCGGCACGCCGTAGCGAGTCGAGGAGGAGCGCGACGACCGCGACCGGGAGCACCCACCAGGCGGCGACGGTGCTGTCGGCCACCAGCGCCGTGACGGCGATCGCCACCGCCACACCGAGGGCCACGACCCAGTCGTCGCCGACCACGAAGTCCCACACCGCCAGCGCCGCCCGGCTCAGCCTGGTCATGCCTTCGCGCCTTCCGCGACGTCCGATCGATCCGCCGCACCGCGACGCAGGATGGCCACCGTCGCGAGCGCGAAGATGGCGAGCCCGGGAATGAGCACGAGCAGGGCCGCGTCACCGCCCGGCCAGGACGCGCCGGCGCCTTCGGCGCCCCAGAACGTCCCAAACGATGTGAGCATGATCCCCACGGCGAACTTGAGGGTGTTCTCGGGGACCCGCGCCAGGGGGGCACGGGCGGCGACGCCGGCGAGGACGACCAGCAAGACCGCGACCGCCGCCGCTGCCGCCGCGATGCCGATGTGATGCTGGTTGGCGCCGAAGGTCAGGACGATGAATGCGACCTCGAGTCCTTCCAGGAGCACGCCCTTGAAGGCGACCGCGAACGAATACCCGTCGAACGCACCCTGCTCGAGCGCCACGGCCCGCGCCGCCTCGGCTTCCTCGGCGAAGATCGCCTCTTCGTCGTGCACGGCCTTGAGCCCCGCCGCGCGGAGAATCGCCTTGCGCAGCCACTGTAAACCGAAGACGAGCAGCAGCCCACCCACCGCGACCCGGAGCACGCCGATGGGCAGCGCCGTGAGCGCCGGGCCAAGCGCCGCGACAAGCGCGGCGAGGACAGCGGTGGCGGCGCCCACGCCCGAGAGCGCCGACGACCAGCTCCTCGTCGCCCCCACGGCGAGGACGATGGTCAACGCCTCGACCGCCTCGACCGAGCAGGCTAGAAAGACCGCGACGGCGAGCCCGAGCTCCTGGCCGCTCATGGGATCGCTGTGGGGTTCTCGTGGTGGTCGGTCAATCTGGTCTCCTGCGCGCAATGATCGCGCAGCGCTGAGGGGAGCGATGCGGAGGTGGTTGCTCGGGCCGCGTGATCGTTGTGACCGCGTGACCGTTGTGATCGCGTGACCGTTACCCAAGCCGTTGCTCAAGGATCGCGCTCAGGCGGGCGGCTTCCCGGGCGGGCTTGAGTTTGAAGCGCTCCCACGTGAGGCGGACGGTGGCGATGCCGGCGGCGAGGAGGTCGGGATCGCGGTCGCGGTCGCTTTCGAATTGCTCGCGGTCCGAGTGGTACAGGTAACTATCGAGCTCGACGACGAGCCTGTGGTCTGGGAAGAAGATGTCGGCTTCGTGGCCGGCGACGTGGATGTTGACCTGCGGCTCGGGTAACGCGTAGCGCTCGGCAAAGAGCAGAAAGGCGTCTTCGAACTCTGAGCGGGTGGGAGGTCGCTCGGGGCGGGCGAGGAGCTTGCGGAGGCGCTTGGCGGCATGGGTGTCGGGGTGGCGGTCCAGGAGCTCTGAGAGGTCGACGAGCGATAGGTAGCCCGCGAGGCGGAGGTCGTTGACGGCGCGCGCGAGGGCGGAGTCCGCGAGGCGGGGGGCGTTGTCGAGGAGGGTGCGTGCGGGGGTGGTGGTGGGGATGCCAAAGTGGACGGTGATGTCTTGGGCGGTGAGGGTCTTCGAGCGGTGGACCCTCAAGCCGCGGCGCGACCGACAGCAGCGAGTTGTGACCTCCAACGTCGGATGCCAGTGCTTGCTGATTCCCCATAGGGTGCCGGCGGAGCTGTGGCTGAGGGTGGCGCCGGGGCCGCACGCGAGTACCGCGGCGAGCGCGTGGGCGAGCGGCGACACCGGCCGGTGCCCGACGGCGTACACGCCCCTGTGAAGCCGATGCAGCCGGCCAACTCTGGCCCGGTGCTCGATCGCGCTCATGCTGAGCCCCAAGTCGAGCAGCTGGCGCGTGGTGATCAGCCCGTGCTGCCGACCCGCGACGACGGCGATCGCACGATCGATCGTTTCCCGCACGACACGAGCGGCTACGGGCAGCCCGTGCTGCGTTTGCCTTGCATGTTGGGGGTTTCGCATCACGACCCCCCGAGTTTCGCCCCGTCCCGGCCCGCCGCCGTCCAAACCGCCCGAAAATTCGCTCGCGCGACGGAAAGGCGTTACCCGCCCGTCACCGCTCGAAGAGCAACCGCGCCCCGGACTGCTGCCCGTCGGCGAGGAAGGTGCCGGTGGCCCGGCTCAGCTCGAAGGCGAGCGTCTGGCCGTCCGCGGTCGCGACGAGCACGCGTCGTGCCTCGACGTCGACGTCGACCTTGGTCACCACGCCCTCGATACGAGCGGCGAGGAAGACGACGCTGACTGGATCGCCGACGCGGGGCATAGCGCGCGGGCGGGCCATCAGGCGGCACCCCGCGCGCGGGCCATCAGGCGCGCGCGGGCCATTACGCGGGCGCGGGCCATCAGGCGCGCGCCCTGCTCATCCCGCCCCCCGCCCCGGCCGCGCATCGCGTCCATCCCAACACCTTGGCATACCGACCGCCCCGGAGGAAAAAGGACCGGAGGGCTCGGATCCATCCGAGCCCTCCGGCAGAGCCAGGGAAGTGGGGGCGCAGTTCCCTGACCGACAGGGGCGGAGTTACCCGTCCCAGGTTTGTGGCAAACCTTTGCTCCTGCCCCACTGTGCCAACCGTCTGAACGGCACCCGGCATGATTAAAGTAGCAGCCTAACGCGCGAATCGGGGAAAACCTCCTTCGAGTTCCCCAAAACTACCCTCGGGGCTCCCTCGGATCGGCTAGTGGGAAGCGCTCCTCAGCGGGCCGCGCGCCCCCGGCCCACCCTCAACGGCCGCGCGCCCCCGGGCCCGTGAAGAACTCGTCCCCGGGCCGGACGTTGCCTGCGGCCTCGGCCTCGTGTCGCAGGGTGCGATCCACCTCGCCGCTCCAGGCGCCGACAGCGAGCATCTCGCGGTCGGCGTCCATCGGGCTGCCACCGAGATCCTGGTTGACAACGCGAGCGCACTTGCGTCCCTCGGCGATCGCGGTGACGATGAGGGACTGGCCGATCCGGGCGTCGCCGCAGGCGTAGACACCCGACTCCGAGGTGCGGTAGGTCTGCTGGGTGGCGATGTTGCCGCGCTTGTCGAGCTCGAGGCCGAGCTGCTCGAGGAGGCCCTCGTGCTCGGGGTGCGAGAAGCCGATCGCGATCAGGACGAGGTCGGCCTCGAGCACGAACTGGCTGCCGGGAACCGGCGTCAGGTCGCGCGAGGACGTACCCGTGACCTGGCGCGCGAAGACGGAGGTGACCTGGCCATCCTTGCCCATGAACCCGGTGACCTCGGTGCCCCATTTGCGCTCCCCGCCCTCCTCGAGGGCGTACGTGTTCAGCGTCCGCTTGGGGGGCAATGGCCACGGGTGCAGCGCATCGCGTCCGTCCGGCTCCAGCGCCTGGTAGACGTCGAGCATGATCGTGCTCTTGGCGCCTTCGCGCCGCGCATTGGAGATGCAGTCCATCCCGGTGTCGCCGCCACCGACCACGAGCACCCGCTTACCCGCCGCCGTGATCTCGGTGCCCGGCTCTGGCGGGCGTGAGGGCCGGCCCTCCTGCGCGGCGACCCAGCGGTTGCGCTGGTAGAGGTAGTTCATGGCGAAGTGGATCCCGGCCAGGTCGCGGTTGGGCGCCTCCACATCGCGATGCACGCGAGAGCCGATGGCGATCACGATCGCGTCGTGCTCCTCGCGCAGGCGCTCGGTCGGGAGCTCTGCGGAGCCGACATCAGCGTCATACACAAACTTGATCCCCTCCTGGTCGAGCAGCGCGACGCGACGGTCGATGATCGACTTCTCGAGCTTCGCGTCGGGGACTCCGAAACGCATCAGTCCGCCGGGCCCCTCGTCGCGCTCGTACACAGTCACGTTATGTCCCGACAGGTTGAGCTCGGCGGCGACGGCGAGGCCTGCGGGCCCGGCGCCGATCACCGCTACCTTGCGTCCGGTCCTGCGGTCAGGGGGATGGGCCGCGACCCAGCCCTCGTCGAACGCGCGCTCGACGATCGCGAGCTCGATCTGCTCGATGGTGACAGGGTCGTCGTTGATCGCGAGCACGCAGGCCGACTCGCACGGGGCGGGACAGATGCGCCCGGTGAACTCGGGGAAGTTGTTGGTGGCGTGGAGCTGGTCGATCGCCTCGCGCCACTTGTCTCGGTACACCAGGTCGTTCCAGTCGGGGATCAGGTTCCCGAGCGGGCACCCTTCGTGACAGAACGGGACGCCGCAGTCCATGCACCGCGATCCCTGCCGGCGGAGCTCCTCCTCGGGCTGGAGCGAGAAGTACTGCTTGTAGTCGCGCACGCGCCGCTTCGGGTCCCGCTTGTCGAAGCCGACCCGGTGAATCTTCAGGAACGCGCCGAGCTCGCCCATTACCGAGGCAAGGCTAGCGCAGCTCGCGGTGATCGAGGACGAGCTCGGCGACATCGCGGGCCGCGGGCGCGGCGCGCGGCGGGCGGCGGGCGGCGGGCGGCGGGCGGCGTCGAGATC
>Ga0302314_10011899_pt1 | contig 15123 bp, 13 predicted proteins | sample III_Palsa_N2_3_FD_200533 | JGI IMG/M metagenome (GOLD analysis project Ga0302314, IMG submission 200533) | Peat permafrost microbial communities from Stordalen Mire near Abisko, Sweden - III_Palsa_N2_3 | ecosystem: Environmental > Terrestrial > Soil > Palsa > Peat permafrost | place: Sweden...
CAGAGGCCGATCCGTCCTGCAGGGAGGGAGTTTGGGGGCGGAATTGGGATATTGGAGCAGGGTGGGGAAAACAGTGGCTGGGATTCGCAAGGCGGGGCTTGGGCAGTTAGAATGACAGTACCGGAACCTGCGCGTCTAAAAGCTGCAAGCCGGGAGAGATTGAGACCCGTATATACATGATTCTTAGAACACGGCAATATCTGACGCGCATGCCGCGTGTCCTGACCGCAGCGAGCTGCCTCCTCTTCACCGCCGGTGTGGTTGCGCAGACGCCGAGCGCGCCCGCCTCCAAGTCCGCATCTGTTCCCGTGCCGGTGCCGATCACGCCGAACGGAACTGTGGTGGAAGATGTTATCGCGCGTGTGAATGACCAGATCATCACGCGGTCTGACGTGGAGCGAGCGCAGATCGAGTTCGACCATGAGACGCAGGGCCAGGATGTGAGCCCGGCGGACGTTGCCGCCAAGCAGCAGAACCTGCTGCGCGATTTGATCGACCAGCAACTTCTGCTCTCCAAGGGCAAGGAGCTGGACATCAACGCGGATGCGCAGGTGATCACGCAGCTGGACGAGATCCGCAAACAGAACCACTTTGCCACGATGGAAGACCTGGAGAAGGCCGCGCAGCAGCAGGGCGTGTCGTTTGAGGACTTCAAGGCGAACATCCGCAACAACATCATTACGCAGCAGGTGGTGCGCGACGAGGTGGGCCGGCGGCTACAGCTCTCGCACGCGGATGCGCAGAAGTACTACAACGAGCACAAGGCCGACTTCACGCAGCAGGAGAGCGTGAAGCTGAGCGAGATCCTGATCGCGACGAGCGCGCCCGAAGGCAAGATGCCGGACGATGCGACGGTTGCTGCAGCGAAGGCGAAGGCTGACGATATTGCCGCGAAGTTGAAAGCGGGCGCGTCGTTCGACGACCTGGCGAAACAGGTGTCGAACGGGCCGACGGCGGCGCAGGGCGGCGATCTTGGCGAGTTCAAACGCGGCGCGCTGGCGCAGGCGCTGGAGGACAAGACCTTCGGGCAGCCGGTGGGCAGCGTGACGGCCCCTATCCGCACGCGACAGGGGTTTGTACTGCTGAAGGTGACGGCGTATACGCCCGGTGGCGTGCAGCCGCTGGCCGATGTGGAAGACCAGGTGGAGCAGGCCGTCTACATGGAGCAGATGCAGCCTGCGCTGCGCGCGTATCTGACGCAGCTGCGCGAAGACGCATATATCGACATCAAGCCGGGTTTTATTGATACCGGAGCAAGCCCCAAGCAGACCAAGCCGATCTTTACCGCGTATGCGCTGCCGGTAGCAAAGAAGAAGCCGGTGGTAGCGACGGAGAAGAAACGGTTTGACCGGCATGGCCATGTGGTGAATGCTTCGGCACCGGTGGCTGCGGCGACAGCTCCTGCGGTAAAGCCGGCTGTTGCTACGACGACACATCCAGCGGGCAGCTCCAGCAGCAGCACGTCAAAGACTGCCAACAACAAAGCGACTCCGGAGAAGCGCGAGAAGGTGCGCTTCGGACAGGCTCCGCGTGAGACGCTGCCGAGCGCGCCGGGCAGCCAGACGGCTGCGCTACCGACCGAGGTGGGTTCGGCGCAGAGCACGACGAGCATGGTCTCTGAGGCGTTGCCCGATCCGAATGCGGCTGCTGCCGCGAATGCTGATCCGGACCCGCTGGGTCCGCATGCCGCGCCAAAGGTGAAGTCGCGCTATGCGCAGCATCCGGAAGAGCCGAAGAAGGCGAAGGCGAAGCCCGTGGCGGTTGCGGATGTTGCGGCGACCACGGACGAGACCGCGACCGAGAAGACGCAGGCCGCACCGCTTGGCCTGAACGGCGACACGTCCAAAAAGAAGACGAAGACCAAGGCGAAGCACACCGGGCCGAAGGAGCGCATGGAGGACAAGCCTGCAGCGACGGCCCCGGCTGCAACTGCTCCGGCACCTACTGTTTCTCCTGCGCTGGCGCCTGCAGCCGCATCCACGCCGCAGTCGTAGAGTCACCGGTTTCTTGAGCTGTCGTACCGCTGCATCGTTTCCAGTGAGCCAGCATGAAAGACTTCTTCATACACGACGCGCCGAAGTTTGAGAACAAGAGCATCGACTCCTACTTCGTGCTCTCGTCCATACAGACGCGCGAACGCAAGCAGGGCGGCACGTACCTGGCTGCGGTGCTGACCGATAAGACGGGCAGCTTCGACGCGCGCATGTGGGAGGACTTCTCCGACGCGCTGGCCGGTTGCAGCGCGGGCAGCTACGTGAAGGTGCGCGGGCTGGTGAGCAACTACCAGGGCAAGTTCCAGATCACACTGCAGAAGATGCGCAACGCCGCCGAGAGCGAAGTCGAGGCCGGCGATTTTCTTGCGGTCACAAGCAAAGACATTGAAAAAATGTGGGCGGAGCTGCGCGGGTACGTGGCCGGGTTCACCAATGCAGATATGAAGCGGCTGGTGCTGGCGTTTCTGGACGACGAAGAGATTGCTGCCGCGTACAAGAAGGCGCCGGCGGCGAAGCTGCTGCATCATGCATGGATCGGCGGATTGCTGGAGCATGTGGTGGGTCTGCTGGCCGTGGCGAAGGTGGTGGGGCCGTGTTATCCCGAAGCCGACCTGGACCTGATCATGACGGGCGCGATCCTGCATGACATCGGCAAGATACGCGAACTGGCGTGGAAGACGAGCTTCCGCTACACGCTGGAGGGCCAGCTGGTGGGGCACATCAGCATTGCGATGGGCATGCTGCGCGAGAAGATACAGACGCTGCCGGGATTTTCGGACAAGGTGCGGATCCTCGTCGAACATATGATCTTGAGCCACCACGGTGAGTATGAGTTTGGCTCGCCGAAGCTGCCGATGCTGCCCGAGGCGATGATCTTCCATGCGATCGACGACCTGGAAGCGAAGATGCAGGCGGTACGCACGGAGTTTGAGCTGCAGGTGCGCAACGGCGCCGGTGCTGACGAGATGACCGAGCGCATGTGGGCGCTGGATAACCGGCAGGTGCTGAATACGAAGCGGTATCTTGAGGAGAAAAAGTAGATGCCATTTCTGCTGAAGACGGAGCCTGAGGTCTACTCGTTCGCGGACCTGCAGCGCGACAAGGAGACGATCTGGGATGGCGTGGGCAATCCGACGGCGATCATGCATCTGCGCGGGATGAAGCCGGGCGAGATGCTGATCATCTATCACACCAGCGACGAGAAGCGCGCAGTGGGTACGGCGAAGGTCGTGAGCGTGGATGCGACGGACCCGAAGGTGCCGCTGGTGAAGATCAAGGTGGGCAAGGCGATCAAGAACCCGAAGACGCTGGCAGAGATCAAGGCGGAGCCGATGTTCAAGACGTCGCCGCTGGTGATCATCGGGCGGCTGGGCGTGGTTCCGCTGACGGACAAGCAGTGGGATTGGCTGGTCGGGTAAGTTGTTACAATTTTCTTAGCGCCGTGTGCGATTGCCGGCAGCAAAGTTAGGCGAATTATGTTGCGATTTTCGACAGCGGGCGAGTCCCACGGCGAGAGCCTGGTTGCGATGGTCTCCGGCATGCCTGCGGGCGTGGTGGTGGACCAGGAGTTTATTGCGCAGGAGCTTTGGCGGCGGCAGCAGGGCTATGGCCGTGGCGGGCGCATGCGCATTGAACGCGACGCGGCGCACATCCTGACGGGCGTGCGGCATGGCAAGACGATCGGCTCGCCGATCGCGATGACGCTGGCGAATAATGACTGGAAGAACTGGACGGAGATCCTGCCGGTTGAAGAGGGCGATGCTTCAAAGCACAAGGCGGTGGCGTCGCCGCGGCCGGGGCATGCGGACCTTGCGGGCAGTCTCAAGTACGATTTTCCCGATGCGCGGTATGTGCTGGAGCGCGCGAGCGCGCGGGAGTCTGCCGCGCGTGTGGCTGCGGGTGCGCTGGCAAAACTTTTACTGAAGGCGCTGGGAATTGAAGTGGCGAGCCACGTGATCCGCGTAGGGCAGGCGGAGTTGCAGCGTCCGGCGACGTGGGAAGAGATCATCGCGCTGCGTGAGAAGCCGGAGGTTCTGCTGAACTGTGTGGACGCGGCGAGCGAGGCGGCGATGAAGGCCGAGGTGGATAAGGTTCTTCGCACGGGCGATACCATCGGCGGCGTTTTCGAAGTTGTTGCGCACGGTGTGCCGCCGGGTGTGGGCACGCATGCGAACTGGGATGAGCGGCTGGATGGGCAGCTGGCGTGGGCGGTGATGAGCCTGCAGGCGGTGAAGGCGGTGGAGATCGGCCGCGGCGTGACGGCGGCGGAGTCGCTGGGTTCTGCGGTGCATGATGCCATTGGTTATGAAAACGATCCGGCGGCGGGCGAGGGCTTCACGAAGTTTTCGCGTGAGCAGAATAATGCGGGCGGCATCGAAGGCGGCATATCGAACGGCGAGGACGTTGTGGTGCGCGGCTATCTGAAGCCCATCTCGACACTGCGCCGGCCGCTGGCTTCGGTGAGCTATGAATCGCGCGAGCCGGTGAAGGCTGCGTATGAGCGTTCGGATGTCTGCGTGGTGCCGGCGGCGGGCGTTGCGGCGGAGGCGATGGTGGCGCTGACGCTGGCGAAGCTGGTGCTGGAAAAGTTTGGCGGCGATTCGCTGCGCGAGTTGCAGCGCAACTTTGCGGGCTACCGTGAGCAGATTCTGCGTTACTAGGCCTGGGACGGATGCATGATCTACAAAATCGTTAAATATCCCGACCCGGTCCTGGCGCAGAAGTCTGAGCCTGTGACCGTCTTCGACAAGAAGCTGCGTACGCTCGTTGCCGATATGTTCGAGTCGATGTATGCGGACAAGGGGATCGGGCTGGCTGCGCCGCAGATCGGGATCCTGCAGCGGATCACGGTGGTCGACCTGAGCTTCAAGAAGAACCCGGAAGAGAAGCTGGTGCTGATCAATCCGGAGATCGTAGAGCGCAAGGGCAAGCAGCTGGAAGAAGAAGGATGCCTGAGCCTGCCGGAGATCCGCGAGAAGGTGTCGCGTGCGGCGTGGGTACTGGTGCGCGCGCAGGACGAGCACGGCGAATGGTACGACTACGAGGGCGAAGAATTGCTGGCGCGCGCGTTTCAGCACGAGATCGATCACCTGGACGGCGTGCTGTTCATTGACCGCATCAGCGCGCTGAAGCGCAACCTTGTTTTGCGGAAGATCAAGAAGCTGCAGAAGGCCGGCGATTGGTAGCGCCGATGCGTGTTGTTTTCTGCGGGACGCCGGAGTTTGCCGTGCCTACGCTGGAGGCAGTGGTGGCTGCGGGGCACGATGTACGGCTGGTGGTGACGCAGCCGGACCGGGCGAGCGGGCGCGGTTTGGAAATGAGCGCGCCGCCGGTGAAGCGTACGGCGCTTGCGCTGGGATTGCCTGTGACGCAGCCGGAGAAGATCAAAAACAATGTTGAGTTTCAGGAGCAGCTTGCGGCGATTGCGCCGGAGGTGATTCTTGTTGTCGCGTATGGGCGCATTATTCCGCAGTGGATGCTGGAGTTGCCGAAGCATGGGAATTTGAATCTGCATGCGTCGCTGCTGCCGAAGTATCGCGGGGCCGCGCCGATACAGTGGGCGGTGGCGAACGGCGAGCGCATCACGGGCAACACGACGATGCGTATCGATGCTGGATTGGATACGGGCGACATTCTGCTGCAGAGCGAGGTGGCGATCGGGCCGGAGCAGAAGGCTTCGGAATTATTTGAAGTGCTGGCGCAGGACGGCGCGCGGCTGATGGTGGAGACGCTGCGTGGGTTGGAGCAGGGGACGCTGGTTGCGCGGAAGCAGGATGATGCGCAGGCAACGCTGGCTCCGATCCTGACACGCGAAGATGGGCGGATGGATTTTGCGCGCGATGCGCAGACGATCTTTAATCGCTGGCGCGGGTTTCAACCGTGGCCGGGCGCGTTCACGAGCTTCCGCGGGAAGAAGATGATCGTGCATGCGATGGAGGTTGTGACGGCGGTGAAGGGATTGGTGGCGGGCGAGATGATGGTGCGGGAGCGCGCGCTGTACGTTGGCTGCGTCAGCGGCACGGCGCTGCGGCTGGACGAGGTGCAGATGGAAGGTAAGAAGAGGATGCCGGTGGGCGAGTTTCTGCGCGGATACAAGATAGAAGCCGGCGAAAAGTTGGGCGTGTAGTGGCGGGCGCGATCAAGATATCACCGGCGCGGGCGGCGGCGTTTCGCATTCTGTGCAGCGTGGCCGAGGGCGCGCATAGCGACGATCTTTTGTTCTCGCTGGCGGTGACGGCGCTCTCCGACGCGGACAAAAACCTGACGATGGCGATCGTGATGGGCGTGCTGCGCTGGCAGATCGCGCTCGACGCACAGATTGCCGCGTTGATGGACCGGCCGTTGCAGAAGATCAGTAATGAGGTGATGGCGGCGCTGCGGATGGGGCTGTTCCAACTCTGGTACCTGGATCGGATTCCGGACCATGCGGCGATCTCGGAGAGTGTGGAGCTGTGCCGTGCGGCGAACCATGCGTATGCGACGGGGATGGTGAACGCGGTGCTGCGCAAGCTGGCGCGGGCCGGTAAACCGGCGGCTGCGGCGCGGAAGCTGGTGGTGACGGCGCAGTTTCTTGCGGCGGAGTATGCGCATCCGGAGTGGATGGTGGCGCGGTGGATGAAGATCTACGGCGCGGCGGCGACGGAGAAGGTCCTTGCCGCGGACCAGAGCGCACCTTTATCGTCAGCTGACTGTGCCAGCGATGAAGAGAATGCCGCAGCGAGTGAGAGTGCGACGTCTTTTTTTGTGGAGCGTGCGCAGCAGCCGCTTTGGCCGGTGATCGATGAGGGTTCGCGGTTGATCGCGGAACTGGCGGCGGTGGGCGCGGCGAAGAACATTCTGGACTGCTGCGCGGCGCCGGGAGGGAAGACGCTGGTGCTGGCGCTGCGGCAGCCGTCGGTTGAAATTACCGCTGCTGACAGCAATGCGGAGCGGTTGCAGCGGATGGAGTCGCGGCTGCGGAAGTTTCCGTATGCGATGCATGTGAAGTGCGTGCTGGCAGATGCGGCGAAGCTGGATAATTCGGCGCAGTACGCGCGCATTCTCTGCGATGTGCCGTGCAGTGGGACGGGGACGCTGGCGCGGAATCCGGAGATACGGCACCGGCTGCGGGCGGCTGATCTTTCGATACAGGCGAAGCGGCAGCGCGCGATCCTTGCGGCGGCGTTGAACGCGCTGGAGCCGGGTGGGCGGCTGATCTATTCCACGTGCTCGCTGGAGCCGGAGGAGAACGAGCAGGTTGTCGAGACGGTTCTGGGCGCTTCTTCGGGTATGCGGCTGGTTGCGGCTTCAGAGTTGTTGCAGGGGCTGGTGGAAGCTGCGGTGCTGACGCGTGAGGCTTTCGAGATGCTGACAGCGACTGCGGTGCGCGGGAGTTATTTGCGGACGTTGCCGGGAGTGCATCCCTGCGATGGATTCTTTGCGGCGGTGATCACGAAGAGCTAGCGGCGGGTGAATTGCGCGGGCGATGGTGCGAGGCGGGCGACGCGACCGTCTGTGGCCTGCTGGAAGAGGATGCTGGCGGAGCAGAACTCGGCGTCGTTTGCGGAGCGGTGTTCCACGTGCGGCGGTGCGGCGCGGTTGTAGAGCTTCACGTTGCCGTGGCAGTCCATGCAGCGGAAGCCGGTGTCGCCGTCGACAACTGCTTCCGCAACGGACTTTACCTTCCAGAAAAATTCATAGCCGCCGGCAGCGCGCACGCGGCGGCGTTGCACGTGACATTGATATAACTTTTCGCGGATGGGGGCCATGGTTCCTCTTTTTGATGCGTGTGAGAGTTGCGTTTAGAAATCTTTGCGGTGGTGCTTGAAAGGCCCGGGGCTAAAGCCCCTTTTCCTGGTGGGCTATTCAGGGGCCTAAAGGCCCCTGCTCCCTCCGGGTTGTCGCTTCGCGGCGATGATACAAACGAAAGACAACGGCCTTCAACGGACTGTTTGTCGTGCTGCGATAAAAACAACTACTGAGATCCTTCCCCTTCGGCTTCGCTCAGGGTCAGGATGGCGGCGGTTATTGCCCGGTGCCGCCGACGGTCATGCGGTCGAGCTTTACGGTGGGCATGCCGACGCCGACGGGGACGCTCTGGCCGTTCTTGCCGCAGGTGCCGATGCCTTCGTCGAGTGCAAGATCGTTGCCGACCATGGAGACGTACTTGAGGGCTTCGGGGCCGTTGCCGACGAGGGTTGCGCCCTTCACCGGCGCGGTGATCTTGCCGTCTTCGATGAGGTAGGCTTCGCTGGCGGAGAAGACGAATTTGCCGTTGGTGATATCGACCTGACCGCCGCCGAAGTTGACGGCATAGAGGCCGCGCTTGACGGACTTGATGATGTCTTCCGGCGCGTCGTCGCCGTTGAGCATGTAGGTGTTGGTCATGCGCGGCATGGTGAGCTGCGAGTAGCTCTCGCGGCGGCCGCTGCCGGTGGAGACGCCGCCCATCAGGCGCGCGGAGAGTTTGTCGGAGAGATAGCCCTTGAGGATGCCGTTCTCGATGAGGACGTTCTCCTGCGTTGGCGTTCCTTCGTCGTCGACGTTCAAAGAGCCGCGGCGGCCGGGCATGGTGCCGTTGTCGACGACGGTGACTTTGCTTGACGCGACCTGCTGGCCGATGAGGCCGGCGAAGGCGGAGGTCTTCTTGCGGTTGAAGTCGGCTTCCAATCCGTGACCAACAGCCTCGTGCAGAAGCACGCCGGGCCAGCCGGGGCCTAAGACGACGGGCATCTCGCCGGCGGGCGCGGCGACTGCGCCGAGCTGCAGGATGGCTCCGCGGGCGGCTTCGCGGGCGAAGTGTTCGGGAGATTTGTTGCCTTCGAAGAAGTCGAGCATGACGCGACCGCCGCCGCCGCTGGTGCCGCGGGCGGTGTTGGCACCGTCTTTGGCGATGACGAAGACGTTGAAGCGGGCGAGGGGCTGAGTATCACTGGCGAAGGTGCCGTCGCTTGCGGCGATGAGGATGCGGCGGAGTTCGTCGTTGAAGCTGGCGCGGACCTGGTGAATGCGGGAGTCGAAGGCGCGGGCGGCTTTATCAGCACGCAAGATGAGCGCGAGCTTGGCGGCGATGTCGGCGTCGGTTCCGGCGATGGGGTAGAGCGCGGGGGTGCGGGTCTCGGTGAAGCCTTTTACGGTCTCTTTCGCGGGACCGTTGGCGATGAGAGCGGCGGTGCGCGCGGCGCGGAGGAGACGGTCCGAGGAGAGATCGTCGGTGTAGGCAAAGCCGGTGCGTTCGCCGCTGACTACGCGGACGCCACAGCCGACGCTGATGCCCTGACTGGCGGTCTTGACGAGCGATTCGTCCACGCCGATGGAGGTGGAGGTGACGGATTCGAAGTAGAGGTCGGCATAGTCGCCGCCGGCGGAGAGCGCTTCACCCAGGCAACGTTCCAGCAGGCGCTCGGAGATACCGAGCTTCTGCATGAAGTAACTTTTGTGGTCGGGTGCGGTGGGGGGCGCGGTGTGCTTGGTCATCTTCTCTATTCTACGGTGCATCCTTGTGAATGGGGATACCCCCTCCCCCGGTATGGTTTTCAAAACCTTGTTTTCAGATATTTGGCGGAAATGTTCCGCTAAATATTTGCATGTGTGATGGTTATGCGCAGATATTTGATTCTGCGTGGATTGCGGCTGTGTGCGCGTCGGCACAGAGGATTTTCCATCCCTTTGAGTGTAAGGATTGGCGCGCACAATAACGCCAAAAGGAGTGTGTGGTGCAGCAGGTGATCGTAGGATTTCACCGGGATGAGCTGGAGCACTGGGTGGCGGATCTGGCGTGCGGGCATACGCAGCATGTGCGGCACGATCCTCCGTGGATGGTACGGGAGTGGGTGACGACGGCGGAGGGACGGGATTCCCGGATTGGGACTTTGCTGGAGTGTAAGAAGTGCGATGCGGGTTGACTGTAGCGGTTGTGTAAAGAGACGGAATACCTCAGGGGCTAAAGCCCGGTTCCGTTTTGGATTCCAATGTGCGGGCTGAAGCCCGCACCCACCCCAGAAGCAAAGACAAAAGCAGATTCCTCCGCTACGCTACGGAATGACAAAAATTCAATACACTTGCTGGGCTGGCGGGATTCCTGTTAGTCTCCGCGCATCCCAATGAGCGAGTACGCCATGGTCGAAGCTGTGCCGCCGAGCGAGGAGTCGCGCCTGGCGTGGATGGCGCTGACGCTGACGCCGGGGATGGGGCCGACGCGGATCCGCAGGGCGGCGGAGCGGCTGAGGAGCGAGGCCGGCATGGCGCGGCTGTTTGATATATCGCTTACGGAGCTGGAGGCGTGCGGGCTGCCTGCGGCTTCGGCGCAGTTTGTCTTTGATGGGCGGGCGCAGGCGGCGGCGGAGCAAGAGGTCAAACGACTGGGCGAGGCCGGCGGGACTTTTCTGACGCAGGATTGCCCGGAGTATCCGGAGAGATTGCTGGAGATCTATGATCCGCCGTCGGTGCTGTGGCTGCGCGGCGATGCGGCTCTGCTGGCGCGGCCGGGGATCGCGATTGTGGGCACGCGGCAGCCGACGCCGTATGGCAGCGGGATGACGCAGGTGCTGGCGCGCGATCTGTGCCTGCGCGGGCTGGTGATCCTGAGCGGCATGGCGCGGGGCGTGGATACGGCGGCGCACAAGGCGGCGCTGGAGGCGCAGGGCAAGACGGTGGCGGTGTGGGGTACGGGCATCGATGTGATCTATCCCAAGGAAAATAAGAAGCTGGCGGAGCAGATCCTTTCGGCGGGTGGCGCAATTATTTCGGAGTTTCCGCTGGGGACGTTTCCCGCGCCGCAGAACTTTCCCGTCCGCAACCGGATATTGAGTGGGATGTCTGTGGGCGTGCTGGTGATCGAGGCGGGCGAGTACAGCGGGACGCGGATCACGGCGCGGTGCGCGCTGGAGCAAAATCGGGATGTCTTTGCCGTTCCGGGGAACGTGACGAACAAGAACGCCTGGGGGCCGAACACGTTGATAAAACAGGGCGCCAAGCTGACGGCGACGTGGGAAGACGTGTGGGAGGACCTGCCGTCGCACATACGGCTGGAGCTGGAGGATGCGCTGGGGCAGCGGGCGGAGAGCCAGCGGTTGCTGCCGGGGCATGAATCGGAAACGGAGGCTTCGGCATCCTTATTAATAGACCCACCGCTGCCGGAGCATGAACGGCTGGTGCTGGAGCAACTTCGGCACGACGAATCGCTGCAACTGGACGAGCTGATCGAGAAGCTGGAGACCAAAATTGGCTCGGCGGAGATTTTTACGGCGCTGTTTGAACTGGAGCTTGGCGGGCGCATTAAGCAGCTTCCCGGAAAAAATTATGTGCGGAGTTTTTAGGTGCTGCGCGCACGGCGGGCGTTAAAAACTGAACAGCCTTGCAGACTCAAGCATTTACGCGTCTCCAGCCGTCTCCATAAAGCAGAGCATTTGCACCTTTCCGGACGCTGGTTCGTCTAATTGCGGAAGCGGCACGAATTGACATGGTCCTGCCAACTCATGGTAGGGTTCGACAATCTGTTACCAAACAGCAAATAAGCAGGACAAGAAAGTAAACGTAGAGACATGAGCAAATCTTTAGTCATCGTTGAGTCGCCGGCCAAGGCCAAGACGATCAACAAATATCTCGGCAGCGACTACATCGTGGAGGCCTCGCTGGGCCACGTGATGGACCTGCCGAAGAACGACATCGGCGTGGAGCTGAAGAACCGTACGTTTAAGCCGACGCTGATCGTGTCTCCGGGCAAAGAGAAGATCGTGGACCGGCTGAAGAAGCTGGCCGCGAAGGCGGACGCCATCTACCTGGCGCCCGATCCTGACCGTGAAGGCGAGGCGATCGCCGCGCATTTGAAGATCCAGCTGCTGCCAGCGATGAAGAAGGGCGCATCGATCCAGCGGGTCACGTTCAACGAGATCACGAAGAAGGCGGTGAATGAGGCCTTCAAACATGCGCGGGATGTGGACGAGAACCTTGTGGATGCGCAGCAGACGCGGCGCGTGCTGGACCGGCTGGTGGGGTACCAGATATCTCCGCTGCTGTGGGACAAGGTGAAGCGCGGACTCTCCGCGGGGCGCGTGCAGACAGTGGCGTTGCGACTCATAGTCGAGCGCGAGCACGAGATCAATGCATTTCAACCAGTCGAATACTGGAACGTGGATGCGGTGCTGACGCCGGCGAATACGGCGCATGAGTTTACGGCGCGGCTGGTGGCGATCGCGGGCGAGCCGATCCGCGTGGCGAATGGGAAAGACGCCGAGGGCAAGGAACAGTTTCTTGCGAGCGCGTTGCCCGGCAAAGAGACCGTGGACTCCATCGTTGCGCAGCTGGAGAAGGCGGCGTGGAGTGTGAAGTCGGTCGAGAAAAAAGAACGCCGCTCGAACCCGAAGGCACCGTATACGACGAGCAAGCTGCAGCAGGATGCGGCGGGACGGCTGGGCTTCAATGTGCGCCGGACGATGGGCGTGGCGCAGAGATTGTATGAAGGTGTGGAGATCGGCAGCGAAGGCACGGTGGGCCTGATCACCTACATGCGTACCGATTCGACGCGCATGAGCCCGGATGCGGTGAAGGAGATTCGCAGCTACATCACGAGCAAGATCGGCGCGCCGTACCTAGCTGTTAACGAGAATGTGTACAAGAGCAAGAAGGACGCGCAGGATGCGCATGAGGCGATCCGGCCGACGGACGTTTCGCTGACGCCGGAGAAGATCCGGCGTTACCTGAGCGATGAGCAGTTCCGGCTCTACAAGATGGTGTGGGAGCGCGCGGTGACGAGCCAGATGTCGCCTGCGGTGTTCGACCAGACGACGGTGGAGATCGATGCGAAGGCGGACAAGGTCTATAACTTCCGCACGACGGGCAGCATCCTTAAGTTCGCGGGATTTCTTTACTTTGACGAAGAGGACAAAAAAGCCCGCGCGGCGCGTGATGCGAAGACGGCCGAAGCGGAGAAGACCAAGCAGGCGGCGAATGCGGCGGACGGTGACGGCGAGGAAGACTCGGCGGACAGTCGGTTGCCGGAGTTGAGCGATGGGCAGGCGCTGGATAAGAAGAAGATCGACGCGCAGCAGAAGTTTACCCAGCCGCCTCCGCGCTTCAACGAAGCGAGCCTGGTGAAGACGCTGGAAGAGAAGGGGATCGGGCGTCCGAGTACGTATGCGTCGATCATCAACACGATCCAGGAGCGCGACTACGTGAAGAAGCAGAAGTCGCGTCTGGTGCCGACGGAGATCGGCATGGTGGTGACGGAGTTGCTGGTGAAGAACTTCCCGTACATCTTCAAGCTGGAGTACACGGCGCAGCTGGAAGGCGAGCTGGACGCGGTGGAAGAAGGCGATGAGAAGTGGACGGACCTGCTGAACGCGTTCTACGACTACTTTGAGAAGGAGCTTCATTCCGCCGAGCACACGATGGAAGACATCAAGCGGATGGAGGTTTCAACGACCGAGGTCTGCGACAAATGCGGCGCGCCGCTGGTGATGAAGTGGGGCAAGTTCGGCAGTTTCTATTCGTGTTCGAATTTCTCGAAGGCGAAGCCGATCACGATCGCGGCAGGACCGTGGAAGAAGACGCCGAAGATGGCGATCAAGAAGGTGACGGAGGCGTTCAGCTTCCCGGTGACGGTGAAGGCGGTGACGGGCGACGTGACGGACTGGGCGCTGGAGGTCGCGGATGTGAAGGCGATGACGGCGGCGATCGAAGAGGCTTTCCCGAAGGGCAAAAAGGTGATCGTCGAAGGGTTCAGCTGCGACTTCACGAAGGAAAACTTCGCCGCGAAGCCGGACCTGCAGGCCCCTGATGCGGACGCCGAGCAGGAAGAGGAGTTCTGCGACAACTGCGGGCGCGTGATGGTGCTGAAGAACGGGCCGTGGGGGCCGTTCATGAGCTGCCCGGGTTACAGCGACGATCCGCCGTGCAAGACCATCCGCAAGCTGACGCAGAAGGTGCAGCAGAAGCCGCCGGTGGTGCTGGAAGAGAAGTGTCCGAAGTGCGGCAAGCCGCTGCTGCAGCGTGAAGGCCAGTACGGCGAGTTCATCGCGTGCTCGGGCTTTCCGAAGTGCAAGTACGTGAAGCAGAACCTGCTGGAGGTGCCGTGCCCGAAGTGCGGCGGCGACATCGCCGAACGCAAGGCGCGCACGGGCAACTTCTTCTACGGCTGCGTGAACTATCCGAAGTGCGACTTTACGTCGAACCAGAAGCTGATCGATACGCCGTGCCCGAAGTGCGACTCCAAATATGTATTGGAGCTGGTGAACAAGGAGGGCGTCTTCCTGGTGTGCCCGAATAATAAGGAGGCGCTGCCGAAGCGGCGTCCGAAGAAGGGTGCGAAGGTTGACGACGCGCCGGCGCACAAGCCGTGTGCGTTCGAGAAGCGCATCGGCGATGCGCCGGAGCCGGAGGAAGTGAAGGATCCGGTGCGGCCTGATCCGGAGAAGACCAGACCGCTGGTGCTGGCGTAAAAAATCTGCGGTAAAGGAAACTGGTGAGATTCTTCGCTTCGCTCAGAATGACAAAGCTGCCCTGATTGCACCAGAATCAGGGCAGTTTTCCTTTAGCACAGGAAAGCGCCGGTTGCACTGGAAATGTGGCGGGGAATCTGCTAAAATAACACTAAATCAGCGAAAACCGCATCTTTGTGGGGACGCGTAAGTCTTTGAAAACTGGAAGGTTACGACCCGTATGGCAAAGGCAATCTGGAATGGTCAGGTACTGGCCGAGAGTGAAGCAGTGGAGACCGTAGAGGGAAATATCTACTTCCCGGACACCGCAGTGAAGCGCGAGTATCTCAAGAGCAGTTCCACCACCTCAAGCTGCCCGTGGAAGGGGCAGGCGCGGTACTACACCGTGCAGGTCGACGGCCAGGAGAACTCCGACGCCGCCTGGTATTACCCCGACCCCAAGCCGACGGCGCGGAAGCTGAAGTATCACATCGCGTTTTGGCGCGGTGTTGAGATCCTGAAATAACTCTGCGCGCGTCTTAGAGACAAAAGCGTACCTCAGGGGCTAAAGCCCTCTACTTACCGAGTTTTTGCGGCACGGCTGAAGCCGTGCCCTTAAGCGAGGCATAAAGACAAAGGCCCGGGGCTAAAGCCCGTTTTGATGTGCGTCGATTCAGTGGGCTAAAGCCCACTGCTTAATCCCGAAAGACAAAAGCAAAGACAGAAACAGATTT
>Ga0302314_10011900_pt1 | contig 15122 bp, 9 predicted proteins | sample III_Palsa_N2_3_FD_200533 | JGI IMG/M metagenome (GOLD analysis project Ga0302314, IMG submission 200533) | Peat permafrost microbial communities from Stordalen Mire near Abisko, Sweden - III_Palsa_N2_3 | ecosystem: Environmental > Terrestrial > Soil > Palsa > Peat permafrost | place: Sweden...
CGCGCGGGTCGCCGTTGGCCACGCACAGCTCGGGGAAATACTGCTCGGACAGGCGGGTGACCCGCTCGTCGATCTCCACCTGCACCGCGCGCTTCACCTCGGGGTGCTTCAGCACCTCGCGCAGGGTGCCGCAGTCGCCGCCGCCCACCACCACCACGTCGTGGGGATTGGGGTGGGAGTTCAGCGCCGGGTGCGACATCATCTCATGGTAGAGGAAATTGTCGCGGGTCGAGACCATGGTGCAGCCGTCGATGGTCATCAGGTAACCGAAGGATTCGGTGCGATAAATCTCGATTTTCTGATAGGGGGTCTGCTCGGCATGTACGCGCTCGCCCAGCTTGAGCGAAAATGCCGTCCCGGTCTGGTCGACGGGCTCGGTGAACCAGCTGTTATCGAGGGACATGCGGTAGCTCCTGGTCACACTTCTGTATTGAGCCGCGCAGTATAAAGGTGAAATGTTGGAAATGAATGACTCCCCGAAAAGCGCCGCCTGGACCGCCCAGGACGCCTCCGAGCTGTACAACATCCCGCAGTGGGGCGAGGGCTATTTCGGCGTCGGGCCGGACGGCCACCTGCGCGTGCGCCCCTACCGCGAGCGCTCCCCGGTGGAAATCGACCTGTACGAGCTGGCCCAGCGCCTGCCGCGCGAGGGCCTGGAACTGCCGGTGCTGGTGCGCTTCACCGACATCCTGCACGACCGCGTCGACGCCCTCACCGGCGCCTTCGCCTCGGTCATCGCCGAATACGACTACCGCGGCGCCTACACCGCCGTCTACCCGATCAAGGTCAACCAGCAGCGCGACGTGGTGGAAGCCATCGTGCGCCACGGCGGCAGCCGCGTCGGCCTGGAGGCCGGCAGCAAGCCCGAGCTGGCCGCCGTGCTGGGCGTGGCCCCCGCCGGCAGCGTCATCGTCTGCAACGGCTACAAGGACCGCGGCTACGTGCGCCGCGCCCTGATCGGCCAGAAACTCGGCCACCGCGTCTACATCGTGGTGGAAAAGCCGGGCGAGCTGGCCCTGGTGCTGGAAGAGGCCAAGATCCTCGAAGTGACGCCGCTGATCGGCCTGCGCGTGCGCCTGGCCTCGATCGGCGCCGGCAAGTGGCAGAACACCGGGGGCGAGAAGTCCAAGTTCGGCCTGTCCTGCACCCAGGTGCTGGAATCGCTGGAGCTGCTGCGCCAGGCCGGCGCACTCGACGCCCTGCGCATGATCCACTTCCACCTCGGCTCGCAGATCGCCAACGTGCAGGACATCCAGCGCGGCATGCGCGAGGCCGCGCGCTTCTACGCCGAGCTGCGCGCCCTCGGCGCGCCGATCGACACGGTGGATGTCGGCGGCGGCCTCGGCGTGGACTACGAGGGCACCCGCTCGCGCTCCTCCTGCTCGATGAACTACAGCCAGCGCGAATACGCCCGCAACATCATCCGCACCCTGCAGGAAGTCTGCACCGAAAGCGGCCAGCCCGAGCCCAACCTGATCAGCGAATCCGGCCGCGCCCTCACCGCGCACCACGCCGTGCTGGTTACCGGCGTCATCGACCACGAGGCCGCCCCCGTCACCCTGCCGCCGCCACCCGCCAAGGACGCACCCGGCATCCTGCACGAGCTGCATGAGCTGCTGGCCGAAGTCGCCACGCGCGGCCCGCTGGAATGCCTGCACGATGCCGTGACCTTCCTCGGCGAGGCGCAGTCGCAATACACCCATGGGGTGCTGAGCCTGCCGCAGCGCGCCTATGCCGAGCAGACCTACTTCGCCGTGTGCCGCGCCACCGTGCCCCGGCTCGATCCCGGCATCCGCGCCCACCGCGAAGCGCTGGACGAGCTGCGCGAGAAACTGGCCGACAAGTACTTCTGCAACTTCTCCGTATTCCAGTCCGTGCCGGACGCCTGGGCCATCGACCAGGTCTTCCCCATCCTGCCGATCCATCGCCTCGACGAGCGCCCCGAGCTGCGCGCCACCCTGTGTGATCTGACCTGCGACTCCGACGGCCGCATCGACCAATACGTCGATCGCGGCGGCCTCGAGCCGACCCTGCCGGCCCACGCGCTGGAGCCGGGCAAGCCCTACCTGCTGGGCTTCTTCATGGTCGGCGCCTACCAGGAAATCCTCGGCGACATGCACAACCTGTTCGGCGACACCAACGCCGTCAACGTGGTGATCGACGGCGACGGCTGGAAACTCGAAGGCGCCGAGCACGGCGACCGCACCGACGAACTCCTGCGTTACGTCCACTTCGCCCCGGAAGAACTGGCCCAGGCTTACCGCAAGAAATTCGCCAATGCGGATCTGCCGCCGGCGCAGCGCGCCGCGCTGCTGGCGGAGCTGGAGGCGGGGCTGTCGGGGTATACCTACCTGTCGTAATGGACACGGGGGCCAACACGCCCTCCGTCCCCGTTTCAGCCACTCTCAAATAAACCGTCATTCCCGCGAAGGCGGGAATCCAGTTTTGCCTTTTTGCAGAGTGTCGCGCCTCCTTTCCAAACGTCATACCGGCGCAAGCCGGTATCCAGAGATTCGGAGCACGCACTTCACCGCACTGGATTCCGGCTTGCGCCGGAATGACGCCCCTGCTTTACTTCCGCACCCATCCCTCGGAAGGAGCCCGCCATGATCAGCGCCGAATACTGCGTGTTAATGGCCCGCTACAACCAGTGGATGAACCGCAAGCTTTACCAGGCTTGCGATGAACTCACCGAGGCGCAGCGCAAGCAGGACGTAGGCGCCTTCTTCGGCTCCATCCAGGCCACGTTCAATCATCTGCTCTACGCCGACACCATCTGGATACGCCGCTTTACCGGCCGCCCCATCACCGGCCTGCGCCCGCGCATGGAATTCCATCCGGACTTCGCTGCGCTGCGCGCCATGCGCGATACCTTTGACAGCGAGATCGTCGACTGGGCCGCAAAAGTCGAGCAGGCCTGGCTGACGGCCGACTTCACCTACACCCGCCAGGCCGACAGCGTTGAGGTCACCAGCCCGGCGTGGCGGCTGGTGGCGCATATGTTCAATCACCAGACACATCATCGCGGGCAGATCACCACGATGCTGTTTCAGTTCGGGATTGATCCGGGGGCGACGGATCTGGCGGCGATGCCGGCGTAGCTCTTGTGCATACCTCTCGCTCCGAAAGAGGCCGCGCCGCCGCTTGTCTTCCCCTCCCCTTGCGGGAGGGGATAGAGGGGAGGGGTGCTTTTCCCTATCTGAACAATACGAAGCCCGGTTCGTCCCGAGTGCCCGCAAAGCGGGTGTATCGAGGGACTAGCCACGCGCTCTGAAGCTTGGGTGTACGCGCTTGCGCGCGGCTCATTGGAGTCGCAGATTGAAATTGCGGTTCCGCCCTGAAGGCGGGTCACTTTCTTGTCTCCAGCGACAAGAAAGTAACCAAAGAAACGCCGCCCCGATGTCTGCGCCGATCAATCGCTGACGCGATTGATCGGTCCCCTGCGCTTCTCGCCCGCGGCGGGGTTTTCAGACAGGCCATCCCTGGCCTGTCTGAAAACGCTTCGGCATCCTGCCTCGCCTCGCGCCAAACAGGCGCGAGCCTATGTCGCCGCGGACTCCGATGCTCGGCGCAGCCAGACGGGGGGAACGTCAAAAGCGGAGAAGCAACAGCAAGAAGCAAAACCGCGAAAGGCGGAAGCCGGCGGCGGAAATTTCGGAAGTTCTATTCGCACGGCTTGCTAAGGCAAAGGAACAATTGCTGCAAGTAGATGAAGGTACTTGGAAAGCCGAATTTATGAGAGCAGTGGCATCGGAGCGCGTCGGGTTAGAAGCGATCTGGGAAACAAAGTGGGCAACGGATTGCGACGGAAAGCGCTTGTTCGAAGATTTGAAAAGGAGCGTGCTTATTAAAATGGATCTTCGGCGGTTCAAGACAAGGGTTATGAAGGAAATGATGTCTATGCAATCTGAAACATGGAAGTCTGTCCAGACATCATTAAGTGGTCTATTGGAAATCAAGAGATAGATATGTGGCTGGGATTCTTTGGACGCTTTCATCCTGAGCGCGGCGAAGAATCCCGCCAGATCCTTCGCTGGGCTCAAGACGACAGCAATTGCCTAGGCGGCTGAGGTGCTGGACGCCGCGATACGCGCACGCCGCGTACGCGGCAGCGCCGGAGCGGGTGCGAGGAAGCGGTTGAGTTCGCGCAGGAACACCCGCGGCGCTTCGAACGGAATGACATGCCCGCAGTTGTCGATCGGCACGGCGCGCGCCTGCGGCACCTGCTTGGCCATATAGAACTGTCCGGCGGCGGGATACATGCGCGACTGCAAGCCGATCAGCAGGGTCGTCGGCGTCTTGATCTGCGAGAGGCTGGGGCGCCAGTCGTAGTCGTCGTCCATGTAGGAGCGCAGGCAGTCGAGGTAGATCGGCCAGTTGGCGGTGGGGGCCACGCGGCGGATCAGCCGTTCGTGGCGGGCCAGGTTGCCGATGGCGCGCATGCCGCGATGGTGGAAGGCGTAGGAGGTGAACTGCGCCAAGCCGGCCCACATGCGCTTGCGCAGGGTGCGGGGCAGTTTGCCGTAGGGCTTGCCACGGTGGCTTTCCAGTTCCAGCAGCAGCTCGCGCCACATGCCGAGCTGGCTCTCCTGGTCATCGCCGAGCAGGCCGTGATTCCAGTCGGGGCCGTTGAGCACGCAGGGCGCCTGGTCCATGTGCAGGTAGGCGCGGATGCGGCCGAAGCCGTAGCGGCGCTGGTATTGCAGGGCGGTGCAGGCGCCCATCGACAGGCCGCCGAGGTGCACGTCGTGCAGGTTCAGCGCATCGAGCAGGTCGTGCAGGTCGTCGGCGTGCTGGTCGAGGATGCTGCGCTGATGCAGCGGCAGCTTGTGCGAGCGGCCGAAGCCGCGCAGGTCTGGAATGATGAAGCGCACCCGGTGCGCCAGCGGCGCCACGAAGGGCACCCACATCGCGGCGTTCATGGCAAAGCCATGCAGCAGCACGCAGACGTCGGGGCCGCGGCCGAAACTCAGGTAGTGCAGCCGTGCGCCATCGCGCATTTGAGCGTAGGACATGGCGCACAACTCTAACGGTAATCTGGATTTTCACCAGCGGAAAAAGCCTGCCGCCTGGCTGTAGGGTTGTTTTTGCTCTATAGCCGCGTCGGCGGCACGCTTGTTCGATCGGCGCGGCTTTCAGAACGAGCGGCCGTCCACCGCTTTTCTCTCGACCGAGGACAATTCCACGCCCTCCAGGCAGCGCACATTGACCGCCGCTATCGGCCCACCCTTGCGGTCCTTGCCCGAGGCGAAGGGCGCGCAGCCGCATTTGGTGCAGTAGTGATGCTGGATGACGTGCTTGTTGAAGGTGTAGGTGGCCATGCCCGCTTCCGGCGTGAGCAGCCTGAACTGCTCGCGCGGCACGAACCACAGCAGGTAGCCCTTGCGGCTGCAGTGCGAGCAGTTGCACTCCATCGCCTGCTCCAGCGTGCCCTCGACTTCGAAGGCGATTTGTCCGCAGTGACAGCTGCCTTTGTAGTTCATGTGCCGGCGCCCCCAAGGCGATTGCTTGGTGGATATCCAAGCAGGAATTGGGGGTGCGCGCAATGGAACGCAATCGCCTGCTTGTGTAGGGCGGCCTGTGGCCGCCGCTGCGCAACCGTTGGATCGAAAAGCCGGCGGCCACAGGCCGCCCTACGAAAAAAGCCTTCTTGCCGGAGCCGCAGTCGTCCCCAACATGACAATAGGCGCGATAGCTGCACGCCCGTGCAGTAGGTGCATAATAAGCCATGCAGAAACGACTCGATTTCGGCGGCGCCGTGGTCGGCGCGGCGGACGGGGATCCGTTCCACCCGGCGGTGTCCGGCTGGCTGCGCGCGCGCTTCGGCCAGCCCACCGAGGTGCAGGCGCGCACCTGGCAGGTCACGGCGCAGCACCGCCATGCCCTGGTCACCGCGCCCACCGGCTCGGGCAAGACCCTGGCGGCCTTCCTGTCCGCCATCAACGATCTGGTGGTGGAAGGCTTGAGCGGCGGCCTCAGCGATGAGGTGCACGTGCTCTACGTGTCGCCGCTCAAGGCGCTGTCCAACGACATCGAGAAGAACCTGCAGGAGCCGCTGGCCGGCATCCGCGAGCGCCTGATCGAATCGGGCTGCCCGGACCTGGATATCCGCGTGGCGGTGCGCACCGGCGACACCAGCACGGTGGAGCGCGAGCGCATGCGCCGCACCCCACCGCATATCCTCGTCACCACGCCGGAGTCGCTGTTCATCCTGCTCAGCTCCGATTCCGGCCGGCGCATGCTCAAGTCCACGCGCAGCCTCATTGTCGATGAGCTGCACGCGGTCGCCGGCTCCAAGCGCGGCTCGCACCTGATGCTGACCCTGGAGCGGCTGCACGCGCTGTGCGCCAGCCCGCCGATCCGCATCGGCCTCTCCGCCACGGTGAAGCCGCTGGAGGAGATGGCGCGCTTCCTCATCGGCGACCGCGACGAGCCGGTGGAGATCATCGACGCCGGCCACATCCGCCAGCGTGATCTTGCATTGGAGCTGCCGCGCTCGCCGCTGAGCGCAGTGATGGCGAACGAAGTGTGGAGCGAGATCTACGACCGCCTGGCCGAGCTGATCCGCCAGCACCGCACCACCCTGATCTTCGTCAACCAGCGCCGCCTCGCCGAGCGCGCCGCGCGCCATCTGGCCGAGCGCCTGGGCGAGGAGCATGTCGCCGCGCATCACGGCAGCCTGTCCAAGGAGCACCGCCTGCGCGCCGAGCAGCGCCTCAAGTCCGGAACGCTGCAGGTGCTGGTCGCCACCAGCTCGCTGGAGCTGGGTATCGATATCGGCCAGATCGACCTGGTGTGCCAGCTCGGTACGCCCAGCGCGGTCAGCGCCCTGCTGCAAAGAGTCGGCCGCGCCGGCCACTCCATCGGCGCCATTCCCAAGGGGCGGCTGTTCCCGCTGTCGCTGGATGACTTGCTCGAATGTACCGCCCTGCTCGACGCAGTGCGGCGCGGCGAGCTGGACCGCATCCATGTGCCGGACAAACCGCTCGACGTGCTGGCGCAGCACCTCGTCGCCGAGATCGGCTGCCAGGACTGGAACCTGGACGAGCTGTACCGCAGCCTGCGCAGCGCGGCGCCGTATCGCGAGCTGGGCCTGTCCGAGTTCGAGCAGGTGGTGCAGATGCTGGCGGACGGCTACACCACCCGCCGCGGCCGGCGCGGCGCTTACCTGCACTACGACGCGGTCAACCGCATGCTGCGCGCGCGCCGCGGCGCCAAGCTCACCGCCGTCACCAATGCCGGCGTGATTCCGGATCAGTTCGATTATGAGGTGGTGCTGGTGCCGGAAGGCCATCGCGTCGGCACGCTCAACGAGGACTTCGCCTTCGAGAGCATTCCCGGCGACATCTTCCAGCTCGGCAATACCTCCTACCGCATCGCCAAGATCGAAACCGGCAAGGTCTATGTCGAGGACGCCAAGGGCCAGCCGCCGACCATTCCGTTCTGGTTCGGCGAGCGCCCCGGCCGCACCGACGAGCTGTGCCACGCCGTGTCGCGCCTCAACCACGATGCCGAAGGGCACCTCGCGGAAGGCGAGGAGGCCTGCGAGCGCTGGCTGCGCGAGGACTTGCTGCTCGATGCACCCGCCGCCAAACAGCTGGCCGAATATCTCGCCGTCTCGCTGGCCGCGCTGGGCGTGCTGCCCACCGAGGACACCATCGTCTTCGAGCGCTTCTTCGACGAAGTCGGCGACACTCATCTGGTGATTCACTCGCCGCTCGGCTCGCGCATCAACAAGGCCTGGGGCCTGGCGCTGCGCAAGCGCTTCTGCCGCAAGTTCAACTTCGAGCTGCAGGCCAGCGCGCTGGAAGACAGCATCGTGCTCTCGCTTGGCGCCACCCACAGCTTCCCGCTGGAAGAAGTGAAGGACTATCTCAAGTCCGCTACCGCGCGGCAGATTCTGATTCAGGCCCTGCTCGACGCGCCGATGTTCGGCACCCGCTGGCGCTGGAACGCCAGCGTGGCTCTGGCGATCAAGCGCATGCAGAACGGCAAGCGCACCCCGCCGCAGTTCCAGCGCTCCGATGCCGAGGACCTGCTCAGCGTGGTCTTTCCGGACCAGCTGGCCTGCGCCGAGAATCTCAGCGGCGAGCGCGAGATTCCGGATCATCCGCTGGTAAAGCAGACCATCGATGACTGCCTGCATGTCACCATGGACGTGGACGGCCTCGAGCGCTTGCTGAAAAACATCGAGAGCGGCGCCGTGCGCGTCATCGCGCGCGACCTCGCCGCGCCTTCACCCCTGGCCTACGCCATTCTCAATGCGCGGCCTTTCGCTTTCCTCGACGATGGCGCCGCCGAAGAGCGCCGCACCATGGCGGTGAGGACCCAGCCCCTGCTCGACGCGCGCAGCGCCGCCGACCTTGGCCGTCTCGATACGCAGGCCATCGAGCAGGTGCGAGCCGAAGCCTGGCCCGACATCGGCAGCGCCGAGGAGCTGCACGACGCCCTGGTGGTGCACGGCTTCCTCACCCGCGACGAGCTGGCCCTGGCCGGCGACAGCTGGCTGCCGGCGCTACAGCAACAGCAGCGCGTCACCTCCATCGCGCTGGGCAACCGCCAGCCATTATGGATCGCCGCCGAGCGCCTGCACGAATTCCTGGCCCTGTTCCCTGGCCTGAAAACCACGCCGTCGATTCGCGCCACTTCCGCCGAGCAGCCGAATGCCGAGGAAGCCCTGCGCGAGATTCTGCGCAGCCGCCTGGAACTGCTCGGCCCGGTCACCGAAACCCAGCTTGCCGCGCCGCTGGCGCTGGAGAACGATGAAGTGCGCGTCGGCTTGTATGCCCTGGAAGCCGAAGGCGCGGTGATGCGCGGCGGCTTCACAGCGCCGACCGCGGCCGAATGGTGCGAGCGCCGTTTACTCGCGCGCATCCACCGCTACACCCGCGAACGCAAGCGCGCCGCCATCCAGCCGGTGGCCCCGGCGCAATTCCTGCGCTTCCTGTTCCGCTGGCATCGCATCGCCGGCGAGGAGCGCCGTGAAGGCGACGAAGGACTGTTGATCGCCCTGCGCCAGCTCGAAGGTTGCGCACTGCCCGCCGCCGCCTGGGAGGAAGACCTGCTGCCGGCGCGGGTGCAGCTCTACCTGCCGGACATGCTGGACAAGCTCTGCGCCGCCGGCCGCGTCGTCTGGTACCGGCCCGCCACCGCCAGTCCCGCCAATGGCGAGGAAGCCAAGCGCAAATCCGGCCCGGTGCGCGGCACGCCCGTCCTGCTGTGCGAGCGGCAGACCCTGCCGCACTGGCAGGAAGCCGGCAACGTCTTCGTCGAAGCGCCGCCGCTGTCGCCCAAGGCGCAGGCCGCGCTGGACAGCCTGCGCACGCATGGCGCCTCCTTCTTCAGCGATCTGCAGCACGATACCGGCCTGATCAGGACCGAGCTGGAGCTGGCCCTGGGCGAACTGGTCAGCAATGGCCTCGCCACCTGCGATTCCTTCGCCGGCCTGCGTGCCCTGGTCATGCCCGCCGAAAAGCGCAACCGCCTGCGCCGCCGCCTGCGCGGCAGCGAAGCCCATGTCGACGAAGCCGGCCGCTGGTCCCTGACGCGCCGTCCGCGCCCGAATGCGGAAGCCCCCGGCGCGCTGGCCGAGCCGCACGTCGAGCACATCGCCCGCGTCCTGCTGCGCCGCTACGGCGTGGTGTTCCGCAAGCTGCTGGAACGCGAGGACGGCCTGCCGCCCTGGCGCGAGCTGTTCTACGTCTATCGCCGCATGGAGGCGCGCGGCGAAATCAGCGGCGGCCGCTTCGTCAGCGGCTTTTCCGGCGAGCAGTTCGCGCTGAACGATGCCGCCGCCCTGCTGCGCAAGGTGGCCAATACCGAAGCCGCCGCCGAGCACATCGCCATCTCCGCCGCCGACCCGCTCAACCTGGTCGGCATCCTCACCCCCGGCGAAAAAGTACCGCGCCTGCCCGGCAACCGCGTCCTGTTCGAGAACGGCGTGCCGGTGGCGGTGCAGGCTGGCGGCGAAGTGCGTTACCTCAAGCCGCTCGATGCGAAAGCGGAGTGGGAGATCAAGAACCTGCTGATCCGCAAGCAGAAGCCGGGCGGGTATTTCGAGCAGCCGGCACGGTCGCAGTGATTTGGCTGTTCCCCCTCTCCCCACGCAGTGGGGAGAGGGCCGGGGTGAGGGGGGTTATGCCGAACTTGACGAGGACGGGAAAAGTCTATCCTCGGCAGGGGGAGAATATCTCTCCCAGTAGGAGATTTTAAGACATGCCTAATACCCATCCTCTACATGCCCCAAAATTGTCGATTGTCTTTGGGGGCCTGTTGGCCGTATTTGGGGTTGGGATAGCTCTTATGGCGCCAACTTTATTTTGGCCCGGCGCAGCTTTGTGCTACGTCGCGGCGGCAGCCACGGTATGGCTATATTTTGATGAATTTAAATCATCCATAAGTTTAGGCATGCGGGCTCTGTTCAACACCGAGAGGACGATAGTGGCCGTCTTCTTTGTTCTGGAATTTCTTGTGCCTTCCTACTTGATTGAACAGCACATTGAGGGCGCCTCAATTTCACCTACAGATAAAGCATCTAGGATAGTTATTACTCGATTTGAAGTGGTGCCTTTAATTAAGGCCGATCCAAAGTCGGACTATGTAGTGAATATCTATATGGCCAATCACGGAAACATTTACGGGTATGCCGGGGGAACTACATCTTGGGTTCAATTGAGCGATCAAGAGGTCGATCAAAATGAGTTAGAGAAAACGATGGCTAAAATCACAGATCAGGCTGTGCAGGGTTTTATTACGAAGCCCCCAGCTAGGCATGAACAATTAGAAGTAGGGCAAGAAATGTGGATGACCACTTGGAGAATGAAATCAGATGAATGGAGCGCAGTAGTTTCTGGGAAAAAGTATTTTTATGTGTTTATAGCTATTACATCTTCTGATGAAAATTTTTCCGATAAAAAATTCTGGGTAAGCGAATACTGCGGCTCCCCACTTAATGGAGGAGCCGTCATTAAAATATGTTCACAAAGAACTTTTTTACATGGCTAATTTCATGTCTGAGCGCGGTAGGGCGGGAGCAGCGTAGCGAATCCCGCCTTTCGCGGTTTCGTTTTTGCTTCCGCTTTTGATGTTCCCCCCGTCTGGCTGCGCCGAGCATCGGAGTCCGCGGCGATCAGGCCCGCGCGTAGACGCGGGGCGAGGCAGGATGCCGAAGATTTCACCCACAGGCCATGGATGGCCTGTGGGTGAAACCCGCCGCGGGCGAGAAGCGCAGGGGACCCTCGCATCGCGCTTCTTCTTTTTGCGATGAGAGGGCGCAGACATCGGGGCGGCGCTTCTTGGTTACTTCTTGTCGCTGTAGACAAGAAGTAACTCGCCGCAGGCGAAAAACTTCGTCCAGGCGTCAGGAGGATACGGCACGCGCGCAAGCGCATGCGGCGCGATTTCAGAGTTGAACCGGCCAGATCCTTCGCTGCGCTCAGGATGACAGCAAAACTGGATTCCCGCCTGCGCGGGAATGACGATGGGGATAGAGCAGATTATTTGTTCCGACTGCGCGCTCGCGCAATCGCCGCCCGCACCTGCTCCGGCGAAGTCGCCCCATAGTGATTGCGTGCGCGCAGCGAACCATCCAGCGTCAGCCGCTCGTATACATCCTGCTCCACCAGCGCCGAAAACTTCTTCAGTTCTTCCAATGACAAGTCGGCCAGATCGCAAGCCTTGGTCACGGCATAGGCCACGGCCGAGCCGACCGCATGATGCGCGTCACGGAACGGCAGCCCTTTCTTCACCAGATAATCGGCGAGATCGGTCGCGGTCGAGAAGCCCTTGGACGCGGCGGCGCGGCAGGCTTCGCGTTCAACCGTGAGATTCGGCAGCATGGCCCCGAACACCCGCAGACACGCCGCGATGGTGTCATGCGCATCGAACAGCGGCTGCTTGTCTTCCTGGTTGTCGCGGTTGTAGGCCAGGGGCTGGCCCTTCATCAGCACCAGCAGGGCCTGCAGGTCGCCGATGACGCGGCCGGTTTTGCCGCGCACCAGTTCGGGCACGTCGGGGTTTTTCTTCTGCGGCATGATCGAGCTGCCGGTGCAGAAGCGGTCGGGCAGCTTGACGAAGCCGAACATCGGGCTGCTCCACAGGATCAACTCTTCGCTCCAGCGCGACAGGTGCACCATCAGCAAGGCGGCGGCGGCGCAGAATTCGATGGCGAAGTCGCGGTCGCTGACCGAGTCCAGGGAGTTCTCGGTGGGGCCGTCGAAGCCTAGCAGCCCGGCCACGTAGGCGCGGTCGATCGGGTAGACCGTGCCGGCCAGGGCGGCGCTGCCCAGGGGCAAAAGATTGGTGCGCTTGCGCGCGTCGAGCAGGCGCGCGCGGTCGCGCAGGATCTGCTCGCGCCAGGCCAGCATATGGTGGCCGAAGGACACCGGCTGGGCGATCTGCAAGTGGGTGAAGCCGGGCATGACGCTGTCGGCCTCGCGCTCGGCCAGGTCGAGCAGGCTGGCGGCCAGCGCTTCGATCAGGCCCGCCACTTCGTCGATGGCGTCGCGGGTATACAGGCGCAGGTCGGTGGCGACCTGATCGTTGCGGCTGCGGCCGGTGTGCAGTTTCTTGCCGGCTTCGCCGATGCGCGCGGTCAGCGCCGATTCGATGTTCATGTGCACGTCTTCCAGCGCCTGCTGCCACTGGAAGTTGCCGGCGGCGATCTCGGCGTGGATCGCGTCGAGGCCGGCGACGATGGCCTCGGCCTCGGCGGCGCTGAGCACGCCGACCTTGCCCAGCATGCGCGCGTGGGCCTGGCTGCCGGCGATATCCTGGCGCCACAGGCGGCGGTCGAAGCTGACCGATTCGGTAAAGGCTTCCACCAGCTGGTCGGTGGACTCGGCAAACCGCCCGCCCCACAGCTTCTGGTTGGACTTGTCCCCGCTTGGGGTTTGATCTGGCTTGCTCATGACGGGTCGCTGGCGCCGGCGGTTCGCTCGGGACAGGAATTGTAAGGCTTCCCATATGTCAATGGTCCGGGCGCGGCGGCCCGGCGGCCGCGCCCGTAGGCGGTGGACCGGACTTGAGCTAGTCTGAGGGAATAAACTGGCCGGACCCATGAAGCGCTACGTCGTCACACCCAAGCAGTCCGATGCCTCGCTGATCCCGAATTTCTGCACCGGGCGCGCCCTGCTGCAGCTGGCGGCGGTGATCGAGCTGATCGTGATCGTGCTGTCCCTGGCCAGCACCGCCGGCAGCGAGGCGGCGCAGCTGCGCTTCGTCTCGCTGTCGCTGTTCCTGCAATGGATCGTGCTGTGCAGCGCGGCGGTGCTGTGCGCGGCGCGGCGCTGGCTCAAGCTGGCCCAGGTGGGGATCGTGTTCTTCACCTGCTGGGGGCTGCTGCTGGTGGTGACCCTGGTGCTCAGCGTCCTCGCCTGGTACCTGGACCTGTGGCTCAGCCTGGGGGTGCCGCTGGGCGACACGCCCTGGCCCTTCGCCATCCGCAACCTGCTGATCAGCGGCATCGTCTCGCTGCTGCTGCTGCGCTATTTCTGGGAGCGCCACCAGTGGCAGGAGCAGGCCCGCGCCGAGTTCGAGGCGCGCTACCTGGCGTTGCAGGCGCGCATCCGTCCGCATTTCCTGTTCAACTCGCTCAACAGCCTGGCCGAGCTGATCGGCACCCAGCCGGACAAGGCCGAGGAAATGGTGGTGGACCTGGCCGACCTGTTCCGCGTCAGCCTCGACTCGCGCCAGCGCCTGGTGACGGTGCGCGAGGAGATCGAGGTGGTCAAGGGCTATCTGCGCATCGAGGAGATCCGCCTCGGCGGCAAGCTGCTGGTCAACTGGGAGATCACCCCGGAAGCCCTGGACGCCGAGCTGCCGCGCCTGATCCTGCAGCCGCTGGTGGAAAATGCGGTGCATCATGGCGTCTCGCGGCTGCGCGCGCGCGGTATGCTGCACGTCACCGGCCGCCGCGAAGGTAGTTACCTGGTGGTCGATGTGGAGAACCCGGTCCCGCCGCAGGAGGCCGGGCCGCGCACCGAGGGGACGGGAACCGCCGTGAACAATATCGCGCAGCGTATTAAGCTGATCTACGGTGATCGTGCCAAACTGATCCTGGGTCACGATCAGGGCGAGTTCGGCCCGTTTTTTCGCGCGCGGCTGCGGCTGCCGTTCGTACAGCACAGCGGGGAATCAGGAGAGGCCGCATGAGAGTGGTGATCGTCGACGATGAACCCCTGGCGCGGGAGCGCCTGCGCCGCCTGATCGCCGAATTTCCCGGCTACGAGGTGGTGGGCGAGGCCGGCGACGGCGAAAGCGCCCTGGAAATCATCCGTGAGGAAGAGCCGGACGTGGTGCTGCTCGACGTGCGCATGGGCATGGTCGACGGCCTGCAGGTGGCGCGCGCCATCACCGAGGAGGAGATGCCGCCGGCCATCATCTTCATCACCGCCTATCCCGAGCACGCCCTGTCCGCCTTCGACGCGCAGGCCGACGCCTACCTGCTCAAGCCGGTGCGCAAGGAAAAGCTGCGCGAGGCGCTGCAGCGCGTGCGCAAGCTGTCGCGCGCGCAAAAGCCGGTGGCCGGCAGCACACCCGGCGCCCGGCCGAAACGCGAATTCGTGCTCGCCACCACCCGCGAGGGCCTGGTGCGGGTGCCGGTCGACGATATCGTCTATTTTCTCGCCGACCAGAAGTACACCACTGTCTGCCACCTGCACGGCGAGGTGCTGATCGAGGAGTCGCTGAAGACCCTGGAAGACGATTTCTCGCCCTGGTTCCTGCGGGTGCACCGCAAGGCCCTGGTGGCGACCCGCTTCATCGCCGGCCTGGAGCGCGGCAAGACCGACGAATCGCAGCACTGGCTGCGCGTGCGGCATGCGCCGACCCTGCTGCCGGTGAGCCGCCGGCGCCTGGCCGAAGTGCGCCGCTTCCTCACCGACGACAGCAGCGAGGAAGAGCTGGACTAGCCGTTTGCCTGAGCCGCCCGTGACGCGCCCGTGGCGGCGGTCCGCTAAACTGCGCCCCGAATCTGCGCGCCTGCCGCGCGTCCGCGAAACGCCATAACCGTGAAAGCCCTACGCATCGCCACCCGCGAGAGTCCGCTGGCCCTCTGGCAGGCGCACCACGTCAAGGCCCTGCTGCGCGAGGCCCATCCCGCGCTGGCGGTCGAGCTGGTGCCG
>Ga0302314_10011902_pt1 | contig 15121 bp, 10 predicted proteins | sample III_Palsa_N2_3_FD_200533 | JGI IMG/M metagenome (GOLD analysis project Ga0302314, IMG submission 200533) | Peat permafrost microbial communities from Stordalen Mire near Abisko, Sweden - III_Palsa_N2_3 | ecosystem: Environmental > Terrestrial > Soil > Palsa > Peat permafrost | place: Sweden...
CTGCTGCTCAAGGGCTGCGCCTCGGCACCACCGCCCGCGCCGCCCACCACGCTCGATCTCATGATCAAGGCCGGCCCGGACCAAAATCCGGATCCAACGGGTCAGCCGGCGCCGGTACAGATCCAGATCTTTCAGCTCGCCTCATCCGGCGCGTTCAGCACCGCGGACTTCTTTGCGCTTTCGAACCAGCCGGCGGCGACGCTCGGCCAGGACCTGATTGCCACCGAAAGCTACGTGGTAGCACCCGGTGGCAGCCAGGAAGTGGCGCACGGGCTGATGGCCGCGACCCAGTTCCTCGGCGTCGCGGTGCAGTTCCGCGACATCGACCACGCGATGTGGCGGCAGGTGGTGCCGATCACCGCGCATACGGTGAATAAGCTGCAGCTGGCCACGGCCAAATTGAGCGTGACACTGGCCCCCGCATCATGACACATTGGCAATCTTCATCCGCAGCGAAATCGGTTTCGCCGGGCGCTCCGCAACAATTTTTTCGTTCCCGCTGGTCTTTTCGTAGGGAGATGTTTGCAGCGTTATGACCTGGACCAATCGCGTTGTCTGGCAGGAAGGAATGTTCCTGCGCGCTCAGCATTTCCAGCAGCAGGACCGTTGGCTGGAAAGTCTCGTGCGCGCCCGGACCGCGCGTTTGCGCCCCTACCCCTGGGGCATGACGGAGCTTTCCATCGATCGCGACCTGTTGGCCGCCGGCAAATTCGCGCTGTTGTCGGCCGCCGGCGCCTTCGAGGACGGCTCGATTTTCCTGGTCCCGCGCGACGAAGACCATCCGGTGCCATTGGAGCTGTCGCCGGGAACCCGCAATCAGATCGTCTATCTCGCCGTGCCGGTAGGCCAGGCGGGCTCCGTGGAAGTGGCCTATGGCGACGCCAGCGAAGCGCGCCTCGCCCTCACCGCTTTCGAGGCCTACGACACTCACTCGGCCTCGCCGCAGCCGGCGGAATTGCTGATCGGCCGCCTGCGCCTGCGCTACATGCTGGAAGACGAGAACCGCTCGGGCTTCTTCTGCATCGGCATCGCCCGTATCATCGAGGTTTCCGCCGACAAACGTGTGGTGCTCGACGACCGATGGATCCCGCCGGAGCTGTTCTGCGGCGTAACCGCGCCCCTCACCGGCCTGATCACCGAGCTCTCCGGCATGATGCACCAGCGCGCCGAGGCGATCGCCGCCCGCCTAGCCGCCCCCGGCACCCGCGGCGTTGCCGAAGTGCAGGATTTCCTGCTGTTGCAATCGATCAATCGCTGGCAGTCACTGCTGGCCCATTGGGCCGAAGCCGCGCAAGTACACCCAGTCGACCTCTACGCAACCCTGGTCCAGGTCGCCGGCGAATTTGCCACTTTTACCGACACCGGCGCCCGCCGCCCGCAAACCTACCCCGGCTACCGGCACGAAGACCTGCAACGCAGTTTCGCCCCCGTGGTGGCCGACATCCGCCGCTCGCTCACCGCCGTAATCGACGCCGCCGCAGTCTCGATCCCGCTGGTGGAAAAGCGCTTCGGCGTGCGTGTCGGCCAGATCGTAGATCGCTCGATACTGCGCGGATCGCTGTTCGTAATGGCGGTGCGCGCCGACGTGCCGTCGGAAACCCTGCGCCAGCGTTTCCCCCGTCAGGTCAAGGTCGGCGCCGTCGAGGATATTACCAACCTGGTGAACGTGCAGCTTCCCGGCATCGAGGTTTCGCCGATGGCGGTGGCGCCGCGGCAGCTACCGTTCTATGCCAATGCGACCTATTTCGAACTCGATCGCAACGCGAAATACTGGGAGAAGATGCAAGCCTCCGGCGGTTTCGCGATCCACGTTTCGGGGGACTTTCCTAATCTTTGGATCGAGCTGTGGGCTATTCGCGGTGCGTAAGGAGAGGGCAGGAAGAAGTCTTCTTTTTGTGAACAAAAAGAAGCAAAAAAACTTTGTCAATTGGAGCGCGCCGGCCCTGGTCGGTGCGCTCGATGGGGAACAAAAGTTTTTTGCTTCTTTTTTTCAAAAAAGATGCTTCTCCCTTTCACTACAACTTATTAATTTATTCTGACCAAGCCGCGGCGCGTAATAAAATCGGGTGAGGAAGATGCCAAGCGACAATCCATTCGCCGAGCCACACGACTCCGATAAAACCGTGTTCATCCCGACCCCGGGCGGCCGCAGGGCTGCTCCGCCGCCGGACGCCTCCCGCGCGCCGCCGCCGCAACCGATGGCGGCGGCACCGGTAGTGCCGCAAGGTCCGACTCAGATCAGCACCGGCTCCAATCCCCTGCTGGCCGCGGCGTCGGCGTTGCTGGCGTTGTTGGGTCGCCTGCGCAACACCGCTAATGCGCCGGACTCGGGCGATCTGCGCGATCGCGCAGTGGCTGAATTGCGCCGTTTCGAGGCCACTGCGCGCGACGGCGGGGTACCGATCGATCAACTGCGGCCGGCCCATTATGCGCTGTGCGCGGCGCTCGACGACGTCGTGCTGGCGACGCCGTGGGGCGCGCAGGGAAGCTGGGGCACGCGCTCGCTGGTGTCCACGTTCCATCAGCAGGTGCGCAGCGGCGAGGGATTCTTCGCAGTGCTGAAGCAGGTGACGCAGGCGCCGGCGGCGAATCTTCCGGTGCTGGAGCTGATGTATTTCTGCCTGTCGCTCGGGTTTCAGGGGCAATACCGGCTGTCGCCGCGCGGGCCGGCCGAACTCGAAGGCGTGCGTGAAAATCTCTACGCCCTGATTGTTCGCCAGCGCGGTGCCATGGAAGCGGCGCTATCGCCGCATTGGCGCGGTGTCGATGCGCCTTACCGCCCGCGCCGCGCCGAATTGCCGGTATGGGTCGCGGCCACGCTGGGGCTCGCGATCGTGGCCGGCTTGTTTGTCTGGGCCATGCTGTCGCTCGGAAGCACCTCCGACGCGGTCTACGAAAGCCTGTCCACCGCGCCGCCTGCGGTGATGCCACAGATTTCGCGCTCGACGCCCGTGCAGTTGCCGCCGCCGCCCGTCGAGCCCGGTGCGCTCGATCGCATCACCACCTTCCTCGCGCCGGAAATCGCCAAAGGACTGGTGTCGGTGATCGGCACCGAGGCGGTGCCGATCGTGCGGATCAATAATAACGGCCTGTTCGCGTCGGGCAGCGCCAATGTGGAACCGAGCGTCGACGCGCTGCTGGGGCGGATCGGCCAGGCTCTGAAAACCGAACCGGGACCGGTTACCGTGGCTGGCTACACCGACAACCAACCGATCCACACGGTCCAGTTCCCGTCGAACTTTGAGCTCTCCTCGGCGCGAGCCAAAGCGGCAATGGCGATCATCCAGGCAGCCGAAGGCGAACCCAGCCGGTTCACCGCTGAAGGCCTCGGCGACGCGGACCCGATCGCGACCAACGACACCGCGGCGGGACGTGAACAAAATCGACGGATCGAAGTGATTCTTCATCGGCAGGAATAGGGAAGTGTTCTTTTTTGTAAAAAAGAACCAAAAAACTTTCGGACATAGGAATGACGTCCCTAACGTACAAAGTTTTTTTGGTTCTTTTAGTTCACAAAAAGAACACTTCCTCCTTTTGAGGGCCTAGCGCATGCGCAGCTTTCTGAACTTTCTAACCTCGCGCTGGTTTCTGACCTTCATCGGCGCGCTGATCCTGGCGTTGCTGGTCTGGTTCCTGGGCCCTCTCGTGGACGCACTGGCCAGCATTGTCGTGCGCGCGATCATCTGCGCCACGATCCTGTTGATCTGGCTGCTCGCCAACTTCCTGCTCGATCGACACCGCAAGAAAGCCGACAAGGCCCTGGCCGATGGCGTCGCCGCCACCTCGCCCGGCGACGCGGCGCGGGCTGAGGAAGTCGCGGCAATGCGCGACAAACTCACCGCCGCCCTGGCGCTGCTGCGCAAGGCGAGCGGCACTCGCGGATACCTCTATGAACAGCCGTGGTACGTGATCATCGGGCCGCCCGGCGCGGGGAAGACCACGGCGCTGCTGAATGCGGGACTGAAATTTCCGCTTGCTGCCGAGATGGGCCAGGGCGCCGTCGCCGGCGTCGGTGGCACCCGGATGTGCGATTGGTGGTTCACTGAGCAGGCGGTGATGATCGACACCGCCGGCCGCTACACCACGCAGGACTCGGACGCCGCGGTCGATCGCGCCGGCTGGGAGGGTTTTCTCGACCTGCTGAAACGCACCCGGCCGCGCCAGCCGCTGAACGGCGTGCTGGTGGCGATCGCCGCACCCGATCTCGCGACCGCTTCCCCCGCGGAACGCCTGGAACACGCACGCGCGGTGCGCCGCCGGATCAAGGAACTGAACGACCGGCTCGGGTTGAAGCTGCCGATCTACGTGCTGTTCACCAAGGTCGACCTACTCAGCGGCTTCACCGAATTCTTCGACGATCTCGACCGTGAAAAGCGCGACCAGGTGTGGGGCGAAACCTTCGATCCGGCTGCGAAGGACGCCGCGTCGGGACCCGTTGCCCGCTGGGCCGAGGTCCTGAAAGGGTTGGTGCGCCGTCTCAACGAGCGGATCATCGACCGCCTGCAGACCGAGCGCAGCCCCGATCGCCGCGTGCTGCTGGCCGGCTTCCCCGCCCAATTCGCGTCGCTCGAAACGCCGCTCGGGGAATTCATCGCCGAGGCCTTCGGCGGGTCCCGTCTCGATCCGGGATCGTGGCTGCGCGGGGTGTACTTCACCTCCGGCACTCAGGCCGGCACCCCGATCGACCGGCTGACCGGCGCGCTTTCCCAATTGTTCGGGGTCGATCAGCGCCGCGCGCCCAGCCTGGTGCCGACCCAGGGGCGTAGCTATTTCCTCGGTGGTCTGCTGCGCGGGGTAGTGTTCAACGAGGCCATGCTGGCGACCGCGCGGCCGGGCGTTGGCCGGCAACGAAACATGCAGCGCACGATCGGCTTCGCGCTGATCGCGTTGTTGACCGTGGGCATCGCCGCGGCCCTGCTGATCACCCGCAACCAACAGCTTAGCGACGCTGCCAAGGTGAATGCGGGCCTCGCGCAATACAGCCAGACCGCGGCGTCGCAGCCGCTCGATCCGGTCACCGGCGGCGATCTTAGTGGGGTGGTGCCACTGCTCGACCAGGCCCGCGCGCTGCCCTATGGCGTCGACAATCCAAACGCCGGCGGCTTCCATTGGGGCCTGTCGCAGGCGCCGAAATACACCGAGGGCACCAAGTCAGTCTATCGCACCGCGCTGGAGCGTGTGCTGCTGCCGCGCCTTCTGGTCCGCCTCGAAGGCCAGATGCGGGACAATCTCCAGCGTCCGGATTTCCTCTACGAGGCAACCCACGTCTACCTGATGCTGGGCGGCCAGGGCTCGCTCGACCCTGATCTGGCGCGCGCGTGGGAGCAACTCGACTGGACCACGCAATACCCCGATCCGGCGACGCAGGCGGACCTCACCAAGCATCTCAACGCGTTGCTGCAAGCCCCCCTGCCGGCGGTAACGCTCGATTGGGGGCTGGTCGCCGATGCCCGCAGCGCTCTTTCGCGTGAGCCGGTGGCCGACCGGGTCTATTCGCAGATCAAACTCTCCGGCGCGGCACAGGCGGAAGCGCCCTGGACGCCGGCGGGCGCGGTCGGCGCCACCGGCCTCGCGGTCTTCACCCGAGTTTCGGGCAAGCCGCTCACGGACGGCATTCCGGGATTCTACACTGTCCAAGGATTCCACGACGTCCTGCTGCCCAGTCTGCCCGCCGCGACCGAACAAGTTGCGAGCGAAAGCTGGGTGCTCGGCAAATCGGCTCAGGTCCCGCTCGACGCGGCGTCAATGCAGCAACTGCAAAGCGACGTGGTGAAGCTCTACGAGAAAGATTACGAAACCGAATGGGACGCGATGCTCGCCGATCTCCGGATCGCGCCGCTCGGCACCGCCGACCAGACCTCCCAGACGTTGTATATCCTTGCCTCGCCGCAATCGCCGTTCGGCAATCTGATGACCTCGCTCAACCAGCAGCTCACCTTGAGCAAGAACCCCAATCCAACCCCCGCCGCGGCCGGCGGACTGGCGGCGAAGCTCGGCGGCTCCGAGGCCTCACGCCTGGCCGGCCTATTAGGCACCACCACGCCCGCCGTGCCGCCCGGCACCGACGTCGACATCTACTACAAACCCTTCCGAGACTACGTTGGCGGCGGTCCCGGCAGCGGCGCCCCGATCGATCTTACGCTCAAGTTGATGGGCGACCTGCAGCAGCAAGTGGCAGCGGTGGCGGCGGCCGGCGCAGGTGGAACCGCGGCGCCGGCGGGCGGCGGCAACAACCCGGCCCAGCTACTCCAAGCCGAAGCCGCCACCCAACCGCCGCTGGTAAAAGGCATGGTACAAACCCTCACCGGCGGCAGTACACAAGTGGTCAACGGCAACGCCCGCAAGGCGATCGAGGACGCCTATAACGCCCCTGGCGGGCCCGGCACGCTATGTCACCTGGCCGCCGACGGCCGTTTCCCCTTTAACACCTCGGCCAGCACCGAAATCCCGCTCGACGATTTCGGCCGGCTCTTCGGCCCCGGCGGGCAGATGGACTCGTTCTTCACCTCGCAGCTACGCCCGTTCGTCGACACCGGCACAGTATGGACCCTGCAATCAGTTGGCGGAGTGGCGGCGCCGATCTCGCAGTACGACCTCGCCCAATTCCAGCGCGCTTCCTCGATCCGTGACCTGTTCTTCGCCGCCGGCGGCACCACCCCCTCGGTCCGCTTCACCATCGAGCCGATGACCCTAGACAACGGCACCAAACAAGTAACCCTGAGCCTAGGCAGCCAGGTCATCACCTACGCCCACGGCCCGACCCAATCCACGGACGTCACCTGGCCCGGCTCCGGCATGAACAGTGTCCGCCTCACCTTCAACCCCGCCCCCTCCGGCGGCACCGGCGTGTTCGAGGCCGACGGCCCGTGGGCCCTCTTCCGTCTGATCGCCCAAGGCACGCTCACCCAAGGCGACTCGCCCGAGCTCTACGTCCTTACCTTCACCCAAGGCAGCAGTCACGTAAGCTTCCAACTCCGCGCTGGCTCGGTCTTGAACCCATTCGCCCCCGGGGTGCTGCAGGACTTCAGATGCCCGAGCATTCAGTAAGGAAGGCAAGGCCAAGGGCTCTGCCCCTGGACCCCGCTGGGGTGAAGGCACCCCAGACCCCCGTCAATTTTTGGTACGTGCACTGCACGCTCGTTCCGTTCCGACCAAAAATTGACGGGGGTTTGGGGTGCCTTCACCCCAATGGGGGTCGAGGGGGCAACGCCCCTCGCCTTGCTTTCCTCGCCGAATACTCGAACACCTGGAGGCCCGCATGACCACGGCGGCGATGGGGTTCTGGGGCAAAATACCGGCGCGAGGGGATTTTGTGGCGTTTGGCCTTTCGCGCGGGTTTGTGCGGGCTTGGGATGAGTGGATGTCACAGGCCCTGGCAGACAGTCAGACGTCTCTGGGCAGCGAATGGGCGGCGGCTTGGATGGAGGCGCCGGTCTGGCGGTTCGTCGCGGCACCGGATGTGCTTGGTGCGTTGGCCGTAGCGGGGTTGTGGATGCCGAGCGTGGACCGCGCGGGCCGTGCGTTTCCTCTTGCGTTTGCCGCGGAATTTTCGGGGCCGGTCGAGGCCGACGAGGCTTGGCTCGATGCCGGCGAGGACCTGGGGCGGGCGGCGCTGGAGACTGGGCTTTCGCCTGACGAGATCGCCGGCAGATTGCCGGCGGTGAGCGGCGGCGGTGGGTTGCCTGATCCGCGCGGTGGCTCGGTTTGGTGGTCCCAGGGCTCGCCACGGGTGGAGCCCCAGCAGTTGATATTCGCGGCTTTGCCTGGGCCGGCCGCGTTCGCGCGCATGATCGGAGGTGTGGAGCCATGATTCCGACGCTGCTGAGTTACGCCGCCACCGACGTGGGGACGGTGCGAAAACACAACGAGGACGCGCTGGTCGATCGGCCGGACAACGGATTGTGGGCGGTGGCGGACGGCGCGGGCGGCCACGCGGCCGGCGAGGTCGCCTCGCACATGTTGGCCGATACGCTCAGCAGCATTCCGGCGGCGCTGGGCCCCGACGAGGCAATGACGCAGATCCGGATGCGGGTTTCGGCAGTGCATACCGCGCTCCGGCGCGAGGCAGCGCGGCGGGGTGCCGCGATGATCGCCTCCACAATCGTGGTATTACTGGTGCGTGACGCCTATTTCGCCTGTTTGTGGGCGGGCGACAGCCGAGCCTACCTGATCCGCGACGGAGCCCTGCGCCAGGTTTCGCGCGACCATTCGCTGGTGCAGGACCTGCTCGAGGCCCGCGCCATCACGCCCGAACAGGCCGAGCGCCATCCGCAGGCCAACGTGATCACCCGCGCGGTTGGCGGTGATGAAGACGATGTGGAACTCGACAAGGTGATCGGGAAGATAGCTCCCGGCGACCGGTTTCTGTTGTGCAGCGACGGGGTGAACAAGGTGCTGGGCGATTACTACATCGAGTCGCTCCTGCTATCGACAATGTTCAATCCCGCGACCGAGCTGCTGCGGGCGGCACTCGATCGCGGCGCGCGGGATAATATCACAGCGGTTGTGGTGGACGTGCCGGCGGATGCGATTTCATGAGTCTATCCCGAATTATAGTGAGTGAGATCAATAGGTTAAGACATAGGAAGTGTCTTCTTTTTGTGAACAAAAAGAAGCAAAAAAACTTTGTCAATTGGAGCGCGCCGGCCGAAGTCGGTGCACTCCATAGGGAACAAAAGTTTTTTGCTTCTTTTTTTCAAAAAAGATGCTTCCTTTCTTTGCTGCAACCTACTGATTTCCCCCACGTTCATTCCGGCGCCTGGCTATGAGTGACAAAAATATAACTGACCGCCTCGGCAAGTTTGTCATCCGCGGCGTGTTGGGCCGGGGCGCCATGGGCACGGTTTATGACGGGTGGGACCCGCAGATCGACCGGCGCGTGGCGATCAAGACGGTGAAGCTTCAATTCGAGGAAGACGACGAGGAGGCGACCGAAGGTCTGGCGCGGTTCAAGCGCGAGGCGCAGGCGGCCGGGCGGCTGTCGCACGAAAACATCGTCGGCGTGTTCGATTACGGCGAGACCGAGCATATCGCCTACATCGTGATGGAGTTCGTCGAGGGAAGGTCGCTGAAAACCCTGGTCGATCCGGGTCTACCGTTGCCGCCCGAGCCAGCGGCAGAACTGATGCTGCAAGTGCTGAACGGGCTCGATTACAGCCACCGTCGCGGCGTCGTGCACCGGGACATCAAGCCCGCCAACGTGATGCTCACGCCCGAGGGCAAGGTAAAGCTCGCCGACTTCGGCATCGCCAAGATCGCCAGCAGCAACATGACCTCGGTCGGCGTGATTCTGGGCACCCCCGCCTACATGCCGCCCGAGCAGTTCCTGGGCGAACCGGCCGAATCGCGGAGCGACATTTACGCCGCCGGCGCGATGTTGTTTCACATGCTCACCGGCAAGCGCCCGTACGAGGGCAATCCGACCAGCATCATGCAGCGGGTGTTAAACGCGCCAGGCCCACCCCATCCGTCGGACCGGGTGATCGGGCTATCGACGGCCTGGGATTCCGTGATCGACCGTGCGATGGCCCGGCGGCCCGAGGATCGGTTCGAGACCGCCGCCGCCTTCGCCGAGGCAATCCGCCAAGCGTTGCATAGCGCCCCATTGGCACCGGTGGTGTTGGGTCCGGCGATGCCAGAGGACGAAGACGCGACCATGGTGGTGAGCACCGCGACCCGCACGGTCGCGGTGAAACCGCCGCCCCAGCGGCCGCCGTCCCCACCCCCCGTGGCGGAAACGCCGCGCGCGCCCAAAGCTTCCGGACCACCGATCGGCCTGATCGCCGGCGGCATCGGAGCTGTCGTAGTAGTCATCGGTGGGGCCGCGTGGTTTTTCCTGCGCAGTCCGAGCCCAACGCCGGTGGCGCCGCCCCCCGCCGCGCCCAAAACCGCCACGGTTCCCACCCCCACGGCACCACCGGCCCCAGTTCCGGCCACGCCCACCCCGCAGTCCGTGCGTGATGCGCTCGCCGCCGTGACCGCGGGCATTTCGTGCAGTTACGTCGACGCCGGAGTGTCGGCGAGTGGCGTTTCGCTCGCCGGAATTGCCGGCAACGGCGATCCGCTCGAGGCGGTCACCAAGGCGGCGGCCGGCGCCGCGCTTCCCGTGTCGCTATCGGTAAAGGGCTTCCCCAGCACATATTGCACGGCGGTCGACGTGTTGCGGCCCGTCATGCAGGTGACCAAACTCAACTTCGCGGTTCCGGAGGCGTCGGGCCCGGTGAACTCGACCGAAATGCTTCACCCGACGATCACGGGATTGCCGTTCGGGGCCTGGTTACAGGTGGATTATCTCTCCGGTGACGGCACGGTATTCCACGTCCTGCCGATGACGGCCGATCCGGCTAGACTGCTGCCGGCGGGGTCTGATCTCCGGCTTGGCCAGAGCCCCCATTTCGCGCTGGAACCGAGCACGCCCTACGGCACCGACATGATCATCGCGATTGCGTCCTCGGAGAAATTATTTCCAACGCCTCGCCCCGAAGGCGAAAGCATCGCGACCTACGCGGCAGCGCTCCAAGCCGCGATCGCGAAAGCAAAGGGGGACGGCGCTCAACTCGCGGGCGGCGTGGTGGTGCTGACGACGGAAAAGTGAAACCAATAAGTTGAGATGAAGGAAGAATCTTCTTTTTGTGAACAAAAAGAAGCAAAAAAACTTTGTCAATTAGGAATTGAGATGCACAGGTCGAGAGATTCTGTGCTCCGATCCAATTGATCAAAAGTTTTTTGCTTCTTTTTTCCAAAAAAGATGCTTCTCCTTGTCCGTCACGGCGAACAAACGATCCTGATCGGCCCGGCATCGTCGCCGGTGCCGTCAAAAGTCACTCGGCAAACCGAACCAATCAACCCTGGATTTCTGGTCAGAATAACCGCGGTCTGCGCGTAGGAGCAGCTCAGCCAGATTTGCTTGAACACACTCGCCGGGAATTTATAGATATCCACCCGATTCCCGCCCCTCGCCTCGCTGTCGTCGGGCGCAAGAGACGCCAGATTCTCCGGCGGCCCATCGGAGAACGCCACGCCGTCCCAGTGCGATACGGGTGCGCCCGCTGCCTTGTCGATCGCAGCACGCCAGCTCGCCGGCGCGTTGCCCGCAATACTCTGCTGAGTTTCAATCGTCTCAGGGCACGACAGATCGCGCGCCCCGGCGGGCGCATGGATGAACAACGCAACGGGAACCAAACAACGCAAGCTGCACACAAGGTCTCGCCACACCGAAGCGCCAGCCGCCATCACATCACCACCGAAAAAGCGTCACCATTGTTCGGCGGCGAGACCGCGGCGTTCGGGCCCCGAAAGTAGATCGCGCGGGTGCGGATTATATTAGGGTTCGGCGGCACATGCTGTTCCAGAACCAGAATTCCATCGCCGCCAGGCAAGAACTTCACGAAAAAGCATGCGTGGTTGCCGGTGCGAAGGCTGGCGTAGAGCCCACTCGCATTGAATGTCGCGATCACGGTTCCCGGCGCCAGCGTCGTAAGCCCGTGCACATTCGCCCCCTTCCGCCATCCCGAGGTTGCTCCGCAATCCGAATAGAGCTTTACCAACCCAACGCATTGCACGCCAAACGCTTGGTCCGATGGCGGTATCACCGCCGCCCGTCCGACCAGCGTTTCGAGCAAACCCACGTTGCGGATCAGATACGGTCCCGCCACATCCCCTCCCTCACGGCGCCGTCCGCGCCCGCAGCCACCCCGCCGGCATCCCCGCGATAAAGCTATCGCGCAATTCCCGCGCGGTCGCGTCATCCATCCCCGCCACCTGCGCCGTAAAGAACCTTCGGTCCGCCGTATGAACCAGATACGCGATGCCCTCGTTCCGCATCAGATCTTTGTTGGTTCCGTCATATCCTTCGCTTACCAGAAAGTTCCGCATGCCGGCCCGCTGGCCTTCGGTCATGGAATTTTGCCAGAACTGCCGCACGTAAGAGTTATAGGCCATATCAGTGAAATACAGCCCATGCGACAATTCGTGCCGCAGTATGGTCGCGCGTGCACTGGCATCCATCAGGCCGCCGCCCTTCGGCGGCATAGTGATCAGCGCACCCACATCCCCAGGTGTCAGTAAACCTAGCTGCTGCATCTCGTCCTTCAACAACAGCTCCTCCGGATCAAGCGCAACCTGATCGGCGCTGGCGATCGAAAAGAACCGCTGAAGGTCGGCCGCGCGATAATCATGGCCATAGTACACAGTGTCGAAACTGTCGCCCGTCGCCGCGATCGCGGCCCGCAGCGATGCATCGTCGAGCACCCGGTCGCGTGGCCCTCCGGCACGCTCGACGAATTCCGCGATCCGATCGAGCGTCATCGCCTGTTCATGCAGCGACGGGAAAATCATCACCAGAATGGCGGGATCGTCGGCGAACCGCCACAAGCTGACCCGGCTGGTGTCGACCCCGAGCAGCGCACTTTCACCGGCGAGCGGCGCCTCCAGGCTCGTCATATCCCCAACCGGCGCCGAAGCCGGCGGGCGCAGAAACACCACCAGCACGGCGAACAGCACGGCCAAGACGATACCGCCCAGGATCGCGCTCTGCGGCACGCGCCGGCGGGGTGGGCGACGAATTACGAAAGTGGCATCCGGATCGCCGCCGCCGGGCAAGTGAAGCCACGGGGGGCGCCTCCCCGTCATGCGGCCTTCAACCGCGCCGTTTCAGCCTCGACCACTTCGGCGTCGAAGACCGCCTCATCGGCGTCGCGCATGCGCGCCCCCACGGGCGCCGGCAGCCAGCTATTCCATCCCAACCGTGGCCCCTGGCGCCGTTCGGCCGCCTCATGCTGCAGCCTCAACGGCGGCACCGCCTCGCGCCCCAGCACCAGATTAACCGCAAACCCGGTTTCGACCCCCAGAAAAGCCCTTACCAACGCAACAAACTGCGTCAGCGACAACCCACCGGGCAGCAACGCCTCGAATTCCGGCAATGTCAGCGGACCAACGCGCAGCACCACCTTGGCCTGCATATCCCACGCGCGAACGCCAATCGCAGCGTCAACGCCGAGCCGGCAGAAGTTGCCTTCGTCGCGCCCACGCGGCAGTGCCGAGCGTTGATCCGGCGGCAGATCGAGCCAGGCGCCCACAAACTGTTCCACCGCAACAGGCGAATCCAGCCAATCCGAAGCGAGTGCGGCGAGCCGATCAGCCGATCGCGGCCGGCTGGCGAAGAAGCCGCCGTAGTGCAGCAGCAGCGCCTCGCCGCAGGCAAGCCGACCCGCCAGGTCCGGTGCCGAGTAGCCGACCAGTGCGAGCAGTGCTCCCCGCACCGGGTCGGGATTGCCGCCGAGCATCGCTGTTTCGGCCGCCCGGTGCGGCCGGTATTTCCCTCCGGCTCCGGCGAAGTGGGCCACAAAGCGGTCCGCGAGCAGGTCGAAAAAGGCGTGCAGGCTAGGCGAGCGATCCCGTTCGGCGACGGTGACGGCTTCAGTATAGCCGCGCGGCAGCACGCCCGAGGGTCCGACCAGCCCCATCACGGTGGTGGTCATTTCGGTTTCGCCGTCGCGTTCGTCGGTTGTCACAGCCGTCACTTCGGCGCTGGGATATGCGAGGTTAGGTGGCGAGGCGAAATGGGTTGCCGCAGCCGGATCGGCGGTATGTGCCGCGTGCTGCAGCAGCCGGACCGCGGCGTCGAAGGTAAACCGCGACGGCTCGCGGTGCAGTTTGTCGAGAGGCGAGCTCATACCAGCCGCCCATAGTCTCGGATCGTGATGAACGTATGGGCGGCTGGTATGAGTCTTTGTTTTGCCCGCGCCACCCGCCAAATCTGCGCGCGATAGCAGCGGTCAAGATAAGGGACCGCTGCTATCATTGGGAAAGCGCCAAACGATCAAAAGTTTTTTGGTTCTTTTTTTCAAAAAAGAACACTTTCTTCCTTTTCATAACAGCACGCGTGCCCCCGCTCGGGCCGGCCAGCGGGCGACGGTTCCGGGTCGGCCGCGCAGCGCGCAACTGGTGCGAACGAAGCTGTTCACCGTCGAATGCAGCGCCAGAAACCGGTCGAGCACTGACGCCAACAAATATAATCCGCCGGCGCCCCAGGCGCGCGCGTCCCACTCCAAAGTCACATCCAGCCCGCGGCAGAACGCACCAACCCTCGCCCCCTGCACCCGTGACGCGCCAGGTCGCGACGATACTCCGAGCAGCCCCTCGATCGCGGCGCGGGTCTCATCATTGCCCCGCAGATCGTACAGCCGCAGCACCTCGCGGATGGTCGCCGCCGCATCCTCGCCGCCCACCACAGACAAATGGCCGAGCGACAAATGCGACACCAGCGGCCAAAACCCCGCCGACCGGATCGGCGCCCGCAGCGTGCTGGTGGGCGCCGTAAGGCAACTGACGCGGGTGACCGGGGCCATGGTCTCGACCAGATGCAGCCGCGGATGGCCTCCGCCGAACGGCAATTCCGCCGGCAGATCGCGGTTGAGGCACAGCGTATCGACCGACAGCACGGCGTCGCTCGGCGCGTCGGCGGAAAATACCGGGTCGAACGGCTGGAGAGACACATCGGTGCCTCGCAACGAAGACGAAGACCTGCGCGAGACCGTGTAAAATCCCGAAGCCGGACCTTGGCCGCTATCCCCATGACCAATCCGATAGAACGGGTACCATGGCCGAAACGTCCCATCGCCGCGGGTTTCCCGCACCTGTTCCACGCTCCAAACCTCAAGCGCGCCAGGCCGGCGGACATCCGGCTCCAGCCGATATTCGGTCGTGGTCTGGGCGAGCGGCACCGGTTCGCAGCGATGCGGGAACAGGTTGATCACCGGCGTGCACCCCAGCGCCAGCACGTCATTGCCGATCGCCCGCTCCAGTTCCGGCACCGAACGATCCAGATAGACGAAGATGTCCATCTTGCCGCCGGCGGCCGCGGATAGCGTCTTGCTCTCGATCCGTTCGAAATCCACGAACAGAAATTTCTCTGGCAAGGTGAAATACTCAGTGAGCAGCCGGAACCCCGAAAAACTCCGCGCCGGCCAGGGCAGCAGCGCCTCATCCGGACCAAACCCGGCGGGCACCACGGCATGCGCCGGCATGATCACCGGGTTCGGATCGGTGGGGCCGTCGGCATAGGCCACCGACAACGTATGGCCGCAGATCAGCTCATACAATGGCAGCGCGACGTTCGGCG
>Ga0302314_10011903_pt1 | contig 15121 bp, 12 predicted proteins | sample III_Palsa_N2_3_FD_200533 | JGI IMG/M metagenome (GOLD analysis project Ga0302314, IMG submission 200533) | Peat permafrost microbial communities from Stordalen Mire near Abisko, Sweden - III_Palsa_N2_3 | ecosystem: Environmental > Terrestrial > Soil > Palsa > Peat permafrost | place: Sweden...
GTCATCCAGTCATCTAAGACGCTGAAAGCGCCGGAACAGCGTGAATCTCAACGAATGCATCGCCACCGTTAAGGCCGCCCTCCACGCCAAGCCCGGTTCCGTAGAGGAGCCCGCGCTGGTGGCCGGCGCATGTCTTTATAAAGTGAAGGGCAAGATGTTCGCCATCCTCGCCGCTCGCGGCGTCGCGGCGGTCAGCCTCAAATGCGACCCGCATCTGGCGGAGGTCCTGCGCGAGCAATACGCCGGCGTCGGTCACCGCTATCATCTCGACCACCGTCACTGGATCAGCGTGACGCTCGACGCCGACGTGCCGGCCGACGAGATCGTCCGGCTGGTCGACCAGTCCTACGATCTGGTCCGCGCCAATCTCACGCGCGCCCAACGGGCCGAGCTCGACGCCGGGACCTGAGCGCGGCGCGACACGCTTATTCCGGGTCCGGCGCCCGGTGTGCGCGCAAGCCGTCCATCACGACGTCGATCAGCCTCAACGCGCTGCCCTCCCAGTCGGGATCGGCATTGCCGTAGGTCAGGCCGAACAGGGCGCGCAGGACGTCGCTCGCCTGGACATCCTCGCGAATGTCGCCCCCATCGCGAGCCCGTTGCACAAGCAGGGTCACGGCGTCGAGGATGCGCGCACCCGAGACCGCAAACAGGTCCGAAACGCCGCCCGCGATCGATCCCAGAGCCGGCGCGATGATCCTTTTGGTGGCGACATAGTCGACGAAGAGCCGCATCCATGTGTGCAGGGCCTCGTCCGGCGCCATGGTGTCAACGAGGCGCGTGGCCGCGTCGGATAGTTGCTGGACCGCGCGACGATAGACGGCCTCCACGATCGCATCGCGCGACGGGAAATGCCGGTAGAGCGTACCGATGCCCACGCCCGCCCGGCGGGCGATGTCCTCCAGGGCGACGTCCTGACCCACGTCCGCGAATCCGGCCTTTGCCGCTTCCATCAGGCGCTCGCGATTGCGCACGCCGTCGGCGCGCGGCTTGCGCCCGGTCGCCTGCCTTTCCTCGTTGTCCATGACGCCGCGCCCCTTGATAAGCGGAGGAAACCTCCGTATATAAATCGGAGCCGCCCTCCGCTTATATGATCGACCTTCGCCCTTGGCAAACGCGCCGGACGCGACGGCGAAGGAGAGTGGCCCAGTACAATCAAGGCAACCCATTTTTCGGAGACGACCATGACTGGACCATTTGGAGCCACATCCACCACCGACGACGTACTCGAAGGCGTCGACCTCAGCGGCAAGCGCATCCTGGTGACCGGCGCATCCGCCGGACTGGGCGTCGAGACCGCGCGCGCCCTGGCCGCTCACGGCGCACAGGTCGTCGGCGCCGTCCGCGACCTCGACAAGGCCCATCGCGCGACCGAGCCGGTGCGCGCCGCAGCCGCCAACGGCGGCGGCCTGGACTTTGTGGTGCTGGACTTGGCGTCCCTCGCCAGCGTCCGCGCCGGGGCCGACGAACTCCTCGCCGCCGGCAAGCCGTTCGACGTGATCATCGCCAACGCCGGCATCATGGCCTGCCCCCAGAGCCAGACGGCCGATGGCTTCGAGACACAGTTCGGCACCAATCACTTGGGCCACTTCGTCCTGATCAACCGCATCGCCTCGCTGCTGAAATCCGGCGGGCGGCTGGTGAATCTCTCCTCGGCCGGTCACCGCTTCTCCGACGTGAACATCGAGGACCCGAACTTCGAGCACACGCCCTATAACGAGTTCGGCGCCTACGGCCGCTCAAAGACCGCCAACATCCTGTTCGCCGTCGAGTTCGACCGCCGCCACAAGGCCGACGGCGTGCGCGCCACCGCCGTGCACCCGGGTGTCATCCAGACTGAACTCGGCCGCCACATGACGCCCGAGGTGATGCGCCAGATCATCCCCGACGACGGCTCGGCGCCGACCTTCACCTGGAAGACCATCCCGCAAGGCGCCGCCACCTCGATCTGGAGCGGCGTCGTCGCCCCGGCCGATCTCGTCGGCGGCCTCTATTGCGAAGACTGCCACGTGGCGGAACTCCAGAACGACCCCGAAGTCCGCGGCGGCGTCCGCTCCTACGCCCTCGACCCCGACCGCGCCAAGGCGCTGTGGGCCAAAAGCGAAGAGATGGTCGGCGAGACGTTCTAACGAAGTGCGGCTGGCGCCCCGTCCCCTCCCCTCTTGTCGGCCGAAGTGTACCTTCTCCCCTCCGCGGGAGAAGGTGGCCCGGAGGGCCGGATGAGGGGGCTCTCTTCAAATAGGCGAGGAGATCAATTGCCTGAAGTCGTGGGGCGGCACGACCCCTCATCCGTCTGCTTCGCAGCCACCTTCTCCCGCAGAGGGGAGAAGGAAACGCGGGGTCGCATCTCAAAATGTTGACTTTACTAATATTTGGGTTTGCGCGCCGACGCGCTAGCGAGTGGATAGAGAGTTTCCTGGGGCGCCCTTGATGCTTGCATGCATTGCCGAATGCTTTCCTGTTGCGCTACGCAACACATGCCTCTATACGGCGCGTCCCGTCGCTTCGGCGGCGGGTTCGATGGTGGCGTAGGAAACGGTTCATCGCCTCGCAAGCCGGTGGTCGGAGGCTCGACTCCTCCCGCGTGGCGCAAGTCGCGCCTAGCTCAGTCTGGTAGAGCACCGTCCGCTTCCGCTTGTTCCCCATCGAATTTCTGCCTCCGGTGATTTCCGGAGACTCGTCCGCGGTGGCTCGCGGGGGAGGTCCGCTGAAGGATGACTCCGGAGGCCCTGCGGCAGGCGGCGATCACCCTTTTCGGCGAGCGGGGCTGGATGTCCCGTCTCGCCGGACACCTGGGTGTGGACCGCTCGTCGCTCTCCCGCTGGTTCGCCGGGCTTCCTGTCCCCGGTCCCGTCGCCGCCGCCGTCGGGGCCTGGCTACTGCTTTATGAGTTCACGGGCGCAAGGCCCGATGAGCTGGGGAGGCTGGGGCTGAAGACGGGCGACACAACTCACCTTCTTCTCCCTTTGGGAGAAGATGTCGCGAAGCGACAGATGAGGGCGGTGAGCAACGCAAAGCCGGATCGCGGCCAGAGCTGAACGGCCTTGACAACGAGGCCGGAAATTGCAATATGAAATCCTTGTGGCTTTTGAATCGATTTTTTGGGCCGCCGGCCACGCGTCAACGCTCCTCTTAGTGCCTCAAGTCGGAAGTGCTTGGTTAGTAGGTTGATTTTATTGTTGAATGTAGCGGAATGAAGAAGTCGGACCATCGAAATAGTGGCCAGGGAAAGGCCATCGAGCGGCCAGAATGTGGCCAACCAGGCGCCAGAATTTGGCCAACTGGCGGCCAGAAACGGGCCACAATCGGGCCGGCCTGCGGCCAGCAAGCGGCCGACTAGCGGCCCGGTCGCGGCCCGCTGGCGGCCACGATGCCCTGAACGGGATTTGAATGGATGCGCACGCAGGGCCGGTGCGCCGTCGCCACATATTGCGAAGCCTTTCCTTGGCCGGCCGAGACAATCTCAATTAGGTACCCATGTTCCTCTCAGTCGCTACCACACACCGTCCCGCCACCGACCTCGGCTTCCTGCTGCACAAGCATCCCGAGCGCGTGCACGAGACCGAACTGCCGTTCGGCAAGGCGTTCGTCTTCTATCCGCGCGCCGACGATGAACGCTGCGAGGCCGCCCTGGTGCTCGATGTCGATCCCGTCGGCCTTGTGCGCGGCAAGGGCCGGTCAGACGGGCTGCTCGACCATTATGTCAATGATCGTCCCTACGCCGCCTCGTCCTTCCTGTCGGTGGCCATGGGCCGCGCCCTGCGAACCGCCATGTCGGGCGCGTCCCGCGATCGTCCCGAACTGGCGGAGACCGAAATTCCGTTGGAGGTCACCGTCACGCCGTTGCCGGCGCGCGGCGGCGTGCATCTCGTCCACGACCTGTTCGAACCGCTCGGCTGGAGCGTCGAGACCATGGCGGTCGATGGCGGCGGCGCGATCACCGGCAAGACCCCGACCTATGTGACCCTGAAGCTGTCGGGCCGGGCGCGCCTGAGCGCCCTGCTCAACCATCTCTATGTGCTGATCCCGGTGCTCGACGATGACAAGCACTATTGGGTGGGCGACGACGAGGTGGCCAAGCTGCTCAAGCGCGGCGAGGGGTGGCTGGAACCCCATCCGGCCCGAGACATGATCGTGCGCCGCTATCTGATCCACCGCCGGGCCCTCGCGCGAGAGGCGCTCGAACGCATCGCCCCGGAAACCCGCGAGGAAGCGGTCGAACCCCAAGCCCGCCCTGCGCCGGAAGACGCGCTGGAGGCGCCCCTTCGCCTCAACGACGAACGCCTCGCCGCCGTGGTCGAAGCCCTGCGCGCAAGCGGCGCCCACGCCATCGCCGACCTCGGCTGCGGCGAGGGCCGGCTGCTACAGCGTCTGGTCCGTGAGCGCTGGGTCGAGCGCCTGATCGGGGTCGACGCCGCCGCGCGCGATCTGGAGTGGGCGTCCAAACGCCTGAAACTGCAGATGGCGGGTGGCCCGCCGGACGGGCGGATGACCTTGCTGCACGGCTCGCTCACCTATCGCGATCGCCGCTGGGAGGACGTCGACGCAGCGGCGCTGGTCGAGGTGATCGAGCATCTCGACGCAGATCGCCTGCCGGCCCTGGCCAAGGTGGTGTTCGGCGCCGCGCGTCCGGCCACCGTGGTCGTGACCACGCCCAACGCCGAGTACAACGCCCTCTTCCCCAACCTGGCTCCCGGCGCGATGCGTCACCCCGACCACCGGTTCGAGTGGACGCGCGCGCAGTTCCGCGACTGGGCGGCGCGGATCGCGGGGGACTTCGGCTACGAAGTTACCTTCTCGGACATCGGCGCCCTCGACGAGGCCCTCGGCGCGCCGACGCAGATGGCCGTGTTCACGAGGGCCGGCTCATGACCAATCAGATCGAGATCCCCGATTTCGCCCTGGTCGTGCTGATCGGCGCCACAGGCTCGGGCAAGTCGACCTTTGCCGCCCGGCATTTCGCGCCGACCGAGGTGATTTCGTCCGACCATTGCCGCGGCCTGGTGTCCGACGACGACACCGACCAGTCTGTCAGCGCCGACGCCTTCGACCTGGTGCGCGCCATCGCCGACAAGCGGCTCAAGCACCGCCGCCTGACTGTCATCGACGCCACCAATGTCCGCATGGCCGACCGCAAGGGCTGGATCGAGCTGGCGCGCCGCTGGCACGCCCTGCCCATCGCCATGGTCATCGACCCGGGTGTTCGGGTCTGCATCGAGCGCAACGCCCTGCGCCCCGACCGCCCGTCTGCGCCCAATATCGTCCAGCGCATGGCCTCGGAAGTGCGCCGGGGCCTGGCCGGCCTGCGGCGCGAGGGGTTCCGCGAAGTGTGGAAGCTGACCAGCGAGGATGAGATCGACGGCGCCACCGTCACGCGCCAGCCGATGTGGACCGACAAACGCGCCGACACCGGCCCGTTCGACATCATCGGCGACGTTCACGGCTGCGCCGATGAACTCCAGACTCTGTTGGGTCGGCTCTGCTACGAGGTCACATGGTTCGAGGACCACGGCGAACGCGCGGTGAGCGTCACGCCGCCGCCTGGGCGCAAGGCGATCTTCCTCGGCGACCTGGTCGATCGCGGTCCCAATTCTCCCGATGTGCTGCGCATCGCCATGAGCATGGTCGCGGCGGGGACGGGCTACTGCATCCAGGGCAACCACGAGCGAAAGTTCGGCCGCTGGCTGGAGGGCCGCAAGGTCACGATCGCCCACGGCCTGCAACAGACCATCGATCAGATCGAGGGCGTCGACCGCGGGTTGCGGGAACGCCTGCCGGCCTTCCTCGACGGTCTGCGCAGCCACCTCTGGCTCGACGGCGGTCGCCTGGCGGTCGCCCACGCCGGTTTGAAGGAGGAGATGATCGGGCGTGGGTCGGGCGCGGTGCGCGAGTTCGCCCTCTACGGTGAGACCACCGGTGAGATCGACGAATTCGGCCTTCCGGTTCGCGCCGACTGGGCCGCCAACTATCGCGGCCCAGCCACGGTGGTCTATGGCCATACGCCGGTTCCCGAAGCCCAGTGGGTCAACAACACCCTTTGCATCGACACCGGCTGCGTGTTCGGCGGCAAGCTTACTGCTCTGCGCTGGCCGGAAAGGACGATGGTCGACGTCCCCGCGCGCCGGGTCTGGTGCGAACCGGCGCGACCGCTCGCCCCGCCGGCGGACCAGCGCACCGGCCAGGCCCTGGCCGACGACCTGCTCGACATCGAGGACGTCAGCGGCCGCCGCTGGATCGACGCCACGCTCCGCGGCCGCGTCGTCGTCGCCGAGGACAACGCCTCGGCGGCGCTTGAGGCGATCAGCCGTTTCGCGCTGGCGCCCCGGTGGCTGGCCTATCTGCCGCCGACCATGTCGCCCAGCGAGACCAGCGCCCGCGACGGCTGGCTGGAACGCCCCGAGGAAGCCTTCGCCCACTATCGCGAACGCGGCGTGGCCGAGGTGGTGTGCGAGGAAAAGCACATGGGCTCACGCGCGGTGATCGCCCTCTGCCGCGACGAAGTGGCGGCGGCTCGGCGGTTCGACGCCGGGGCCGGCGAGACCGGCGCCATCTGGACGCGGACCGGGCGCGGCTTCTTCAACGACATCGTGACGACGGAGGGCCTCCTCAGCCGCCTTCGTGCGAGTGTCGACGCGGCCGGGCTGTGGGACGAACTCACCACCGACTGGATGCTATTTGACGCCGAAATCATGCCATGGTCGGCGAAGGCGGGCGCGCTGATCGACGCCCAGTACGCTCCCGTGGCCGCGTCATCGAGGGCGGGACTCGGTGCGGCGCATGGGGCGTTGGCGCAAGCGGTTGCGCGAGGGGTCGAAGCGGACGCGTTGCTCGCACGCTTCACCGACCGCGCAGATCGCGCGGCGCTCTACGCCCGCGCCTGGAAGCCCTATGTCTGGCCGGTGTCCGGTGTCGACGACCTGCGCGTCGCGCCTTTCCACCTGCTGGCGAGCGAGGGCCAGGTCTGGTTCGAGCGCGATCATGTCTGGCACATGGGCATCGCCGATCGCCTTGCGTCCGGCGGCCAGGGCGTCGTCGCGCCGACCCGCTGGCGAACCCTCGACCTCGCCGATAAAGACGCCTGCGCCGACGCGGCCCGCTGGTGGGAAACCCTCATCGAGACCGGCGGCGAAGGCATGGTGGTCAAGCCCCGCGACTTCATCGCCCGCGGAGCGAAAGGTCTGTTGCAGCCGGCGCTGAAGGTGCGGGGACGCGAATACCTGCGCATTATCTACGGCCCGGAATATGACGCGCCGGAACACTTGGTCAGACTGCGCGAACGCGGCCTGACCGGCAAGCGCAACCTCGCCCTGCGCGAATTCGCTCTCGGTCACGAGGCCCTCCGCCGCTTCGTCGCCGGCGAACCCCTGCGCCGCGTCCACGAATGCGTCTTCGCCGTCCTGGCGATGGAAAGCGAACCGATCGATCCACGGTTGTGAGCAGCCAATGTCCCTCCGCGGCATCCCCACCAGCTCCGAGACCGCGATCGTATCCCGGATCGACGCCGGCATTGACGATAGCCGCCAAAGCCTTATCGACTGAACAGAGGCGCCGGAGGACGGCGAGCGGCCGCCCGCATGACTGGGATGCGCCTTCACATTCACATGGACCGGAAGAGCAGAATGAATAGTCGCCTTTTCGCCATCGCCGCCGCGCTCAGCCTTCTGGCGCCCTTGTCGTTCACCCGCGCGGCGCCGACGGATTCGGTCATCGCCGCCGCGGTGGCCTCGCCGAACCGGCCGGCGGTGGACGTCGCCCGCGATCCGTTGCGAAAGCCAGCCGCGCTTCTCGCCTTCGCCGGCATCAAGCCGGGTGACCAGGTCGCCGACCTCATGCCGGGGCAAGGCTACTTCACCCGCCTGTTCAGCAAGGTCGTCGGCCCTCGCGGCGCCGTCTACGCGATCGTCCCGGCGGAACTGGCCAAGGCGCTGCCCAAGGCGGTGGGCTGGGCCAAGGCGGTCCCTGCCGACCGGGCCTTCTCCAACGTCTCCGTCCTGGTTCTTCCCTCCGCTTCGATCAAGGCGCCCAAGCCTCTCGACGTGGCATGGACATCGGACAACTATCACGACCTCTACGCCTTCTTCGGGCCGGACCAGGCCCAGGCCTTCGACAAGGCGGTGTTCGCGGCCTTGAAGCCCGGTGGCGTGTTCATCGTCATCGACCACGTCTCCGGCCCCCCGCCCAGCCCCGACATGGCCATCATATGGATGAAGCACCTCCACCGGATCCAGCCCTCGGTCGTCAAGGCTCAGGTCCTGGCCGCCGGCTTTCGTCTGGAGGCCGAAAGCGCCATCCTGGCCAATCCCGCCGACAACCACGTGCAGCCGATATTCCTGCCTCCTATTCGTGGGCGGACCGATCAGTTCGTCTTCAAATTCCGTAAGCCCGGCTGACGGGCGGATTAGTCGACATCTTAATCAGGAGCGTGTCGGATACAGCCGCCGGTTAATCATTGACATCGAAGTAATTAGGTCTATTTTGGCCTTGCCAAACGGCAATCAAACTCCCCCCACAGATTGCCGGCCCCGCTGTGTCACTGACACGGCCGGGGCAACCTATGTTAGGCTCAGCGCCGACTGACCAAAGGTCACGCATCGAGCGTGGCGGCCATGAACATGAGGGGACGTCCGGTGTCTAAGACAGTCGTGATCACCGGCGCGTCGACCGGCATCGGCTTCGCCACCAGCCAGGTGCTGGCCAACGCCGGCTATGACGTGTTTGCCGGCGTGCGCTCCCCCGGCGCCGGCGAGGCGCTGACCAGAGCCGCCGCCGACTTCACCGGCAAGATCACGGCCATCCAGCTGGAGGTGACCGACCAGGCCTCGGTCGACGCCGCGGCGTCGCGCGTGAAGGCGGCGTTGGGCGGAGAACCGCTGTTCGGCCTCGTCAACAATGCCGGGATCGGCCTGGGCGGGCCTCTGCTCCACCAGCCGATCGACGAGATCCGCCAAGTCTTCGAAGTCAATGTCATCGGCCTCATCCGGGTCACCCAGGCCATGGCCCCGATGCTGGCGGCGACACCGGCCAGCGGCGCGCGGCCCGGGCGGATCGTCAACATCAGCTCCGTGGGCGGCAAGTTCGGCGCGCCGTTCCTGGGGGCCTATGTCGGCTCCAAGCACGCCGTCGAGGGGCTTTCCGAATCCCTGCGCCGCGAACTGATGCTGTTCGGCATCGATGTGATCATCATCGGCCCAGGCGCGGTGCTCACCGCGATCTGGGACAAGGCCGAGACCGCCGACACCCGCTATCTTGAGAACACGCCCTATGCGGACAGCGTACGGCAGTTCACAGACTACTTCATCAAGAGCGGCCGCCAGGGATTGCCGGCCGAGCGGTTGGGCGAAGCGGTGCTCAAAGCCTTGACCGCGGACAAGCCGAAGACCCGCTACGCCTTGGTCAAGGGCCCGCTCGTCAACTGGGTGATCCCCCGCCTGCTGCCCAAGCGAACCGTCGACCGCACCATCGCCAGGCAGCTCGGCTTCATCAAGTAGCGTTCAGTGGCCGGCCGGCGCACCCGGCTGACGCAGGGGCGCGGCGCTGGCGAACGCGTCGAGCTCCAGGCACGCCGCGGCGATGCGATGCACGCTCGGCAGGTCGAGCGTGGCTATGTCGAACCCCCGCGCGCCCATAACCTGGCTGATCAGGCAGAGGTCGGCGATCGTCGGGCTGTCGCCATGACAGAAGCGGCCGGTCGCTGGGTCGCCCGCCAGCCGGGCCTCCATCTGCACCAGTCCCTCGCGGAACCAGTGTCTTATCCATTTCGTCCGTCCGGCGTTGTCGATCTCGAAGGTGTCGGCCAGGTACCGCCGGATGCGGGGCACGATCAGTGGATGATGATCAGCGGCGCAGATGAGCGCCAGCGCCCGCACGCGCGCCTTGCCCCGTGCATCGGCCGGCAGCAGGGCCGGCTCCGGATGCAGCGTGTCGAGATATTCCAGGATCGCCAGCGATTGCGTCAGCGGCGGCCCGTCGTCGACGAACAACGCCGGCACGGACCCGGCCGGATTGATCACCGTGAACGCCGGCGCATGCTGCTCCCCGGCGTCGAGGTCGATCATCGTCTCCTCGAAGGCGAGGCCTTTGAGGTTGAGTGCGATCCGGACGCGAAATGTCGCGGCAGATCGCCAGAAGCCGTAGAGTTTCAGCATGGATTGCCCATAGCGCGCGCGACCACCCCGGCGCCAGCTTTTCAGCCTCCCTCCGGTCAATGACCTCGCGCCGAATATTTGCTACCCATCGATCGATCGGACCGCGAAGCATTCCGCCATCGGACGATCGGGGCCGCGGCCGTGGGCGACGACAGCGACATCGACAGTCTGATGCGGTGGGAGACCGATGGGGCCATTCCGGACGCGTTCCAAAACCGGCTGACGACCCATCCCGCCTTTGCCCCCGCCGCCCGCGCGCTGGCGGTGAACATGCTGACGGCCGGCGCGGCCGATAAGGCGCTCGACGGCATCTTCAAGGACGCCGGCCGCTATGTGGTGGCGATGTGCGCGATCTACCTTCACGCTTCCGGCGGGTTGACCTTGCCGCGGTTGAAGGAGATCTGCGCCCACTCGGGGTTCCTCAGCCCGGGCCGCGCTCGCGCGCTGCTGATCTATCTGCGCTACCTGGGCTACGCCGAGCTGTTTCCGTTACGCACGGGGGGCGTTGCGCGATACCAGCCAACCATCAGGTTCATGGCGGCCTGGCGCCGTCAGGTTCGGGCGGCGCTCGACGCCGCCTCGATCGTCGAGCCGGCGGTCCGGCTGGTGCTGGACCGTCTGCATGAGCCGGACATCTTCGACGCCTTCGTGCGACAGCAGAGTCGCGGCCTGCTGGAATGGGCGCGCCATGACGACGGGAACCTGGCGTTTGTTTCGCTTTTCATGCACCCCCATGCCGGAACCCAGATTGTCTGGGCGCTCCTGGCGGCGGCGGACGAGGACGATATCTTTCCGCCTCGCGGCCCTCTGCCGATTTCGCTGTCCGGCACGGCGCGACGTTTCGGCGTTTCGCGCGTGCATGTCCGTCGGATCCTCGACGACGCCGAACGCGTGGGATTCTTGCGCTATCTGGAAGACGGAGCGGTGGTGTTGGAAGACAAAGGGCGCGCTGAAATCGAACACGTCTACGCCGGGCAACTGACCCAATTGCTCGTGTCCACCGCCGGGACCGTACGGGAACGGCCCGAATTGACGGTTCCATCGACGCGGTTCGCCCTGGCGCCCGGTGTCAGGCCGAGCGCTGCCGATGCCTGGACGCCTCCGCCGCCTGCCTAATCGATGGTCGAGTTGGCTTGTCTGCTTGATCTCGCGCGCGAGATCAAAAATGTGCAGTGCCCGGCGCGGCGATTCAACGTTAGCTGGTGGCGGACGGCGGCGGATTGGTCCCGAGATCATTTCAGAGCGCCTCGAGCGGGGCAGCCGGACGTGACCATCGAGACTCTCACCGGCGCCTATGCCGCGGGCCACACGCTCAAGTCGAACTACACGGGCGTAAGCCTCACCAGCACGGCCTATGTCCAGGGCTCCAGGCTGTTCACTCAGGCCCTGGCCACCGTCACCAACGCCAGCACGATCAGCTCGACCGTCACATCGACGGTCACCCTGGGGGCCGGCGGCTACGCCTATGATCTGACCGTGACCAGCGCGGGCGTTATCGCGCCCACCGCCTACGGAGCGAACGGGTTTGTCGCCGACGGGTCCACGGTTGGGATGCTCACCAATCATGGCACGATCCGTGGGGGCGTGGGGGCGCCTCGGGTGGAGCCTACGCCGGCGGCGGCGACGGAATACTGCTGGAAACGGCCGCGAGCGTCATCAACACCGGCCACATAGTCGGGGGCCAGGGGGCCGGCGGCGGGGCCGGCATCGACTTCGAAGCCGCCGGATATCTGCATAACCTCGGCGTGATCGCGGGCGGGGCAGGGTTTCGCGGCCTCGCCGGCAAGGCGGGAGCCAAAAACCAGAACGGGCAGGCCGGCTATTCGGGCGACGCGGGTGGCGCGGGCGTCAGTCTCGCGGCGGGCGCCAGCCTCGTCAATGCACGCGTGATCACCGGCGGAGCCGGCGGGGCGGGCGGAAAAGGCGGAGTCGGCGTGCGAGTCCTCAACCAACACTACAATGGTCGAGCCGGCAATGGAGGCGTGGGCGGTGCGGGCGGCGGCGGCGGCGCCGGAGTCGAAGTCTTTTCCGGGGCGCAATTCGACAATGTCGGAACGATCACCGGCGGGGCGGGCGGCGTCGGTGGCGGAGGCGGAAACGGAGGGTATGGATACAATTACGGCGGCTGGGGCGGTAATGGCGGCGTGGGCGGCCGCGGGGGGATTGGGGTCTATCTGAACGGCGGGACTCTGATCGACGCCGGGACGATCAGCGGCGGCTATGGCGGAGCCGGCGGCGCCGCCGGGGCCGGCGGACACGGAGAGGCCAAAGGCGACGGCCGGTCCGGAGCGCAGGGGTCTGCCGGCGCGCGCGGCGATGCAGTCTATGTGAAGTCCGGGACCCTGGTGGTCGGCGCCGGCGCGGTGTTCGTCGGCGCGGTGGTCGGCTGCGGCGGCGGGACCCTGGAACTGGCCGCCGGGGCGGGATTCATCACCGGCCTCGGCGCGAGCGCCACGATTTCCGGCGCCGAATCGCTGACCGCGAGCGGCTTTGGAGGCTATCGAATCGACGCGGGCGGTTACTGGACCCTGGCGGGAACCACCGCTCTGACGGGATCGCTCGTCAACGCCGCCAGCTTGACGGGGGCCGCGGGAGCGGCGGGGGTCTACGGGCCGTCGCCGCAACCGGCTGCCGCCGGCGGAGAGACCCTGATCTTGCTGGCCGGCGCGACAGGGACCAATAGCGGCGTGATCACCGGGGGCGCCGGCGGCGGCGGTTATGTGAACCAGGGCGCGGGCATCTACAACTACGGTGGGGCGGGCGGGGCCGGCCTCGAACTGGCCTCGGCCGCCCTTACCAACAGCGGCCGGATCGGCGGGAGGGCCGGCGGGAACGGCGGCGCCAATGTCTTCTTCTACGGCCACGGCGGCGATGGCGGCGCCGGCGGCGCGGGGATTTCGCTGTCGTCATCATCCCTCGCCAACAGCGGACTGATCACCGGCGGGAACGGTGGCGCGGGCGGAAGCTCCGGCCGCTTCAGCGGCGGCGGCTATGGCGGCGCCGGCGGCGATGGCGTCACCCTCGCGGGAGGCGTCGTCGCCAACACAGGAACGATCGCGGGCGGACAGGGCGGCGCGGGTGGCGCGGGCGGATACGACGCAGGTCCCGGCGCCAACGGTTCGGCAGGGTCCGGCATCCGCGTGACCGGCGGCGGGGCCATCGTCAATGGCTCCTCGACCACCTCCACGGCGGTGATCTCCGGGCTCTACGGCGTGATCGATGGCGGCGGCGGGGCGGTCACGGTCACCAACTTCGCGACCATCGCCGGAACGCTCGACTCGGTGCGCTTTACCCAATCGACCGATCGTCTGATCGTGGAGAGCGGCTCAAAGTTCATCGGAGCAGTCCAGGGCGGCGGCGGGACGCTGGAGCTGGCGGGTGGGGCGGACAAGATAACCGGCCTTGGGTCGAACGCCATGCTGTCGGGGGGCGCGAGCGCGACGTTCAGCGGCTTCGGATTTTACGTCATCGACACCGGCTGTTCGGCGACGCTGTATGGCGCCGGCAGCCTGGCGGCGGGCCAGAGCGTTCTGGTCAACGGTGTTTTGAACCTGGCGCGAACTCTGGCCAACGCCGGAACCATCGCCGGCGGCGTGGGCGCGGCGGGCGGCTATGGCGCCACGGGCGGGGCCGGTGCGAACGGTCTGACGCTGACCACGGCGTCCTCGCACCTGAACAACACCGGTGTCATCGCCGGCGGCCAGGGTGGTGCGGGCGGGGACGCGGTGTATGCCGGAGCGGGCGGCGCGGGCGGGACGGGGGTCGTGCTCGCCGGGGGCACGCTCGTCAACGGCGGGACGATCGTCGGCGGGGTCGGCGGACGGGGCGGCTATACGCCCGACCTCGGCGGCGGCGGTGGCGGGACCGGCGGCGCGGGCGTGCTGCTGAGCGGCGCCGGATCGTTGAGCAACACCGGTGTCATCACCGGCGGCGCCGGCGGCCTCGCTCCGGCCAGCCCGGCCTATTCGGGACACGGCGGCGCGGGCGGCGCGGGTGTGTCGATGACGGCGGCCGGCGTGCTGACCAATCGGGGCGGGACCATCACCGGGGGGGCCGGCGGCAATGCCGTGTACGGCGGCATCTACGGCGGCGGCGGCGGGACCGGCGGCGCGGGGGTCCAGGCGTCCGAGGGCGGCATGATCTCCAACATCTCCGGATCGATCATCGGCGGCGCGGCGGGCGCGGCGGGAGGGTCGCCTGGCGGCGGTCACGGACCGGCCGGGGTGGCGGGGAACGGTGTGGCGTTCATCGCCGGCGGCGGCCTGATCAATGGAAGCGCGAGCAGCCGCCTGGCTCTGATCGAAGGCGAGATCGGCGTCTATGCCGGCGCCGCCGGCGCGGCGACGGTGACCAACTATGGGACGATCCAGGGGTTGGGCGGCGTGAGCGTCCAGTTCACGTCGTCGGCCGACCGCCTGATCGCCAAGTCGGGCTCGACCTGGATCGGCGCGGTGCAAGGCGGCGGGGGAACCCTGGAACTGGCCGGCGGGACAGGAACGATCACCAGGCTGGGCGCGACCGGCACGGTCTCGCACGCCGAGGCGATGACGTTCAGCGGGTTCGGGGCCTATGCCCTCGACGCGGGCGGGACCTGGACCGTGAACGGGACCAACGCCCTGGCGGCGGGGGCGAGCCTCACCGACGCCGGCGCCCTGACCATCGCCGGCACGATCAGCGGCGCGGGCACGATCGCCGGCGTCGGCGCGGGCACGATCACCTTGCGCAGGGCCGACATCATCGGCGCCACGCTGCAATCGACGACCACCATCGGCGTGAGCGGGACAGGCAATATCCTGGACGGCTCGACCGGGGCCGTGACCAACCAGGCGAGCCTCACTCTCGCCGATGGGGCCACGCTGACCGTCAAGGGCCTGATCACCAACACCGGCGCGATCGATCTGGAGGCGGCGACGGCGACGACCAGCCTCATCGTCGGCACGACCGGCGCGACGCTCAGCGGCCATGGCTCCGTCATG
>Ga0302314_10011904_pt1 | contig 15118 bp, 13 predicted proteins | sample III_Palsa_N2_3_FD_200533 | JGI IMG/M metagenome (GOLD analysis project Ga0302314, IMG submission 200533) | Peat permafrost microbial communities from Stordalen Mire near Abisko, Sweden - III_Palsa_N2_3 | ecosystem: Environmental > Terrestrial > Soil > Palsa > Peat permafrost | place: Sweden...
TCCGTCAGGACAGATGCGACGTTTTGCATCTGCTCCCAGAATCAGACCGATTCGCGCCGGATCAAGCACTATTTTAGCGCGTATGGGGGCGGACCCTCCTGCAAGGTTCATCCCCCCGACTTGGTCGGGCGTTACGAGGGGAGGAAGAAAAGGTTGTTATCCACAGATGACGCAGATAAAGGGAGGAATTCCTCACAGATGAGGCAGATAAGATAAGGTAATGGTAATAAATATTATCTATCGTCTTCTTATCTGTGTCATCTGTGGATCAAAAACCTTTCTTCCGAACATCTGCCTCACACCCGCGGCTGGATCAGGTCCCACAAATTCCCGAACGTGTCGCGGAACACGGCGACGGTGCCGTAGACTTCCTCGCGCGGCGTCTCGCGGAACTCGACGCCGCGGGCGCGGTATGCGGCGTAGTCGCGGGCAAAATCGTCGGTGTGCAGGAACAGGAACACGCGGCCGCCGGTCTGGTCGCCGATGCGCGACACCTGCTCGGGCGAGGCGGCGCGGGCCAGCACGAGGGTGGCGCCATTGCCGCCCGGCGGCGCCACCACGACGAACCGCTTGCCGCCGCCCATGTCGGTGTCCTGCACGCATTCGAAGCCGAGCACGCCGGTGTAGTAGGCGAGCGCCGCGTCGTAGTCGGGCACCAGCAGCGCGAGGGCGGCGAGGCGTTGGATCGGGGTGGTCATGGCAGGCTCCGGCGGCACGGGATGTGCTAACGCCACGATAGAACAGGCGAACGGAGGGCGCGATGCACACCCCGGCGGCGATGACGGCGTCGTCCCTGATCGCGGCGGCCGAGGCGATGGCGCCGCTGGTGGCGGCGCATCGCGCGGAGCTGGCGCGCACCCGCGACCTGCCGACGCCGCTGGCGCAGGCGCTGGGCGAAGCCGGGCTGACGCAACTCTGGCTGCCGCGCACGCTCGGCGGGCCGGAACTGGCGCCGGAGGACTATATCCGCGTGATCGAGGCGGTCGGCCGGCTGGACGGCGCAGTCGGCTGGTGCGCGGCGGTGGCGGCCAGCGGCGCGCGGCTGACCGGCATGCTGGCACCGGAGGTGGCGGCGGGGATGTTCGGCCTGGACCGCGGCAGCCTGTGCGGCAACGGCAACCCGGTCGGCGTCGCCAGCCCGGTGCCGGGCGGCTGGCGCGTCTCCGGCCGCTGGAGCTACGGCAGCTTCATCCGCCACAGCGCCTGGGCGCTGGGCGTCTGCACCATCCGCGAGGCGGACGGCGGGCTGCGGCGGGCGGCGGATAGCGCGCCGACGCTGATCGCCGCGGTGGCGCCGACGGCCGAGGTGCGCATCCACGACACCTGGGACGCCGGCGGGCTGCGCGCCACCGGCAGCCATGATTTCGAGTTTCTGGACCTGTTCGTGCCAACCGAGCGCAGTTTCGCAATGCCGGGCTACGACGCGACGCCGCGCGTCGAGGGGCCGCTGTATGCGCTGCCGTTCATCACCGCGTTCAGCATCGGCATCACGCCGGTCGCCCTCGGCGTCGCGCGGGCGTCGATCGAGGCGCTGGTGACGCTGGCTGCGCACAAGATTCCGGCAGGCGGCACCGCGCCGCTGCGCGAACAGGCGAGCGTGCAGGACGACGTCGCGCGGGCGGAGGCGGAATTGCGCGCCGCCCGCGCCTTCCTGTTCGACGCGGTGGGCGAGCTATGGGAAGCGGCGCAGTGCGGCGACGCGGGCGGCATCCGGCGGCGGGCGCTGGTGCGGCTGGCCTGCTGGAACGCGGTGCGCGCGAGCAAGCAGGCGGTGGCGCTGATGTACGAAGCGGCCGGCGGCACGGCGCTCGACGAACGCCTGCCCTTTGCCGCCTGCCTGCGCGACGTCAACGCCGCCGGCCAGCATCTGGCCTTCGCACAACGCAACGTGGAGGCGGTGGGACGCGTGCTGCTGGGAATGCCGCCGGGGACAGCGCGGTTCTGAGGGAAGCTGTTCGGCCGGCGGATGATCCAACCCGGCGGCCGAACCGCTAACTTCGGGCTCGGTACGGGCGATTTCAACGGACGCCGCAAGGCCCTCCGGCGTCAGCCACGGCGACAGCGGAGCAGCCTGCCATGCGCGCAGGCGCCGCTCCGCATCCTCAAGCGAAGGAAGCGCGTCGTCTGGCACCGGCGATATTGGCTGCGCACGCGTGTTCATGGTCCAACCTTCCGTCGCAAATAGTGGGCACCGCCGGGCTCACGTTCAAGCACAAAGCCAAAGCGATCGACGTACAACGGAATGAGTGCGGGAAGCGGTTCGATGACCCGCATCTCCTGTGCCCCGAGCACCACGGCTTAGGCGGTGATTGCCTCCAGCACGATGGGAAGCACAAAGCCCCTGAGCGGATGCGCCGGGCCGGGCGCTCCTTCGACAAAGTGCAATGCCATGTGCGAGCGGCTCCTTGATGGTCTGCCGGCCGCCAGCGCACACAACTTCGACCCGCTCGACACGGCCAGAGTGAACGCCGCCGGATCGGCAGCAGGGCCGAAGCGATCGAGAATCCGCATCCAGTCCCACTGAACTTTGCGTCCACCGTGCGGCACCCAGTTCGGGATATAGTCCTGCTGGACGGACAACGGCCGATCGGTTGCCTGGAACAGTTCGAAATCAAGGCCGGAAAGGCCCGGGACGCCACGCAGCCGGTCCTCCGCAGCCTCGAATGCGCGTCGGCGGAGTTGGCGATAGCGTTCCTGCGCCGCGCCCCGGCTCACACCGCTGTTTCCTCGGCTGCCGTCTCGTCCGCGATCGCCGGGTCTTCGCCGTCATCGAGCAGATGGCCCGGCAGCGACTTGCCGGATTTGGCGCCGAGTGCCTTGAGCTGTTCCACCTGCCGCAGCACGTTGCCGTTGCCGCGCGAGAGCTGGTTCATCGCCTTGTCGTAGTGCCGGTGCGCGGTGCCCAGCGCCTTGCCGAGCCCGTCCATGCTTTCGACGAAGCCGAACACCTTGTCGTAGATTTTTCCAGCGCGGCTGGCGATTTCCTCGGCGTTGCGGTTGCGGCGTTCGACATGCCACACGTTCGCCGCCGTGCGCAGCGCGATCATCAGCGTCGTCGGCGTGGCGATATAGACGCTGGCCTCGACCGCGAACGAGGTCAGGTCCGGATCGACGCCGAGGGCGGCCATCAGCGCGCCCTCGATCGGCACGAACATCACCACGTAGTCGAGTGCGCCGGCGTGCTTGTGATATTCCTTGCTCGCGAGCGTGCGCACGTGCTGGCGCATCGAGGCTGCGTGGGCCTTCAGGTAGGCCGCCCGCTCCTCCTCGGTCTCCGCCGCGACCGACGCGGCAAAGGCGGTCAGCGAAACCTTCGCGTCGATCACGATGCTTTGCTGGTTGGGCAGGCGCACGATCACGTCGGGGCGCAGGCGGTCGCCCTCGTCGTTGGTGTGGCTGACCTGCGTTTCGTATTCCTCGCCGTCGCGCAGGCCGGATTTTTCCAGGATGGATTGCAGGATCATCTCGCCCCAGGCGCCCTGCGTCTGCGACTTGCCTTTCAGCGCCTGCGTCAGATCGTGCGTCTCCCGCGACATCGCCGCACTGGTCTCGGACAGCCGCTTGATCTGGTCGACCAGCAGCGCGCGTTCCTTCTCGCTCTGCGTGTGCGCGGTCTGCAAGCTTTGCTGGAATTCGAGGATTTTCTGGCGCAGCGGGTTCAGCGTGCCGTCGAGCTGCTCGATGTTCTTCTTGGCGTAGGTCTCGCCGTGTTCCTTCATCACTTCGGCGGCGAGCAGCTTGAACTGCTGCGCCATCGCATCGCGCGCGTCCTGCAACAGCTTCAATTTCTCGTCCGATTGCTTCTGCGTCTCGACCAGCGTCGCGAGCTTCGTCCGCAGTTCGTCGGCCTCCTGCCGCGCCAGTTGCAGGGCTGCAACCGCCTGGTCGCGGGCCTGCGTGCGTTCGACGACCAGCGCCGCCTCGTGCGCGTGCAGCCGTTCGCGCTCGGACTTGTCGGCCGCAAGCGTCTCGATGCGCGCCTCCGCCGCCGGCAGCCGCTCCGCCGTGCTCAGCGCCACCGCGAACCGCTGTTCCAGTTCCGCCGTGTCCTTGCCTCCCCCGCCGCCGAGCCGGTGGCCGAGCAGCAGGAACACGGCGGCGACGGCGACCAGCGCCACGACGATGACGGACAGGAAGACCGGGTCCATGTGTATCCCTTGGGGGCATTCTTTGGGCTGGCGCGCGGCAATGTTCGCACTATGTTCCTAACATGCGCGCACCCCGCCAGCCTAGCCAAGCCTGCGCCGAGCCGGTAGCCGCCACCGCCTTCTCCTTCCTGCACGCCGCCAGCCGGGCGGAGGAGATGGTGGCGGCGGCGGCGGAGCTCGGGCTGGCGGCCCTCGGCATCGCCGACCGCAACACCGTCGCGGGCGTGGTGCGGGCGCATGAGGCGGCGAAGGAGGCGGGGGTGCGCATCCTGCCGGGGGCGCGGCTGGTGCTGCGGGACGGGTCGCCGGACCTTGTGGTCTATCCCGCCGACCGCGCCGCCTGGGGGCGGCTGACGCGGCTGCTGAGCCTGGGGAAATCGCGGGCGCCGAAGGGGGAGTGCTTCCTCGACCTGCCCGATGTGCTGGCGCACGCGGCAGAGCAACTGCTGATCGTCATGCCGCCGGCGCGGCCGGATGACGGCCTGATGTTGACACTGGCAACACTGCGGGAGGTGGTTGGCGACCGGCTGTACCTGGCCGCGACGCGCCGCCACGCCGCCGACGACGCGGCCCGGCTGCGCGCGCTGGCGGATCTGGCGCGGCGGGCGCGGGTGCCTCTGCTGGCCACCAACGACGCGCTGTACCACGCGCCGGAACGGCGGCCGCTGCATGACGTGATGACGGCGATCCGCCTCGGCACCACGGTGGCCGAGGCCGGGCTCGCGCTGCTGGCGAACGCCGAGCGGCATCTGAAATCGCCGCAGGACATGGCGCGGCTGTTCCACAGGCATCCGCAGGCTTTGGCCGCCGGCCTGGAGCTTTGCGAGCGCGCGGGCTTCTCGCTGACGGCGTTGAGCTACGAATACCCCGACGAACCGGTGCCGGCGGGCCGCACGCCGGACGAGCATCTGGCGGCGCTGACCTGGGAAGGGGCAGCGCAGAAATTTCCGGCTGGCGTTCCGGACACGCTACGGGCGACGCTGGAAAAAGAACTCGGGCTGATCGCGCGCCTGGCCTATGCGCGCTATTTCCTGACCGTGCACGACATCGTGCGCTATGCGCGGGCGGAGAAAATTCTCTGCCAGGGGCGCGGCTCGGCGGCGAATTCGGCGGTGTGCTATTGCCTCGGCATCACCGCCGTCGATCCGACCGAGATCGACCTGCTGTTCGAGCGTTTCGTCTCCGCCGAACGCCAGGAGCCGCCGGACATCGACGTGGATTTCGAGCACGAGCGGCGCGAGGAAGTGATCCAGTACATCTACAATCGCTATGGGCGGGACCGCGCCGGCATCGCCGCGACCGTGATCCACTACCGCCCGAAAATGGCGGTGCGCGAGGTGGGGCGCGCGATGGGGCTGCCGGAGGACGCGACGGCGGCGCTCTCCTCGCAGACCTGGAGCGCCGGCGGCGATCTTTGGCCGGATGATCGACTGAGCGAGATCGGCCTTGACCCGACAAGCCCGGTGGTGCGGCGCACGGTGGAACTGGCGCGCGAACTGGTCGGGTTCCCTCGACATCTCTCGCAGCATGTCGGCGGTTTCGTGCTCACGCGCGGGCTGCTGACCGAAACGGTGCCGGTTGGCCCCGCGGCGATGGACAAGCGCACCTTCATCGAGTGGGACAAGGACGACATCGACGCGCTCGGCATCATGAAGGTCGATGTGCTGGCGCTCGGCATGCTGACCTGCATCCGCAAGGCATTCGCGCTGTTGCAGTCGCGGGGATTTCCGGTGCTGGGCCTCGCGGACGTGCCGCGCGATGACCCCGCCGTCTATCGGATGCTGCAGCGGGGCGACAGCCTCGGTGTGTTCCAGGTGGAAAGCCGCGCGCAGATGAACATGCTGCCACGCCTGAAGCCGGAAAATTTCTACGACCTCGTCATCGAAGTCGCGATCGTGCGCCCCGGCCCGATCCAGGGTGACATGGTGCATCCGTACCTGCGCCGGCGGTCGGGCAAGGAGGATGTGGACTATCCCTCGCCGGCACCGGAGCACGGGGATCAGGACGAACTGGAACGCGTGCTGAAAAAAACCTACGGCGTGCCGCTGTTCCAGGAACAGGCGATGCGTATTGCCATCGAAGCCGCAAAATTCACGCCGGAGGAAGCCAACGGATTGCGGCGGTCAATGGCAACGTTCCGCAATCTCGGCACGATCCATAGATTCCAGGACAAAATGGTCGGGGGCATGGTGGCACGCGGCTACGCGCGGGATTTCGCGGAACGCTGCTTCAACCAGATCAAGGGGTTCGGCACCTACGGATTTCCCGAGAGCCACGCGGCGAGTTTCGCGCATCTGGTGTATGTGTCGGCGTGGCTGAAATGCCACCATCCGGCGGCGTTCGCCTGCGCGCTGCTGAATTCGCAGCCGATGGGGTTCTATGCCCCGGCGCAGATCGTGCGCGACGCGCGCGAGCACGGCAGCAGCGTGCGCGGCGTGGATGTGAATTTTTCCGCATGGGACTCTTCGCTTGAAGGCGAAGATGCGTGGCTGCGGCTGGGGTTCCGGGTGATCGACGGGTTTCGCGAGGAGTGGGCTGCCGACCTTGCGGAGTATGCGACCACCCCTCCCCCCCGCCCCCTCCCGCAAGGGGAGGAGGAGCAGAGACGCCTCGACTTCCCCACTCTCGCCCGCCTTCTGCCGAAAGCAGCGCTGGAAAAACTCGCAGATGCCGACGCGATGCGGTCGCTCGGGCTCGATCGGCGTGCGGCGTTGTGGCAGGTGCGCGGGCTGGCGGATGCGCCGCCGCTACCGCTGTTCGCCGGGTTCGACGAAAAGCTGCGCCACGCCGAACTGCCGCCCATGCAGTTGCCGGAACATGTCGTCGCCGATTACCAGTCCACCGGACTGTCCCTCAAGGCGCATCCGCTACGCTTCCTGCGCGATGCGCTGGCGCGGGAAGGCGTGCAGAGCTGTGCGGAGGCCACCGGCCAGCGCGACGGCGCGCGCACCACGGTTGCCGGCGTCGTGCTGGTGCGGCAACGCCCGGGGAGTGCCTCGGGCGTGGTGTTCGCGACTATCGAGGACGAGACCGGTATCGCCAACATCGTGATCTGGCCATCGACGATCGAAAAGTATCGGCGCGTCGTGGTGGCTGCCGCGCTGCTGCTGGTGGCGGGCCGCGTGCAGCGATCCGAGGAAGGCATCGTGCATGTCATCGCCGAACGGCTGGAGGATCGCTCCGCGGCGCTGCGCCGGCTCGACGAGGCGGACATGGCGGCGCCGCTCGAACCCCCGCTGGCGAGGGCCGACGAGGTCGCGCGGCCGCAGATGCCCCGCAACCGCCCGCCCACCCGCGGCAGCCTGCACGGCGAGACCGAGGTGCCGACCCCTCGGTCCAGGGACTTCCGGTGACTGAACCCCGCTTAGCCGCCTGTTTTCAACCGGCACATTGAGGCAAGCCCGCAACACATTGACAAAAAGGCGCAACCCGCGGTTCCGGCCCTTGTGTCCCGGTCGCAACCATGATGCACTCGATCATACCCGTTCTGGGGATGCGTTCGGGCGAGTGATTGGAGCCGGGAATGACCGCGTTTGCCGCCCCCTACACGCTGCTGCGCCGCGATGGCGAGGCGCTGGTCTCGCGCGCCGATCCGCCGCGCCGGCCGCTCGACCTGCCGATCGCCATCCCGGGCATGCCGGCCCCGGAACGGCGCAACGGCCTGCTGCGGCCGGAGGTCGCGCGGCTGATCGCCGAACGCAATTTCACCGTCGCCTTCCAGCCGGTGGTGCGCCTCGTGGACCGGCGCCCGGTCAGCCATGAGGCACTGCTGCGCCTGCGGCCGGCACCGGGCGCCCCGAGCCAGCCGACACGGGCGTTCGTGGATGCGGCACAGGCCTGGGACCTCGGCGCGGCGCTGGACGAGGCGATGCTGGACGTGACGCTCGGGGCCTGGCCGCGCGAGGCGACGACGCCGGTCTCGGTCAACATCTGCGCCCGCTCGCTGCGCGACCCGGTGTTCTTCGCCCGCCTGCTGACCCGCATCTCCGGCGAGGGCGCGACGGTCGCGGTGGAGCTCACCGGCATCCACGACGGGGCCGATCTCTCGGCGGTGAGCGCCATGGTGCCGGCGCTGCGCGGCGTCGGCGTGCGCGTGGTGCTGGACGATTTTGCCGCGACCGAGGCGTGCCTCGCCTGCATGCGGGCGACGCAATTCGACGAGGTGAAACTCGCCGGCGCGGCCGTCGGCGATGCGGTGGCCGGCGAGCGTGGGCGCAAATTGCTGCGGGCGCTGGTGGCGCTGGCCGATGCCGCCGGCGCCCGCACCGTCGCCAAGCTGATCGAGACGGTGCCGCAGGCCGCGCTGATGCAGGAGCTTGGCGTGCAGTACGGCCAGGGCTGGCTGTTCGGCGCTCCGGCGCTGCACAATGCCGATCGCAGGAAGCTGGTGCGGGCGGCGTAGGCCGCTCCGATCGCCCCTCCCCCCAAGCGGCGATCGCAGCGGCACCCCGTCACGGACGTTCGTGCGTTGCGGGGAAGGGAACGTTCCCTGTAGCTTCGTGTTGACGCGACGGGCGCGCTGACCGCCGCGCAAGGCCGCATGGGGGAGCCAGCGTGGCGCGCACGTTCACCTGGCTGCAACCTGTCACCGGGAACTTCGACGGCCCCGGCAGTTGGGCGGACATCACCTCCGGCACCCCGGTTGTGACGCTGGACGTGCCGACCACGGCCGATATCGCCGAGTTCAACAGCGCCGCGGTGACCGTCGGCACGACCGGCAACGCCGGCGCCGGCACGATCGACCTCGCGCAAAGCGTGGTCTCGCTGATCGGCACGGTGCAGTTCGGGGCGCTCTCGGTCGTCTCCTCCACGCTCGATATCGGGCCGCAGGGCACGCTCGCCTGCGCGCCCGCTGACCAGGCAAGCGCGCAGATCGCAGTCGAGGTCGCCGCCAACGCGGTGCTCGCGGTGGCCGGCGCCGGCGCGCTGCTGACGGTGCAGGACCCGGTCAACCAGGGCGCCGACCTGCAGGTCGCCGCTTCCGGCACGCTCTCGGTTGGTGCCGGCGGCAGCGTGACCGCCGACGTGCTCGACCTCGCCGGCGACCAGACCGCCGCCGACGCCGCCATCGACGCCGGCAGCAGCACACCGGACACGGCGGTGATGCTCGACGCCTCCTGGCTCGCCGTGGGCGATGGCGGGGCGGCGGCACTCGCAGTGCAGAACGGCGCGCTGGCCGAGGCGGGCATCGTCACGGTGGGGTATGGGGAGATCGGCGGCGCAGGCGACGGCAGCCTGCTGGTGGCGAACGCCGGCCAGCTTGTGGATGGCGGCTACGCCGCGTTCGGCTACGCGGCCGGCGATGTCGGTGTCGCCACGATCGAGGGGGTCGGCAGCACCTTCGCCTCCGCCGGGCTGTTCGTCGGCAATGCCGGCACCGGGTCGGTCACGGTGCAGGGTGGCGCGACGTTGAGCACCGGCGTCGAGAGCGGCGACACCACGGCGTTTGCCGGTGCGATTGCCAACGTCGCTGGCGCGACCGGCACGGTGCTGGCGACCGGCGTGGGCTCCACCTGGGCGCTCGCCGGGCGGCTCGACATCGGCACGGGCGGCCCCGGCACGCTCGACGTGTCGGGTGGCGCCGCCGTCACCTCCACCGCGGTGCCGGTCGCGCTGATCAGCAACGGGGCGACCGAGTACGAGGGCGCGTTTTCGCTCGTGCAGGCGACGGTCGCGGTGGACGGGGCGGGTTCGGCGCTCGATGCCGATGGCGGGCCGATCTATGTCGGCAACCTGGGCACGGCCAGCCTCTCGGTGGCGCAGGGCGCGACGGCCAGCGCCGCCGCCCCGGCACCGGATTATGCCGCGATGGAGCTTGGCCTGAACGGCGGCACCGGCACGCTGGCGATCAGCGGCACCGGCTCCGGATTCACCGTGTCCGGGCAGCTCGACGTCGGCGGCGGGGGTGGCAGCGACAACGCCGGCACGCTGGAGGTGACGGCGGCGGCGACGCTGCAGACCGGCGGGCAGACCGGCGACCCGCTGGCCGGGCTATCGCTCGGCGACGGCTCGGGCAGCAGCGGCGAGGCGACCATCGACGGCACCGGCACGCTGATCCGCAACAGCGGGCGGCTGGATATCGGCCGCTATGGCGATGGCGTGCTCTCGGTCAGCAACGGCGCGATGCTGAGCACCCAGCTCGCACCGAGCTCGCAGGCGGCAAGTGTGCTGCTCGGCGTCAACCAGGGCGCGAACGGGATCGTCTACGTCAACGGCAGCGGCGCCGTGCTGGCCACCGCGCAGGACATGATCGTCGGGCTCGGGGGCGCCGGCACGCTGCAGGTCTTCGACAGCGGCCAGGTGCAGATCGCGACCAATCTCGGCATCGGCAGCACGCTCGGCAGCGCGTTCGCCGGCGGCGGCGCCGGGCTGGTCTCGGTGGCCGCGGGCACCATCTCGGTCGGCGGCTCGCTTGCGCTCGGGCAAAGCGACCCGGACTACGTCGGCAACGGCACGCTCGCGATCGCGACCGGCGCGCAGGTGGCCGTTGCGGGGTCGGCGACGATCACCGCGGGCTCCAGCATCGCGTTGACCGGTGGCGGGCTGGAGATCGGCGGCACCGGGCCGGTATCGGGGATTGTGGTCAGCGCCGGCGCCACGCTGGCCGGCGCGGGCAGCGTGCAGGGCAGCGTGGTCGTGCGGGGCACGATTGCCGCGACCGGCGGCGTGCTGACGCTGACGGCGGCGACCGGGCCGGGCGTGCTGGCGCTCGCCGCCGGAGCCACGCTGGATGTCGGCAGCCTCAGCCGTGGAACGATCGATTTCGTCGGCAACGGGACGCTGCGGCTGCACGGGACAACCGCCGGAACGGCGCTGCTGGTCGGGCTGGACGGCGGCACCATCGACCTGGTGGGGATCAGCGCCCAAAGCGCCGTCTACAACGGCGGATCGCTGGTGGTGGCGATCGGCACCACCGAGATGTCGATGGCGCTGGCCGCGACGCCGCCCGCGGGTGGCCCCTCCGTGGTCTCGGACGGTGCGGGGGGAACGGATGTCCTAGTGCCCTGTTTCGCCGCCGGCACGCGGCTGGCGGCACCGGAGGGGCCCGTCGCGGTGGAGGCGGTGCGGGCCGGCGACCTGCTGCTGACGGCAGCCGGGGCCTCGGCACGGGTGGTGTGGGTGGGCCGCCGCACGCTCGACTGCGGCCGCCACCCCCGCCCGGCCGACGTGTATCCGGTGCGGGTGCGCGCCGGCGCCCTCGCTCCGGGCGTGCCGGGCCGCGACGTGCTGCTGTCGCCAGACCATGCGCTGCTCGTTGAGGGCTCGTTGATCCCCGTCCGCTACCTGCTGAACGGAACGAGCATCGTGCAGGAGGCGGCCGCGCGGATCACCTATTGCCATGTCGAGCTGGCGGCGCACGACGTGCTGCTGGCCGAGGGACTGGCGGCGGAAAGCTATCTCGACACCGGCAACCGGCCCGCGCTCGCGGCGGGGGGTGAGCCGGTGATGCTGCATCCGGAGTTTTCGCGCCCCGAGTTGGCGCGTGCCGTGTGGGCGGAGAAGGGGTGCGCACCGCTGGTGCTGGAGGGGCCGGCGCTGGAGCGCGCCAGGCGCCAATTCCTGCGGCGCGCGGCCGCACTGGGCCATCGGCGGACCAGCAACCCCGCGCTGCGGGTGCTGGCCGGGAGCCGCGCGCTGCGGGTGGAACTCGCCGGGCAGCGTTGGCAGGTGGACCTGCCGGCGCGCGTGGTGCAGGTGCGGCTGGCCTCTCGCATTTGGGTGCCGGCGCACATGCGGCCGCGTGAAAACGATACGCGCGTGCTCGGTGTGGCGGTCGCGCGCCTGACGCTCGATGGGAGGGAGGTCGCACTGGACAGCCCCGCCCTGGCCGAAGGCTGGCTCGCGCCCGAGATGGACTGGCGCTGGACCGACGGCGCGGGCGTCGTGCCAGTGGCCGGCGCCCGCGTGCTGGCGTTCGACCTGGCGATGACCGGGGAGTACTGGGTGAAGCCCGCGGCCAGCCGCGCGGCGTTTCGGGATTCGGCCGCGGGCTGACCGGCGCCGGTCACTGCGCGGACGAATCGGACGCCGGAGCGAAACGAACGCAATTGGTGCGGCCGGCAGCGATGCAGTCCTGTTGCGACATGTAGGCGTAAACGCGCGGAAACAGCCACACGCCGGCGACCAGGGCCGCGACCAGAACCACGAAAGCGAGCGTCGCAAGAAGGTTGGAGTTCGGTCGGTCCTGATCGTCCGGCATCGTGTCCGCGCAAGGTGGTGCGTCCGCGCCATGCCAGAGGCCGGCGGCTGCGTCTAGCACCGCCACGGGCTTGTGACGGTGCCCGGCGCCGAAAGTTGGCCCCCGTCACGCCCGTGGCGGGGGCCGCCATGATGCGCGGGCAGGGTTACGCCTGCCGTTCGTCCTTCTTCGGCTCCGGCGGCGGCGCCGGTGGCGCGTCCTCGGCCGGCGGCTCGGGGGCTGCCATCACCGGGCACACCACCACCCGCAACGTCGCGCCGTCGGGGCTGTGAAAGTCGCTCTTCGCGCAAACGCCGCTGCTGATCAGCATCGCCAGGATTGCCGCAAGGTTCATGGTCGTCCTCCTACTGGGCACACGGGTTGCCGGCCTGGGCGGCGCCGGCGTAAGCGGCAAGCGCCGACACCAGCGCCGTGACGGCGTCGGTCTCGACGGAAGAACCGGGCGGTGCGGTCGCGACCGCATTTGCCATCGCGGCAACCGGCGCGCTGGCACAAGCCGCCTCCTGCACCAGCGTCGGGGATGCGCCCGGGATCACCGCGGCGGTCGCCGGTGCGACCGAGGCCGGCGTCGCCACGCTTGCGGCGCAGCCCGCGAGCCCAAGGAACGCCAGCCAGCAAAAGGCGGCGGCCAGCTTGCCCGGGTGCATCACTGGGCACCCCCGGCGGGCGCGGCGGCGGGCGAACCGCTCCGAACCGTCGGGTCAGCCGCCGCCAGCGCCTTCAGCGCCGAGAGCACGGCCGTCCCGGCGGTGACGATCACCGGCACCGGCACGCCGGCTGCCGCCAGCGCCTGCGTCGCGTAGGCGGTGCCGGCCGAGATCAGCGGAGCAACCTCGGGATGCGCGGCGGACCACGTCGTCGCGTCCGCCTGGATCGCCACGATCTCATGATAGACGAGCGCCGCGCCATGCTCGGCCGCAGCGAGGATGTCACTGAGAGCCACCGGATTCTCCTGACAGGAAATGGAACGTATCGAACGTGCCGCCGACCCCGCGCACGGGATCGGCGGAGGTTTCAGGGCAGCCGGTCAGGCATCGCCCATCGCGTTGCTGTCCTCGTCGCGCTGGCGGAAATACGCCTCCATGTCGCGGCGCAGCGCCGGCTTGTTGCCGGCCAGTTCCAGCACACCCCAGACGTTGCGCTTGAGGTCCTCGTCCGGGTCGAACGCATTGCGGGTCAGCACATCCCAGCGCTCGATGTAGCGGCGCCGGGATTTGGCGCCGTGCCAAGTGTGCTCGATGGTGCCGGACAGGGCGGCGACGTTGCCGGCGATGTGCTGCTGCGCCCGCGCCTGCCAGCGCAGCAGCGGCCGGCGATACCCGTTGGTGATACCGGCGGGCAGGCTGCGTTCCACCTGCCCGACCAGCGCGAGCGCCATGTGATGGTCGGCAGCGCCGAGCGCCGCCGTCTCGACAAGCCCGCCGACCCAGTCAAGCGCCTGCCGCGTCGCCGCCCAGGCGTAGCCCGGATGGGCAAACGTGCCGTAGCCGGTGCCGACCGCGCCGCCGTCCTGCCAGATGCGGCAGAAGCTGCGATGCACGGCCATGTGCTCGCCGTTCGGGCCCAGGTCGTAGCAATCGCTCCAGGGCTGCACCACCGGATGCAATTGCAGCGCATGCACGGTCTCGGCGGCCCAGTCCGGCCGGCGGAAGGCGATGTCGGCGTCGATCCAGGCGACGTATTTCCAATCGGCGGGCAGGCTGGCGATGCCGATGTTGAGCAGGTTCTCCTTGGTCCACACCATCGTGCGGGCGCGGACAGGCAGGTGTCGGACGCCGGCCGCCGGCACGATCTCGTGTGGCCGATCGCCGTAGGCGCACTCGACGATCGTGAGCTGCACGCCACTTTCCAGCATGTGGCGCTCGAAATCGCGGAACAGCCGCATCCGGCTCTGCCAGCGCAGCGGGTTGGCAACAGCGGTCACAACGTGCAGCGCGTGCGCCTGCATCGGGGATTCCTTACGGTGAGAACGACGAAGTTTTCGCGCAGGTTGGCGCGGTGGGCGAGTGGCGCCATGGCGGTCAGGTTCCGCCCGGCCTGCGTCGCGTCTGGTCGCCCTTATGGCCAACCACGATCGCGAACGCCCGTTCAAATGCCGTCACGTCGCTTCCTTCGAGAGCGCCGCCTTAGTGCGTGTGCGGCAGCCAGCCGGCAACCAGGGTGGCGAGGGCGCGCAGCACCCCCGCCACCCCCGCCAGCCCGCCGACCAGCATCAGCACCCGCAAACCGCCCGACGCGCGGGAGATGGCGTCTGCCATCTCCTTCTGGTCGGCCCGGATCTCCGAGACCAGCGCGTGCACCAGGCCCACGCGCTCCTCCAGCCGGGCGATGCGCTCCTGGTCCGTGCCTGTTGCCAGTTCCACCTTACATCTCCGTTGCCAGGAACACGGCGGACGCACTGACCGTCGTGCTCGTCGGCGGCGTGAGCGTGATGGAGAGGGCCTTGTTGGTGTTGTCGGCGGCAATCGTCACGGTGGCTGTGCTCAGCGAGCTGTCCGACGCCGTCGGCGCGATCGCGGAGGTGCCCGGGTTGGTCACGCTGACCGTGCCGGCGCTGTTCTTGAACAGCACCGGGATGCTCCAGATCGCCCCGTCGCCGGTCGAGACGTTGCGCGCCGTGACCGTCAGCGTGCCGGCGATCACGTGGTTGCTGCGGATCGGAACGGAGTTCGCTGTCCCGGCTGCGTTGCCGTCCGAGGTCATGCGGGTTGCGGCCGTGACGGAAGACACGTACAGCGTGGTCACGCCCCACTGGTTGCCGATGGTGCTG
>Ga0302314_10011906_pt1 | contig 15114 bp, 9 predicted proteins | sample III_Palsa_N2_3_FD_200533 | JGI IMG/M metagenome (GOLD analysis project Ga0302314, IMG submission 200533) | Peat permafrost microbial communities from Stordalen Mire near Abisko, Sweden - III_Palsa_N2_3 | ecosystem: Environmental > Terrestrial > Soil > Palsa > Peat permafrost | place: Sweden...
GCCAGCGCCGCCTGTGCGCGGGCCACATCCGCCGGCGCGTAGCGGTTGTGGGTATTCTGGTCGGCCGCGGTCAGGCTGGCATCGGCTGCGTCCAGACGCTGCTGCGCCGCGGCAACCTCGCTGGCCGAGGCCGCGCCGGTAGCCTTGAGCCGCACCAGGGCATCCAGATCGCGCTTGTCCTGATCGCGATCGAGCCGGGCCCGCGCCAAGTCCGCCGCTGCTGCCTGGCGTTCCGCGCCGCTGCCATTGTGGGTGGCGGAGTCGAGAGCCGCTTGCGCTGTTTTCACGCCGTTCTCGGCCGTGGCCACGCGGGCCCGCGCTTCAATGTCGTCCAGCTGCAGCAGCGCTTTGCCCGCCGGCACCTGGTCGCCCTGCTGCACGTAAAGCGCCTTCACAGTTGAGGCGACAGGGCTGTAGATGGGGTAATTCACCACCGGCTCCACGCGGCCGTTGGTGCTGATCTGGTTCAACACCTGCCGGCGGCTCACCCGCGCTTCGCGCACCGGCAGCCGCTCTCGCGTAAACGAGCGGGCCCAGAAGAACACGACGACCACGACGATAGCCGCGCCTAGCCAAAGCCAGAGCCGGCTCGATTGCTTTTTCTCTTCAACCATTTATCAAACCAAGGTCAGTATATAAGACTCATTCCACACAATCTTGGGCGCAGAATATTGTCTGCCGAAGGAGGATTTTTCCATGAAAACGCCCGCCAGGTAACCGGCGCCAGGTGCAACCATGCCGGAGATGTATGTGCCGGGAGTTTTTCGACGAATCTCCCCAGAGCCGCGTGCCCTTTACAATGGACCCATGGCACTGGAACCCCGCTACACCGACGAACACGCCAAAGCCGGTCTCGACTACGCCTTCCCGGCGATCGAAACCTGGCAAAACCAGTTTCCCGGCTACGAGATCCTCATCGACGATCCCGAACTGACCTCCGTCTGCCCCAAGACCGGCCTGCCCGACTTCGGCGTCCTCACCATCCACTACATGCCGCGCGAGAAATGCCTGGAGCTCAAGTCCCTCAAGGAGTACCTGTTCAGCTATCGCAACCTCGGCATCTTTCAGGAAAATATCGTCAATCAGGTGCTGGAGGACGTGGTCAAGGCCACCGACCCCGTCTGGGCCGAGATCAAAGGCGTCTTCCGTCCCCGCGGCGGCATCGGCACCACCGTCGTAGCCCGCTGGCCCCGCCCCGAAAAGTAGTCGTCCGCGCATCCCCATTCAGCCCATAATCCACCGTGCCCCGTCCTTTTGCCGTTCTCTGGCAAATGGGCGGGAAACCTCAGGCCTAATGCGGCGCGAGCCGCGTCTGCCCCACCGCAGGTGGCCGTGTACACTCGGTCCATCAGCACTTCTCCCGGCGTTCCCAGCCGCTGAGGTTCCTTGCCCGCGTCAAGCTCGCAACCGCGCAATCGCTTCACCCCAGCCGCCGTCACGCTGGCGCTGCTCATCGCCCTCAACCTGCTCAACTACATTGACCGCTACATCCTGCCCGGCGAGGTCACGCTCATCCAGCGCGAGTTCCACTGGAACGACCAGCAGATGGGCTGGCTGACGACGGCTCTGTTTGCCGTTTATATGATCGTCGCCCCGCTCACCGGCTGGCTGGGCGACCACTTCCGCCGCAAGCCGCTCATCATCGGTGGCGCGGTTCTCTGGAGCCTGGCCACGCTCGGCACCGCATGGGTGCACGACTACTGGTCCATGTTCCTGCGCCACGCCTTGGTGGGCGTGGGCGAAGCGACGTTCGGAATCTTCGCGCCCGCCGTCATCGCCGACTTCTATCCCGAGCGCGACCGCAACCGCATTCTTTCGATCTTCTATCTGGCCATCCCGCTGGGCGCGGCGCTCGGCTACCTGGCCGGCGGCAATCTGGGCTCGCTCTGGGGTTGGCGCGCGCCGTTCTTCATCTGCGCCATTCCTGGCCTCGTAGTTGCCGCGCTCTTCGGCTGGATCGGCTCGGAGCCGGTTCGCGGCGGCAATGACCATATCCAGGCAAACGTGAACCGAAACACAGTCGCCGGCCTGTTCACCAACGGCGCTTTTCTCACCGCGACCTTCGGCCTGGCTGCGCTCACCTTCGCCATGGGCGGCATCTCCAACTGGATGCCGACGTTCCTCAACCGCTTCGCCGGCCTCTCGGTATCGAGTGCCGGAACCATGGTCGGCGCCATCACCGTGATCGACGGCATCGCCGGCACGCTGGTCGGCGGCTGGATCGCGCAGCGCTGGCTCAGAACAAACGACCGTGCCCTTTATCTGCTCTCGTTCTGGAGCGTGGCTCTCACCTTGCCGTGCGGGATCGTAGTCTTCTTCGGCCCGCACACCTGGACCATCCCCGCGCTCTTTGTCACGGAATTCTTTCTCTTCCTCAACACCGGCCCGCTCAACGCCGCCATCGTCAACTCCGTCTCCGCCCCTGTGCGCGCCACCGCCATCTCCATCAACCTGTTCTGCATCCACGCCTTCGGCGACACCTTCTCGCCCACCATCATCGGCCTCATCTCCGACCGCTCCAACCTTCGCCTCGGCCTGGGTCTAACGCTGATCTTCCTCGTCATCTCCGCAGTCATTCTGCTCGCTGGAGCACGCTTCGCCCCGCCGCTGGACAGATCGGAAGCCTCTTCAGCCTGACCATCCATCGCCCCCGCCGACTTGCTGCCTCGCTGCTCTCAATCCAGAAATCTTCAGCCCAGTTCTGCGACAATCGCCCCATGCACGCCGCCCAAATCCTCACCGCAGCCACCGGCCTGCTCGCCCTAGGCTGGCTATGGCAGGCGCTTGCGGCCCTCCGCGGCATGCCCAAGCTTCTTGACCTCACCGATCCCAGGGCCAACTGGCCTGAACTCGAACCATCCCCGCAGCCCCATGCAACCGTAGTCGTCCCCGCCTGCAACGAAGAAGAGTCCATTCGCGCCACGCTCAACTCGCTGCTCTCCTCCACAGGCGCGCGACTCCAGATCGTCGCGGTCGACGACCGCTCCACCGACCGCACCGGCGCAATCATGGACGAGATCGTTACCCAGGCCGGCGCCGGACCGCACAGCTTGGAAGTCCTGCACATACGCGAATTGCCTCCGGGTTGGTTGGGGAAGGCCCACGCGCTAGCCATGGGCGCACACCGCTCTACCGCGCCCTGGCTCCTGTTCACCGATGGCGACATGACCTTCGATCCGCGCGCCGTCTCGCTCGCCCTGCGCTACGCTGCCGCCGAGAGCGCCGATCACGTAGTCCTGGCTTTCACGCTGGAGTTGAAGTCTTTCGTGGAAGTTGCTGTTTTTGCAGCTCTTCAGGCGTTGGCGACTTGGAACGTCCGCCTTTGGAAGGTCGCCGACGCCAAGGCTCGCGATTTCTTCGGCGCCGGCGGCTTCAACCTGGTTCGCCGCAACGTCTACGAACAAGTTGGCGGCTTCGAGTCGCTGCGTATGGAGGTGGTGGAAGACCTGCGCCTGGGTTGGCTCATCAAGCGCGCGGGCTTTCGGCAGCGCATCGTCGTTGGCGCCGACCTGGCGCGCATCCGCTGGATCAAGGGCGCGCTCGGCATCGTCGGGCTGCTGGAAAAGAACGGCTTCGCCGGCATGCGTTATCGCACGGAGATCTCCCTGCTGGCTTCGCTCGGCTTCGCCATCCAGATCGTTGTGCCGCTGGCGGCCTTCGCCTGCGGTGGCTGGGCAGCCGTGGCCACCCTCGCCGACTACGCCGCCATCGCCCTCACCTACTTCGCCAACCGCCGATTTACAAGAGTCTCGCCGTGGACCGCGATTCTGTTCGCCCCCGCAACGGCGGTTCTGCTCTTCGCCTTTGCACGATCCACAGCGCTCACCCTTATACGAAAGGGAGTTGTCTGGCGCGGCACTCACTATCCGCTCGACGAACTCCGGCGCAACGCCGGCAGTTGGCGCTGAGCCGGGCTATTTGCCTGGCCGCGTCTCCTGGTCGCGGGAGTTCATGAAGGCGCGCCCCGCTCCCTGCGTCCGCAAATTCGGATCGTTGACTGGCGGCCGCGCCTGGTCGCCGGTGAAACCGCGCACCAGCCGCGGATTGGCCTTGAACTTGGGCGGCCCGCCATAGAACTGCCGCGCGTGGCTCAGCACCATGCCGGCGCGCCCGTGCATGGACTGCACAATGCCGCGCACCTGCACGTCCGCGTCGCGATACTTGCGCAGCTCGCCCACCTCGTCGTGGTCCTCCCACAGGCTGATGATGGTGAACCGGCAGGCGTCGTCGGAGGTCTGCGGCGTGCACACGTCCAGAAAGCGGGTGCCATCTGGAAGCTGAACCACGTCATAGATATGCGCAGAAACACAAATGTCCTTGTTGAGCATCTTGGCGGCTTGGTCGGCCGGCACACAGGATTTCTGCGCGGCGGCAGACGCCGGGACCGGCGAAGCCAGCGCAAGCAGAACCAGCCAGGGTGCCAAGACGAGACGCATTGAAATTCACCAGGAAGGTTGAAAGCATCCTAGCGCGAATTGCAACGCAAGGGAAGCGCCGGCACAATAGCCGCATATTCCTGTAGGCTTATCCCTGACTTTTCATCCGCAATTTCCAAGGAAGGCAGTACTTCCCATGAACGATGCGATTCGCCGCGCCTTTTTGCCTTTGGCCATCCTGGCCGGTTTCACCATCTCCGCGTGCGCCCAACAGGCTGATTTCCTCAAGCACTATCAAGGCACTCCTTATCACGACAGCCGCTACGATGGCGGCCCGCAGGCAATCCCCGGCAAGGTCCTATGCGCTTATTACGACCTGGGCGGCGAGGGCGTGGCTTATCACGACTCCGACGCCAAGAACAACGGCAGCGGCGGACTCAACCCGGCCAACGGAACCTACCTGAACGAGTTCCGCATGCACGAGGGCGTCGACACCTCCTACACCAAGTTCGGTCTCGACCCCAAGATCGACGACACGCAATACGATAAAGCGACGCCGCCCGCCAACCTGCTTTACGTAGGCTGGACCGTCCCCGGCGAGTGGTTCAATATCACCGTGAACGTGGCCGAGGCAGGCACTTATTCGGCCGGACTGCTCTATACCTCCAATCGCGGCGGCACCATCTCCATTGACGTGAACGGCAAGCCGGCCACGGGCCCGCTGACGATCTTGAGCACGTTTGACGCAGCCGATCCCGTGGCATGGCGCCAGTGGCACCACTGGAACTTCACACCGGGACTTGGGACCCTTGACCTGCCCAAAGGCAAGGCCGTGCTCACGGTCCACATCCTTACCGAAGGCCAGATGAACCTGGCGACCTTCGAATTCAATAAACTTCCAAAGGCCGGCGCGGATAGATAGCTTGGCATTCGGCTGTAGGCCACGGGGGATTCATCCCCAGCGTTCGGTTGGTAGGCCGGGGATTCATCCCCGCCATAAAGCAAATTGAATCAATAAGGGCTTTACAGCTTGCGGAAAAACTCATCACAAAAGGCTCGAAGTGTCAGGGCACGACTTCAGTCGTGCCAAAATGCGCCTCTCCATCCGGTTCGGCTTTAGCCGCTGAGGTTTCATAAGTCATGGCAGCAAATACCCTGAGGGGTTTTACCGGCCGCGGGAAAACTCTCCTATATGACCACTTCAGAGGCTTTGTAACAAGGGCACGACTTTAGTCGGGCCAATAAAGCCAATCCAATTAGCGTCGGGCTTTAGCCCCTGCAAAAGTCCCTCCCGGTAATTCCTCCGTTGAAGGACTTTTTCCGCAAGCTGTACAGCCCACGAATCCTGTTGGCAGCTTGGCGGCGCCCTTCGGCTTCGCTCAGGGCAGGCTTTGAAGCCATCCCCTGACGCTTCTTGCGTTCTCCGATGTGTCTTTCCCCAAGCCATGAAGTCATGCCCCTTCGCCAACTGCCATTGAGATATACTCAGCTTTCCGCATCTCGACACCCCACAGCCGGGAAGATTGGCGGGAAATTGCCGAAAATGATCCTCGCGGCCGATTGGCTGGAACGAAACCCGGCCATCGCGCGTACGTAGGGTAAGCCGGCTGGATAGGCCTGAGCCGGAGTCCGGCCTGGCGGATCACAAAGCGGATCACAAATTTGCGTCCGGAGAGGCTCTCCGAACGTCTTGAAGAATGGCACCCCACATGCCTCAGCAGTTTTGCGGAGAGGAACAATGCATTTGTACGCTACACGTGTGTTTGAGGATGGTGAGATGACCCCCCGTAATGTTAGCGGAAAAATACTTATTGACGGACAGGCAGGGAAGGTACGTGGGCAGGGCGGCAGCAGGCTGCGCGCTGTTGCGGCTGTGATGCTGACCCTGATGGCGGGAATGCCGTCCGGGTTGGCGCAGGAGCAGGCCGTTCTGGGTGCGGGACAGAAGACTCCCAACAAGGCGGCGTCCGATTTGCCTGCCACGCCGGCGCCGGTCTTGACGCAACCGCTGGATCTGCGCTCCACGCAGCGCGACTACTCCAAGCCGAGCGCCCGATTCTGGAACAACCCCATCGGCACGTTCAGGGCTACCTCGATTCCCAAGGCCAGCTTTACCAATTCGGTGCGCTTGTCGGACCTGGCCAAGGATGGCAAGATCTACCTGAGCCTTTCTGACGCGATAGCGCTGGCTTTGGAAAACAACTACGACTTGGCCATTGCCCGCTACGACCTGGACATCGCCGACACCGACATTCTGCGCACCCGCACCGGCCAGTTGCCGCTGGGCGTGCCCACCGGCCTGGTTACCGGCACGCTGAGCGGTTCCACCTCCACGCTGAGCGCGGGCGGCGGACCGGGCGGCACCACGGTAGGATCCGGCGGCGCAGGTTCCGGCGCCAGCGGTTTGACGCTGACCACGGCAGGCGCGGGTCCGCTTCCCGAGAACTTCGAGCCCTCCATCACGTCGACGCTGCAGTTCGATCGCGCCAGCGCGCCTTCCACCAACTTCTTCACCGGCGGCGAAACGAATACCAATACCTACAACGTCGGCTACAACCAGGGCTTTGCCACCGGCACTGCGCTGGCCGTGACCTTCGACAACACCTACGCCACCTCCACCAATGCCGTTACCGAGTACAGTCCGCAGTACAACTCCAGCTTCCGGGCGCAGGTAACTCAGCATCTGCTGCAGGGCGCAGGCATCTGGGTGAACAAGCGCTTCATCTATCAGGCCATCAACGACCGCCGCATCGCCGACTCCGGCTTCCGTCAGCAGGTTCTCTACACCGTGAACCAGGTGGAGAGCATCTACTGGTCGCTGGTGCAGGCCTACGAGGATGTGCAGTCCAAGGAACGTGCCGTCACGCAGAGCACGCAGGTGGCAAGCGATAACCGCAAGCAGCTGCAGATCGGCACCATGGCGCCGCTCGATGTGGTCAACGCCGACCAGTCGGTGGCTTCCGACAAGCAGGGGCTGATCAGCGCCCAACTGGCTTTGAACTATCAGCAGCAGATCATCAAGCAGGCCATTGCCCGCAACCTCAACGATCCGGTTCTCTCCCAGGCCGCCGTCATTCCCACGGACCGGGTGAGCATTGCCGAGATTCCGGAAGAGAAGCAGGCGGTTGAAGAGCTGGTGCAGCAGGCGTTTCAGCAGCGGCCAGAGCTGGAGCAGGCGGTGCTGACGCTGCGCAACGACGAGATCACCCTCAAGGGCGCGAAGAATGCGCTGCTGCCAACAGTCGATCTCTTTGCGTATCTTGCGGGACAGGGTGTTTCCGGCGCAATTAATCCTGATCTCGATTGCGCGTTCTACGGCACCACCTGCCCTACCGCCCTGGGCGGATACGGCACAGCTATCGATAACGCCTTCAACAACTCATCGCCCGACAAAGGCGTCGGATTCAACATCACCATCCCCATCGGCAACAAGCTGGCGCAATCGGTGCAGGCGCGGTCGCTGATGGAGTATCGCCAGGCCGAGCTTCGCCTGGAGCAGCTGTACACGCAGATTCGCATGCAGGTGGTGAACGCCCAGTTTGCGCTCACCAACGACCGCGCGCAGGTGCTTGCCTCGCAGGCTGCCCGCGACTACAACCGCCAGAGCCTGGATGCGGAAGAAAAGAAGCTGCACCTGGGCGCATCCACCACGGCGCTCGTGCTGCAACAGCAGCGCAGCCTGGCTGCCGCGGAAGACAGCGAGATTGCTGCCGAGGCGGCCTACGCCAAGGATCGGGCGACCCTCTACCAGATCCTGGCCACGACCATGCAGCACTACGGCATCAACGTGAATGATGCGGCCACTGGCGATGTGAAGACCGCTCCGCTGGTTCCCGGCATCACAGCCGCGCCGCCCAGCGAGGAGCCGTCAACAGCGCCTCCGACCACGCCACCGGCTGAGACCTCCACGCCGGCCGCAACGCCGAATTCAAAGTAATTCAGCCTCTCCGGTTGAATGCGAAAGCCCGTCCAGCTCCCTGAAGCCGGACGGGCCCTTTTTTGCGGCACGGAAGCCCCGTGCCCCGTCCTTCTGAGCGGAGCGCAGCGAAGTCGAAGAACCTGCTTGTTGTAGTTGCCGGCGAATGGGCGGGAAACCTCGGGTGTCGGAGGCTGGTTCGGCGATTGGCGCGCACGCTGTTGTGCTTTCCCGCCCATTCGCGATGAAGCCGCGAAAGGACGGGGCACGGAATTTTCAGGCGGGAAAGGCGACACGTCCACTTGTTGAATTAACGTTCCGCCACCAGATTCAACAGATCGAAGAACTCCGGAAAGCTGATCCCCGCCGACTCCGCGCCCTGGATCAGCGTCTCACCTTCAGCCCGCAGCGCGGCCACGCTGAAAGCCATGGCGATGCGATGATCGCCCCCGGAGTCGATGGTTGCGCCGTGCAGCGTCTGCCCGCCCGGCACGTCCAGGCCGTCCTCGAATTCCTCAACCTCTGCGCCCATGGCGCGCAGGTTCTTTGCCACCAGTGCGATCCGGTCCGACTCTTTCACCCGCAGCTCCTTGGCATCGCGAATGCGGATGCCGCCGCTGGTGTAAGGGGCAATCGCCGCCAGCACCGGAAGCTCGTCGATCAGCTGCGCAGCCAGCGTGCCGGTGATTGCCGTCGAACCAAGCCCCTCCGGCGGCGCGGAGATCTGCACCGCGCCCACCAGCTCTGCGTTCTTCTCCTCCAGATGAAGTACGTTGACCCGCGCTCCCAGTGAAGTCAGCACATCGAGCAGCGCCGCGCGCGTGGGATTCAGGCCCAGCGAGTCCAGCAGCAACGTGGAGCCGGGAAATAATGCTGCTGCACAAAGGAAAAAGGCAGCCGAAGAGATGTCGCCGGGAACGGTTGCGTCGATGGCATGCAGCGCCTGCGGCCCGGCAATCGAAACAAAGTCCAGTCCACGATCCAGCCCGCGCGTCAGGTCGGCGCCAAAGGCGCGCAGCGCCAGCTCGCTGTGGTCGCGGGTGCGGATGGACTCACGCACGGTGGTGGTGCCGGCAGTCTGCAGCCCGGCCAGCAGGACGCAGGTCTTCACCTGTGCGCTGGGCACGGGCGTGGTGTAGTCGATAGCCGTGAGCGGCCCGCCGGTAATCGTCAGCGGCGCATGGCCCTCGGTCAACTCGAGCTTCGCTCCCATGGCAGCCAGCGGCTTGCGCACGCGCTCCATCGGTCGGCGCGAGAGCGATGCATCGCCAATCAGCGTGAAGCTCCCATGCTGTGGCGCCAGCAGCCCCGCGATCATGCGCATCGTCGAGCCGGAGTTGCCGCAATCCAGCGGATGGTCGGCCGGCGTGACCTTGCCGCCAACGCCGGTGACTTCGATGACGCCGTCCTCAGTCCGATTCACACTCGCCCCCAGCGCCGTCATGCAGGCCAGCGTGGAGGCGCAGTCGGCGCCGGTGGAGAAGTTCGAGAACCGCGAAGTGCCCTCGGCAAAGGCCCCCAGCATTCCGTAGCGATGGCTGATGGACTTGTCGCCGGGCAGGCGCAGGCTTCCGTAGACGTTGCGGGCGGGACGAATCAGGCGTTCTTCCGTGATGGTGTGCACTCGGGCTCCGATGGTGTTGTCTTCTTAAGTCTATCGAAACGGGAGCCTAAGCCGAAATGAGAGTGGAAAGAGAAAAAAAGAGTGCTGTGACGCGGATCACCAGATCATGGACTAAACTAGTCCTATATTAAGTAGGACTGGATCGGTCGGATATACATTCCACCCTGATACAGGGGAGTGCGTCCTCCGATCCGGTACACGATGCTGAAAACATTACGAGGTCTAAGGCTTTGAAACGGTTCTTTCTTCTCGCTTTCCTTTTGCTTTTTTCCGGCAGTGCCGCTCTCTCGCAGAGCACCGGATTAAAAATTACAGGGACAGTGCACGACCGCAGCGGCGGCCGCATTCCGCACGCACAGATCACCGTCAAGCTGGATGGAGCCGCTGTCGGCGCGCAGGCCCAGGCCGGCGACCTGGGCGAGTTCAGCATTCCGGTCGCCGCGCCGGGCAGCTACACCTTAGAGGTCACAGCCGACGGCTTCGCGCCCCAGGCGATTACGGCAGCGGTTTCGGCCGCTGTGCCGACGGCGACGCTCGATGTGCCCATGGATGTAGCTGCGAGCACGCAGACGGTGGAAGTGACCGCCGACGCGCTCGCCGCGGAGACCACCAGCACCCAGTTGGGCGAAACCCTGGAATCGAAGAAGATTGAAGCCGTGCCGCTCAACGGCCGCAGCTTTACTGACCTCATGGCCGTGCAGCCCGGCATCGTTCCAGTCAACACCGCCCAGCCCGGAGCCGTCATCATGACCGGCGTAGCCTCCACGCCGCCCTCCGGCGACGCCAACCCCGGCAACCTCTCCATCAGCGGCCAGCGCGAGGCTTCCAACGGCTTCCGCGTCAACGGCAGCGACGTGGAGGAAGACGTGAACATGGGCACCTCCATCGTGCCCAATCTCGACTCCATCGACAGCTTCCGCGTGCTCACCTCCAACTTCGACGCCGAGTACGGCAACTCCAGCGGCGGCCAGGTCCTGGTCACCACCAAGTCCGGCGCGGCGCAATGGCACGGCAGCGCGTTCGAGTTCCTGCGCAACACCGATCTCGACGCCCGCAATTACTTCTCCGATCAGCGCGCCGCGTATCGCCAGAACCAGTTTGGCGGCACCATCGGCGGCACGCCCTGGCACAAGACCCTCGCTCTCTTCGCCGACTACCAGGGCACGCGTCTCACCCAGGGCATAGACACCGGCGACATCGCCGTCCCATCCACCGCCGAGCGCGCCGGCAACTTTGCCGCCAACCCGCTCACTGGCAGCGTCACCGGCACATCCTGGGCAACCATGCTCAGCAGCCGGCTCGGCTCCCCGGTGACTGCCGGCGAGCCTTACGCGCAGGTCTTTCCCAACGGCACAATCCCCACCCGTGCGTGGTCCGCTCCCGCGCAGGCGCTGCTCAGCTACGTTCCGTCGCCGAACGCCGGGACAGCGCTGTTTGAGACCGCTGCCCAGGCCCAAACCCTACAGGACGACAAGGGCGCACTCCGCGCCGACTGGACGCACGGCAAAGGCACCCTCACCGGCTACTTCTTCCTCGATCAGTATTCCCTCGACAACCCCTATCCCACCGGCACCGGCGGCGCCAGCGTTCCCGGCTTCGACGCCACCAGCAACGGCCGCGCCCAGCTCGCCAGCCTCGAACACGTAGCCACATTCGGCTCTGCCACGCTGAACCAGTTCCACCTGAGCTACATGCGCAATGACAACGCCGTGGGTCAGCCGAGCGGCGGCGTCGGCCCGTCGCTCGCCTCGCAGGGATTCAGCGGCATCGTCCCGCTCAAGCCCTCCACCGAAGGCGTTGCCAACGTGGCCTTCAACGACTTCACCATGGGTGTGGACACCACCGCTCTGGTGCAGGCCGAGAACATCTTCGAGATCAGCGACGCCTTCAGCCGCATCGTCGGCAAGCATGGGCTTAAGGCCGGCGGCGAATTCCATATAAGCCAGATCAACACCCATCCCGACGTGGTGTTCAACGGCAGCTTTGACTTCAACGGCTCGGAAACCGGCCTCGACTTTGCCGATTTCCTGCTTGGGGTAACTTCGAGTTACACGCAGGGCCAGGCCAACAGCTTCTATAACCGCAACGTCTACACCGCTGCCTTCGCGCAAGACAGCTGGAAGGCGACCAATGAGCTGACCCTCAACTACGGCGTGCGCTGGGACCGCATCCGCCCCTGGAGCGAGAAATACAACCAGCTGCAGACCCTGGTGAAGGGGGAGCAGAGCCAGGTTTTTCCCGGCGCACCGCTCGGCCTGGTGTTTCCCGGCGATGCCGGCGTGCCGTCCTCGCTTGCCGCCGCCCGCAACGACTTTGCCCCACGCTTCGGCATCGCCTGGTCGCCCGACTTCAAGACGCCGCTGCTGCACAAGCTGGCTGGCCAGCAGGGCCGCACCAGCCTCCGCACCGGCTACGGCATCTTCTATACCGCGTATGAAGGCCTCTCCGCCGGCATCATGAGCGCCAATCCGCCCTATGGCTATACCTACACCTCAGCCGCCCCGCCGCTGTTCCAATCGCCCTTCACCGTGGCCGCCACGGGCGCAGATGCCGGCCAGCGCTTCCCGCTGCAGAAGGTGGGTTACGGCGCCAGCAAGGCCAATCCCAACTCCAACGTAAATTGGAGCCAGTTCGAGCCGCTGGTAGGCATTCCCGCGGTCGATCCCAACGACGTAACGCCCTATGCGCAGCACTGGATGGCCAGCGTCGAGCGCCAGTTCGGCGCCGGCGCGCTGGCTTCGCTCAGCTACATCGGCACCTCGTCGCACCACCTGCTGGTGCTGGAAGAAGCCAACCCCGCCGACCCCGCCCTGTGCCTCTCGCTCGGCTCCAACGTTTGCGGCCCCTTCAATGAGCAGGCCGCCCGCACCCAGTTCAGCCCCGCCTTCGGCAGCGTGGAGCTGCAGCGCACCATCGCCAACGCCAACTACAACGCCCTTGAAGCCTCGGTGAAGGGAAGCACGCACGGCCTCGATCTGCTGGCCAGCTATACGTACTCAAAATCCATTGACCAGTCCAGCGGTCTGCCCGAGCCCGTCAACCCGGTGAATCCTTCGCTCAGCCGCGCTCTCTCCGCCTTCGACCTGCGCCAGAACCTCGTCACCAGCTTCCGCTACGAGCTGCCCGGCCTGCGCAATCGCGACCAGATGCACTGGATCACCAACGGCTGGGGCCTGGCCGGAATCGCCCGCTTCACCTCCGGCCTGCCCGTCACGCTGATGAACAACAACGACACCTCGCTGCTCGGCACCATTCCCAACGGCATCAACAACAACGGCGTGGACACGCCCGAGTGGAGCGGCCAATCCCTCTCGTTGCACACCAATCCCCGCGGCGGCCAGCCGGTCTTTGACGCCTCGCAACTCACCCTGCCCGCACTCGGTACAATGGGCAACGCCCGCCGCCGCTTCTTCTCCGGCCCTGGGCTTGAAGACCTGGACGCGACCCTGTCGAAGACCACCCACATTGTCGACGGCAACGCCCTCGAGTTCCGCGCCGAGGCCTTCAACCTCTTCAACCACGCCCAGTTCTTCGGCCCGGCAGCGGTGGAGGGGAACATCTCCAGCAGCAGCTTCGGCCAGGCGGTGAGCGCCATGCCGCCGCGCCTGATGCAGTTGGCTTTGCGCTACCGTTTCTGATGGTCTCGCGTTGTGGTGCGCTATGAACCACCCCTGAACCGCTAAAGGCGTCTAACCTGAAGGCAGGACAACGGGACGTCCTTCGGGAGAAAACCGCAAAACTGCATCTCAGGGAGAGCGTATCAGGCACGGAAAGAGACCGGTTGAAGTGTGGAGATGGATGCGGAGCGGACTCGCGCCGTGGGGATTGCTGGCATTGATCGCCCTTTCCACGCGCCCCATGGCCTTCGCTGCGGGCCGGCAGGCCATTTCAGGCTCTCCGGTTGCTGCCGTCGCGCACGACGCGAATGCGGCTTTGCCCGATGCTCCGGATGCCCCACCTGACAGCGCGGGGCAGGAAACCGCGACCCCGCAGTCAACAACCGATGCGCTCACGGGCAGCATCCACGGCACGGTCGTTGACGGCAGTGCAGCGGTCGCTCAAGGCGCACACGTGGCGCTGGTATGGACCCCGCAGGCAGGCGGCCCTCCGGTCGCGCGCGAGACCACCACGGACAGCAACGGCGAGTTCAGTTTCTCGACCGTTGCCGCCGGCACATTCACGCTGACGGTCAGTTCGAAAGGCTTCACGACGCGTACGGTAAGCGGCACGATTCACGATGGAGAAAGTGTTGAAGCGCCCGCCGTGACCCTGGTCATGAACGGCACCACCACCGACGTTGAAGTCTCCGCATCGCCGGTCGAGATCGCTGAAGCGCAGCTGAAAGAAGAAGAGACGCAGCGCGTGCTCGGCGTCATTCCCAACTTTTATGTAACCTATGTGCACGATGCGCCGCCGTTGACGCGCAAGCAGAAGTATCAACTGGCGTGGCGCTCGTCCATCGACCCGGTGAACTTCGGAATCGTGGGCATTCTTGCCGGCGTGGAGCAGGCCACTGACAGCTTCAGCGGCTACGGCCAAGGCGCGCAGGGCTACGCCAAGCGCTACGGCGCCGGCTATACCGACAGCTTTGACGCCACGTTTATCGGCGGCGCGGTGCTGGCCTCCTGGTGGAAGCAGGACCCGCGCTACTTCTACAAAGGCACCGGCAGCAAGCAATCGCGCATCTGGTACGCCATCGCCATGGCGGTGGTGTGCAAGGGCGACAACGGCCGCTGGCAGCCGAATTACTCGGGGATTGTGGGCGGCCTTGCAGCGGGCGGAATTTCGAATCTCTACTATCCGGCCAGCAATCGTGAAGGCGCGAGTCTGACGTTTGAGAACGCCGGGTTAGGCACCGCCGGCAGCGCCGTCGGCAATCTCTTCCAGGAGTTTGTGGTCAAGCACCTGACGCCGCATGTGCCGGATTACGGAGCAGGGAAGCAGGGAAGCAATAGATAGGTGCCCCCCGCCGGCGCGCCCCCAACTCTCCCTGCGACCCCGGTCGCGTCTGCCCCACCGCAGGTGGCCGTGCCCGGTCCATTCGCGTCCTTTGCGAATGGGCGGGAAACCTCGACTCTCAACCTGCAGACTTGGCGCAGACCGCCTACCCCCCAACTCAGAAAGCGGAACCAAGCGGCCTCCGTGCCTTCGATTCCACACCCAGCCGTGGATCGCGCCGCCGCGCCAACTCCGCTAAC
>Ga0302314_10011907_pt1 | contig 15113 bp, 12 predicted proteins | sample III_Palsa_N2_3_FD_200533 | JGI IMG/M metagenome (GOLD analysis project Ga0302314, IMG submission 200533) | Peat permafrost microbial communities from Stordalen Mire near Abisko, Sweden - III_Palsa_N2_3 | ecosystem: Environmental > Terrestrial > Soil > Palsa > Peat permafrost | place: Sweden...
AACGTTTGAAAATTAAGGGATCGCGGATATGTCGGTTGTCACGACGGATATTTTGGACGGCGTCGCGCTGGTTACGCTGAACCGGCCGCAGCAGATGAATGCCTTGTCGGCGGATGTGCGGCTTGGGTTAGTAGAAACGTTCTCGGCGTTGAATGAGAACCCGGACGTGCGGGTAGCGATTCTCACGGGCGCGGGCGAGCGGGCGTTTTGCGCGGGGCTGGATTTGAAGGAGCTGGGCGCCGGCGGCGTGCATCCGCAGACCATTGTGGCCGATGTGAACGACCCGGTGTCCACGTTGAACCGTTTCACCAAGCCGATCATCGGCGCCATTAACGGTGTGGCGATTACCGGCGGGTTTGAACTGGCTTTGGCATGCGATGTGCTGCTGGCGTCCAGCACGGCGCGCTTTGCCGACACGCACGGGCGCGTGGGCATCATGCCGGGCTGGGGCCTCTCGCAAAAATTATCGCGGCTGGTGGGCATTGCGCGGGCCAAGGAGCTGTCGCTCACCGGCAATTTCCTGGATGCGGCCACGGCCAATGCGTGGGGGCTGGTGAACCGCGTAGTGGCGCCCGGCGAGCTGCTGGCCCAGGCGCGCGCGCTCGCCGCCGACATGGCGCAGATGCCGCTGGAGATTCTGGTGACGTACAAGAAGCTCATCGATGACGGCTTCGCGTTGCCGTTCGGCGAGGCCGTGGCGCTGGAGAAGAGGGTCTCCGGCGTTTATAACGCCGGTGTGTCGGCGGCCGAGATCGAGGCGCGCCGCGCCGGTATCCAGGCGCGCGGCCGCAGCCAGTAGCGGCGCCCGGCGCGGTCAGAGCGGCACATCCGCGTCGCCCTCGCCCAGGCTGCGTTGCATGATCACCACGTCCAGCCAGCGGCCGAACTTTACGCCAACGGCGCGCAGCACGCCGGCGCGGGTGAAGCCCAGGCTGGCATGCATGCCGATCGAGCCGATGTTTTCGCTGTCGCCGATCAGCGCCAGGATCTGGCGCAGTCCAGCGGCTTCGGCGCGGGCCACCAGGGCGGCCACCAGGGCCTTGCCGACCCCCTGGCCGCGGACGTCCTCGCGCACATACACACTGTCTTCGACGATATGGCGGTACGCGCTGCGCTGCCGGAAGGCACCGTAATAGGCGAAGCCGAGCACGCCGGTGGCATCGCGGCACACCAGCCACGTGTAGCCGGCGGCGACGCCGGCCGCCCAGCGTGCGTTCATTTCCTCCAGGCTGGGGGGGATCTCCTCGAACGTACCGGTGCCGTGCAGTACGTGATGCGCATAGATCGCCTGGATTTCGGGCAGCTCAGCCGATGTGGCATCGGCGATGTCATCGAGGCAGAAAGTCTTGCACATCGGGGTCGAGTTCCTTTAGGCCAAGAAGCAACACGGCAGGCCTCATACGCGCGCCACCGTCACGGAAGCTCTATCGAAACCCGCGGAAATCCGCCAAAAAATTATCCCGGGCTAAGGGAATACCGTGCTAGAGGGGGGCGGCAATGCGCACCTTCCGTCGGTCATCCCCCTCGGTTGTTAATGCAGTGTGTTCGGCGCAGGCGCGGCCGGGCCAAGCGTGAGAGGACGCAGAGTGGACACAAACCTGCCCAATGCCGCGTCTCCCGCCGATGGCGGTGACCCTGGCGACGACGGTTCGGCGCATGAGGCGCTAAGTTCCACCGAACTGCGCCTGCGCGCGGTGGCGATGGCTGCCCGCTTCTTCGGCATCGACCTGGAAATCAATGATTACCGGGCGCGCCCCAACGAAGCCTATCCGTCGCCCGCGTCGCTGGTGGATTGGCTGCGCGAGCAGGGCCTGCAGGCACGCGGCGTCAAGCTAGCTTGGAAGAACCTGTTCAGTTTCCGCGAAACCGTTCCTGTGGTGCTGATGCTGCGCGACGGCTCGGCGGGCCTGGTGGTGGGCGCCGATGCCAAGCGCGACATCGTCTGGATCAAGAGCCCCACGGCACGCGACAGCGATCAGCCCGTGCCGGTGGACCGGCTGCGGCTGGAACAGGCCTGGGGCGGCGAAGTGGTACTCATGCGCCGCGTCTTCGGCCTGGCCGACGGCGAGGCGCCGTTCACGCTGGCCTGGATCTTCAATCAGGTCACCGTTGAGAAACGGTTCCTGTGGCAGATTGCCTACGCGTCCGTCTGTTTGTCGGTGCTTGGGATCATCCCCGCCTTCATCATCATGGGCACGATCGATCGCGTGTTGGAATTCCAGAGCATCGCGTCGTTCTGGATGCTGACATCGATCATGGTCGTCATGATGACCTTCGAAACGCTGCTCGGTTGGGCGCGGCGCGAACTGATCACGGTGATGTCCGCCAAGCTGGACGCCAAGCTGCATTTGCATCTGTTCGCGCGCCTGCTGGGGCTGCCGCTGGATTTCTTCGAACGCAACCAGGCCGGTGAAACGCTGAGCCGGCTAGGCAACGTGTCCCGCGTGCGCGAATTCCTTACCGGCCGCCTGCTGCAAACCGTGCTCGACGGCGCCATGCTGTTCGTGCTGCTGCCGTTCATGTTCTACATGGAGCCGCTGCTGGGCGTGATCGCCACCACCGTGGCCGGCGTTATTGCGCTGATCGTGGTGGTGTTCCTGCGCCCAATTGGCCGCCTGGTGGCCCAGATGGTCATGGCCGAGCACAAGAAGGCGGCGGTAATCAACGAAACGGTGCACGGCATCCGCACCGTTAAAACCTTGGCGCTGGAACCGCAGCAAAAGCAGATCTGGGACGAACGTGTGGCGACGGCCGCCACTTGGCGTGTGGCCGCCGGCCGCATGTCGAACTGGCCGCAAACACTTACCGACCCGCTGCAGGTATTCATGTCGCGCGGCGTGGTGCTGATGGGCGCGTATCTCGCGCTACAGGCCAATTCGGGCGTGGATCGCGGCGCGCTGATCGCGTTCATGATCCTGTCCGGCCGCGTCGCCGGCCCGCTGGCGGGCTTCGCCAAGCTGATGGAAGATTTCCAGGAAGTGCGCACCTCGATCGGCCAGATCGCCAAGGTGCTGAACAATCCGCCGGAAGTGCGCAACGTCACCGACGGCATGCGGCCCCGCTTTGAAGGCCGCATCGCGTTCGAGGACCTGACCTTTACCTACCCGATGGGATCGCGGCCGGCTCTGAGCCAGATGTCGTTCGACATTCCGCCCGGCACCATGCTGGGCCTGGTGGGTCGTTCGGGCTCAGGCAAGTCAACGATCACCCGTCTGTTGCAGGGCGTGAACCGGGAATACTCCGGCGCCGTGAAGATCGACGGCTGCGAAATGCGCGAAATCAACCTCGCCCATCTGCGCCGCAGTCTGGGCGTGGTTTTGCAGGACAACTTCCTGTTCCGCGGCACGGTGAAGGAGAATATTATCTCCGGCCGGCCGGGGCTGACCTTGGAAGACGCGGTGCGCGCCGCGCGCCTGGCCGGCGCCGAGGAATTCATCGAGCGCATGCCGCAGGGCTACGACACGTGGATTGAAGAAGGCTCGAGCAACATTTCGGGCGGGCAGCGCCAGCGCTTGGCGATTGCGCGCGCGCTCATCAACAACCCCCGCATCCTGATCCTGGACGAAGCGACCAGCGCGCTGGATCCGGAAAGCGAAGCGCTGGTGAACGCCAACCTGGTGCGCATCGGCAAGGGCCGCACGATGGTGATCGTCTCTCACCGTCTGTCCAGCCTGGTGAACTGCGATCTGATCATGGTGCTGGAACGTGGCGAGCTGGTGGATGTCGCACCGCATCACGTTCTGGTGGATCGCTGTTCGATTTATAGAACGCTGTGGAATCAACAGAACCGGCACATCGCGGGCGCGCAGGTTGCTGCGCCGGCGCTTGGGCAAGGGGAGTAATCCGGATGTCCGTCACCACAACGCCGTCTCCAGTTGTGCCACCCCCGGGCCGTGCCGGCGGCTTACTGTCGCGGCTACGCGGCACCAGCGATTCGCTGCCGATTGAAACGCTCGAGTTTTTCTCGCCCAGCCAAGCCTTGCTGGCACGGCGCCCACTCCGGCTCGCCGATAACGTCGTGGCCATCATCGGCACGATGTTTCTCACTATTTTCCTGCTGTTCTTCCTCCTGAATCTCGACCGTATCGCCGAGGGCCAGGGCAAGGTCATTTCCATGGTGCCGGAAACCGTGGTGCAGCCGCTCAACACTGGCGTGGTGAAAACGATTGCCGTGAATGCCGGCGACGTGGTGCGCAAGGGGCAGCTGCTCGCCCAGCTCGATCCCACTTTTGCCTCGGCTGACAACACCATGGCGGTGGAGCAACTCGATCGCTACCAAACCGAGGTGGACCGGCTGACCGCCGAATTCCATCAGGTGCCTTACCGGCCGCGCCAGCTGACGGCGGGCGCCCTGGTCCAGGAAGGCATCTACTCGCAGCGCTCTGCGGCGCGCGAGGCCGAATTGCGCTATTATAAGGGCCAGGTGGACGCCCAGCGCGCCCTGCAGGCGCAGGCGCAGGCGCAGATCAGCCAGTACGCCAAGGAAACCGGCGTCGCGACGGACGTGGAGAGAATCTACACCCAGGAAGAAAAAGACGCCGTCGGCAGCCACATCAACACGTTGACGTCCGTCAACACCCGCCTCGAAGCCGAACGTAACGTGCTGTTCAACGTCCACCAGGAAGAGAACGCGCGCCAGACCATCGCGGCATTGCAGGGCCAGCTCGACAACTACAACCAACAATGGTTCGCCGACGTGTCGCAAACCATCACCGACGACGAGGTGCAGTTGGCGCAGTACCGCGACCAGATGGAACACGCGGCACTCAACTATAAATTGGTGGATTTGCGCGCGCAGGAAGACAGCATCGTGCTGTCCGTGGCGCCGGTTTCACCGGGCTCGGTGATGCAGGCCGGCCAGACGTTCTTCACGCTGGTGCCGATCAACGCCCCGTTGGAAATCGACGCCCAGCTGACGGCCGATCAAAGCGGTTTCGCGGCCGTCGGCCAGACGGCGGACATCAAGTTCGAAACCTTCCCCTTCATGAGCTATGGTGAGGCAGAAGGTTCGGTGCGCCTGCTCAGCCCGGACAGCTTCACCACCGGTGGTGGTGCGGCTGGTTCTAGTTCCGCCTCGGGGATGCCATCGGGCACGACGGGCAATTCCATCTTCACCGGCGCCAATCCGACAAGCCCGTATTTCTATGATGTGCGGGTTTCGATCGATCAGGTGCATTTGAAAAATCTGCCAAGGGACTTCCATATCACGCCCGGCATGCCGGTAGAGGTGGACATCAAGGTCGGCAACCGTACCATCTGGGACTACTTGATAGAAAGATTCTTGCCCATCGTGTACGAAGGCATGCGTGAGCCTAATTGACCTGATGCAACACACGCGGCAGGTTTGGTATGAATTGGTTTCCGGATTGTTAGGCCTTCCACGCGCATGATGAGTCTTATTGACCGGATCGTCTCAGCCGGGTCACCCATGGCGGCACTTCGCCGCGCAATCCAGCTGGACGAAGCCGGAGAAGCCCGGCGAGCGTTTGCTTTGTTCACGCGATCCGCACGGGCCGGGCTTCCGGAAGCCCAGTTCCGCGTTGGCCGTGCCTATCTGAAGGGCACGGGCGTTCCGGTGAGTCGCCGGGATGGCGCGGCCTGGCTGGAACGGGCGGCGCAGGCGGGGTGGGTGGAAGCCCAAACCCTGTTGGCCACGCTGTATTTGTATGGCTTGGCCGGGCGCAAACAACGCACGACCACTGGCGGGCCCCTCTTTGCCCGCACGGGCTCGGCAAATGACGAACCCGATTTCCCCGAGGCGCTACGCTGGGCGCGAATGGGCGCCGATGGCGGATCACCAGAAGCGCAGGCGCTGCTAGGCTACATCCTCACCTCCGGGCCGGAGGAGATGCGCAATCTCGATGAAGCCGATTCCTGGTACCAGAAATCGGCCGACGCCAACTGCGCGCAGGGCCATCTTGGCCTGGGCCTGTCGCGGCTGCGCAACGCCAAAGATCACGAAAGCCACGCGCAGGCCGCTACCGCCCTGCGCCGCGCCGCTGATTCCGGGCTGCCCACCGCGCTCTATCTCCTCGGTGTCATGCATGAGCGCGGCGCTGGCGTCGACGCCAGCCTCGAAGAAGCGGCCAAGTTTTACCGCCAGGCGGCGGAAAAGAACGTACGCAGCGGCCAGGCGCGCTGGGGTCTGGCGCTGCTGGAAGGCCGCGGCGTCGCCAAGAACCCGGTTGAAGGTGAATCCTGGCTGCGCCGTGCCGCCAATGCCGGCGACCGCGAAGCGGCCGCTCTGGTGGGCGACATCTACGCGCGCGGCGGTGATCTGCCGCCGAACTACGCCGAAGCCGCCATCTGGTACAATCGCGCCGCCGAAGCCGGCCACGCGGCCGCGGCCCGCGCTTTGGGCTTGCTGTTCCTGACCGGCGCCGGCGTGCATCGCGACCCCGAGGAAGCCGGCCGCTGGTTCCGCAAGGCCGCCGAAAGCGGTGATCGCCAGGCCCAGGCCGATCTCGCCAATCTTCTGCTATCCGGCAACGGCACCAATGAAGACCGGATGCGCACCCGCGAATTGTTCGAGCAAGCCGCTGGTTCCGGCGATCTCGTCGCCGCCTTCAACCTGGGCGTCTGTCTGGCCGAAGGCGTGGGGGTGGAGCGGGATGACCGGCGCGCCATGCTGTGGCTGCGCCGCGCCGCCGATGGCGTGGTGAATGCCCAGTACTGGTATGGCCGGATGTTGATGGAAGGCCGCGGCATGGCGGCCGATCCGGTCGAGGGCCGCAGCTGGATCGCGCGTGCCGCCGAAGCCGGCATGGCGGATGCTCAGGTGGCCTATGCCGAGCTGCTGCTGAATGGTGCCGGCGGCCCCAAGGATCATCCGGCTGCGCTGGAGCTGTTCCGCAAGGCCGGTGAACAAGGCCATGCGGGCGCGATGTTTGCCGTCGGCGCCATGCTGGGCGGCGGTCATGAAGTGCCCGAGGACCGCGCTGAGGCGCAAAACTGGTACCGCCGCGCCGCAGAAAAGGGCCACGCCCATGCGCAGTTGATGCTGGGGCGTTTCCTGATGCGCGGCCTGGCCGGTGAGCGCAACGACACCGAAGCCCGAAGCTGGCTCGAAAAGGCCAAGCTGCAGGGCCTGGATGAAGCCGCCACGGATCTGGATCGCCTCTCCGCTGAACGCGCGGGCACTGCTGCTGCCTGAATTGCCGGGAAGGCAAGCAGTTCTTTTTTGAAAAAAAGAACCAAAAAACTTTTGCTCATTGAGGTATGCGGTGGATCCACCGCGTACCTCAATGGGCAAAAGTTTTTGCTTCTTTTTCCAAAAAGAAGCGCTTTCTTCCTGCCGATGGGTCAGCCACAATGGCGGTAATAGGCTGGCATGCCGAAGCACCAAATCCGCTCTTGGCAGTCGCTCCGGCCGACACCTCCCGCACCGAATACGAACGCCGCCAAGCCGAGCAGGCATGGCGCCAAGCTGAAATCGAGTTGGAAGCCGGCCGTGTCGGCGCCGCCCGCCCGTGGCTGGAGCGTGCGTTCCGCTTCACCCCGTCGGACCAGAACCTAGCCTTCGCCCTGGCCACGGCGCGGCTAGGTGATGGCGATTTCGCGGCCGCGCTCGATTTGCTGAACCGGATCGCCGCGCGCCATGCCGTGCGCGAGGTTTTTGTCGGCCAGGCGGCGGCCGCCCTGGCGCTGGGGCGGGTGCCGGATGCGGTCGGTCACTTGGCGCAGGCGTTGGCTGGCTTCACGGTTGATCCCGCGCTCGTCAGCCTGGCCGAGAGATGCGCTTCCATAACCGGCCGGCCCTGGTGTGGCGTCACCGGCGAGGGCAGGCTGATCACCGGTGGCAGTGCCGACCCAGTTGTGCGGCTCGACGGCAAGCGGGTGGTGCTGCAGCGGGATAATCTGCGGGGGTTCCGGCTGCCGCCCACGTGGCGCCGGGCGGCGGCGCTCACCGCGGATTTCGGCGGCGTCGCCGCTCTTGGCAGCCCGATCGATTTGCGCGCCATTCATCGCGTTGAAGGTGTGGTGGCGCGTGGTCCACAGGGGGCCATGGGCTGGGCCTGGCATCCCGGCGCACCGGAAACCGATCCCGTGCTGGCCGTCCAACAGGATGGGAAGCGCACGACCATTATCGCGACGGACCGCTCGGTTAATGTCAGCGGCACGGCGCCGCTCACCCGGCCCCGCGGGTTTCAAATCGCGCTGGCGCCCAATGAGCGGCTCCGGGTCACCGGAAGCGACAACCGTGATCTGCTGGGAAGCCCGCTCGAGGTACCCTGTCCGCCGGCCCCCGCACCGCTTTCGTCCCGCAGAAAGGCCGTCACCGTGGTGGTCCCGGTCTATCGCGGCGTGCAGGCCACGCTGGACTGTGTGCGGTCGGTGATCGCCACCATCGGCCCCGCCGACCGGGTGGTGGTGGTGAATGACGGCTCGCCGGAGCCAGCCCTGATCGCGGCGCTGATGCCGCTCGCAGCTACCGGCGCCATTCGCCTGATCGCGTCCTATCCGGAGGATCCCAGCCGCAATATGGGTTTTCCAGCCGCCGCGAACGCCGGGCTGCGCGAAGCGGGCGGCACCGACGTTGTGCTACTGAACAGCGACACGGTGGTGTTTCCCGGCTGGCTTAAGCTGTTGCGGGCGGCGGTGCATTCGGATGCCGGGATCGGCACCGCCACGCCGTTTTCCAACGATGCCACGATCTTCACCTACCCCGACCCGTCGGCGCCTTCCGTCATGCCGCCACCGCGGGAAGGGGCGGAAATCGCCGCCCTGGCGGCCGCCGCCAATGCCGGCATTCTGGTGGAAACGCCGACCGGCCACGGTTTCTGCCTGTACATCCGCGCGGCCTGCCTGCACGCCACCGGCCTGCTGCGTCAGGATGCGTTCGCCCAGGGCTATGGCGAGGAAAACGATTTTTGCCAGCGCGCGCGGGCGTTGGGATGGCGCCATGTCGCGGTGCCCAGCGTGTATGTGGCCCATCAGGGCGGTGTGTCCTTTGGGGCAGCCCGCGAGCATTTGGTGCATCGCAACGCCCTGCTGCTGGATGCGCTGCACCCAGATTACCATCAGCGTGTGGCCGATTTCATTACGGCGGACGGTCTGGCCGCGTCGCGCCGCCGCCTTGATGCGGCCCGATGGCGGGCAGCACATGCGCAAGCGGCACCCGGCCTGGTGTTGATCACGCATGGTGGCGTGGGCGGCACACGCCGCGTGGTGGGCGAGCGCGCACAGGCGGCCCATGGCCGGGGCCAAACCCCCATTATGGTGGCCGCGGAAGATGAATTCGCCACGGTGGATGCCCAGGACGGATTTCCGAACCTACGTTTCCGCCTACCCGCCGAGTTGGACGCCCTGATCGATCTCGTATCCGCGGCACGGCCGGCTGCCGCCGAACTACACCATTTGCTGGGCCACGATTCGAGCGTCACGGCGCTGCTCGCCCGGTTCGGCTTGCCCTACGATGTGTGGGTGCATGATTGGAGCTGGATCTGCCCCCGCCTGTCGCTGGTAACACCTGAAGAACGATTTTGCGGTGAGCCGCCGGTGCGCGATTGCGTTGCGTGCGCTGCCCGCGGCGAGCCGCCGGTTATACCGCTGCCCGCCGCGGCATTGCGGGCGCGCAGTGCCGCCCTGCTTGGTGGGGCCCAGCGCGTGATCACGGCATCACGGGACGGTGCCAGGCGGATTACCCGGCATTTTCCGGCGATTGTGCCCGCGGTATTGCCATGGGAACCCGCGCCAAAAGCCACGCCCGGAATGCCACTGCTGCCCGGCGCGGCCATGTTGACCATCGCGGTGGTGGGCGCGATCGGCGTGGAAAAAGGCTACGGCATTCTGCTGGCCTGTGCGCGCGATGCGGCGGCGCGCGGCTTAAAACTGCGCTTCGCGGTGATCGGCTACACGATCGACGACACGCCTTTGCTGGAGACCGGCCACGTCTCCGTCACCGGCCCGTTCGAAACCGGCGAGGCGGCGGCACTTATTCGCGGCAGCGGCGCCACGCTAGCCCTGTTGCCATCGATCTGGCCGGAAACCTGGTGTTATGCGCTGAGCGACATTTGGGAAGGGGGGCTGAATGCCGCCGTGTTCGATATCGGCGCGCCGGCCGAGCGCGTGCGCCAGGCCGGCCGTGGCTGGGTGTTGCCGCTGGGCCTTTCGCCGCCGGCGTTGAACGATGCATTATTGCGTCTGCAAGGTGTAGCCGTTAGGTCATGCTAAAGCAGGCTGGTTTTAGGTCGGGCCGAACGTGGCGGGAGCACGGCTCTGGGGGATGATATGTCCTGGGGGTTTGCCTTTCGCGGCCATCGGCACGCGCGCCACGCCGCACTATTTCAGGAGCGAGATCAGCGACCGTGAGTGAAACAAAAACGCCCGCCCAAAAGCCAACTATCCCGGCCAGCAAGCTAGCGACCGAATTGAAGGTTTCCGGCCATCTGATGAGTTTTGACGCCGGGCTTTATTGCATTTTCCACCCGCCCGGCAGTGCGGCGCCCGATCCCAACACCGGCCTGCCCGGTGTGCGGCTGTCGCTGCCCCCAGGCCCAGCCTTCCGGCCAGACGCTGTCACCATCAGCACATTCCGTGAAGATGGCTGGCTGGGCGGCTGGAACGGTGCCGCCCTGGTGCGTGTGGCCCGCGGGCCGGCCCAGGTGGTCGTAACGATCTACCAGGCGCCAAACAGCAAGACCGAGCCGCCGAAGCTGCAAATCATGCGCCTCGCGGGCGGTCAGCCGGCCACCGCTGGTACCGCGCAAGCAGTGCCCGCTGCCGTGCCGGCCCCCGTACCTGCCGCCCCCGCCCCCGCCGCCGCTCCCGCGCCGGAACCTAAGGCCGCGCCCGCAGCGCCCGCCCCGGCCAAGACTGGCCCGGCTGAAATCGTGGCGCATATCCAAACCCGCGGTGATGTGACGTGCACGCTGACGGATTGGATGGGCGAGCCAGGCAGCAAGAACTGGATCGAAGGTTTCTCGATCTCACCGAAACAGAAAATCGCGCCCAGCGACATCGAATATCAGGCGGTGCTGGGCCGTGGCTGGCTGAGCCCCTGGGCCGAGGGCGGCCAATTCTGCGGCAGCCGTGGCATGAGCCTGCCGATCCTGGGCTTGCGCGTGCGCCTGCGTGGCGATGCCGCTGAGCGGCTTGAATGCACCCTGACCGCCACTTTCGTGGACGGCACCAAGATTGGGCCGCTGGATAATGGCGAGCCGGCGCAGGCCGATAGCCTGGCGCCGCTGGAAGCGTTCCGCATCGATATTGCACCGCGCGTGGCCGAGGCTGCTGCGTCCGCCAAGCGGGGTGCTACCGCCAAACCATCCGCACCCGCGACGAAATCCGCACCGGCGGCCAAGACGCCGCCGGCTGCGAAGGCCGCACCCAAGGCGCTGCAAGCGGCCAAGCCTGTGGCCAAGCCCGTGCCAAAACCGGCCGCGCGCCGGAAGTAATACACCGCAACTGAAGGCAAGGCTGCCGGGCCGGGGGATAACCCTCTGGCTCGGCGGCCCGTTCCCCATGCGCTATCTATTCGTTCACCAGAATTTTCCGGCGCAATTCCTGCATCTGCTGCGTCATCTGGCGCGCGAAAAGCAGCACGAATTGCTGTTCATCACTGAGAACCGCACCACCAACCTGGATGGCGTGCGCAAGATCGTGCACGGCCTGGTACAGGCGCCCACGGCGGAGGCGCATCGCGACGCGCGTGAATTCAATATCGCAATGATCAGGGCGCAAAGCGTCGCTGACGCGGCGCGCAGCCTCAAAAGGCTCGGCTTTGAGCCTGATATCGTGATCGGGCATCACGGCTGGGGCGAAATGCTGAATTTGCACGATGTTTGGCCGGGCGCGCCGCTGCTCGGCTATCAGGAATATTACTATAACGAAGAAGGCTACGATGTCGGCTTCGATCCGGAGTTCCCGACCGAGCGGGAAGCGCTCGCCCGCATCCGCGCCAAAAACGCCGTCAATCTGCTGGCGCTGACCAATCCGGGCCACGGCTTCACGCCAACCGCGTTTCAGCATCAAACCTATCCGGCGTGGGCCCAGCCCGGCATCAGCGTGCTGCCGGAAGGCGTCAATCTCGATGTCTGCAAGCCGGATCCCGGTATGCGCGACCGCGCGATCTCGCTGGGCGGCTACAAGATCCGCCCCAGCGACAAATTGGTTACCTTCGTGGTGCGTGATCTGGAGCCCTATCGCGGCTTCCACATCATGATGCGGGCCTTGCCGCGGCTGCTGGCGGCGCGGCCGGATGTGCGCGTGATCCTGGTGGGCGGCGACGCGGTCAGTTATGGGGCGCGGCCCGAACGCGGCACCTGGCGTGAAAAAATGCTCGACGAGGTGGGCCCCAACATCGATCTCAGCCGGGTACATTTCACCGGGCGCGTCGGCTACGACACATACGTTAAGATATTGAAACGTTCTGATTGTCACGTGTACCTGACCTACCCGTTCGTCGCCAGCTGGTCGTTGCGGGAAGCGATGGCGACCGGATGTGCGCTGGTGGTCAGTGACACAGCACCCGTGCGGGAATTCGTGACGCATCGCAAAACGGGATTGCTGGCGCCGTTCCTGCAACCCGATGCCGTAGCTGACTCGGTGCTGACGTTGCTGGAAGACACCGTGCTGGCGCGCCGCCTGCGCCGCAACGCGCGCGCCTGGGCCGAACGGCATCTCGATATGGGAGATTATATTACCGCTTATCGGGCTTTGATCGATCAAGTGATCAACGGGACGGCATAGCGGGAAGACGGGCTGGCGCACGCCTTGGCAACGGCGCGTGGGCCGATTAGCCCAGCGCCCGGCAAAACCGAAACGGGGCCGGATTACGTGCTTGCGCGAGCGTGCTGATTTCCTTAGATCGATGGTATAATCCGAGGAAAAACCATGCCTGAGGTGGAAGATCGTCTCAAGCCGCGCGACGGTTTGAACAATTACAGCATTGCGTTCGCGCGCATGCAGTCTCAGGCGCGCGGCGGCGCCGAATTCGTGTTCAATGTCACGGACTCGATGCAGCCGGTTTCGGAACTTTGCGTGCTGATCCAGTTTCGCGGTCAGGGCCTGGATCAGATGATGGTGGAAGCGCATGATTCCGTCATCGATATCCTGCGCCAGCTGATTTTCCGCGCCGACAAGTCGCGCGCCAACTACGAGAAATTCACCCGCCGGACTAATTCCAACGCAGACGAAGGCCTGAACGAGGTGGAGTTTCTGTAGGGCCAAGACCTGGGGGGACAGTGCCTGTCCCCCCAGACCCCCCGTCATCTGGTCGAGGCCTTCATCAAGGCCTCGTACTAAATTCGCGCCGGGGGGTTTGGGGGGGCGGCTCGCCCCACCCAACCTTACGCTACCCCAGCAACCGCTCCACCAAATCCGGCACGGTTCGCGTCGCCGGCCCATGCACCACCCGGTCGAACAATGGTGAGACCGCGGAAGGTTCCATCGTCAATTCATAGCTGCGAGCGCGCCCGGCCACGGCGTTGATGAATCCCGCCGCCGGATAAACCTGCCCGCTGGTGCCGATGGCAACAAATACCCCGCAGCGCGACAGGGCCGTCTCGATCAGCTCCATATGGAACGGCATTTCGCCAAACCATACCACGTTCGGCCGTAACGCAGTGGCGTGGCAGGCCGGGCAGGCGGAGTGTGGCGTGATGTCGTCCGTCCAGGTCGTGACGGCATCGCAGCGCAGGCAGCGCGCTTCGCCGAGTGCCCCGTGCATGTGCAGCACGGCGGAACTGCCCGCCCGTTCGTGCAGATTATCGACGTTTTGGGTTACGATCAGCACCTCGCCGGCGTAATTCTGTTCCAGCCGCGCCAGCGCCCGGTGCGCGTCGTTCGGCGCAATGGCCGGGTTTCGCAGCGCTGCCCGGCGCGCATTGTAGAACGCTTGCACGGCGGCCGGGTCACGTTGGAAGGCTTCGGGTGTCGCCACATCCTCCAGCCGTACGCGCGACCAGATGCCGTCGCGATCCCGGAACGTCGCCAGGCCGCTTTCCCGGCTGATGCCGGCGCCGGTCAACACCACGATGCCTGCTTTCATGATGCGGCTTTCCTGAAGATTCCCTGATCTAAAAACCTCTCGGTTTGTGTGAAAGGCTGGGTGGAGCGAAGCCGATCCCCCCAGTTCTTCGCTCGGTTCAACGCGATACGAAAACGCTAGCGAATCGGCGGCTCGGTCGGTGCCACCTCAGCCTCAAAAATCCGTTCACCGCTTTTGCCGAAGGTGGCGGTGCAATGCAGCGTGTCACCCACCCGGGCCGCTTGCTGCATATGATGCAGCACGAGATGCACGCCCTCGGGTGTTAGCGCCACACTTTGTCCCGGGCCCAGGCCAACCTGGGTTAGATGCATGGGCGTGCCGCCGTTGCTGGAAGGGCCAACCAACTCGGCCGACTCCGCCGTGGCGCAGGCCGCCAGGATCAGGTCGTCGCGCACGGTGCCGGAGTTCTGCATCTGGAACATCACGCTGGTATCGGCGCCCAATGCCGCGGGGGCCGCCCAGGGGCGGGAAATCTCCACGGGCCCCGCGGGTCCCGGCGCCGCCGCGGCGGTGCGGGCCGCCATGCCTGATGTGGCCAGGCTCAACGCGGAGACGCCCAAGCTACGCCAAAACATACTCAACCTCCGGGGTGTAGACCGATTGCTCCTTGCCCAGCCGGGAACTGAACAGCGTGAAATGCGCCACGCGCACAGGTTGGGACCGGAACAGGTTATGGGCCTGAACCCAGGCGGCCAGCCGCGGTTCCGCCGCGTTGTCCAGCCGTGCCAGCGTCACATGGGGCGCGAATCGCCGCCGCTCCCGCGGCAGGCCTGCCCGTTCCAGGGCGGTTTCGATCTTGCCTTGCAAGTGATCCAGCGCCTGGTTGCGCTCCACGCCCGCCCATAGTGCACTGACGCGGCCGCCTTTTTCGAACGTGCCGACTCCGGCCATCGTCAGATCGAAGCCCCGGCCGCGCAGGGCCGCCAAAGCCAGGTCTATCTCCTCAGCTTTGTGGCTCGGCATTTCGCCGATAAAGCGCAACGTAATATGGAAGTTCTCAGGCGGCACCCAGCGGGCGCCCTGCAGGCCAACGGATAAATCCGCCAGGCGCTGCCGCAATTCGAACGGCAGGTCCAGCGCCACGAATAGTCTCATGGTTGAAAACTCCGCGCTTGCGGCCGCA
>Ga0302314_10011908_pt1 | contig 15113 bp, 12 predicted proteins | sample III_Palsa_N2_3_FD_200533 | JGI IMG/M metagenome (GOLD analysis project Ga0302314, IMG submission 200533) | Peat permafrost microbial communities from Stordalen Mire near Abisko, Sweden - III_Palsa_N2_3 | ecosystem: Environmental > Terrestrial > Soil > Palsa > Peat permafrost | place: Sweden...
TGTGGCGGTGGTAGAGGGCGACGTCATTGTCAAACTGGAAGGATCCTTCCAGGACATCACCGAGCGCAAGTTCGCCGATGAATCGATGAAAGTCCTGAATGAGGAGCTGGTTGCTGCCCGTGACCGCGCAGAAGCGGCGAACCAGGCCAAAGGCCAGTTCCTGGCCAATATGAGTCACGAGATCCGCACTCCCATGAATGCCATCCTCGGCATGCTGCAGCTTCTGGGGCAGACAGAGCTTGCCCGCCGTCAGAACGACTATGTCGACAAGGCGCAAACGGCGGCAAGGTCGCTGCTGAGCATCCTCAACGACATTTTAGATTTCTCCAAAACCGATGCCGGCAAGATGGTGTTGGATATCCGCTCATTCTCGCTCGATGGGGTGATGAGCTACCTGGCGGTACTGCTTTCGACCACAATCGGCAACAAGGATATCGAGACCATTTTGGACGTCGATCCGCGTTTGCCACTGGAAATCAAGGGCGATTCGCTGCGTCTGCAGCAGGTGTTGATCAATCTGATCGGCAATGCGGTGAAATTCACCGAACAGGGCGAAATCGTCGTGGCGCTGAAGATGATCGGCAACAGTGAGGCAACTGTGGACATTGAGTTTTCCGTCCGCGATAGCGGCATCGGCATTGCGCCAGAGCACATGGAGCACCTGTTCAAGAGCTTCTCGCAGGCCGAGTCGTCCACCGCACGGCGTTTTGGCGGTACCGGCCTCGGCCTCGCTATCAGTCAGCGCCTGGTCAGCATGATGGGCGGTGACCTGAAAGTGGAAAGCGAGCCCGGCAGCGGTAGCCGGTTTTTCTTCCGTGCGTCGTTCCAGCGCGCCGAAAAAGAAACCGTACTGCTGGACAAATATGCCGCGCTGGCGCTGCCCGGAGTCACCCGGAATGATTCGCTGCGTATGCTTGTGGTCGACGACAACGATTCTGCCCGCGAAGTACTCAAGGCCATGATCGAGGCGTTCGGCTGGCAGTGTGATGCCCTGGGGAGCGGTGCCGAAGCTCTAGCAAGCCTGCAGCGAAGCACGAAGCTCGAGTGTCGCTACGATGTCGTATTCATCGACTGGAAGATGCCCGGCATGGACGGCTGGCAGACGACACAGCGCATTCGCGAGACTTACACCGCCAAGATGATGCCGATCATCCTCATGACCTCGGCCTTCGCTCGTGAGTCGCTGGTCGAACGCCTGCACAGAGAGCCGACCGTAATCGATGGATTTCTAATCAAGCCGGTAACTGCCTCGATGCTGTTCGACGCGGTCGCGGATGCCAGGGCGGCCGACGCTGGCGTGAACGCCATTACACTGCAGCGCCCCCCGTCCAGCCGCCTCGCGGGCCTGCGATTGCTGGTGGTGGAAGACAACGTGATGAATCAGCAGATAGCCTTCGCGCTGCTGGCCAACGAAGGGGCGCAGGTCACCGTTGCGAACACTGGACGACTGGGCGTAGCGGCGGCGCTGTCGGCGAGGCCCATCTTCGATGCGGTGCTGATGGATATCCAAATGCCCGACTTAGACGGCTACGCGGCGACCGCCGAAATCCGCCGGCACGGCTCGATGCAGGGCCTGCCGATCATCGCCATGACCGCCAATGTCATGAGCGAGGATAAAGCGACGTGCCTTGCTGCAGGGATGAACGACCACATCGGTAAGCCCATTGACCTGGAAGCGCTGGTGATTACGATCCTCCGGCATTGTCCTCGCGTTGGCGTCGACCGGGATACGAAATCACTGCGGACCCTGTCCGAAGCACTGTGCGGTCCGCCGCAGCTGCCGGAGCCGCGTGGGGCTGCCGCAGGTATCAATCAGGACTTTGACGTCGCGGTGCGCCAGCTCGGCGGGAACAAGTCGCTGTTCCTGAATATGGCGGCCATATTCATCCAGAGTGCCGCGACGCTGCCCGCAGAGTTGCAGCGCCAACTGTCGGCCGACCAGAAATCCGAGGCCATCCGCCTGTTGCACACGCTGCAGGGGACCGCGGGCTCGGTGGGCGCAAAACAGTTGGCGATCTACGCGTTGCAGCTTGAGCAGCAGCTGCGGTTGGCCGACAGCACCAACTCGCTTAGGCTTTCGGCCGACGAGTTCGATGCCTTCGTGCACGAGACCTGCGACGCATTGCAGGCTTATGCCGATACGCTGAAAGGTGAGACCGAGAGGAGATTGCGGGTGCTATCCGTTGAAGTCGATGCACTGGCAATCGGTTCGATGCTCGATGACCTTGATGCGCTGATGCGCGATAAGAACATGCGAGCGGTCAATATATTCGAGGATCTGAAGACCTCCTTTGGACTGGCTCTGGGCGACAAGCTGATAGACCTGGAAGACGCGATGAACGATCTAGACTTTCCGTTGTCGCTGCAGCGGACGCGAACGCTGCGGGAATCGTTACGATCATGACCGGCGCAGCCGCTCCGATGTTTGGCGCAGAGCATCCGCGAGCGCGGTTGCTGATCGTGGATGATCAGCCGTTGAACATTCGCCTGCTGCATCAGGTCCTTCAGGCTGATTACGAAATATTCGTGGCCACTAGCGGGAAAGATGCGCTGGCCTTCTGTGAAGCACAACCGCCTGATTTGATCCTGCTGGATGTGGTGATGCCGGATCTCGACGGTTACGCGGTGTGCCGCCGACTGAAGCTGGATCCAAGAACCTGCGAGATACCGGTGGTATTCGTGACATCGCAAAGCGACAGCACCGAGGAGGAAGACGGGCTCGCCGCGGGAGCGGTTGATTTCATCTCCAAGTCCGCCAGCGCAAATGTCATGCGAGCCAGGATAAATACTCTGATCACGTTGAAGCGTCAGGCCGATCTATTGCGCTCGTTGGCGCAGCTGGACGGTCTGACAGGCTTGGCCAATCGCCGCCATTTCGATGCGAAACTGGATGCAGAATGGCACCGTGGAATCAGATCAGGTAGCCCCTTGGCGCTGATACTCATCGACATTGACTACTTCAAGAACTTCAACGACCGCTATGGCCATCCCGCGGGAGATGCATGCCTGCAGCAGGTAGCAAAGTGTCTGCGGGCTGGATTTACCCGCTCGGCTGACCTGGTAGCAAGGTACGGCGGCGAGGAATTTGTCTGCGTACTCCCGGAGACGCCGCTCGCGGGTGCCGCCGCCAAGGCGCAGTCGCTCGAAAGCGCAATCCGAGCCTTGGGTATCCCGCACGAACAATCGGAAGTGCCGGGCGGCGTCGTCACAATTAGTCTGGGCGTTGCGGTAGCGATACCGACCATGGGCGGAAGCCTTGCGGATCTGATTCTCGGCGCGGATCGCTCGCTCTACCTGGCAAAGAACGCAGGGCGCGCACAAGTGAAAGTGCTGCAGATTTGATGCGGCGCGTAATCCAAGGCATCCAGGGTCGTTCCGGTCATGCGGACGAATCCCAGCTGTAGCGCTGCACCCAGCCGCGACCGGGAACGAAATCGGCGGCGCAACACCAGCCGATCATCGCCCGACACCGTGAAGAACCGCCACACCAGAAAGCTGCTCAGCTCCCGCGGAAATCGGCGACTCCCCAGATATGCCCAAAGCAGCGAATCCATGCGCAGCCCTCCGGCGAACAAAACACGGAGGCTACGCCTTCAACCCGACCCCGCAACCGCATCATCAATACTGCGATGCAGCAGAGAAACCGCTACTTTCTGCACGAAAAGTACGCGACCCCCGACGCCGGTTGGAGCGGCGCATCGCCTCGTTCTCGGGCCGCGCCATCTGTCGTGCCAGCTGCGCCGGGCGAATCGCGTCGTGGCCCTCGCCGGCGAGCGACACCTTGACGCCGCACCCGCGCAGCAGCCGCTCGAAGGCCGCGGGCGCATGGGCGGCCTCGCGCGGCTCGCCCATGGCGGCGGCCACCGCTGCAAATCGCCCCTCGCTGTCTTCGGCGGCGTTCCAGGCCAGCGTCGCGCGCAGTGCCAGCCCGACGGCGCGGCCATGGTGCACCGGGCGCAGCGACGCCAGCGCATGGCCGATGTTGTGCGCCATCGCGGTGCCGCAGTTGTCGATGCCGATCCCGGCCAGGGTCGCCGCGCGCTGCATGCCGGCGCGCGCCGCAAGATCGGCGGGCGTGTCCAGGGCGCGCATCAGGTTCCCGAGCACCAGCCGGATCGCCTCGTGGCAGAACAGATCGTTGGCGTCATTGGCATTGGCATTGGTCGATGCCTCGATGGCATGCACCAGCGCATCGATGCCGGTCGCCGCGGTCAGGGCCGCCGGCAGCCCCGTGGTCAGCACCGGGTCGAGCACGATCAGGCTGGGTTTGAGCTCATCGCCCCAGAGCCACACCTTGGAGTGATCAGGCGCCGCCAGTACCGCGGTGCGGGTCGCCTCCGAGCCGGTTCCGGACGTGGTCGGTACGCACACCGACAGCAACCGTCGGGCCGGAAATGCGTTGGCACACAGGCCATAGTGGCTCACCGGGTGCTCCGCCGCGGCGACGGCGGCGACCGACTTGCCCACGTCCATGGCCGAGCCGCCGCCAATCGCCACCACGGCGGCCGCGCGCTCATCGCGTGCGAGGGCCGCGGCCGCGTCGGCCTGCGCCATCGTCGGGTCACTCTGTACGTCGTCGCACACCACGACGCCAAAGCCGCCGCTCCTGAGCGCCGCGGCCGCGCTGTCAATCAGGCCGCTGGCGCGCAGTCCAGGGTCCGCCAGCAGCACGATGGCGCTGCCGCGCGGCAGGCAGGCCGTCAGTGTGCTGCCGAGCGCGTCCAGGCTTCCGGCGCCCTGGATGATTTCTGGAACCCGTGCCGGGTGAACTGCGCTCATGACCCATCCGGTGAGTGGCACGCGATACTTCCACAGATCGCCGGTTGACTCCAGACCGAGAAATTGCATCGGCTTCATCAATACAAGGCATTGGCCTTCCGGCCTCGCCTTGCCGCACTCTCAAGCCGCGCCGCTGGCGCCGGGCTAGAATGTGTGCGCCCGCGAACAGGCGGCGCAGCGCTGCCGGCACACAGGATTCTTCAGGAAAGCCAATGATCAGCAGAGGACGCATCGACCGGCGCTGGCTGCCGCTCAACGCGCTGCGCGCGTTTGAAGCGGTCGCCAAGCACGCCAGCTTTACCGCGGCCGCGAATGCGCTGCGCATCTCGCAGAGCGCGCTGTCGCGCCACGTGATCTCGATCGAGAAGCTGATCGGGGTGCAGCTGTTCGATCGCCGGCCGCACGCCCTGGTGCTGACCAAGGCCGGACAGCATCTGTTGCCGACCGTGATCAAGTCATTCGACCGACTCGAGTACTCGCTGGATGAAATCCGCAACGCCGGTGCGCCTACGTTACGCACCCTGCACGTGCAGATGCCGCCGAGTTTTGCGGTGCGCCTGGCAGTGCCGGTACTGCGCGATTTTCGCCGCGCCAACCCGGACATCGAGCTCGATCTGGTCAGTCCGTATGGCGTCGGGCCGCCGCCCAGCGACGTGGATGTGGCGGTGGTCTATTCCAAGCCCGCGGTCACCGAGTACGTCAGCGACCTGTTGTGGCCGGTGAAGCTGTCCATCCTGTGCCATCCGGAGCTCGCCGCGCGCCATGCCGGCAAGGAGCTGGCGACTTTCATCCGCGACAACGAGCTGATTCACGTGCGTATCGCGGACCAGCCGCGCCACCACGTCTGGACCCAGCTTGCGCGCCAGGCGAATCTCGGCCAGATCAATTTCGAGCGCGGCCTGATTTTCGACACCGCGCTGCTGGCGGTCGAATACGCGCTCAGCGGCGAAGGCCTGGCGCTGGTGGATGTGAATCTGTTTGCCGAGGAACTGCGATCCGGCCGCCTGGTACGGCCGTTCGAAGTCTCGCTCGACGACGGCTACGGATATTATCTGATCACACAGCCCGAGGCGTTGAGCGATACCGCCATCGCGCTGTTCCGCTCATGGCTGATTGAACACTTTGGTCCGCGCAAGCCCGCCGAGGATGCGCCGGTGCGGCTCGCAGTATCGAATGATTGAGGACCCCGCCGCAGCGCTCATCGGCGCCAACGAATCCGGCGAGCGCCTGCAACGGCGTCCGCGCCGGCGGCCGAGCGGCGCCGCGGCGAGCGCACCGGTGGTCGATCGAACACGCAGCTACCGTCACCTGGTCAATCCGTTCGAGCCGCTGAAGGTGTTCTCGGACGATCAGGTCGCGGCCATCCATGAAGCGGCGCTGAGCGTGCTGGAGAACCAGGGCATGCGGGTGCTGTTGCCGGAAGCCCGCCAGACCTATGCCAGGGGCGGCGCCAGCGTCGAAGAATCATCGATGATGGTGCGCATCGACCGCGGCCTGGTGGCAGCCGCGCTCGCCACGGCACCGCGCGAAGTCACGCTGCACGCCCGGGATGCGCAGCACAGCATGCCGATTTCCGGGCGCCACGTGGTATTTGCGCCGACTTCCGGACCGCCGAACATCATGGATACCAGGCGCGGCAAGCGCGCCGGCACGATGGAGGACTTCTGCAACATCATGAAGCTGTGCCAGAGCTTCGAAGTCATCCACGTTCTTGGCGGAGGCGTCGAGCCGCAGGACGTGCCGGTGCAGTTCCGGCACCTGGAAACTGCGCGCGCAATGCTGATGCTGACCGACAAGATTCCCAAGGTGTATTCGCGCGGCTCGCCGCAGATCGCCGACAATTTCGAGCTGATCCGCATCGCCTACGGGCTGACGCCGGAGGAGTTTCGTTCGCGTCCGTACGTGTCCACCATCATCAACACCAACTCACCGCTGCAACTCGACATTCCGATGGGCAATGGCATTCTCGAGTTCGCTGCAGCCGGGCAGGTGTTCATCATCACGCCCTTCACCCTGGCGGGTGCGATGGCCCCGGTGACCGTCGCGGGCGCCCTGACGCTGGCCCACGCCGAAGCGCTGGCGGGCACGGTGCTGTCACAGATCGTGCGCCCCGGCGCGCCGGTGGTGTACGGCAGCTTCACATCCAATGTCGACATGAAATCCGGCTCACCGGCGTTCGGCACGCCGGAATACGTCAAGTCCTCGATCGGCGCCGGCCAGCTGGCGCGCCACATCGGCCTGCCGTGGCGCTCCTCCAACGCCACCGCATCCAACGCGCCCGATGCGCAGGCGGCGTACGAATCGCAGATGAGCCTGTGGGGCGCGCTGATGGGCGGCTGTAACTTCGTGCTGCACGCGGCCGGCTGGCTCGAGAGCGGCCTCACCACATCGTACGAAAAATTCATGCTCGACATCGAGATGCTGCAGATGTTTGCCGAGATCTTTCAGCCGCTCGGGGCGAGCAGCGATGACTTCGCGGTCGACGCCATCGCGGAAGTCGGGCCGGGCGGGCATTTCTTCGGCTGCGCGCACACCATGGCGCGCTACCGCAGCGCGTTCTACACCCCGCTGGTGTCGGACTGGCGCAACTTCGGCCAGTGGACTGAGGCCGGCTCGCACACCGCGACCGAGCGCGCCAGCACGCTGTGGCAGGACACCCTGAAAAACTACGTGCCGCCAGTGCGCGATGCGGCGGTGGTCGAAGCGGTGGACGATTATGTGGCGCGCCGCATCGCCGCCGGCGGCGCGCCTCCGGTGAGTTGATGCGCGCGACACCATGACGCGCTCCCGCGTCAGCACCAGCAAACATCCGACATGCAGACACACACCAGGGTAGCGGTGATCGGCGGTGGCGTGGTGGGCGCCAGCGTGTTGTATCACCTGACCAAGGCCGGCTGGCGTGACGTCATGCTGATCGAGCGCGCGGAACTGACCTCCGGATCCACCTGGCACGCCGCCGGCGGCATGCACACCGTCAACGGTGATCCCAACGTCGCCAAGCTGCAGCAGTACACCATCGGGCTGTACCAGGAAATCGAGCGCATCTCGGGCGTCTCGTGCGGCGTACACGTCAACGGCGGCATCCTGCTGGCTGGCACGCCGGAGCGGCTCGACTGGCTGAAGATGGCACAGGCGCGCGGCCGCTACCTCGGCATGGAGCTGGAACTGCTGTCGGTCGCGGAAGCCAAGAAGATCTTTCCGCTGCTCGACGAGGCGCATTTCGTGGGCGCCATCTATGACCCGATCGAAGGCCACGTCGATCCCTACGGGGTGACGCATGCCTATGCCCGCTCGGCGCAGCTGGCCGGCGCCGAGATCAACCGCCAGACGCGCGTGCTGGATATGAAAGCGCGCCCCGATGGCAGCTGGGACGTCATCACCGAGCGCGGCACGGTGCACGCCGAGCATGTCGTGAATGCGGGCGGGCTGTGGGCGCGTGAAGTCGGCCGCATGGTGGGCCTGGAACTGCCGGTGCTGGCGATGGAGCACCAGTATTTGATCACCGAGGATCTGCCGGAATTCGCGGGCCAGAAGGATCAGCTGCACTGCATCGATTTTGAGGGCGAGATCTACATGCGCCAGGAGCGCGGCGGCATGCTGCTGGGTACCTATGAGCGCGCCTGCGTGCCGTGGTCGCCCCGCAGCACGCCGTGGGATTTCGGCCAGGACCTGCTGCCCAACGATCTGGAGCGCATTGCCCCGAGCCTGGAAGTGGCCTTCGAGCACTTTCCCCGTCTGGCCACAGCCGGCATTCGCAAGGTGGTCAACGGCCCGTTCACCTTCGCGCCGGATGGCAATCCGCTGCTCGGCCCGGTGGGCGGGCTGTCGAACTACTGGGTTGCCTGCGGTGTCATGGCCGGCTTCAGCCAGGGCGGTGGCGTCGGGCTCGCGCTCGCGCACTGGATGGTCGATGGCGATCCCGGCGCCGATATCTGGGGCATGGATGTGGCGCGCTACGGCGACTGGGCCACGCCTGGCTACACCAACGCCAAGGTGCGTGAGAATTATTCCAGGCGCTTTCGCATCCGGTTTCCGAACGAGGAGCTGGATGCGGCGCGGCCGCTGCGCACCACGCCCATCTATGAGCGACTGCGGTCCGAAAACGCCGTGTTCGGCGAATACTGCGGACTCGAGCACCCACTCTGGTTCGCACCCAGGGGCACGGCGCCGCATGAGATCGTCAGCTTTCGGCGTTCCAACGCGCACGCCGTGGTCGGCGAGGAATGCCGCGCGGTACGCGAAGCGGTCGGACTGCTGGAGATCTCCAACTACGGCAAGTTCGAAGTCAGCGGTCCGGCCGCGGACGTCTGGCTGTCGTCCATCCTGGCCAATCGTGTTCCGGCCGTCGGTCGCATCACGCTGACCCCGATGCTCAACGAGCGCGGCCGACTGATCGGCGACTTCACGCTGTGCAGGCTGGCCGAACAGCGGTTCTTTCTCATCGGCACCTACGCCGCTGAGCGCTACTACCTGCGCTGGTTCGAGCGCCACATGCCGATGAGCGGCGTCACCGTACGCCCGTGCGCGATGCAGTACGTGGGCCTGTCGGTGGCCGGTCCACGCTCGCGCGAGCTGCTGCAGTCGCTGGTGGATGCGGACCTGTCCACCGCCGCGTTTCCATTCCTGAGTTTCCGCCAGCTCGATGTCGGCATGGTTCCGGCGCTGGTCGGCCGCATTTCGTTCACCGGCGATCTGGGCTACGAGATCTGGGTGACCACCGACTATCAACGCACGCTGTTCGATCTGCTGACCGAAGGCGGCCGGGCGCTGGGCCTGCGTCACTTCGGCGGCCGTGCCCTGCACGCGATGCGCCTGGAGAAGAGCTTTGGCACCTGGGCGCGCGAATACCGGCCCATCTACAGTCCATATGAAGCCGGCCTCGGGCGCTTCGTCGATCTGAACAAGGGCGCGTTCATCGGCCGCGATGCCGCCGCCGCGCACCAGGCGAGCGGCGGCGAGCGGCGCCTGATCACACTCGACGTGGCGGCGCGCGATGCGGATGCCATCGGGGATGAGCCGATCTGGCACGACGGGCGCGTCGTCGGCTGGGTCACCTCCGGCGGCTACGGGCACAGCGTGCGCAAATCACTCGCTCTGGGTTACGTGACTCGTGAGGTCGCGGAGCAATCGGCCGGGTTCGAAGTCGAGCTGATCGGTGAGCGCTGTGCAGCCGCGCGCCTGGGCGTACCGGCCTTCGATCCGAACGGCAGGCGCATGCGTAGCTGAAGGCTAACGGCTAACGGCTAACGGCCGACGGCCGACGGCCGACGGCCGCGGCCTGCGTTCATCGGCCATCGCGCGCCCGGGCGCGCTTTTCGCTCGCCGGCCCGGGCGGGCGGTCGGGTCGCTGGTCGAGGCCCGCTGCGATCTGACCGGTCATGCCCTGCGGCTGCACGTTGATGAACGGCCCCTTCTGTGCGCTGGGCACCGGCCGGCGCCGGCTCTTGCGCCACAGATCGTAGATCGTCAGTGCCCCGGTCAGCGAGCCGAGCGTGACGAAATATGCCGACGGTCCGAAAGCGGCCATCAGGCTGCCGGCGAGCAACGGCCCGGTGGCCGCAGCGGTGCCGTTCAGGCGCAGCAATGCACTGCTGGCCGCGACTGTCTGCGCCGGTTCCAGCTTGTCGTTGACGTGCGATATCGCCAGTGAATACAGCGTCAGAACGAAGCCGCTGAACAGCGCCGAGAGCGCCAGGAACAGCACACGCGGCATGGCGCCGAACAGCGCGATGCTGGCCGCGAGCACGGTGGCGAGGGTACAGATGCCGGCGATCACGCTGCGCCGGTCGATGCGATCGGACAGGCGGCCGATCGGGTACTGCGTCAGCACCGCGGCAAAGATGCTCAGCGCCATGAACGTGGCGACATCGGCTGTCGCCATGCCGCTCAGGCGCGCATACACCGGCCCCATCGAGAAGATGATGGCGGAGATCAGACCCGAGACGGCGACCGCCACCACCCCGAGCGGCGAATTTCGATACAGGTCGCGATAGCGCACTTTGCTCGGCACTGCCGGTTCCGGTGCCTGGCGTGCGGACACCACAATGGGAACCATCGCCAGGCAGATCAGCGCCGACACCAGCATGAACGGTGCCGGTGTGCTCGGGTTCGACGGGATCAGCAGGAACTGGGCAGACCCGAGACCGACGTACAGCACCAGCATGTATATCGCGAGCAGCCGGCCCCGATTGGCGCGGCTGGCGCGATCGTTGAGCCAGCTCTCGGCCACAACGTAGATGCCGGCGAAACATAGACCGGAAGTCGCGCGCATCGCGCCCCAGGCAAACGGATTGACGAACAGTGCCTGGACCAGGGCGGCTGCCGAGGCCACGGCCGCCAGGGCGGCGAACACGCGGATGTGGCCGATCTGGCGCAGCATGCGCGGCGCGGCGACGGTGCCTGCCAGATATCCCATGTAGTAGCAGGACATGATCGCGCCCGTGACCGGCGTGGGAAATCCCTCCAGTGTGGCGCGCAGGCCGAGCACCGTACTCTGCAGGCCGGCGCCCAGCATCAGCACACCCATGCCGAGCAGCAGCGGCCAGGTACTGGTAATGATCGTCAGCGGCACGATGGCGCGGTCATGCAATTTCTTCCGGCTGTATCAATTTCTCGTCGTTGTTGCTTGGCGAATTCACGCGTCTGCTGACCGGCCACGCGACCAGCAGGTCATCAGCATAGGGCTGCAGCAGCTCACGCCCCTGCTCCGCCGTGCCGCCAAGCCAGATGCGACAGCCAGCGGCTGTCAGCATCGCCGGCTCACGCCGCTTGGTGTTATGGATCTGCGCCATCAGCGGCGACGCCGGCAGTGTGATGATGGTGAAGCTGTAGATGACGGTGCCGTCGTTGGCCTTCGATGTATCCCACAGACCGGCAAACGCGAAACTGTCCTGATCCGCCGGTCTGATGAAATACGGCTGCTTGCTTTTGCCGTCCGGCAGTAGATGCCATTCGTAGAAGCCGCTGGCAAGCACCAGACAGCGCTGCTGGCGCTTCCACGGCCCGCGATAGGCGGCTGAGCTCTCGATCGTCTCAACGCGCGCGTTGATGGTGCTGTACTTGCCAGCCACTCCTTTGGCGAAAAACGGTATCAGGCCGAAGCGCATCAGCTGGCACACGTTGCCGCCGGGGGTCGCTATGACCACCGGTGCCGGCTGCGTGGGCGCGACGTTGTAGCTGGCCTCGAACTGCGGCCAGTCCTTGATGTCGAGAAACGGCAGCTCGCGCTCGAGCGCCCTTTGATTTTTGGTGATATAGCGGCCGCACATGACACGTCGCTCGAAGGTTATACAGCTTGCTGCACCGCGGACTACTGAATGGACGCCAGTCGGGCGGCGCCCATACGTTGTCGGCATGATACGCCGCCGCGACGACCGCAAGCCGTTATCCAACCGCCGCGACCCCCACTGGCTCACCGTCAGCGACATGCAGGGCCGTGTGCTGGACTCAAGCGCGCTCGAGCCCGGAACCGATCTTTACGCTGCGCTGGCGCGCGCGATGGACCGCCTGGCGGCCGAAGGCTGGAGCATCGAGGACGACGGCCGCTACGGATCGTTCTTCTGCCACCGCGACGGTGTACGCCGCTTTGTGCACGTCCGGCCGACCGATCCGGCGGTCACGGACCTGTATGGGCCTGCCACCTTCGAACGCTGCCCGACCTGTGGGGAATAACCGCGATATGATCGCGCCCCTGGAGGCGCTATGACCGATGCCGAATCCGAGGCAATCCCGACACCGCAGACCGCTGGGCGCGGCTATCTATATCACCGGCACGCGCTGGTGGTGCGCGTCACCCACTGGATCAACGTCCTCGCGCTCACGATGCTGCTGATGAGCGGGCTGCAGATTTTCAATGCCCACCCCAGCCTGTCGTGGGGCAAGTCGTCGTACACCAATCGCGCTCCGGTATTCGAGACCGGAGCGGCGATCACGGCCGATGGCAGGACCATCGGGACCACGCGCATTTTTGATCACACCTTCGACACTACGGGTGTGTTGGGCTTGTCGACCGACGGCGGCAGACAGGTGGCGAAGGGCTTTCCGTCCTGGATCACGATTCCGAGCTTCCAGTGGCTGGCCATGGCGCGCCACTGGCACTTCTTCTTTGCGTGGCTGCTGGTAATCAACGGCTGCGTGTACCTGGCGTTTTCATTCTTGAGCCGTCACCTGGCCGGCGACCTGCTGCCCACGCGGCTGGATTGGCGCTCGATCGGCCGCTCGATTCTCGATCACATACGCTTTCGCCATCCCACTGGGGCGGCCGCGGCACGCTACAACGTGCTGCAGAAACTCGCCTACCTGGCGGTCATATTCATCCTGTTGCCGGTCATGATTCTCACCGGCTGGGCGATGTCGCCACGGCTGGATACCGCATTGCCCGGATGGGTGGACTTCATCGGCGGCAGGCAGTCGGCGCGCACGCTGCACTTCGTGGTGGCATGGTCGCTGGTGCTGTTCGTGCTGATTCATGTGTTCGAAGTCCTGATCAGCGGTGTATGGAATAATCTGCGCTCGATGATTACCGGTCGCTACCGGATCGCCCCCGAGCCTGGCCCACGAGAGCCGATGTGAGCGCGGACAGCGAGTTGCCGCCACGCCGCCTGCGTCGAAACCTGCTGACTGCCGTGGGCGGACTGCTGCTGGGCGGCTGCGACGCGCTGTCGCGCACTGAGTGGTTCCCCGGCATTCTCAAGGCTGGTGAAACCCTCAGTCGGCGCGTGCAGCATGCGGTGACTGCACGCAAATCGATGGCCGAGGAGTTCACCGAACGTGATCTGTCGCCGACCTTCCGCAGCAACGGCACCGGCAATCCGAACGATGCGGCCTATCAGGCGCTGGCGCAGGCCGGTTTTTCCGGCTGGCAACTGCAGGTCGATGGGCTGGTGGACCAGCCGATGGGGTTTTCGCTCGAGCAACTGCGCGCCATGCGCAGCCGCGTGCAGATCACGCGCCATGATTGCGTCGAAGGCTGGAGCGCCATTGGAAAATGGAAAGGCGTGCCGCTGGCCGATGTTCTGACTCTGGTGCGCCCGAGCGCAGCGGCGCGATTTGTGGTGTTCCATTGCGCCGATCCGATGGACAGCAACGGCACCAAGTACTACGAGAGCATCGACATGGAGGATGCGTTTCATCCCCAGACCATTCTGGCCTACGAACTCAACGATGCCACGCTGCCGATCGCCAACGGCGCGCCGCTGCGGGTGCGCGTCGAACGCCAGCTCGGATACAAGATGGCCAAATACATCATGCGCCTGCAGTTGGTGGAGAGCTTCGGCGCCCTCGGTCGTGGCCGCGGCGGATACTGGGAGGATCAGGGCTACGAGTGGTACGCCGGCATCTAGGTTGCGGTGCGCACCCTACTTCGCGGCCGGGCGCAGCGATATCACGCGCACTACTGTTTCGCGATAGCTCCGAAAACCCATCTTCTCATACAGCGTCTGGGCACCCGTGTTGGCGCTCATCACGTGCAGAAACGGGGTCTCGCCGCGTCGAATTTGCCGGCGCACCAGTTTGCTCGTAAGTCGACGCGCGAGTCCTCGGCCCCGAAACTCCGGATGGGTGCAGATGCCGCTGACTTCGTGCAGCGAGCCCGCAGCCATACGCTCCCCGGCCATCGCGATCAGGCGCGAATGTTCGAAATATCCGAAGTACTCGCCCATCTCTATGGTGCGAAGCCCGAATGGCCCGGGATTGGTCAGCGTCGCCAGCTCGACCGCCTGCGCGGCGTGCTCCGCGCGCAGCGCAGTTGCATCCGGGGCCTCATCATCCGCGGGCGCGGCCCCCTCCCACACCATCTTGAGCATCCTGGCCTCATGGTCGATCTGCCAGCCCTCGGGCGCGGGACCGGACCAGATATCGCAATAGAAATGTTCGCCGGGCTCGCAGAATGGAGCCAGCGCCGCAAGATCAGGCCGCTCCGGGTCTCTGAATCCGACAATCGGCGAGAAACCTTTCGCATAGCGTCGAGCGTCGCCGCTGCCGGCAGCGAACTTCGAATGCGGCCCGGTCAGGGAATTCCACATGATGTTGTCGAGCAGCTCGATTGCCACGGCGGGCACTAGAAAAATGCGATCGACTGCGGCGCGCCCTTGAAAATACCGATGCACTGTTCCGTCAGGGACGCGACCAGCCAGTAATGCCCAATGAATGTCTGTTGCGTGTGGCGGGCGCCGGGCGGCAGGTAGTGGTAGAGTTTTCGCTCGCCCTGAAAGCTCAGCCAGTAGATCTTGACCGGCTCGTCGCTGCGATTGACGAAGGTGATGCCGGTAGGCTCCTTTGAAGGCCGCGACGCGAAATTGGGCTCGGAAGCGCAGGACTGCGCCGAAGGCAGGTCG
>Ga0302314_10011909_pt1 | contig 15112 bp, 13 predicted proteins | sample III_Palsa_N2_3_FD_200533 | JGI IMG/M metagenome (GOLD analysis project Ga0302314, IMG submission 200533) | Peat permafrost microbial communities from Stordalen Mire near Abisko, Sweden - III_Palsa_N2_3 | ecosystem: Environmental > Terrestrial > Soil > Palsa > Peat permafrost | place: Sweden...
TTCGATCATTTCGCACCGCGCGTGAAAGCCTATCTGATGCGAATGGGACTGCCCGCGTCCCGCGCCGAGGAACTGGCGCAGGAGACCATGCTGCTGGTCTGGCGCAAGGCCGCGCGCTTCGATCCGGAAACGGCAGGTGCCGCCGCCTGGATATTCACCATCGCCCGCAACCTCCGCATCGATGCCGCCCGTCGCGATCGCCTGGCGATGACCGACACCGATCCGCTCGCCGACGCCCCGCCACCACTGCCCGCCGACACGCTGTTGAACACCAGCCAACGTGCCGAGCGTCTGCGCCACGCGATGCACCGTCTTCCGGCCGAACAGATCGAGGTGCTGCAACTCGCCTTTTTCGACGACCGTCCTCATGCCGAGATCGAGCGTGTGCTGGGCATCCCATTGGGCACGGTCAAGTCCCGCCTGCGTCTGGCAATGACGCGGCTGCGGAGCATGCTGGACGAATTGAAATGATCCAACATCACCCGTCCGAGGCAACCCTGCTGGCGCATGCCGCCGGTATGCTGCCCGAGCCGCACCGCATTGTCATGCGCACCCACCTCGCACTGTGCAACGACTGCGACCCGACCGCGCATCTCGCCACCGAGCTTGGTGGCGTTCTGTTCGACGCGCTGCCGCCGGTGGAGATGTCAAAGAACGCGCTGGCTCGCACCCTGTCGCGCCTGGGCGATCGGGACACCGCCTCCGCACCGCATCGGACCCCCACGACCGCGGCGGAATTCGCGACCGGCCGTTGGTGGTGGCTGGGCCCTGGCCTGCGCCTGATGCCGCTACGCCCGCGCGACGCGGATGACGCACGGCTGGACCTGATCCGTGTCGCGCCGGGCGTTGCCTTGCCGGGTCATGGCCATACCGGAACGGAACTGACCTGCGTGCTGCAAGGCGCATTCACCGACGAGACCGGGGAATACCACACCGGCGACATGGCGGAGGGCGACGCAGACCTGCAGCACCAGCCGCTGGCGCTGGCCACCGGGCGGGATTGCATCTGCCTGATCGCCACGACCGGCCGGCTGCGCGCGCATGGCCGCCTCGCGCGCCTTGTGCAGCGTCTTATCGGCGTATGAGGATGGCGCGGCGCTCGGTATTGGCCTCGATGACGGCCGTGCTGACATCTGCCTGTTCGCCGACGGCGCTGCTGAATGCCGTGGCGCCGCGCGACGGGGTCTCGGTGACCTCCGGCATCCCCTACGCGCCCGGTGATCGCCATGCGTTGGACCTGTACGCGCCAGCCGCCGCGCGGGACGCACCTGTGGTGGTGTTCCTGTATGGCGGCGGCTGGGAAAGCGGCGATCGCGGCATGTATCGGTTCGTCGGTGCGTCGCTTGCGGCGGCCGGGGTGGTCTGTGCGATACCGGATTATCGGGTTTGGCCGGAGGTTCGGTCGCCGCTGTTCCTTGACGACGCCGCCCAAGCGGTCGCCTGGACGCAGGCGAACGTGACCTCGCATGGCGGCGACCCGCGGCGGCTGTTCCTGATGGGGCATTCGGCCGGCGCGCAGATGGCAACGATGCTGGCGCTCGACCCGAGCTATCTGGGCACCGTCGGCATGAACCCGGCGCGCGACCTGCGCGGCGTCGTTGGCCTGTCGGGCCCCTATGACTTCCTGCCGCTGGTCAGTCCGACACTGAAATCGATTTTCGGGCCGGAGGACACCTGGGCTCAATCCCAACCGATCAACTTCGTAACCCCGGGCGCGCCGCCGATGTTCCTGGCGACGGGCGATGCCGACACGACGGTGCTGCCGCGCAACACGGAACGCTTGGCCGCCCGGCTGCGGGCCGATGGCGACGCGGTCGAAACCACCGTGTATCCCGGCGTCGGCCATGCGGCGGTGATCGGCGCCTTCGCGGCACCGCTGACCTTCATCGCTCCGGTGCGGCGCGACGTGTTGCGGTTCATTGCGGAACGGAGTGCGGCATGATGGTGCTGGTTCCGGCGGCGGCGGCGCTGTCCGTGGTGATGATCGCGGCCTGGTGGTGGCAGCGGCGGGTTGCCAATGGCGGCTGGGTCGATGCGTTCTGGACATTCGGCCTCGGCGGCGTCGGTGCGATGGTGGCGCTGATCGCGGGCCACGGCGCCCGATCATGGCTGGTGGCGTTGCTGATCGGCGCCTGGGCACTGCGGCTAGGGATGTATATCGCGGCACGCACCCGATCAGGGCCAGAGGACACGCGTTACGCCCAGTTCCGTGTGGACTGGGGCGCTTCGTTCCAGGTCCGCATGTTCTGGTTCCTGCAGATCCAGGCTGCCGCCGCCGCGATGCCGCTGGTCCCGGTGTATCTCGCCGCCGTGTCGCCCCGGCGATTGGGCTGGGTCGATGGCGTTGCTGTCGCGGTGGCTGTCGTTGCGGTACTGGGCGAGGCGCTGGCCGATCGCCAGATGCACGCGTTCCGCCGCGACCATCACGGCAAGGTGTGCGACGCCGGACTATGGGGATTGTGCCGGCACCCGAACTACTTCTTTGAATGGCTGTACTGGGTGACCTATCCGCTGCTGGCGGCCGGTGCGCCTTGGGGCTGGCTCGCGCTGATCGGCCCCGCCGCGATGTACTGGCTGCTGGTGCATGTCTCCGGCATCCCGCCGCTGGAGGCACAGATGCTGCGCAGACGCGGCGACGCCTATCGCGACTATCAGCGTCGCGTTCGCGCTTTCGTTCCAATTCCAAAGGGAAAATCCGCATGAACCTCGTCGCCGTGGCTGCGAGCGCCATCGAGCGCATGCCCCTGCCGGATGGCATGGCCCGTGCCGGGATCGCGGCCCTGGTCGGACGCACCAGCCGCAAGCTGGCGCGCTTGCCGGCAAACGCGGAACAGGCATTCGCCGAGGCGATGTGCGACCATCCGATCGCGCTGTTCACGGACGATGCCAACGTGCAGCATTACGAACTGCCGCCGGCGTTCTTCGGCCATGTGCTGGGGCCACACCGGAAGTACTCCTGCTGTCTCTATCCCGACGCCGACACGACCTTGGGCCAAGCCGAGGAATACGCGCTGGCGGCGACCGCCGCGCATGCAATGCTGGCTGACGGACAGGCTATTTTGGAACTGGGCTGTGGCTGGGGATCGCTGTCGCTTTGGATGGCGGACCACTTCCCCGCGGCCAACATTACCGCCGTATCGAATTCCCGCCCGCAGCGGCTACACATCGAAGATGCGGCGGCGCGGCGCGGCCTGACCAATCTGCGGGTCATCACCGCCGATATGAATGTCTTCAGCACCGAGCAGCGGTTTGACCGCGTGGTGTCGGTCGAGATGTTCGAGCATATCTCGAACTGGCGGTCACTGCTGAACCGCATCGGGGATTGGCTGTTGCCGGACGGCCGCCTGTTCCTGCATGTGTTCAGTCACCACGCGACACCGTACCGTTTCGATCACACCGACAAGGCGGATTGGATCGCGCAGCATTTTTTCACCGGCGGCATCATGCCGAGCCACAATCTGATCCGCCACGTCGCCGCGCCGTTCGAGCTCGAGGCAGACTGGCGCTGGTCCGGCACGCACTACGCACGGACCGCGGATCATTGGCTCGAACGTTACGATGCAAACGCCGAGCCGATCGAGCAGATCCTGCGCGATACCTACAGCGCCGATTGGGCGTTATGGCAGCGTCGCTGGCGGCTGTTCTTCCTCGCGACGTCCGGATTGTTCGGTGCGATGGCCGGTCGGGAATGGGGGGTGAGCCACTACCGGCTATGCCGCCGGTGAAAATCGGGCCGGAGAAAATCGTGCCGGTCAGCGTGCTGCCGCGGACCCGCTGCCGGTGACCCTGCTGGCGGCGCTGCGGCGTTACGCCGACAATGCCGATCCGGCCACGGCGATGGCCAACACGGTTGCCATGGTCGTGGGTGCGAACGGACCTTTCTACCCAATGTACGTGTGGTGGGTGTTGCCGGAGGCTGGGCGGGTTTCCCTGCTGACGATGTTCGCGGCGCCGTTTTTCCTGGCGGTCCCCTGGGTTAGCCGCCGCAAGGGATTGGCCGGGCGGAGCGCGCTGGTCGTGGTGGGGTTGGCGAACACCGTGTGGTGCACGGCACTTTTGGGCCCTGCGACCGGCGTCGGGCTGTTTGTCCTGCCGTGCCTGTTGTTGGCTGGATTGGTCTGGGCGCAGCGGGCTACGCTGCTCGCGCTGCTGGGGCTTGGGCTGGTTGCCCAACAGGTCGTGCTGCGATGGCCCTGGCCAGCACTGTCCGGATTGGCGCCCGACCGCCAGGCTGCTCTGTATGTGCTGAACGCCTCCAGCGTCGGCATGTTGTTGGGGTTTTTGGCAATCGCGGGCGCGGGACAGGTTCGCCAGCACCTTCGGCGTTAGACCCGGCAGGTTTTCCGCGCGACGTGATCCGGGCCGCGATCGCCGCGATTTCGCCCCCCGTCCTTAGTCACCGGAGACGGCTCTTAACTCGGGAAAGGCCGCAACCGGCTGCACCGACAGCAGTTCGATCAGCGCAGGCAGAGCCCAGGCGGCCACGGGCCAACTGAAAAAATAGCCCTGTAGCTCAGTGCAGCCGGCCGCGATCAGATATTCCAACTGCTCCTCCGTCTCAACGCCTTCCGCCGTGGTGTTCACGTGCATGTTGGTGCCCAGACCGATGATCGCCAGCACGATCGCGGCACTTTCGCCGTGCCGCAACGCTTCACTGACGAACGAGCGGTCGATCTTGATGGTGTCGAACGGAAAGCTGCGCAAATACGACAGCGACGAATAGCCGGTGCCGAAATCATCCAAGGCGATGCGCACGCCAAGCGCACGCAGAGCCTGTAGGATTGTTAGCGTTGTCTCGTCGTCCCGCAGTGGCACCGATTCGGTGATCTCCAGTTCCAGACGAGCCGGCGAAAGACCGGAGGTCTGCAGCGCATCGTGAACCGTATCGATCAGCGTCAGACCGCGGAACTGCCGCGGTGAAAGGTTGACCGCGACCCGGAGATGGTTCGGCCAGGTTGCAGCTTCCTCACACGCTTGTTGCAGCACCCAGGCCCCAATCGGGACGATGACGCCGATCTCCTCCGCAACGATGATGAATTCGCCGGGCGGCAGCATGCCACGCGTCGGATGGTGCCAGCGCAGCAGCGCCTCGAATCCAGTGACCGTTCTTGTCTCGCTGCTGACCACGGGCTGATAGTACACCTCCAGCTGCCCCAGCGGCAGGGCGCTCCGCAGGTCGACTTCCAGCGCGCGGCGCGTTTTGGCCGAAGTATCCATCTCCGTCTCGAAGAAACTCCAGGTGCCGCGGCCTTCCTGCTTGGCGCGATACAGCGCGAGATCGGCCTCTTTCAATAGCTGACTCGGATGCCCGCCCCCCCCGGCGGGCACCATCGCGATGCCAATACTGGTTCCGATCGTGACGTGGTGTCCCTCCAGCTCATAAGGTTGAGTGACGATCTGGATTAAGCGGCGGGCGAGCACCGTGGCATCGGCCGCCGTCGCAGCGCCGAGCTGCAGGATTGCGAACTCGTCGCCGCCCAACCGTGCAACGCTATCGGCTTCTCGCACCAGATCCTGCAGCCGGCCCGCCACCTGGCAAAGTAGAATATCGCCGATCGGGTGCCCAAGCGTGTCGTTGACCGCCTTGAACCGATCGAGATCGAGGAACAGCAGCGCGAACCCTTGGCCACGCACAGCCCGTGCCAGCGCTTGTTCGAGCCGGTCCTGAAACAGCACGCGGTTGGGCAGCTTTGTCAATCCATCGTGCCAGGCGAGGAAGGCGACCTGCTCTTCCGACCGGAGGCGTTCGGTGATGTCGTCGTAGGTTGCGATCCAGCCGCCGTTCGGCATCGGTTCATACGAGGCGGCAATCGCGCGGTCGCCTGCGATTGTGGTGATGGTGTTGGCTGGCAGGCCAGACTGCAGGACCGATGCTGATTCGAGCAGGATATCATCGACGGTTCGACCCGGATAGTTGCCCGCCGCCACGCTGGCGGCCAGCAGATCGCGATACGGGGAATTCGGCTGCAGGTTCCCGAGATCCACATTGTACAACTGGCCGAAACGGCGGTTGACCACGATCACCCGCGCGTCTCCATCGCACATCAGCAGGCCGTTCCGCATGTTGCTGAGTGCAATATCAAAACGTAAATTGGTCTCTTGCAGTACCTCGGCGGTCGCGGCCTTCTCAAGTGTCAGGGCCAAAGCCCGTGCGTCACGGTTGCGCAAATTGGCCTGCATGGTCGCGAGGCTGGCCAGCAACCTGCCGATCTCATCGCGCCGCGTCGTGATGACGATGAGTGCGTTATTGCCGGCGGCAACATCTTCCGCGATGCGTGTCGCGGCCCGGACGGGACGGATCAGCAAGCGGGCTAACAACAGCGCGAACAGACCGCAGGTCAGGATGATGCCGCCCGACAGTGCGGTCAGATTCAACGCCGCGGCGCGCATGTCGCTTTCCGCGCGCGCGCGGTAGGCAAAACCGTTGGCGGCCACCATCTCCACAAGATCGTCCAGCCGAGACATCGCGACCGCACCTTGCCGCTCGACCAGCGCCGGCATGGGCAGCATCGCGACACCCGTGGCGGGCGGCGCCAGGATAGCGCGTCCATTGGCGAACCAGTCCGCGATGGATGCCTTCGCACGATCCAGCGCGGTGGCGACGTCAGCATCGTGCACCCGCTCCTGCACGATCCGAAGGTCGTCTTTTATGTCAGTCTGCATGCGCCACAGTGCCGCAACCGCGAGGGGCGCCTCGCCGGGTCCCGTCAACAAGGCCCGTTCCATCACGCCACGCGCCTCGCTCAGGGACGTGCTAGCCGCGCGGGCGTAGTTCACACCCATCAGCGGTTCGTCGTACAGGCGGACGACCATCCTGCTGGTTGCGTTCAAGGCACGCAGACCGCCCGCGGCAAGCACGGTTGTGAGAATTGCGATGACGCCGAACGCAATCCAGAATTTTGCGCGCAGCGACATCGTTCAATTGGTGACTGTGATAGTCAGACGCATGCGCGGGTGGATCGCGCAGATCACCGCCACGATGCCGGCCTGGTCGAAAGTCACCGGGGTCGAATTGCCGGGTGTCTGGGTGCCGAGATCGAAGGCATTGCCCGGCGTGGCAGACATGATGTTATGAGGTACCGTGTCGTCGTTCTCGAAAACGACCGCTTCACCTCGCTTCACGGTCATTTCGGAAACCGAAAAGGCACGGCCTTTCTGATGGACGACCCGGCTTGCCGCACCCGCCGCCACGCACAGCAGGGCTAGAACGGCAACCGGTATCAAGTGGCGCGGGCGCATGCGTGTTCCTTGGACATTATGGTTTGCGCGGCGTCGTCAGCGCGGCATCTCGGGAACCGCGGGCGGCGTAACCGCGCTGGTTAGCGTGCGCAGGAACGCGACGATGTCCGCCTGCTCGGTTGGCGACAGGCCGAGCGGCTCGACAAGCTCCGACTGGCTCGACCGGTTGATGCCGCCCTCGTTGTAATGAGCAACGACGGCCTCGAGCGTCGGCAGCGAGCCATCGTGCATGTACGGTCCCCGCTGTGCGATTTCGCGCAGGCCCGGAGTCTTGAAGGCGTGCTGCATTTTATCGACGTGAGGCAACAGCACGCCACGCCCATCGTCGTTGTCCGGCAGCCCGGTGTCATGGAAGCCATCGTCGGTAAAGCGCCATCCCGCATGGCACAAGGCGCACTGGGCTTTCGTGTTGAAGAGCGCAAAGCCCCGCTTTGCGGCTTCCGGGATCGCCGCTTCGTCACCGTCGATCCACGCGTCGAAGGGTGCGATGGCGGAGACCACCGTGCGCTCGTAGGTCGCGATCGCATCGGCGACCACGCCGGGCGTGATGGCATGGCCCGGGAACGCGGCCTGGAACAGCGGCCGATAGCCTTGAATTGAGGACAATTTGTCGACCAAAGCGCCTAACGACTGGTGCATTTCGCGTGGCGCCTGGATCGGCATGAGGGCCTGCTCCTCCAGCGACGCGGCGCGACCGTCCCACATGAACAGCACCCCCCAGGCGGCATTCATGACGGTCGGCGACCGCCGGTCCAACGGCTTCATGCCGTCGCCGAGGCTCTTCGCCAGGCCATCGCCATAGCCGAAACCGGGGTTATGGCAGGAGGCGCAGGCAAGCTGCCCGCCACCGGACAGGCGTGTGTCGTAGTATAGCGTGCGGCCGAGATAGGCCTTCTCCGGCGTGTAGAGATCGTCAGGTGGAAACGGAATCGTCTCTGGCTGGCGATACTCCGCCTTGAGCTGGTCATCGGCCGGCACTGGCACCGGCGCCAGTTGAATCCGACGTGTCTCCCCGACCACCGCGTCCGCCCATGCGGTGGCACGCACGCAGGGCGCGCCGATGACGAGGACGATCAAAACTCTCAGTGCGGCATACCTGAGCATGACGGTGATGGCACCCTGCGTTGGGCGTGTCGGCAGGCCTCCCTAGGCGCCACACGGTTAACGCGACGTGAATGCCTTGCGTGGCCGTCGCACTTGAAACAATGCGGCAACTCCGGGTGGGGCTTGCACAAAGGTGCAGCGCGGAACCCGCAGCGGATCATCGGGCCGGATTGCGGATTGACGCGGCCAAATTCGTCCGATCGCCCGCATTGCTTGGCCAGGGTCCGGAGGCGAATGGCGACGCACTGACGCAACTCTTGCTGGAAGCCGAACCGGCCAGACCGGCGCCGGAACGACCGTGTCGGCGCCCGGCTCGGCACCCGTCCTCTCCACCTTGTGCCGCATCGACACACGAGGTGTTGTTCGATGACTTGGCCGGGCGTCGATTTGCTGTACGCAGAGTGGTCTGCCAAACCAGATCCGCTCCGGAAATTCCAGTTCGGGTGCGCGGCCATCCGGTCGCGCCCGCCAAAGACAGGACCATGGCCGACGACCGCGACCGCACCACAAGGCTGTTGATCGCATCACGGTTCGTCCGCAGCATCGGCCAGGGCGCCTTCGCGGTCGATTTCAGTCTGTATCTGCGCGCGCTGGATTGGTCGGCGGTGGCAATCAGCGCCGTGCTCAGCGCGGCCCTGCTGGTGGGCGTCGTCCTGACGCTGCTCGCCGGACCGCTGAGTGACCGCGGCGGACGCCGGCGATTTCTGTTCGCCTACGAAGCCGCGCAGAGCGTCGCCGGTCTGGCCGGCCTGCTGTCGGCACAACCCGTCATCCTCAGTGCCGCGGCGCTGGTGGCTGGCTTCGGGCGCGGCGGCAATGGCGCCGCCGGTCCGTTCGCCCCGGTGGAGCAAGCCTGGTTGGCGCAGGCCGTGACCCCAATACGCCGAGGTCCGGTCTACAGCCTGAACGCGGCGCTGGGCTTTCTCGGCAACGCGGCCGGCGCCGTGATCGCCGCGCTGCCGTCGCGTCTGCATGGCATCCTGCCCGGGGCGCTCGCCTATCGCCCGCTGTTTCTGCTGTTCGCGGTTGGATCGCTGCTGTGTTGCGTGCTGATCCTGCGGACACCGGACAGCGAGGCGGTTCGAACGCAGCGCCCACCGGTCGAGGAGCATGCCGCAAGCGGCGTCAACCGCCAGGAGAATCGCCTGGTTCTGCGCCTCATGATCGCGAACATGATGAACGGAGCGGGCGTCGGTGCGACCGGACCGCTGATCGCCTATTGGTTCGCCGTGCGCTTCGGCGAAGGCCCGGCCGAGATCGGACCGCTGATGGCCGGCGGCTTCCTGATGGCCGCGGTGGCGTCGCTGGCAACCGGATTTGTGTCGAAATGGCTCGGCATCGTGCGGGCGGTCGTCGCGATGCGCCTGGTGGGACTGGCCTTGCTGATCGCGCTGCCGTTTGCACCGGGTTTCGGCCTGGCAGCCGTGCTTTATGTCCTGCGCGCGATGTTCAACCGAGGCACCACCGGCGCGCGCAGCGCATTGAGCATCAGCATCGTCCGGCCGCATCGGCGCGGCTTTTCGGCGAGCATGGCGAACGTTTCGATGCAGGTGCCACGATCAATCAGTCCGGTGCTGACCGGGGTTCTGTTCGCCGCTGGCGATCTCGCCCTGCCGTTCTTCATCGGCGCGGCGTTTCAGGGCGCCTATCTCGCCGTGTATTATTGGAGCTTCAGGCGGATCGATCCGGGGCTGGGCGGCGGTGCCTCCGGTGCGCCGGGGAACCCCGAGTAACGCCGCCGGCGCCCGCGACAAATCCGGGTCTCGCGCGCGTCCCTCGCACCCCGCCCCGCGGCCCCGCTACTCGGCCGCCACCGCACGGACCAGGGGGGAATTGGCACCGTATCGGTCACGGAACGGTTGGGTGTCGATTTCCTCCAGCTCAATCTCCCCACGGAGGACCTGCTGCTTCCATGCCTGGTGTTCCGGTTCGGCGGCGTGGAACTCGGGCATCACGTCCTTAGCGAACAGCTCCAGGCTCTCGCAAATATGCGGATGAGAATTCTTGCCCGCCTGGTTCAGCAGAATCACCTGGTCGATATTCGAGCTCTGGAACCGCCGCAGCTTGCGCCGCAGGGTTTCGGGCGACCCGATCAGGCCACCAGAGAGGGCACGCGCCGCCTGGTCCGGATTCTCCCGTTTCCACTTGTTGTATTCGTCCCACATGTTGACCGTGTAAGGATCGGGCCGCTTGCGCCCCGCGCTCGCGCCATAAAACCGCAGCGCGAACTGGAAGAACGTTGCGCCATCGGCGCGGCGGCGGGCCTCCTCGTCCGTTTCGGCGCACATGAAGTAGCTGACCAGCGCAATGTTCGGATTGGTCTGGTAATCGGCCAGCTTCTCCTGGCGCTTGACGAAGGCGTTGTAGTAGGCGTGCACCCAGGCATGCGCCGCGTCGGCCGACAGGAACTGGAAGCCCAGCGCGCCCATGCCGCGCCGCCCCGCCATCTCGATCGTCTCGAGCTGCGAGCACGCCACCCACAGCGGCGGATGCGGCTTCTGCACCGGCTTGGGCAACACGTTGCGCATCGGCATCTTGTGCCACTTGGTATCCAGCGCCACGCCCTTGTCCTGGAACATCGGGATGATGCAGCGGATCGCGTCTTCCCAGACCTCGCGCTTGGTCTCCATCTCGCGATCGAAACCACCCAGCTCGGTGATCGAGGCGGATTCGCCAGTGCCCATCTCGACCCGGCCATTGCTGACCAGGTCCAGGCAGGCGATGCGCTCGGCAACGCGCTGCGGCGGGTTGGTGGTGAGCTGCACAATGCCGTGGCCAAGCCGAATCCGCTTCGTCCGCTGGCTGGCCGCACCGAGGAACACCTCCGGCGCCGGGGAATGCGAGTATTCCTCAAGGAAATGATGCTCGACTTCCCACGCATAGTCGTAGCCCAGCCGGTCGGCCAGTTCGACCTGGTCAAGCGCGTTCTGATAGAGCTGACGCTCATCGTCGACGCCCCACGGGCGCGGCAGTTGCAGCTCGTAGAAGATGCCAAACTTCATCGGCCTACCCCCGCTGTTTGCAACGCTACTGGGCAGTAGGATCGCCCCGGCGTCAAGCGGTACAGACTGCCAGAAACAGACGAAGCAAGGTCACGGGCGCTCAGAACAAAATACTCCCCCTCCCCGGTGGGAGGGGGTTGGGGGGAGGGGGGAGGGGGATTTGGCACTGACCGCGCCGGCTGCCCATCCCTCAGGGGGAGAATTATGCTCCGAACGCCCGCCTTGTCCGCGCATTGATGGGCAACGACCCCCGACCCAACCATTCCCCCCAGCCGTCAACGCCCCTTGTGACCTCCCCCCGGAACCGTGGTAGACCCTATGCGGGAGGTCGGCGGCGGACGGGCGCCTCGCCAACCCGGTCAGGTCCGGAAGGAAGCAGCCGCAACGAGTTTCCGCTCGGGTCGTTCGTTCGGCCTCCCACCCGCCACTGTGTGAACCCAGGGGGCCGCTGCGGCGGCTATCACCGCCCGCATGTCCGGCCTGTTCCAGGAGGATCCGCCACAGGACGAGGCCCTGCCGCCGCAGGATGGGCCCGGGCTCTTCGGCGACCTGGCGCCTGCCGTCGCAGACCCCGGTCAGCCCGCCGCCCATGCCGTCGCCTACCGCGTGCTGGCGCGCAAATACCGCCCGACTCGATTCGACGACCTGATCGGGCAGGAAGCGATGGTCCGCACGTTGCGCAACGCGTTCGCCACCGGGCGCGTGGCGCATGCCTTCATGCTGACCGGCGTGCGCGGGGTGGGGAAGACCACCACGGCCCGCATCATCGCCCGCGCGTTGAACTGCACCGGCCCGGATGGCACCGGCGGCCCGACGGCCGATCCGTGCGCCGTCTGCGGCAACTGCCTCGCCATCCTTGCGGAACGCGAACCGGACGTGTTCGAGATGGACGCCGCCTCGCGCACCGGCGTCGACGATGTGCGCGAGATCATCGAGGTCAGCCGCTCGCGCCCGATGAAGATCCGCACCAAGGTCTTCATCATCGACGAAATCCACATGCTGTCGCGCAACGCGTTCAACGCGCTGTTGAAGACGTTGGAGGAACCCCCGCCGCACGTGAAATTCGTGTTCGCGACGACGGAAATCCGCAAGGTGCCGATCACCGTGCTGTCGCGCTGCCAGCGTTTCGACCTGCGCCGCGTGCGCGTGATGGAGCTGGCACGGCATTTCGCACGGATCGCCGGGCAGGAAGCCGTGACGATCGAGCCCGCGGCGCTCGATCTGATCGCGCGCGCGGCGGACGGATCGGTGCGCGACGGGCTGTCTCTGCTGGACCAGGCGATCGCTCAGGCCGAGGGCACGATCACCGAGGCGCAGTGCGCCGACATGCTGGGCCTGGCGGACCGCGAAGCGGTGTTCGACCTGATGGAGGCGGTGATGGCCGGCAAGCCCGCCGCCGCCCTGGCGATCACCGACAGGGCCTATGAGCGCGGTGCGGACCTCGGTACGTTACTGCAGGATCTGCTGGAGCTGCTGCATACGGTGACGCGGCTGAAATCGGTGCCCGCGCTGCATGACAGCCACGACCTGCCGGAAACCGAACGCACCCGTGGCGCGGCGCTGGCCGAGCAACTGACGGTGCCCATCCTCGCGCGCGCCTGGCAGATGCTGCTCAAGGGTGTGGCCGAGGTCGAAACCGCGCCGGACCGAAGGGCGGCGGCCGAGATGGTGCTCATCCGGCTGTGCCATGTCGCCGAGCTACCGTCCCCGGGCGACCTGGTACGTCGGCTGACCGGCGGCGCCAGCCAAGCCGCGGGACCCGCCCCGACGAGCGGCGGTGCAGCCGGAGCTGCCGCCGGCGGCAATAGGCCCGCGGCTGGCGCGATTGGCGGTCCGGCTGGTGGCGGCCCAACTGGCGGCAGCATGCGCGCGATGGCCGGCGGTGGCGCCATTGTCGCCGCGGAACCCGCCGGCTCCCCAGCTGCTGCACCACAGCTTGCCAGCTTCCGCGACGTCGTCGCGTTGGTGGCGGAGCGGCGGGAGGCGATGCTGCACGCCCACTTGGTGCACTCGGTCCACCTGGTGCGATTCGCCCCGCCGGTGATCGAGTTGCGTCCGCAGTCCGATGCGCCGCGTGACCTTGCCTCGAAACTCGCGGCGCTGCTGACCGACGCGACCGGGACACGCTGGACCATCGCGGTGTCGGCGGGCGAGGGGGGTGCGACGCTTGCCGAGCAGGGTTCGGCCGCCGATGCCGCCCGGCGCTCGGCCGCGGCCGATCATCCGCTGGTTCGCGCCATCATGGAGGCCTTCCCCGGCGCGCGTATCGATCAGGTGCACGATACGACGACCGATGCCTATGGCCTGCCGCCGGAGCTCCCGGTGACCGGGATCGCACCGGCCGCGACGGAGTTCCCAGATACGGATTATTCGGACGAGATGGAGATTGAGGAATGAAGAACCTCGCCGGCCTGATGAAACAGGCGCAGCAGATGCAGTCGAAGATGGAGGAGATGCAGTCCAAGCTGCAGACCCTGGAGGTCGAGGGCGTCGCCGGTGCCGGCCTGGTCGCGGTGACGCTCAACGGCAAGGGCGAGCTGCGGCGGGTAAAGATCGATCCGAAGCTGGCCGACCCGTCGGACATCGAGATGCTGGAGGACCTGATCATCGCCGCCCACCGCAACGCCAAGGAGAAGATCGAGGTGATGACCCAGGCCGAGATGCAGAAGGTCACCGGCGGATTGCAATTGCCGCCCGGAATGAAGCTGCCCTTCTGATGACGCTGCCGTTCTGATGAAGGTGCAGCTCTGATGCAGTTGTGGGTCTGATGCGTTCGGCTGTCGCCTACGCCACCTCCGCCCTCACCGTCATGGCCGGGCCCGACCCGGCCATCCGCGCACGACGGATGTCGCGCGGATGGCCCCGTCAGACCCTGCCACAACGGTGAGGGCAGAGCGCACTAACAAGCTCCGCGACGACCACCGATCATGGGCGGTCCCGAGGTCGAACGGCTGATCGCACTCCTGGCCAAACTGCCCGGCCTGGGGCCGCGCAGCGCGCGCCGGGCCGCGCTGAAAATGCTGCAGCAACCCGAGGCGCGCATGCTGCCGCTGGCGGTTGCGCTCGCCGACGCCGCGCGTGCGGTGCGGCCATGCCGTGACTGTGGCAACCTGGACAGCCAGGATCCTTGCGCCATCTGCACCGATCGGCAGCGCGACCGCTCGGTGATCTGCGTGGTGGAAGGCGTCGCGGACCTGTGGGCGCTGGAACGCGCGCGGGTGCATCACGGCCTTTACCACGTGCTGGGTGGCACGCTGTCCGCGCTGGCCGGCATCGGGCCGGAAGACCTCAACGTCACGCCGTTGCAGGCGCGGATCAACGCCGGCGGCGTCGGCGAGGTGATCCTGGCGCTGCCGGCAACCGTAGACGGTGCCACCACGGCGCATTGGCTGACCGACCGGCTGAAGCCGCTGGGCGTGGCGGTGACGCGGGTAGGGCAGGGCGTGCCAATCGGCGGCGCACTCGATGTGCTGGATGATGGCACCCTGGCGGCCGCATTGCGTGCCAGGCGGCCATCATGAACGCGACCTTCCGCGATTTCACGACGAACGATGCCGTCGCGTGCGCGGCAGCCTCGCTGTCCCGCGCTGCCGGCGAGCCAGTCACCATCTCGGACATCAGTGTGCTCGGCGACGAGCGGCGGCGCAATCATGTCATCCGTGCCGTCGCACAGGCAGGGTCAGGCAATCGCCAGGGCATCGTGATCAAGGCGACACGCGCGGCCGATTACAACGCGTCGTCCGAGGATACCGTCGCCAAAGGCGGCA
>Ga0302314_10011910_pt1 | contig 15112 bp, 7 predicted proteins | sample III_Palsa_N2_3_FD_200533 | JGI IMG/M metagenome (GOLD analysis project Ga0302314, IMG submission 200533) | Peat permafrost microbial communities from Stordalen Mire near Abisko, Sweden - III_Palsa_N2_3 | ecosystem: Environmental > Terrestrial > Soil > Palsa > Peat permafrost | place: Sweden...
GCGGCAGTTGCCATAAAGAGGGTTATTCCTAGCAGTCGTTTCCGGCCATCCGGTTGATCCGGAGGTCTTTGGCCGAACTGCCGCGGGGGCCGGTTGCCCGTCGCGGCACCCTTCGGACAAACACGCGGCGGTTGCTTTCCATGCGAAAAGGGCGCGTGAGAAGGATGCTTGTCACACCCCGCTCCGCGCCTGCCACCGCGGGCACGGCCCATCGGATGGGGCGCTATACCGAAATGCGGGGAAACGGGCAAGCGGAAGCGGCGCGCAATGCCCTGCCGTTTCCGCGCGCGTGCGGGAAGCAGGAACCCCCGGTTCCCTGGATGGTTGATCCCGCACATCGTAACAGGAGAGAATCATGCGTAAATCCATAATCCTGGCCGCCGCGGTCGCCCTCGCGCCGGTTGCCGTGATGGCGCAGTCGGCCGGCGGCGGATCGGCAGGCGGCGGTGCGGGCTCGTCCGGCGCGGCTGGCGGATCGGGATCGTCTGGCGCCAGCGGCGCGACGGGCAGCATGGGCGGCACCTCGGGCGGCTCCACCGGATCGAGCGCATCGGGATCGATGGGTGGCGGATCGATGAGCGGTGGCAGCATGAGCGGCGGATCGATGGGATCGACCGGTAGCGGATCGATGTCGTCGACGACATCGGGCGGAAGCGCTTCGGGCAGCGGCACGGGGACATCGAGCGGCTCGTCGCGCGGCAGCCGTTCGTCGTCGTCTTCGTCGCCGTCCAGCAGTCAGTCGTCGACGGGCCAGTCCACGACGGGCACCTCGAGCACCAGCACGTCGGGCGGTTCGCCGAACTGATCCGTCACACGAAGCTCGACGGAAGGGCCGGGGATTTCCCCGGCCCTTTTGTCGTTCTCGATAGGTGGGCTCAGAGTGCCACGAAGTTGAGCAGGTCGGTGGTCAGCCGGTCTGCGGCGGTGGCGAAAAGGCCGTGTGGCTCGCCCTCATATTCGAGGAAGTCGGCATGCGGGATGCCCTTGGCGGCAGCGCGGCCGGCGACGTCGATCGGCACGGTCTTGTCCGCGGTGCCGTGGATGATCAGCGTGGGCATGGTGAAGGCCGCGAGATCGGGGCGGAAATCGGTGGTGCCGAACGCATCGATACAATCGATCGTCGCCTTGGGGCTCGCCATGATCGCGAGGATGAAGCTCCAGTCCAGCAGTCCCTGGCTGACCGGGTGCGAGACCAGGCCGACCCCATAGAAGGCCTTGGCGAAGCTCTGGAGGAAGTCGAAGCGATCCTTGCGTACCCCGTCCTTCATGCCCTGCAGCGCGCTGTAATCGACGCCGCCCGGGTTGCTGTCATCCTTGAGCAGATAGGGGACGACCGAGGCGACCAGCGCGACCGACCGGACGCGTTCGGCGCCGTGCCGCGACAGGTAGCGCGCGATCTCGCCGCCGCCCATCGAGAAGCCGACCAGCGTCGCGTCGCGGATGTCGGTGGCCTCGAGTACCTCGGCGAGATCGTCGGCAAAGGTATCATAGTCGTAGCCGGTGACGGGGTGGCTCGATGCGCCGAAGCCGCGACGATCGTAGGTGATCACGCGGTATCCCGCCTCGAGCAGCGCCAGCGTCTGATATTCCCACATGTCGCCGGTCAGCGGCCAGCCGTGGATCAGGATGATCGGCCGGCCCTCGCCGGTGTCCTTTACGTGCAGGCTCTGGTCGTCGCGGGTCTTGAGGTGCGGCATCGCTATGGCTCCGTTTTTGATCGATATTCTGAACCGTCGGAAGGGGTCGGCGTTCCGCGACAGGCGATCAGGTGACCTTCGCGCGGGTGCGGAAGACCTCATCGTCCCAGGCACGGCTCGCCATCACGTCGCGGATCGTCTCGACCGCAGACCAGACGTCTTCATAACGGGTATAAAGCGGCGCGAAGCCCATGCGCAGCATGTCGGGCGCGCGGAAATCGCCGACGACGCCGCGCGCGATCAGCGCCTGGCAGATCGGATAGGCGTCTTCATGCGCATGCGAGACGTGGCCGCCGCGCGCCGCATCGTCGCGCGGCGAGGCCAGCGTGAAGCCGAAATCGCCGCAGCGTTCGTCCATCAGCCGAATATACAGCCCGCCCAGCGCCGAGGCCTTGGCGAACATGGCGGCAAGATCGACGTCGCCGAACAGCGCCAGCCCTCGTTCGAGCGCGGCCATGCCCAGCACCGAGGGTGTTCCGCAGAGGAAGCGCGCGATGCCGGCCGCGGGGCGATAGTCGTCGTCGAAGGCGAAGGGCGCATCATGGCCCATCCAGCCTGACAGCGGCGATTTCAGTTCAACTTGCAATCGCTCCGCGACGAACAGGAAGGCAGGCGCACCCGGGCCGCCGCTCAGATATTTGTAGCCGCAGCCGACCGCGAGATCGGCCTTGTCGCTATTCAGATCGACGGCGACCGCGCCGGCGCTGTGGCTGAGGTCCCACAGGACCAGCGCGCCTTTGGCATGCGCGGCGGCGGTGATTGCGCCGATGTCGAGCTTTCGGCCCGATGTATAATGGACGTGGGTGAGCAGGACGAGCGCGGTATCGTCGTCGATCGCATCGACGATACAGTCGGCGGGGACCGTCTTGAGCAGGCGGTCGCCGAGCATCCGCACCGCGCCCTCGGCGACGTAGAGATCGGTCGGGAAATTGCCCGGCTCCGACAGGATCGTCGTGCGACCGGGGCGCGCCGTCAGCGCGGCGCCGATGAGCTTGAACAGGTTGACCGAGGTCGTATCGGCGACGAGCACTTCATGCGGCCGGGCGCCGATCAGCGGCGAGATCAGACGACCGAGTCGCTGCGGCTGCCCGATCCAATCATGGCTGTTCCAGCTCGCGATCAGATCATTGCCCCATTGTCGCTCGACGACATCGTGCAACGCCGCCGCGGTGTCGCGTGGCAGCGCGCCGAGCGAATTGCCGTCGAGATAGATGCCTTCCGGCAGATGGAAGCGCTTGCGCATCGGCGCGATCGGATCGGCGGCGTCGCACCGGCGCGCATCGTTCAGGCCTGAGCCGCTTTCGTCGATCGGATAGGCCACGCGTTCTTCCCTCGTTTCGCCGACGTCTGCTGCCATCGCGCGAGGGTTGCAACCGCCCTCAGGCGGCGACCGGATCGACAGCGCGGATCATCGGGAAGCGGATTTCGCAGCTCAGACCGTCGGGCCGCCAGTCGAACGCGGCACGGCCACGCAACTGGCGCTCCACCATCGCCTCCATCATCGCCGAACCCAGGCCCGGGGACGGCGTCGCGGCTGGGCTGGGGCCGCCGGCCTCCCGCCAGTGCATGATGAGTTCGTCCGCGTCGGACAGATGCCAGCAGATTTCGATCGTGCCGGCCCGCGCCGACAGCGCGCCGTGGAACGCAGCGTTGCTCAGCAACTCGTGGATCAGCAGCGCGAAGGGCTGGACCTGCGGTGAGGCGATCAACACGCCGGGGCCGTCGCAATGGATATGCTGCAGACCGAACGGCTCGGCCTCGCCATGGAGGAGCCGCCCGATCGGCACGCCATGCCAGCCCGCCTCGGCGAGCAGCCCGTGCGCGCGCGCCAGTGCATCGACGCGGCCTTGCACGATCCGCGCATAGGCGGCCGGATCGCTCGAGCGCGTCAGCCGGACGATGCCCTGCACGAGCGCCAGCGCGTTCTTGGCGCGATGATCGACCTCCTTGAGCAAGCGGTGCTCGGTCGCCTCGAGATGTTGCGCGGTCCGCCTGTGGGTGACGTCGATCTGCGACGCGAAGAAGTATCGCAGCGAACCGTCCTCGTCGAACACCGGGCTCAGCATCAGCTGGTTCCAGAAGGGGCGGCCGTCGCGGTGATAATTGAGGATCTCGATGGTGAACTCACGCTGATCGGCGACCGCATCGCGTATCTCGGCGATGCTCGCCTCGTCGGTGTCGCGGCCCTGAAGAAAGCGGCAGTTGCGGCCGATCACCTCGTCGGCGCCGTAGCCGGTCATCTCGAAGAAGGCATTGTTGGCGAGCACGATCGGATTGTCGGCAAGGCGCGGGTCGGTCACTACCATCGGCGTCCGCGTCCGCTCCATCGCGACCATGCCGAGATCGCGGTGCGCCGACCTATCCTGGAACGACGCCGCCGCGGATAGGACGGGTGGGTGATCGTCGCTGCGGGCAACCATTTTCACTGTCCCAACCTGTCAGCCCCACGCCGTATGTCATCAACCGCAGGCGCGCCGGAAAGGTCCATCGCGCGACGATCGCGAAGCTGAATCAGCGGCTTGGCCATGGCGGGCGCGACCGCGCCGATCGGGGCGAGCGGCGCCACGCACGCCCATCCTACGCAGCATTCGTCTCGAGCCGGAGGAGCACGACCGAGCGCCCCGCGACGTCTATCTCGTCGCCCACCGCGCGCGCATCCTCTTCGCCACGATCGGGCGCATCGGTGTCCGCCAACAGCGTCCAGCCGCTCGCCTCGGACGCGTCGGGCAGGGTGAATCGCAATCCGTCCGCGCCGCCGTTGAAGACGATCAATACGCTCGCATCCTCGCCGCGCTTGTGGACGCCGGTCTTGAACGCGCGGCCGTCGATCAGCATGCCGACGCACTTCGCGTCGCCGTCCCAGGCGTCGTCGCCCATGGCGTTGCCGTCGGGCGCGATCCAGCTGACATCCCTGACACCGGCCTCGTCGTTCATCTCGCCGGTGAGGAATCGCGCGCGGCGCAGCACCGGATAGTCGTGACGCAGCGCGATCAGCTTGCGCGTGAAGGCATGCAGGCCCTCACCCTTGGCTTCGAGATTCCAATCGAGCCAGCTGATCTCGTCGTCCTGGCAATAGGCATTGTTGTTGCCGCCCTGCGTGCGGCCGAACTCGTCGCCCGCGACCAGCATCGGCGTGCCCTGCGAGAGCAGCAGCGTCGAGAGGATGTTGCGGATCTGGCGCTCGCGCAGACTGTTGATCTCGGCGTCTTCGGTCGCGCCCTCGGCGCCGCAGTTCCACGAGCGATTGTCCGAGGAGCCGTCCTTGCCGTCCTCGCCATTCGCTTCATTATGCTTGTCATTGTAGCTGACGAGATCGTTGAGCGTGAAACCGTCATGCGCGGTGACGAAATTGACGCAGGCCCAGCTGCGCCGGCCGCCCTTGTCGAACAGGTCGCGCGAGGCGCACAGCCTCGGCGCGAGATCGGTGAGCGGCGCGTGGTCGCGCCAGAAATCGCGCACCGTGTCGCGATATTTGTCGTTCCATTCGGCCCAGCCGGGCGGGAAGCCACCGACCTGATAGCCGCCGGGACCGCAATCCCAAGGCTCGGCGATCAGCTTCACGCCGGCCAGCGTCGGATCCTGCCCGACCGCCTTCAGGAAGCCGCTCTGCTCGTCGAAGCCATGCGGTTCGCGGGCGAGGATCGTGCCGAGGTCGAAGCGGAAGCCATCGACGTGCATTTCCTCGGCCCAATAGCGCAGGCTGTCGGTGACCATCTGGATCACGCGCGGGTGGCTGAGATTCACCGTGTTTCCGGTGCCGGTATCGTTGATGTAATAGCGCGGCTGATCGGGCAGCAGCCGGTAATAGCTGGCATTGTCGATGCCCTTGAAGGACAGCGTCGGCCCGAGCTCATTGCCCTCGGCGGTGTGATTATAGACGACGTCGAGAACGATCTCCAGCTTGGCCTCGTGATAGCGGGCGACCATCTCCTTGAATTCGCGCAGCGAATTGGGAACGTCCGACGCATAGCGTGGGTCGGGCGCGAAGAAGCCGATCGTGTTGTAGCCCCAATAGTTGCGCAGGCCCTTTTCCAGTAGCTGGCTGTCGTCGACGAAGCTGTGAACGGGCAGCAGCTCGACGGAGGTGACGCCAAGCGTCTTGATATAATCGATGACGGCCTTGTTGCCGAAGCCCGCATAGGTGCCGCGCAGCTTCTCGGGCACTTCGGGGTGGAGCTTGGTGAAGCCCTTGACGTGCGTTTCGTAGAGGATGGTATCGTCCCACGGGACGGCGCTCGATCGCGGCTTGCCCTTCCAGTCGAAATCGGGATCGACGACCACCGATTTGGGCACGAACGGCGCGCTGTCGCGCTCGTCGTAGGTCGTGTCGTCCCCGCTCTCCATCTGGTAGCCGAATACGGCCGGGTCCCACGTCAGGGCGCCGGCATGCGCCCGCGCATAGGGATCGAGCAGCAGCTTGTTGGGGTTGAAGCGATGTCCGGCCTCGGGCTCGTAGGGGCCGTGGACGCGGTAGCCGTAGAATTGGCCGGGGCCGACATCGGGTACATAGCCGTGGAATATCTGGTCGGTATATTCGGGCAGCGTGATGCGCTCGATCTCCTTCTTGCCGTCGTCGTCGAACAGGCAGAGCTCGACCTTGGTGGCGTTGGCGGAGAAGATCGCGAAATTGGTGCCCTTGCCGTTCCAGCATGCGCCGCGCGGATGCGGCAGGCCTTCTTCGATACGCGAGGCGAGGGTGCTGGCCATGGGTGCTCCGGAGAAAGGCGGGTAGATAGGACGGGCAGGAAAGCCACGCTCCGCCTCCAACCGATGCACCGATTCTTCGTTCCGTCACGCTATCTTCTGCCGTGTGGGACACGATTTGCCGGCAATGCGTTCGAGGCCTGTCGATACCGGAGATCATGACGATGGCGAACCTATCATGAGCGAGCAACGCGAGAAGTCGATCCGTGAACGCGCCTATGCGCTGTGGGAGCGCAGCGGCAGCGCGCACGGCCAGCATGGCGAGCATTGGGACCAGGCGGTCCGCGAAATCGACGCCGAGGCAGCGTCGGCGAGGCCGAAGCGCGGTCGCAAGCCGGCGGCTCCGGCATCCGAGGGCAAGCGCAAGCCCGGTCCTAAGCCCAAGGCGGCGACGGTCGCGACGCCGTCGGCGGCCACCAAGCCGGTGGCCAAGGTGAAGCCCGTTGCGGTGAAAAAGCCTGCGGCGCCCGCGAAGGCTGCGGCGGCAGGGGCGGCAAAGCCCGACGCCAAGACGGAGCCGGTCTCGGCACCCGCCAAGGCGGTCAGCAAGGCCAAGCAGGCGGCCGAGTCCGTCGTCGCGACGGTCAAGCGCGCGGCCAAGGGGCCGGCCAGGAAATAGCCGGCGCGGGCGGCGACTGATCGCTTTTGCCGTCCGCTTCTCCGCATTCCCCGATCAGGGTGGAACGTCGGCGCCGCCTAAGCGCTTGCCTCCACGCGCCCGTCGTCCTTGTCCGGAGCATTGCCTTGCCATCGAAGCTGATCTGCCTGCTCGATCTCGTTCGCCCCGATGCGGCGATGCCGCCCGCGGATGCGACGCTGGCGTTCGACGCCTACATCCGGCCGCTGCCGTCGCTGTTCGCCGAGGCTGTTCCCGCGGGCAAAGCGATACTGGCGGTTGATTTGCGGCGCGTGCCGTTCGATCATGATCTCGTCGCGGCGCATCCGCGCGCCTTCGCGACGCGGCGGGACGGCGCGAACGAGGCGCCGCTCGATCCGCGCCGCGCGATGCCGCCGGTCGGCTCGGCCTGGGCGCGATTGCGCGACGCAGGAGCGCAGGACATCCTTTATGCGCCGATGCTGGCGCGGCTCCGCCGGCTGGGCGAGGCAGGAGCGACGGGATTTCGCTTCCTTGCCGCACACGCGATCGATGCCGCTTTCCTGTCGCGCCTGATCGTCGATCTTCGCGCCGATGCCCCGGATATCGTGATCGTTGTCGATGCGGCGGGGCTCGATGATCGCGCCTTGCAGACGTTGGCGCGCGCCCGCCCGTCGGGACTGGCGGTCGCGTTCGATCCGGGCGATCTGCGTTCGGGCGTGGCGGTGCATCGCTACGCGCGGCTGCGTCCGGTCGCCCCGGTGTTGATCGAACTGCCGCTCGGCGGCGCGATTTCGGCGGCCACCGCGATCGGCGATGGCGTGATCCTGCCAGCCGATCTGATCGAAAATGATCGCGACGGCGTCCGCGAGGCACTGGCCCATGCGCGCGTCCTGGCGGAAGCCAGCGGCGCGATGCTGCGGCTGACCGGCGACGGCGCTTCGGTAAATGCGTTCCTGCGCACCGATGCGAACGATGTGCGCCAGGCCGATCATGCGCTGCTGATCCTGGCCAACGGCACGGCGATCCCGCAGCCGATCGGCGATGCCTCGCGCCTGCTCGAACATGCCGGTGCGGCGTTCGGGGCCTTGGAGCCGATCGAGGGCGGCGCGGGCCTGTCGGTGCCGCTTGCCGCACATGCGGTGCGGCTGTTCCGGACACGCGGCACCGAACCCGTGCTCCTCGCCGAGATACAGGACGCAAGCGCCGCCGCGGCGAGTCCGCGGCTCGTGCTGGAAAATGTCGCACCGGGCGTCGAGGGCGGCGGCTTCGCGGTCAAGCGTGTCGTCGGCGAGCGTGTTGCGGTCGAGGCGGTGATCTTCGCCGATGGTCACGAACAACTCGCTGCAGAACTGCGGTGGCGCGCGTCCGATGGCGACGATTGGCAGGCGATGCGGATGGCATCGCTTCCAAACGATCGCTGGAGCGGCGAACTCACGCTCGATCGCCTCGGGCGACATGAGTTCGTCGTCGAAGGCTGGCTCGATCGCTTCGGCGGGTTTCGCCGGGATTTCGGCAAGAAGCTCGATGCCGGCGTCGCGCAGCCCGTCGATCATGCCGAGGGGCTCGCGTTGATCCGCACGGCCGCGGCCCGATCGACGGGCGATCTGCGCGCCGCGCTGATCGACTGGACGGACCGCGCCAAGGATGCGGCAGCCGATCCCGATCGCAGCGCCGAACTGCTGCTCTCGGCCGAACTCGCCGCGGTGATGGACCGCGCCGACGATCGGCCGCACAGCATTGTCTCGCTCCCGCAGGCGGTCGATGCCGAGCGGCTGCAGGCGCGTTTTTCTTCCTGGTACGAGCTGTTCCCACGCTCGATGAGCGGCAGCAAGGATCGCCACGGCACTTTTTCCGACGTCATCGATCACCTTCCGCGCATCCGTGACATGGGCTTCGACACGCTTTACTTCCCGCCGATCCATCCGATCGGCAGCACCAACCGCAAGGGGCCGAACAATACGCTGACGCCCGCGCCGCACGATGTCGGCAGCCCTTATGCAATAGGCTCGGCGGACGGCGGTCACGATGCGATCCACCCGGAGCTCGGCACTTTCGACGATTTCGCCACGCTGATCGCCGCCGCGCGCGATCATGGTCTCGAGATCGCGATCGATTTCGCGATCCAGTGCGCGCCCGATCATCCTTGGCTCAAGGACCATCCCGGCTGGTTCGCGTGGCGGCCGGACGGCTCGATGAAATATGCCGAGAACCCGCCCAAGAAATATCAGGACATCGTCAACGTCGATTTCTACGGCCCCGATGCCGTACCCGGCCTGTGGCTGGCGCTGCGTGACCTCGTGCTGCTGTGGATCGCGCACGGCGTAAAGACCTTCCGCGTCGACAATCCGCACACCAAGCCGCTGCCCTTCTGGGCGTGGATGATCGGCGACGTGCGCGCCAAGCATCCCGACGCGATCTTCCTCGCCGAGGCGTTCACGCGGCCGAACATGATGTACCGGCTCGCCAAGGTCGGCTTTTCGCAGAGCTACACCTATTTCACCTGGCGCGACGGCAAGCAGGAATTGACCGACTATGTCACCGAACTGACGACGACCGCGCCGAAGGAATTCTATCGCCCGCATTTCTTCGTCAACACGCCCGATATCAACCCGCCCTATCTGCAGACCTCGGGGCGCCCCGGTTTCCGCATCCGCGCGGTGCTGGCCGCGACGCTTTCGGGGCTGTTCGGCGTCTATTCGGGGTTCGAGCTGTGCGAGAGCGCGGCATTGCCCGGCCGCGAGGAATATCTCGACAGCGAGAAATACGAGATCCGCCCGCGCGACTACGACGCGCCCGGCAACATCGTCGCCGACATCACGCTGCTCAACCGTCTGCGCCGCGCGCACCCCGCGCTGCAGACGCATCTGAACACGCGCTTCTTCACCGCCTACAACGACAGCATCATCTATTACGCCAGGCCCGAGCCGGACGGCACCGGCATGATCCTCGTCATGGTCAATCTCGATCCGCACCATGCGCAGGAGGCCAGTTTCGAGCTGCCCCTGTGGGAGTTCGGCATCCCCGACGACGGCCGTATCGCGGTGCATGATCTGGTCGGCGGCTACCGCTTCGACTGGCACGGCAAGACCCAATGGATCCGCCTCGACCCCAGCGAGCCCTATCGCATCTGGCGCATCGCGCCCGGAGAGACTGCATGACCGACGTCGAAGGCCCCGCGGCCGATCCCTTGTGGTACAAGGATGCGGTCATCTATCAGCTGCATCTGAAGTCGTTCTTCGATTCCAACAATGACGGGATCGGCGATTTCGAGGGATTGCTGGCCAAGCTCGACTATATCGTCGATCTCGGCGTCACGACGATCTGGCTGCTGCCCTTCTACCCGAGCCCGCGCCGCGACGACGGCTACGACATCGCCGAATATCGCGACGTCAGCGCCGATTACGGCACGCTCGACGACGTCCGCGCCTTCGTTGATGCGGCGCACGCGCGCGGCCTGCGCATCATCACCGAGCTCGTCATCAACCACACGTCGGACCAGCACCCCTGGTTCCAGGCCGCGCGCAAGGCCCCCAAGGGCAGCCCCGAGCGCGACTTCTACGTCTGGTCCGACGACAACACGCTCTATACCGGCACGCGCATCATCTTCCTCGATACCGAAAAGTCGAACTGGACGTGGGACGAGGAGGCCGGTCAATATTTCTGGCACCGCTTTTATTCGCACCAGCCCGATCTCAATTTCGACAATCCCGCGGTGATGGCGGAGGTGCTGTCTGTGATGCACTTCTGGCTCGATCTCGGCATCGACGGGCTCAGGCTCGACGCGATCCCCTATCTGATCGAGCGCGACGGCACCTCGAACGAGAATTTGCCCGAGACGCACGCGGTGCTGAAGCAGATCCGCGCCGATCTCGACGCGCATTATCCCGATCGCATGCTGCTCGCCGAAGCGAACATGTGGCCCGAGGATACGCAGCAATATTTCGGCGGCGGCAACGACGGCAAGGGCGACGAATGCCACATGGCGTTCCACTTCCCGCTGATGCCGCGCATGTACATGGCGGTGGCGCAGGAGGATCGCTTCCCGATCACCGACATCATGCGCCAGACGCCCGAAATCCCGAAGAACTGCCAATGGGCGATCTTCCTGCGCAACCATGACGAGCTGACGCTCGAAATGGTGACCGACAGCGAGCGCGATTATCTCTGGAACACCTATGCGTCGGACAAGCGCGCGCGGATCAATCTCGGCATCCGCCGCCGCCTCGCCCCGTTGATGGAGCGCGATCGGCGTCGCATCGAGCTGATGAACGCGCTGCTGCTGACGATGCCGGGCACGCCGGTCATGTATTATGGCGACGAGATCGGGATGGGCGACAATGTCTATCTCGGCGACCGCGACGGCGTGCGCACCCCGATGCAATGGTCGTCGGACCGCAACGGCGGTTTCTCGCGGGCGGACCCTGCCAGCCTCGCCCTGCCGCCGATCATGGACCCGCTCTACGGCTTCCAGGCGATCAACGTCGAGGCGCAGACCGGCGACCGCCACTCGCTGCTCAACTGGCTCAAGCGCATGCTCGCGGTGCGCTCGGAGCATCAGGCGTTCGGGCGCGGCACGCAGCGCTTCCTCAAGCCCGCCAACCGCCGCATCCTCGCCTATCTGCGCGAATATGAGGGCGACACCATCCTGTGCGTCGCCAATCTCGGCCGCACCGCGCAGGCGGTCGAGCTCGATCTCCACGAGTTCGAAAGCCGCGTGCCGATCGAGCTGACCGGCGCCGCCGCCTTCCCCGCGATCGGGCAGCTGCCCTATCTGCTGACATTGCCGCCCTACGGCTTCCTCTGGTTCCGGCTGGCGACCGACGTCGATGCGCCCGATTGGGCGAGTTCGGCGCCGGGCGTCGAAATCGAGCGCTATACCTTCGTGCTGCGGCCCGATCTCGCCGATGTCGGGCTCGGCGCCAATCGCGGCGTGCTCGAGCATGACATCCTCACCGCCTATGTCCCGCAGCGCCGCTGGTTCGGCGCCAAGGACGAGACGATCGAGACGGTGTCGATCGTGCGCATGACCGAGCTGCCCCAGGCGCAGGACCTGCTGCTCGCCGAGATCGAGGTGACCACGCCGAGCGGCACCGCGCGCTACACGCTGCCGCTCGGCATCGTCTGGGAGGGCGAGCAGCCCGGCCGCTTCGCCTCGGCTCTGGCGCTGGCGCGCGTGCGCCGCGGGCGCAACGTCGGTTTGCTGACCGATGGCTTTGCGCTCGCCGGCTTCCCCGCTGCGGTGCTGACCGCGCTGCGCGACAATAGCTGCGTGGCCGTAGAAGGCGGCGCGCTGCGCTTCACCGCGCACGACGGTCTCGACATCGCGCCCGACATCGCGCCGCGCTGGCTGAGCGCCGAACAGTCGAACAGCTCGATGCTGCTCGGCGAGGAGGCGGTGCTCAAACTGCTGCGCAAGATCACGCCGGGGGTCCATCCCGAGGTCGAGATGGTCAGCTATCTGAGCGCCCAAGGCTTCGCCAACGTGCCGCCGATCCTTGGCGAGGTGCGGCTCGAGGAGAATGGCGAATCGAGCCTGGTGATGCTCGTCCAGCGCTTCGTCCACAATCAGGGCGACGGCTGGGAATGGACGCTGGGGACGCTCGAGCGGCTCGCGACCGACGTCGAGGGCGGGCTTGAGAATTACGAGAATTTCGCCTGCCATCTCGGTGGCCGGCTCGCCGAGATGCACGCGATCCTCGCAAGGCCGAGCGGGGATCCGGCATTCGCGCCCGAGCCGATGTCGGCGGAAGACTGCACGGCGCTCGCCGAGCGCGTCGCCAAGCAGCTCGACGGCGCTCTGGGTCTGCTGCGCGACATGGACGATGGCGACGCCCACATGCTGATCGAACGCCGGGATGCGATCGTCGCGGCGATCCATGCGGTGACGCCAAAGGCCGAGGGCATGGCGCGCACGCGCATCCACGGCGACCTGCATCTCGGGCAGATGCTCGTCACCGGCAGCGACGTGATGCTGATCGACTTCGAGGGCGAGCCCGCGCGACCGCTCGCCGAGCGTCGCGGCAAGGACTTGCCCCTGCGCGATGTCGCCGGCGTGCTGCGCTCGTTCGACTATGCCTCCGCGGTCGCGCGGCGCGCATTGCCGGCGGGCGCCGATACCGAGGAGGCGCGGACCAGCGAACGCTATGCCGAGTTCCGCGACCGTGCCGCGGCGCTGTTCCTGTCGGGCTATTCGGGCACCAACGACCGGACGATCGACCCGCTGCTCGACGTCTTCCTGCTCGAGAAGGCCGCCTATGAGGTCGCCTATGAGGCGGCCAACCGGCCGGACTGGATCGGCGTGCCCGTCTCGGGTCTCGCACGGGCTGCCGGCCGTCTATTGAACAGGGAACAGGCATGATGCCGTATGACGACGATCTCAGCGCGCTCACCGTCGCGCTGATCGAGGGGCGGCTCGACGATCCCTTCGCCTTCCTCGGGCCTCATCGCACCGACGACGGCACGATCGTGCGGACCTTCCAGCCGGGTGCCGAATCCGTGTCGCTGGTCGCGCGCGAGGGCGGCGCGGCGCTGGGCACGCTCCAGGACCAGGGTGGTGGCCTGTTTACCGGTTCGCTCGAGGGTGACGGGCCCTATGCGCTAAGCATCACCTGGCCGGGCGGCACGGTGCAGCAGACCGAGGATGCCTACAGCTTCGGGCCGTTCCTCGGCGATCTCGACCTCCACCTGTTCACCGAGGGCCGGCATTGGGATCTCGGCCGCGTGTTCGGCGCGCAGCCCAAGACGATCGACGGCGTTGCCGGCGTCGGCTTCTCGGTGTGGGCGCCCAATGCGCGCCGCGTCTCGGTGATCGGTGATTTGAACGGCTGGGACGGTCGCCGCCACCCGATGCGGCTGCGCCACGGCGCAGGCATCTGGGAGCTGTTCGTGCCGCGGGTCGGCGCGGGGACGGCGTACAAGTTCGAGATTGCCGGCGCCGACGGCAGCGTCGTCGAGAAGGCCGACCCGATCGCACGCGCGACCGAATTGCCGCCGGCGCAGGCGTCGGTCGTCGCACCCGCTGCGGATTACAGCTGGTCCGACGGCGACTGGATGGCGGAGCGGGCGCAGCGCCAGCGCGCCGACGCGCCGATCTCGATCTACGAGGTCCATGCCGGCTCGTGGCTGCGGCCCGAGGGCGAACCGCTAGGCACGCTCGGCTGGCACGCGCTCGCCGACCGGCTGATCCCCTATGTCAGCGAAATGGGCTTCACCCATGTCGAGCTGTTGCCGATCATGGAGCATCCCTTCGCGGGCAGCTGGGGCTATCAGCCGCTGTCGCAGTTCGCGCCCTCGTCGCGCTTCGGCTCGGCCGACGAGTTCGCCTATTTCGTCGACGAGTGTCACCGCGCCGGGATCGGCGTGATCCTCGACTGGGTGCCGGCCCACTTCCCGACCGACGCGCACGGCCTCGCCCATTTCGACGGCACCCATCTCTACGAGCATGCCGATCCGCGCGAGGGCTTCCACCAGGACTGGAACACGCTGATCTACAATCTCGGCCGCAAGGAGGTGGCGGGAATGCTGCTCGCCTCCGGCCTGTGGTGGCTGGAAACCTTCCATGTCGACGGGCTGCGCGTCGATGCCGTCGCCTCGATGCTCTACCGCGACTACAGCCGCAATGCCGGCGAATGGGTGCCCAACCAATATGGCGGGCGCGAGAATCTCGAATCGGTCGAGTTCCTCAAACGGCTTAACGTGCTGGTCGAGGAGCGCGCGCCGGGCGCGATCACGCTCGCCGAGGAGTCGACCGCCTGGCCGGGCGTGTCGGCGCCGGTCGCACAGGGCGGGCTCGGTTTCGACTATAAGTGGAACATGGGCTGGATGCACGACACGCTCCAATATGTGGAGCGCGATCCGCTCTACCGGAGCTGGCACCATGGCGAGCTCACCTTCGGGATCGTCTATGCCTATTCGGAGCGCTTCGTGCTGCCGATCAGCCATGACGAAGTGGTCCACGGCAAGGGCTCGCTGATCGGCAAGATGCCTGGCGACCGCTGGCGGCAGTTCGCCAATCTGCGCGCCTATCTCGCCTTCATGTGGACGCATCCCGGCAAGAAACTGCTCTTCATGGGCTCCGAGATCGCGCAATATCGCGAGTGGAACCATGACGGCG
>Ga0302314_10011911_pt1 | contig 15111 bp, 16 predicted proteins | sample III_Palsa_N2_3_FD_200533 | JGI IMG/M metagenome (GOLD analysis project Ga0302314, IMG submission 200533) | Peat permafrost microbial communities from Stordalen Mire near Abisko, Sweden - III_Palsa_N2_3 | ecosystem: Environmental > Terrestrial > Soil > Palsa > Peat permafrost | place: Sweden...
TGGTCGGTGGTGATAGAGTCGCCGAAGATGCCCAGAACGCGCGCCTCGATGATGTCGGTCACCGGATCGGGCGTCATGGTCAGCCCTTCGAAGTAGGGCGGGTTCTGCACGTAGGTTGAGCCGATGTCCCAGGCGTAGGTCTGGCCGCCGGCGACTTCGATGCCTTGCCAATGCTGGTCGCCCTTGAAGACGTCGCCGTAGCGGGCCTCGAACATGGCCTCGCCGACCACCTTCTTCTGCACCGCCGCGATATCCTTGGTGGTGGGCCAGATGTCCTTCAGGAACACCGGCTTGCCGCCTTTGCCGAGACCGAGCGGCTCGTTGTCGAGGTCGATCAGCATCGAGCCGGCCAGGGCGTAGGCCACCACCAGCGGCGGCGAGGCGAGGTAGTTGGCGCGGGTATCCGGATTGACCCGGCCTTCGAAGTTGCGGTTGCCGGAGAGCACCGAAACCGCCACCAGATCGCCGCCCTGGATCGCGGTCGAGATCGAATCGGCCAGCGGTCCGGAGTTGCCGATGCAGGTGGTGCAGCCGTAGCCGACCAGGTTGAAGCCGAGCGCATCGAGCGGCTTGGTCAGGCCCGCCTTGTCGAGATAGTCGGTGACCACCTGCGAGCCGGGGGCCAGCGAGGTCTTCACCCAGGGCTTGGCTTTCAGTCCCTTGGCGACCGCGTTCTTGGCCAGCAGGCCGGCGGCGATCAGCACGCTCGGGTTCGAGGTGTTGGTGCAGGAGGTGATCGCGGCGATGACAACGTCGCCGTTGCCGAGGTCGTGCTTTTCGCCCGCCACCGGCACGCGCGCGCCGGAGGTTTCCTCCTCCTTGCCGAATTCCGAATGCAGCGCGCCCTTGAAGGCGCTCGCCGCGTCGGAGAGCGCGACGCGGTCCTGCGGGCGCTTGGGGCCGGCCATCGACGGGGTGACGGTCGCGAGGTCGAGTTCGAGCACGTCGGTGAAGGTGGGCTCGGGATGGCCGGGCTCGCTCCAGAGGCCCTGCTCCTTGGCGTAGGCTTCAACCAGCGCGACCCGGCCCTTGTCGCGGCCGGTGCGGGTCAGGTACTCGATCGTCGCCTGGGTGACCGGGAAGAAGCCGCAGGTGGCGCCATATTCCGGGGCCATGTTGGCGATGGTGGCCTGGTCTTCGATCGAAAGGTTATCGAGGCCGGCGCCGCAATACTCGACGAACTTGCCGACCACGCCGCGCTTGCGCAGCATCTGGGTAACGGTGAGCACGAGGTCGGTGGCGGTGGCGCCTTCCGGCATCGCGCCGATCAGGCGGAAGCCGATCACTTCGGGGATCAGCATCGGGATCGGCTGGCCGAGCATGGCCGCCTCCGCCTCGATGCCGCCGACGCCCCAGCCCAGCACCGAGAGGCCGTTGACCATGGTGGTGTGGCTGTCGGTGCCAACCACAGTGTCCGGGTAGGCGAACTCATCGTCGCCGACGAGGTTGGTCCAGACCGTCTGGGCCAGGTACTCGAGGTTCACTTGGTGGCAGATGCCGGTGCCGGGGGGCACGACGCGGAAGTTGTTGAAGGCCGAGGAGCCCCAGCGCAGGAAGCGGTAGCGCTCAAGGTTGCGCTCGTACTCCTTGTCGACGTTGCGACCGAACGAGGTCGCGGCGCCGAAGTAGTCTACCATCACCGAGTGATCGATCACCAAGTCGACCGGCACCAGCGGGTTGATCTTGGCCGCGTCGGCGCCGAGCTTGGCCAGCGCATCGCGCATCGCCGCCAGGTCGACCACCGCCGGCACGCCGGTGAAGTCCTGCATCAGCACCCGCGCCGGGCGGAAGCTGACTTCGTGTTCGGCCGAGCCCTTGTTGTTGATCCAAGAGGCGAATGCCCTCAGGTCGTCCCCGCCGACCGAGATGCCGTCCTCGAAACGCAGCTGGTTCTCCAGCAGCACCTTCAGCGACACCGGCAAATGCGAAACGCCGCTGAGTCCGGCGTCTTCCGCCGCGCGCAAGCTATAGTAATGGTAGGTCTTGCCCCCCGCGGTGAGTTCGCGGCGGGTGTTCAGGCTGTCGATAGACGCCATTTTGAGGGTCCTTCCCTGTTCAAGGCCGCCCGAAAATCGGTTCCGGGGTCGCGCGCTGACGCGGGACACACAGCGTCCCGCCTCGCGCCGCGCAAAGCCGATGTTAGCCCCCGGCTCGCGGCCGCGGGTTTCATAGACGCGGGGGAACGCTTCGTCCATGCGCGGGAACCGCGAAGCGGCGGTTTACGCCGATGATTGTGGGTATTGGCGTCCAGGGCCTCGCGGTGAAGCGCGGCGAACGGCTGTTGTTCGCGGATTTCAACCTCGCGGCGGCCGCCGGCGAGGCGATCGCGCTGACTGGCCCGAACGGCGCGGGCAAGACCAGCCTGCTACGCGCCATCGCCGGTTTCATCCGGCCCGAAGCCGGCGCGGTAACCTTCGCCGGCGCGGGCGGCGCGCTGGAGCCTGACGAGGCGCGGCGGGGCGGCGTGCACCTGCTCGGCCATCAGGACGCGCTGAAGTCCAACCGCACGGCGCGCGACGAGCTGTTGTTTCAGGTGCGCTGGACCGGCGGCGACGAGGGGGGTGCGCTCGCGGCGGCCAAGACGCTGGGGTTGTCGCGACTGCTGGGACTGGCCGTGAGGCACCTCTCCGCCGGCCAGCGGCGGCGCCTGGCGCTGGCGCGATTGCTGGCGAGCTCGCGGCCGCTGTGGCTGCTCGATGAGCCCTTGGCCCCGCTGGATGCACAGCACCGTGCGCTGTTCGGCGAGCTGATGGCCGCGCACCTGACCGCCGGCGGTCTAGTGGTGGCGGCCGTGCACGACCCGCTGCCGGTCGCCGCCCGAGCCGTGGAATTGGGCGCATGAGCGCGCTGTGGCTAATTTTCCGCCGCGAACTGGCGCTGGCCTGGAGTGGCGGCGGGGGGCCGCTGCTGGCGATCGGCTTCTATGCGGCCGTCGCGACGCTGGTGCCGCTCTCGACCGACCCCTCGACCCACGGCCTCGCCGCCGTCGCGACCGGCATCGCCTGGGTGGCGCTGGCGCTGGCGTCGCTGCTGTCGTTGGAGCGGATGTTCGAACGCGACTTCGAGGACGGCGCGCTCGACCTGTTGCTGCTGGGTCCCGCGCCAGCCGAGGCGGTCGCCGCCGCCAAGTGCCTGGCGCACTGGACCGCCGCCGGCGCGCCGCTGGCGATCGCCGCACCGCTGGCGGCCATCGCCCTCGGCGCCCCGCCGGCGCTCGCGCCGCTGATCTTCATCACCGCGGCGATCGGCGGCGTCGCCTTCGCCTTCGTCGGCGGGACCGGGGCGGCGCTGGCGCTCGGCAGCCGGCGCGGCGGGCTAATCATCGCCGTGATCGTCCTGCCGTTGCTCTCGCCGCCGGTGATCCTGGGCGGCGGCGCGCTGACCGCCTACGCCGCCGGCTTGCCTTGGCAGACCGGCCTGTTGCTGCTGAGCGCCTATACCCTGGGCGCAGTGGCGCTCTGCCCGTTCTTCATGGCCGCGGCCTGCCGCAACGCGCTATCCTAGAGGCCAGCGCTCAAGCCTGAAACAAACCGCTTAAGAGCGGACATCGATGAGCAATTCCGCCGACACGCGGGCGGCGCATCCTCCCAGGCTTCAACGAGGGGGTAGCCCTACCAATGACATTCCCGACTCTTCGCCTGGCTTTCTTGGCCGGCCTCGCCCTGCCGCTCGGCCTCGCCAGCGCCAGCCTGGCGCAGGATGCGCCGTCCGCCCCACCGCCGGGGGCCACCGCCGGCATGCATCACGGCTGGGGCGACCATCCTATGGGCGATCCGGCCCAACGCCGGGCGCACATGACCCAGCATCTGCGCGAGGTGCTGCAACTGCAGCCGGCGCAGGACGCCGCCTTGGCCGCTTTCATCGATTCGATGAAGCCGCCCGGCGGCATGCAGCCGGGCACGGATCACGTCATGGGCCATGACGGCGCCGCGATGACGCACCTGTCGACGCCCGAGCGGCTCGACAAGATGATGGCGCGCTTCGATGAGATGCACAGCCGCATGGCCGCGCACGTCGCCGCGACCAAGCAGTTCTACGCCCAGCTGTCGCCCAGCCAGCAAAAAGCCTTCGACGACCTCGCCCCGATGATGATGGGCCATTTCGGCCACGATCACGGCATGATGCGACACCATCACGACGGCGAAGGATCGGCGCATCCCATGGGACCGGGAAGTCAGCCGACCGGCTGATCGTCCGTAAGCCCGGCCTGGGCGGCTTGCCCCCCGCCGCCCAGGCCTTTAATCCCGGACCATGATAGCGGCGCTGGCGAATCCGCATCGGTTCATGGGCTTCGCCCGGTGGGCCGCACCCCTGTTGGGCGTTGTCGCCTTGCTGTTGATTGTCCCTGGCCTCTGGTTCGGCTTCGCCGCGCCGCCGGACTACCAGCAGGGCACGACGGTGCGGATCATGTTCATCCACGTGCCGGCGGCGGAAACCTCGATGTTCGCCTACGCCTGCCTGGGCGGGGCGAGCTTCTTTTCGCTGGTGTTCCGCCACGCCCTGGCCGACGCCGCCGCCAGGGCTGCGGCGCCGCTGGGCGCCGCCTTCACCGGGCTCGCCCTCGTCACCGGCTCGCTCTGGGGCCGGCCGATGTGGGGCGCGTGGTGGGTGTGGGACGCGCGGTTGACCTCGGTGCTGGTGTTGCTGCTGCTGTTCATTGGCTACATGGCGCTGCGTTCGGCGATCGACGACGAGGCGAAGGCGGCGCGGGCGGCGGCGATCCTGGCTCTGATCGGCCTGATCAACCTGCCGATCATCAAGTTCTCGGTCGACTGGTGGAACAGCCTGCACCAGGGCGAATCGATCTTCCGTCCGGGCGGGCCGACCATCGCGCCGGTGTTCCTGCTGCCGCTGGCGCTGATGAGCTTCGGTTACCTCGCGGCGTTCGGGGCGCTGTGGATCGCGCGGACCCGCGGGGAGATCTGGCGCCGGCGCGCCCAGGTGGCGGCGGTGAGGGCGGCGTCCGCGTGAACCTTGTCGACAAATACGCCGCGTTCGTTTGGCCGGCCTACGGCGTCAGCGCGGCGGTGTTCGCCTGGATGGTGATCGACACCCTGCTGCGCTCGGCGCGCTGGCGTCGTCAGGCCGAGCGGCTTGAGCAGGACGAGCGGCCGTGAGGCGGCTGATCGCGCTGGCGCCGATCGCGGTCTTCGGCGCGCTGGTGATCGTGTTCGGCGCTTACGCCCTGCATCACAATCCGCAGGTGGTTCCCCGCGCGACGGTCGGCACGCAGGCGCCTGACGACGTGCTGCCCAGCCTGGCGGGCGACCCGCCCGCGCCGCTGCACACGGCGCTGAAGGGCGTCACCCTGGTCAACTTCTTCGCCTCGTGGTGCTCGACCTGCCCGGCCGAGGCGCCGACGCTGGCGACGCTGAAGGCTGAGGGCGTGCGGGTGGTGGGCGTCGCTTTGAAGGACGACCCGGCCAAGACCCGAGACTTTCTCGCGCGCTACGGCGATCCGTACCAGGCGATCTTCGTCGATCGAGACGGCCGGGCAGGAATCGATTTCGGAGTCACCGGAGTTCCGGAAACCTACCTCGTCGACGCACGCGGGCGCATTTTGGATAAGATCGCCGAGCCGCTCACGCCGGCGGACGCCGAGGCGCTGCTGAGCAAGGCCGGCTCTTAACCTTCCATTGACTATAACCGGCGAGCCTCGTTTGCGTTAACCATGTTCGGTTTTTCGATTTGATGCGTTAGAACGAGGACATGGTCGCGCCCGTCCGCCCTTCCGTCTGGCCGCCGGCGCCGAGCAACATCCAGCCCGGCCGCAACGACGCGCGCGCCACGGCTCAGAAGGCGTTCTTCGAAGCCGCCCTCGCCGGCAAGCCCGCCCCGCCGCCAGAGACCGAAGCCGGCGGCCCGCCGCGCGCCACCGCCGCGCAGGCGGTGCGCAGCGTGTCCGCTGTCGAAGCGCGGGCGACCGACCGCATCCCGCCGCCGGGATCGATCGTGAATATCCTGGTTTAGCGCACAACGATCCGCTCTTCCCCGCGAAAGCGGGACCCAAGCTTTTTATGTATTTTGGGGCGGAGAGCGTCCGTGAGGCTCACCCCTACGCTCGCCCACTCCTAAAAAACCTGGTCCCCGCTTTCGCGGGGATGAGCGGGAAAGAGGAGCGTTAGGCCGCGACCTTCGGCTGCTTCTTCGACTTCTTGCCCTTCTTCTTCGCCGTGGCAGCCTTCGCCGGCTTGGGCGTCTTCACCTTCTCCGGTTTGGGCTCCGCCGCCTTGGCTGGCGCACCGTCCGCCGCGGCGGCGAGGGTGCTGAGCGTCTTCAGGAACGACTCGCGCTTCTTTGGCGGCAGCAGGTCGAGCAGGCGCTCGTCGGAGTGGGCCGCTGGCTTGCCGCCCTCGGCCAGGGCCAGCTTGCCGGCGTCGCTGACGCGCACGGTGTTGGCGCGAGCGTCGGTGGCGGAGCGTTCGCGCTCCAGCAGGCCCTTGGCGATCATTCGAGCGACGAGATCGGCCAGGGTCGAGCGGTCGATGCCGGTGGCGCGGACCAGATCGCTCTGTGAGACGCCGTCCGCGGCGCCGGCGGCGGCGAGCACGGTGTATTGGCGCTGGGTCAGACCGGCCGCCCCGGAGGCCTCAGCGTGATAGTCCAGGGCGAGTTGAAGGACGCGGTGCAACAGATGGGTCACGGACTGCGAAAGCCCGCCGTCTGAGCTCTTCGGTTTCTTGGCCATGACGCTCCCCTGCCCCGATAGACCGTCTAGGCCTCCGTAGCGGACAGTTGCGTCAATTTGACGACATACCGTCCGTAGGCGTCAATGCCGCACGGCTAGAATCCCTGCTCCGGCGGTTCGGGCGCCTCGGCGGGGCCGGGCTCGCGCCAGTACTTCTTCAGGAACGGAAACTGCGCGGCGCCGAACGCGACCGCCGCGACGATGGCGATCACCCGGAACGAGGCCCAGACCTCCGGGGTCTGGGTGCGCCGGACGATCTCGTTGGCGACCGCCGAAACCCAGAAGAACAGGCCGTAGCGGATCGTCAGCACGCGCCAAGCCTCGTCGGGCAAGCTCATCGCGCCACCCAGCAGCAGCTTCAGCGGGTTCTTCTTAAGCGCCAGGCCGCCGAACAGCGCCGCACCCAGGGCGCCGTCGACGATGCTCATCTTCATCTGCAACAGGTCGTTGCGGTGCAGGAAGATCGAGAGGCCGCCGAACACCATGGCCATGGCGCCGGAGAACAGCGGGATCGGGGCGATTCGGCGCTCGAGGATCAGGCTCAGCGCCAGCGCGACCGCCGACAGCGCGACCATCACCCAGCTCGAGGTAGGGAAGTTGTGGGTGATCAACAGCGTCGCGAGGAAACCGACCGTCGGCGCGGCGTTCGCGCCCTGGACCAGGATCGAAGAGGCTTTCGGTTCGGCCATCGCTCAGCCGTCCAGGCCGACGAGGGAGCGGGAGAAGGCGCGGGCGTCGAACGGCTGCAAATCATCGATACCCTCGCCGACTCCGATCAGCTTGATCGGCGAGTCCGAAGCCTGCGCCACCGGCACCAGCACCCCGCCGCGCGCGGTGCCATCGAGTTTGGTCATGACGATGCCTGTGACCCCGATCATGTTGCCGAAAACGTTCTCCTGCGCCACGGCGTTGCGTCCGACCGTGGCGTCCAGCACCAGCAGCACCTCGTGCGGGGCTTCCGGATCGATCTTTCGCAGCACCCGGACCATCTTGGTGAGCTCGAGCATCAAGTCCTGCTTGTTTTGCAGCCGACCGGCGGTGTCGATCAACACCACATCGAAGTTCTCGGCCTTGGCGCGGGAATAGGCGTCGAACGCCAGGCCCGCCGCGTCAGCGCCCGTTGGCGCCGAGACGAACGCGGCGCCGGCGCGCTCGGCCCACACCGCTAGCTGCTCCGTGGCCGCCGCGCGGAAGGTGTCGCACGCGGCGATCAGCACCTTGGCGCCGCGCCCCTTCAGGTCGGCGGCGATCTTGCCGAGGGTGGTGGTCTTGCCGGAGCCGTTGACGCCGACGAACAGCACCACGAACGGCTTTGGTCCCGACAGCGGCTCGAAATCGCCCTGGCGCGGGATCAGCTCGGCGGCGACGAGGTCGGCCAGCGCCTCCTTGATCTCAAGCTCGCTCGACTGCTTGCCGAAGCGCTGTTCGCCGAACGCAGCCGCGATCTTGGCCGCCGCCTTGGGGCCGAGGTCGGCCTCGATCAGCATCTCCTCAAGCTCGTCGAGCTGGGCCTGATCGAGCGGGCGGCGGGTGATGACGCCGAGCTGCTCGCCCATCTGCCGCGACGAGCGCGACAAGCCCTCCGACAATCGCTGAAGCCAGCCTCGCTTGGGTTCGGTCATCGGGCGGGCGGCCAGGTCTCGGTGTCATGATCGGGGTGCTGAAAGGAAGTGCGCGGACCGTATGTGGCTTCCTGCGCCGCAACATCCTCCGGCCTGCGCGTCGGCAGATCGCCCAGGCGCTCCAGCCAGGCGACGCGACTCGCGAGATCAAGCTGAAGCTGCGGCGGCAGCGCGGATGGATCGTCGAACGCGCAGATGGCGAGGCCGATGTTATTCCCCGCTCCGGACGCCGCTTCGAACGTGAGCGGCGTACCGCAGTCGCCGCAGAAACCGCGCGCGACGCCCTCGGAGCTTTGGAACAGCTTGCGCTGGCCTCGGCTCCAGACGACGTCGCCCATCGCGACCGAGGCGAATGCCCCGAACGGCGCGGCGAAGGCCTTCTGGCACATGCGGCAATGGCAGACGCTGGTGTGGCGAATCTCGCCGTCGATGCGGAACCGCACCGCGCCGCACTGGCAACCGCCGGAGAGCGCGCTCACGCCAGCGCTCCGATCGCGCGGCGGCCATCGTGGCCGGTGATCGCGAGCTCGATCAGCCCCCCGATGGGCGCCTCGCCCGCGAAGGCGATCTCGGTGAAGTCGGCGGCGCGCGCCCGGCCTTCGCGTTCGACCAGCGCCTCGACGCTGTGGCCGATCTGGCGATCCAGGTGGCGAATCAGCGCCGCATCGCCCGCCGCCCGCAACCGCGCCGCGCGGTGCTTGACCACATCGCGCACCACCTGCGGCATCCGCGCGGCCGGCGTGCCGGGGCGGGGGCTGTAGGGGAAGACGTGCAGGTAAGCGAGGCCGGCGCGCTCGACAAAGGCGACGGTGTTGTCGAACGCGGCGTCGGTCTCGGTCGGGAAGCCGGCGATGAAGTCGGCGCCGAACGCCACATCCGGCCGCACCCGCCGCACGGCCGCGATCAGCGACAGGGCGTCGGCGGACGAATGCCGGCGCTTCATCCGCTTCAGGATCATGTCGTCGCCGGATTGCAGTGACAGGTGCAGGTGCGGGCAGAGCCGCGGCTCGCCAGCGAGGCAGGCCATCAACTCTGCATCGATCTCGGCTGCGTCGATGGAGGAGAGGCGCAGGCGTGGCAACTCGGGGACTTCGCGCAGGATGTCCGTAACCAGCCGGCCGAGCGGCGGCGTTTCAGGAAGGTCGCCGCCCCAACTGGTCAGGTCGACCCCAGTCAGCACCACCTCCGCGTAGCCGGCGCGGGCGAGGCCGCGCACCTCGGCCACCACCTGATCGGCCGGGATCGAGCGCGAATTACCGCGACCGAACGGGATGATGCAGAAGGTGCAGCGGTGATCGCAGCCGTTCTGGATTTCGACGTAGGCGCGGGCCCGCTCGGTCAGGCCGGCGGCGCGTGCCGCGACGGCCGGCGGCGTTTGCATGATGTCGCCGACGCGGACCCGCTCGCCGAGGGCCAACGCCCCCGGCCGCGCCTTTTCGGCATTGCCCAGCACCAGATCGACTTCGGGCATCGCCGCGAACGACGCGGGGTCGATCTGGGCCGCGCAGCCGGTGACGACCAGACGCGCGCCGGGCCGCTCGCGCCGCGCCTTGCGGATCGCCTGGCGCGCCTGGCGCACGGCCTCAGCTGTGACGGCGCAGGTGTTGAACACCACCGCGTCGGTGACCCCGTCCGCCGCCGCCTGGGCGCGGACCTGCTCGGACTCGTAGGCGTTCAGGCGGCAGCCGAAGGTGACGACCTCAAGTTCCCCTCCCCCCCGAGGGGAGGGGTTAGGGGTGGGGGGCTCGTGCGGCCGAACCGGGTGTGTGGGTTCAACCGCGAGGGCGGCGTCCGCATCTCGCAGACCCCTACCCCCGGCCCCTCCCCTCAAGTGGGAGGGGAGCAGAGTTTCACCCACCGCCGGTCTCCTTGGCCAGGAATTCGGCGAAGGCGTGGGCGTAGTCGGGGTGCCAGCGGGAGAGGGGCGGGCGGTTCAGGGTGAGATCCTGCATCGCCCAGGTCATGCGGGCATTGTCCATCGCGCGGGTGACCTCGTTGTCGGGGCAGAGGATGTAGAAATCGCCCGCCGCCATCCGCTCCAGCATGAAATCGGCCACCTGCTCGGCGCTCCAGGCGCCAGGCGGCTTCTCGGTCAGGCGTCGGCGGGTCATGCCGGTGAAGGTGGAGCCGGGCACCAGCAGGTGCGCGCTGACCTGGCAGCCAGCGATGTTGCGCAAGGTGTGCTGCAGGCCCTCGGTGAGGGTTTTGATCGCCGCCTTGGAGACGTTGTAGGCGGTGTCACCGGGCGGGGCGGTGATGCCTTGCTTGGAGCCAGTGTTGATGATCGCGGCGGGGATGCCCGCGCTCGCCATCTGCTGGCCGAACGCCTGGCAACCGTTGATCACGCCGAACAGGTTGGTCTCCAGCACTAGGCGCCAGCGATCGGGGTGCTCGATCGCGTTGCCCCCGCCGCCGACCCCGGCGTTGTTCATTAGGATCGCGACGTCGCCGATCTCGGCCGCGGCGACACGCGCCTGCGCCAGCGTCTCGATCCGGGTGACGTCACCGGCGACGTCCCTGATCACCAAGGCGCTCCCGACGCTGTCGGCGATCTCGCGGGACGCGGCGTGGACGGCGTCTGCCTCCAGATCGACCAGCACCAGGTTCATGCCGAAGCCGGCGAAGCGCTTCGCCGCCGCGAGGCCGATACCGCTGGCGCCGCCGGTGATCACGGCGACGCGGCCAGACTGAACTGACGGGTGCTGGATCGCAGGATGCTGGCTCATGGCAAGACTCCTGTGAACTCGACCGCGATCGGCCCGGTCATCAGCACGTGGTCGTCTTCGGCGCGCCACTCGATGATCAGCTCGCCGCCATCCATCTCGACCGTCGCCTTGCGATCGCACAGCTTGCGCCGGTAGGCCGCGACCAGGGCGGCGCAGGCGCCGGTGCCGCAGGCGAGGGTGACGCCGACGCCGCGCTCCCACACCCGCACCCGCAGCCGGTCCCGCGCCTTCACTTCGCAGAATTCGACATTGGTCCGCTGCGGGAACAGGCGGTGGTATTCGATCATCGAGCCGACCTCGCGCACCGGCGCGCTCTCGGCGTCCTTGACGAAGAACACCACGTGCGGATTGCCCATCGAGACCGCGCCGGGCGTGTGAAACAACGGCGCGTCGATCGGGCCGATCTGCAGCTCGATCCCGCGGGTGTCCATCTTCTCCTCGAGCGGGATATCCTGCCAGTCGAGGCCGGGCTTGCCCATGTCGACGGTGACGGTGCGCGGCCCCGCGCGCTCGATCGAGACCACACCTGCCGGCGTATCGAGCCGCACCGCCTGCCGCCCGCTGGCCTCCATCAGCAGCCAGCCGACGCAGCGGGCGGCGTTGCCGCACTGTTCCACCGCGCCGCCGTCGGCGTTCCAGATCCGCATGAAGGCGTCGGCGCGCAGCGAAGGTTCGATGGCGATGATCTGGTCGCAGCCGATGCCGTCCTCGCGATCGGCGATCGCGCGGGCTTCGCCGATGCTGGGGGCGAAGGGCTGGGAGCGGGCCTCGACGACGACGAAATCGTTGCCGAGCCCGTTCATCTTCAGAAACGGACGGCTCATGGGAAGCGCCATATAGCCTCTCACGTCTGGACTCGCACCCCGCGTCGGAGGCAAGCAGGCAAGATGCGCCTTGCTCTGATCGCGGCCGTCGCCGCCCTCGCCCTTCCCGCCCTCGCCGAGACCCCCGCCGTGACCGCCAGCAGTCCACCCAGCACGCCCGCGCCGCCGGCCGCCGCGCCAGCTTCCGACGATCCCTACCAGTGGCTGGAGGACGTCCACGGGGCCCGCTCGATGGCCTGGGTGGAGAAGGAAAACGCCCGCTCGCTGGCGGTTCTGAAGGCCGATCCGCACTACGAGCCGTTCCACCAGGCGGCGCTTAAGATCGTCAACGCCACCGACCGGATTCCGGCGCCGGACCTGATCGGGACCACGGTCTACAACTTCTGGCAGGACCCGACCAACGTGCGGGGGCTGTGGCGGCGCGCGACACCGGCGAGCTACGCCACCGCGACGCCAGCCTGGGAGACAGTGCTCGACCTCGACAAGCTGTCGGCGGACGAGAAGGCCAACTGGGTCTGGGGCGGCGCCAACTGCCCGCCGCCGAGCTACAAGCGCTGCCTCGTCCAACTCTCCGACGGCGGCGAGGACGCCAAGACGATCCGTGAGTTCGATCTGCGAACCAAGTCGTTCGTCGCGGGCGGCTTCACCCTGCCGCGCAGCAAGCAGGACGTCGATTGGCTCGACGACGACACCCTGATTCTGGCCCGCGACTGGGGTCCGGGCACGATGACCGCGTCCAGCTATCCGTTCGTGGTCAAGACGTTGAAGCGCGGCCAGAGCCTCGATCAGGCGACCGAGGTGTTCCGTGGCAAGCCGGAAGATGTGTCGGTGTCGCCGACGGTGCTGCATGACAGCGACGGGCACAAGCTGGTGCTGATCGTCCGCGGCACGGACTTCTTCCATTCCGAGACCTACCAGCTGACGCCGGCTGGTGTGACGCGGCTCTATCTGCCGGCGAAGGTCGACCTGAACGGACTACTGGACGGGCGGCTAGTGTTCACCACGCTCGAGGATTGGCGCGGCCATAAGGCCGGCGACCTGCTGGCGTTCCGTCCTGAGGAACTGACCACCGAGGCGGCTGACGACCCCGGAACCGCCCACCTGGTCTATTCGCCGAGTGCGCGGCAATCGATCGAGCAGGTGGCGATCACCGCGCACTATCTGGTCGCGGCGATCTACGACAACGTGCGCGGCGGCCTGGTCCGGTTTGCGCCGGGCAAGGATGGCTGGACGGCGACCCCGGTGCCAACCGCGGCCAATTCCTCGGTTGGTATCGCCACCGCTAGCGACCTCGACGACCAGTTCTACTTCAACGCCGAAGGCTTCCTGGCCCCGAGTCACCTGTGGCACGCCGACCTCGCGAGTGGCGCCCAGAGCGACATTAAGGACCTGCCGGCGCGGTTCGACGCGTCGGGCGAGGCGGTCGACCAGTACGAAGCGACGTCCACGGACGGGACCAAGATCCCCTACTTCGTGGTGCATCCAAAGGGGATGAAGCTGGACGGGTCGAACCCGACCATCCTCTACGCCTACGGCGGCTTTCAGGTCTCGATGCTGCCGTCCTACTCCGCCTCGATCGGCAAGCTGTGGCTGGAGAACGGCGGGGTCTACGTGCTGGCCAACATCCGCGGCGGCGGCGAGTTCGGGCCGAAGTGGCACGAGGCAGGGCTGAAGACCAAGCGCCAGCACATCTACGACGATTTCGCCGCGGTGGGGAAAGACCTGATCGCGCGCGGCATCACCACGCCGCGCAAGCTGGGCATCCAGGGCGGCTCGAACGGCGGCTTGCTGATGGGCGTCGAGTTCAATCAGCACCCTGACCTTTGGCATGCGGTCGACATCGAGGTGCCGCTGCTGGACATGATCCGCTTCGAGCAGATCGGCGCCGGCGCCTCGTGGGTGGGCGAATACGGCAGCGTCAGCGTGCCGGAAGAGCGCGCCTTCCTGGAGACGATCTCGCCCTATCAGAACCTGAAACCGCACGTGGCCTATCCGGAGCCATTCTTCGTCACCGCCACCAGCGACGACCGGGTGACGCCGGTGCACGCGCGCAAGATGGCGGCGAAGATGCAAGGAATGGGGCTGCCGTTCCTGTTCTTCGAGAACACCAACGGCGGCCACGCCGCCTCGGCCAACCAGCAGGAACGCGCCGAACGGGTGGCGCTGGAGTTCACCTACCTCGCCCGCAAGCTGATGGAGTGATGGACGCCGCGCAGGTCCTCGCCCGCTTCGACGCCGAGATCCGCGCCGATCCGCCCGCCGAGGTGGGCGCCGAGCGGGTCTGGGCGGACGGGGTGCTGCGCACGACCGGGGCGTACAACTTCATCGGCTGGTGGACCTTTGGCGCGGAAGAGACCGCCGCGGCGGTGGCGCGGGAGGCGGCGTTCTTCGCCAAGAGCGGCGTGCAGTGGAAGGTGTTCGACCATGACGGGCCGCCGAACCTGACCGCGGCGCTGGCGGCGGCCGGGTTCGAGGAGGACGGGCCGGAGACCTTTCTGGCGCTCGATCTGGACGAGGTGACGCCGGCATTCGACCCACCGACAGGGATCGAAGTGCGGCAGGTGAGCGACCGCGCCGGGATCGACGATCTGGTCGCGGTCAGCGCGGCGGCGTTCGGCCGGGACGAGCCCTGGCGGGCCGAGCAACTGGCCGCACGGCTGGCCGACCCGACCCAGGCCCTGTTCGTGGCCTACGATGGCGGCATCGCAGTGACATCGGGCCGGCTGGAGCTGGCGCCCGGCAAGGCCTTCGCCGGCCTCTACGGCGGGGGCACCCGACCGGACTACCAGGGCCGCGGCGTCTATCGCGCGCTGGTCGCCGCCCGCGCGGTTGAAGCGCGCAAGCGCGGCCACCGCTTCCTCACCGTCGACGCCCGCGACACCAGCCGCCCGATCCTGGAGCGGATCGGCTTCCAGCCACTGACCCGTATCCGCGACTGGACGCTGAGCGGCGAACCCTCGGAGCCCGCGGGTTGACGACGCCGATCGTCGCCGACGAGCCGGCGGCTGGCCTGCGGCACACGCTGCAGCAGCGGCACATGACCATGATCGCCCTGGGCGGCGTGATCGGGGCTGGGCTGTTCGTCGGCAGCCGGGTGGTGATCCAGTCGGCGGGGCCGGCGGCGTCGATCTCCTTCCTGCTCACCGGCGCCCTGGTGATCCTGGTGATGCGGATGCTGGGCGAGATGGCCGCCGCCCTGCCGGCCACCGGCTCGTTCTACGAGTACGCCAGAAGCGCGCTCGGCGACTTCG